>QFCS01004982.1_pt1 | contig 21943 bp, 19 predicted proteins | sample 3576561 | NCBI WGS metagenome assembly QFCS01 | reverse complement strand
TGGACAGACCTTCATTGGCATTGGTGTCAAGCGCAGCGAAGACAGACTAAATCATGCGTAGCAGATTTAGTCAGAGGCCAATGTAGTCTGGGAACGGGTACGGGGCCATTCGGCCCAGGAGTAATATTCAATTTTGACCAGGCGAGTGATCGATTTTATTCAGTGTCAAAATGGAATGAAGATTGCTTAACCCTTAGTTAAGGCCGATTTTAAAAGTAAGGGTTCTATTTTCAACTTACGTAAAGATGATTGCTGCAGAAGCATTTCAGGGATAGATGCTTTTTTTACCGGACAGCAATGGCTATTAGCCATTAGCCTTTAATGCGAATCAAAGGTTGAATTCTGCCAAAAATGTGAAAATTATCAATAGTGAGGTCTTTTGACTTTATTAAAGCAGGCACCTATAAAATAATAACTCCTAATCTTATTTGGCTGCTTAGATAGAACACAGATTATCATGATTTTCAGGATTTATCATGACAGATCTTGAAAATCATGATAATCTGTGTTCTATTAATAACAGGTAGTGCATTAATAACAATCAATTATTTATTTAACACGCTCATTTTAAAGTATCTCCCTCTTTTATTCCAATAAAAGCAGATAGTCTAAAACACCCCCCCCTCTCGCCCTAAGCGAGACTTACAGCTAACAGCTAATTGCTAAAGGCTAAAGGCTGTTTTCCTGCCTTTTTAAGCATCCATGAGAGGGGCAGTCCGATCATTGTAATTAAAATTAAAACAGCCCTTGCAGCATCCATCCAGTTAAATGGTTGTTGTTTTACCAAGGTGAGCGGGAGTACCAATTTATTCATTACCAGCCAGATTACTAATCCGTAGATCACACCCAGAAAAACCCACTGCACTTTGAATAATCGTAATGGTTTATAGAGTAAAAAAAAGAAAGCTGTAAATAAAAAAGCTATAGTAAAATGTAGCAACAGACCGATCCAAATACTGCCGGATTCAGGTGTATAGGCAGATTGTCCCAATACAGCTGAAGCGATAAATTTCAGTACAATAAGAGGCGATTTTCCTGTAGAGAGGTAAAATGAAATAAATGCTGCAAGTAAATCGAGCAACCCTACCAAAATCCAGGCTTTGATAAATAGTTTGCCGTTTTTCATCACTATCTGTTTTTTTATTACATAAGATGTTGTTGAATACGCAATTGGAAAGCTTCCTTATACCCTGCGCTTACCGGTAGTTCTCTATTCGCTATTTCCACAGATTGTGTACCTAGCTTTTTTACATGTTGCAGGTTAATGATATATGAATTATGGATACGTACAAAATTCTCCGGCAGTGTACCGGCCATTTCTTTCATTCGCTTATAAACCAGGTGTTTTTGTTTTTCTGTATGAATACAGAGATACTCTTTGTGTGCTTCTATATACAAAATTTCATGATATTGAATTTGTATCATTGAACGCCCGGTTTTTATAAAAAGTAGTTCCTGCTGTTTAGACTGTTGTAATTCTTTTTGCGGGGCCGGTATTATATGCAATTGGAGTTTCTGAATGGTTTGTAAAAACCTTTTGAAAGAAACCGGTTTTAAGAGGTAATCAATCACATGATAGGAAAAACTATCCAAGGCATGTTCGGCATAGGCAGTAATGAAAATAATTTTTTGGTCCCTGGGAAGTATTGCGGCCATTTCAAGTCCTGATAATGCAGGTAAATTGATGTCGAGAAATATAACATCAACCGTATTCCTTTTCAGGTAATCCAACGCTTCCAAAGCATCATAAAATTTACCTTTCAACTGAAGCATGGGCAGTTTATGAATATAGTCTTCCAGCAACTGCATGGCCGGGGGCTCATCTTCAATGATCAAACAGGTAATTTTTGTGCTCATAAGGGAATGGTTAAGTTAGCAGTAAAAACGGAACCACTGTCATCGGCACCCGCACTAATTAAGCCATTTTCGCCATAAAGTAATCCAAGTCTGTTTTTAAGATTAGCCAACCCTTTTCCACTTATTGATTTTTCCCTTGACGCAATCAGCCTGTTTTCCACTTTTACCTTTAACTGCTTACCGGTATTTTGCAGATCAATCAGGATATAATTATCATCCTTTCTTTTGTCTACCCCATGTTTAAAAACATTCTCTACCAATGGAATGATGAGCATGGGTGGAATTTGAATGGATGATATATCTCCCGAAATATTCAAAGAAAGATCAAGCGGATAACGCATCCTGTCTTTCTCGAGATCGATATAATGATGTATAAAATTTAATTCTGTTTGTAAAGGAATCATTTCTTTTGGTGCCTCATCAACAAAATAGCGCATGATCTGAGAAAGTTTTTCAATCATTGCAGCTGTTACCGGAGATTCCTTCTGTGCGTAGTAGTAGATATTATTCAGTGAATTGAATAGAAAGTGAGGTTGTACCTGTGCTTTTAATAAGTTCAGTTCAGATTCAAGTTGTTTCTTTTGCAAAACCTGTTGTTCTTTTTGCAGGCGGAAGTAACGCAGTGCGATATAAAAAAGTACGCTGGTAAAATAAATAAGAATGCTGGACACAAAAGTGCTGAACACTGACCTGAAAGGAAATGCTTCAGGTTTTGGTGCAAAAAAAGTATTGTAAAACCACCATGAAGTACCAGCACGGTAGAATGCAACCACCAGCAGTAAAACCAATACCAGGATGGTGTAAACCAGTTTTTGCTCCCGCATATAAAACTTTGGTATCAGCCATGCAGCGTTACCATATACAATCAACATATAGGAACTGATCATGATAAACGCATAACCCATCGCCTGCGGCAGTGTATCAAAATGCAATAAGGTAATTACATTGATTCCGAATAACAATATCCAGATCACCCACTGTATTTGTGCTATATCCCAGGACCGAAGAAGCTTTCGCATATACCAAAACTACAGGGAATTTACCATCAGGTAAACCCTTTCAACCAATTAATGGATTTCTTCAACAGATTGATTACATGGGCTAATTAGCTGATTGGTTTAATAAATGCGCTCACTTGTTAAAAAATGGTTTTTACAGGAACAGGATACATTGATTTTTACAAAAAAGAAACCATGAATCCATTTAGTTTATTAATCCTGGCCTTATTGCTTCCCTTTGGCAGTGTAATCGCCCAAAAATCTGATACGATTTATATAAAACCCGAAAACATCAATACCCGTGTTTTGATACAGGGCACTCATCGGTGGTTGGTATATTTTAAAATGGGTGTAGACAGTCCAAGAAAAATGTTTAATATCTGGTCGAGGAATATCGAAAGGAAACAATATAATGGCAAAGATGCCATTGCCGTAAAGCAGGAATGGGAAGACAATGACAGCATCATGCATACTACCTTATCCATTGCCGATGCAAAAGATTTTCATACGCTTTACCACGAGTCATGGTGGAAGCAAAGAGGCAGCACTAAGTTTAATTTTTTATCAGGGGAAGCCAGCATCAACGATAAACCGTTAACAGCATCCGATACCGCCATGAGGGCAAAAACAATCCGCCAGGCATTCGACAGTGCTTTAAATCAATATACACTTAACTGGCACCTCGACCTGGAAGTGTTTCCCCTACTGCCTTACAAGGCAAACCGCACATTCATGATTAACTTTTATGATCCCGGATCAAGCAAACCAAAATGGGTACCTTATACCGTAACAGGAAGTGGAAAATTACCAGGACTTGATGGCAAAGAAGCTGATTGCTGGTTGCTCGAACATTCAGACCCAAGTTTCAATAACAAAGAAGTATTCTGGGTGAGTAAGCAAACAAAAGAAGTTTTAAAACTGGAACAACAGTTTGGAAAGAGATTCAGGTATAAAATCAAGCTGCCGTTTTCTTTATAATTTGAAAATTTGAAAATGTGTTAATTTGAAAATTAAGTGAGCAGTATACTTCTTTCATTTTCAAATTAACACATTTTCAAATTTTCAAATTACCTACATCCCCGGCATCAACCCTCTTGCGATTGATGCATCACGGAATGGCCATGGAATTACAGCGAGAATAATCAGTAAGGCTATTAGTAAGAAAAAGAAGGCTTTTTTATACTTTACTATATCTGCCACCTGTTTTTTAGCCATACCATGTGCACGGGTAATAAGTATAATAGCGAGTATCATTCCCAATGGATGTTCTACCCAATAAAAACGATAAAATTTGTCTTTCATAATACTCACACCTTCTGGCAGTGTAGTGGTATAAACGCCATAGCGGCCAGCAAGCCACTGGTATAGTCCTAACAGCAACGTAATATGGGCTGCTATCATGGTAAATAACCATACTTTTTTATCTGCAGGAGAAAATACTTTTTTCTGTTGCCATCCAGTCCAGGCTTTGGCAATTGATACCAACAGCAAAATAAGTATTACCCAGCGAAGCAGGTTATGTAAGTGAAGTAGTCCGGTTTCCATCTGTTTTGATTTTTTGTTAGTGCAAGATAGGGACTGTAGTCCATAGTCCATAGACCAGAGTCCATGGACCAGAGCAGAATTTTACTATGGACTATCGACCATGGACTATGGTCTACGCTCCTGCACCATCTCAAACAAGAGCTCTGGCTCGTTGGTGGTGATAAAATCAAAGTGATTATCGAGTGCCCATTGCAAATCTTCTTTTGAGTTTACTGTCCAGGTATTGAGTAGTATGCCTAATTTTTTGGCGCTGGTAATCCAATCAGGATTTTTTTTGAATACACTGAAATGATAATCTGCACCTGCCACTCCTAATGCTTTAAGCTCTTCCGGTGATTTATCTCCATTAAGGTATTGAGTGGGTGCTGTTGGTTCCAGTTCAAGGATTCGGGTAAGGATCCCTAAATCGAAACTGATATAAGTAGTAGCATTAGCAGCTTTATGTGCCTGTACCTGTTTCCAGGCTTTCTCCGCTACAATTCTGCCTCTTTCTTTGCTGACATTAGATGGTTTAATTTCTAAAACCAGGCGGGTACTTGTGTTGTTTTTAAGTCCTTCAGACAAATATTCATGAAGCGTAGGTATTTTTTCTCCATTCGATAGTGTAAACTGAAGCAGATCGGCATATTTTGTTTGTTCAATTGGAAGTTCATGAAATTTAGGATCATGGTTCACTACCAGTGAATCATCTGCAGTCATCCAAACATCAAATTCAGAACCGGTGCATTTCATAGAAATAGCGTTCCGGAGTCCTGCCAATGAATTCTCAGGCAAAGCTTTTGCCTTGAATGCCCCACGATGTGCCACTACCTGGTTAGCTGCGAAGGTCATTTTCTTTTCATTTTTTTGTGCAATACCCGAAATCGTCATAATGGTAAAGAGCGAGAATAATACCCGTTTCATATCGTTCTGAATTTAAGATGCTCAAATGTAGTAAAGCTGAAGCAGCTTAAAAATGAAGATTTCGTGAACAGGGAAACAAAAAAGCGGATCAAGACTGACCCGCTTTAAAAAATGGACTTTTCATAGTAAAATTATTTCACCCAATCAGCGATGAAAAGGTTGGTATCTCGGGTGCCCCCATTATTTCTGTTAGAGGCGAAGATTATTTTTTTGCCATTTGGACTAAACATCGGAAATGCGTCAAAGCCTTTATCGCGACTTATTTTTTCCAATCCGTTTCCATTCAGATCAGTCAGGTACATATTGAATGGAAATCCTCTTTTGTATTCGTGGTTACTGCAGAACAATATGTTCTTGCTATCCGGTGTAAAATTAGGAGCCCAGTTAGCCTGCCCGAGATTGGTGATTTGTTTTGCATCTGATCCGTCTGCATTGGCTACCCATACTTCCATATTGGTTGGAGCTACCATTCCTTCCGCCAGTAATTCTTTATACTCCTTTATTTCTGCTTCTGTTTTAGGTCTGCTTGCACGCCATACAATCTTCTTTCCATCAGGGCTAAACCAGGCGCCTCCATCGTAGCCGAGCATATTGGTAATTCTTTTTTCTTTCCCTGTGGCTAGGTCCATGATGTATAGTTCCAGGTCGCCATCTTTATCGCTGCAATAAATCATTTTCTTACCATCGGGCGACAGCGTTGCTTCAGCGTCATAGCCTTTTGCGTTGGTCAGTTGCTTTACGATTTTACCACTGGTATCGGCCATGAAAATATCATAGCTGCTATAGAGAGGCCATATATAACGGTTACCATATTTCGCACGATCAGGGGTTGGTGGGCAATCAGGACTACCTAAATGGGTAGATGCATAGATGATGTGTTTGCCATCGGGCAGAAAATAAGCACAGGTGGTTCTTCCCTTTCCGGTACTTACCAGTTTAGGGGTAAATTTTTCTCCAGGCTTGGTTGGTACTTTACCAATATATATCTGGTCGCAGGGTATCCCTTCTTTTGCATAAGTTTTTTGAAAAATGACATACTTACCATCATAACTCCAGTAAGCTTCTGCATTATCGCCCCCGAAAGTTAGCTGTTGTACATTTTTAAAATGCTTTTCACCATCGAAGTGTACGGTATCACTTGATGTGTTCTGTGCCAGACAATTCGTAAGGACAAATAATAAAAGTGTAGATAGAAATAGTTTGCTCATAGTTAAAAATCTGCCGCAAAAGTATTCAGAATCAGCCGCTTGAATTGTCAAAGAATTGTCATAGGAAATTGGTAAGTAAATGAATTTGGCAAAATGCTTCAAGCGGCAAGCTGCAGGCTACAAGCTTTGATGGGTGCTTATTATGGACTTTCTGCTTTTAATGGAATAAATGAGGGGATTACGAATAAGATCATTTAAACTCAGCAGGTAAATAAATAAGTGATTCCTCCAAATGCGCTATCTGCTATTAATAGAATACGGATTTTCATGATTTTCAAGATTTATCATGATAGATCTTGAAAATCATGAAAATCCGTGTTCCATCCTACCTGTAGCTAAGTTTACCTGGATAGTAATGATTGTAAGCTTTAGGCTTTGATTGGCGGTAAAAGAAGATTTTTACGGCTTGGTTTTAATGGATTTCCCATCGCAATTTCCATCAAAAAACAGGCAATTCTAATTCGCACATTATCAAGGATTTACACGAACCATCAACACATCATCAACACATCAAAAACATATCACAACACAAATTTGTGTTTTTAAGTGTTGATGCATTGTTATTACCCTGTAGGTATATGGGGGAAAAACAGCTATTAGCCATTAGCTGTTAGCCTATAGCTGTTAGTCTCGCCTAGGGCGAGATGGTGCTTATTTTAGACTTTCTGCTATTATCGGAATAAATGTCAAGGCTTGCGAATTTGTTTTGTAAAAATTCTACTTAAAAGAAGTGTTGAATTTCCACACTTATGCTAGTGTATGGTTAAATTCATAGCAAAAAAGCTAGTGGCTAACAGCTAATGGCTAATAGCTCAAAGCAATTTTCCCCTGCAACACCGGCTCCTCCCGCTAACTATCCCCCCATTCATCTATTTTTGTAGGATGAAATGGATCGCAGTAGTAGTATTATTTTTTTTGATTGCCTGCCAGGAAGCTAAAGAGCCAAAAGCAGAAAGTCCTTCCCTCCCATTGGCTGCTCAAGCATTATCTAAAGAGGTGGAACTTTATCCTGATAGCATTTCATTAAGGGTTCTGTTAGTGAATGCGCTTGATAGTGCCGGAGCTTTACCACTTGCACTTGCGCAGATGGATTCACTGATTAAGAGAGACAGTGCGAATTTTGGTATATGGTATCACAAGGCCCAGTTAAGTGAGAAGGCAAAAGATACTGCGATGGCATTGTATTGTTACCAAAAAGCTGCCAGTATATATCCTGCTCCTGATGCTTTATTGAGTATGGCGAATTTGCTGGCGGAACAGAAAAAAGCAGCGGCCATTTTACTTTGTGATCAGGTAGAAAGTTTAAGAATGGGCAGAGAATACCTTGCCCATGCCAGTTTTATCAAAGGTGTTTACTATGCAAGAACCGGCGATCTTGTAAAAGCTTTTGCATCATTCGACAGATGTATCGGTAATAATTACCAGTACATGGAAGCCTATATGGAAAAAGGCTTTCTGCTTTATGATACCAAACAACCTGATAAAGCCATCAGTATTTTCGAGAAAGCACTCGAAGTACGTCCAACCTACGCAGATGCCAGTTATTGGCTGGCTAAATGTTATGAGTTAAAGGGGGAAAAAGAAAAAGCAATTACAGAATACCAGAAAACGCTTGTATTAGACCCGTCTATTAAAGAAGCTGGTGAAGCTTTGAAAAGACTGGGTGCATAAAACAGGATTGTTGAATAAAAAATTCGCTTAAGCCGGTAAAATATAGGAATTTTGCGATCTTAATAATTGATTATGCCCATTATTGCCCCATCCTTACTGAGTGCCGATTTTTTGAACCTACATAAAGACTGCGCCATGCTGAATGAGAGCAAGGCCGACTGGTTTCACTTAGATGTAATGGATGGTTCTTTTGTGCCCAATATTAGTTTTGGATTACCGGTAATTGAACATATCCGCAAGGCAACAACCAAAATCTGTGATGTTCACCTGATGATTGTTGAACCGGAGAAATATGCGGAAGCATTTAAAAAAGCGGGGGCAGATATTCTTACTGTTCACTATGAAGCATGTATTCATTTACACCGTAATCTTCAACAGATACGTTCGTTGGGTATGCGCACCGGTGTTGCATTAAATCCACACACCCCTGTTCACTTTCTCGCAGATGTATTGCATGATATAGATCTTGTTTGCCTGATGAGTGTAAACCCGGGTTTTGGTGGCCAGCAGTTTATTCCTCAAACACTGGAAAAAATACGCACCCTCAGGAAAATGATTAAGGAAAAAAATCTGCATACCCATATTGAAATTGATGGTGGCGTTACCCTCGATAATGCGAAAAGCATTTTAGATGCCGGTGCAGACGTACTGGTAGCAGGCAACACCGTTTTCCGCTCACAAGACCCCATTGCTACGATAGCGGCGCTGAAAGCGTTGTGAGGTTGGTGTGAATTGTGAATGGTGAATGGTGAATAGGGAGCGTGAATTGTCAATGGTGAATGGTGAAATTAGACACTCAATTGACTATTATATTGACAATTCACCATTGACAATTCACGCCCCCTTACTCATATTGACCATTCACCATTGACAATTCACGACTACAAAACTTCACGAAATCTTCACACCACTCCGTAAGGCAAATCCGGAAATTTGGTGGAGCAACCTATCCACACCTGTGCATAATATGTATTAGGAAATCTCATACATAACAAATTAAATTTGAGAAGGATGGTTTGGTTAAGTATTCCATGATTCCGTGAACCTAAAACAGAAACAGATTTGACAGAGACAATCATTAACCTCGAAACCGTTAACCCCATTGAATTCTTTGGTGTGAACAACGGAAAGTTAGATTTGCTGAAAAAGAAATTCCCATTATTAAAGATCCTCTCCCGCGGGACACAAATTAAACTGAGCGGGGCCCCGGAACAGATTGAGTCAGCAAAAGAAAAAATCGACCTGATTATCCAGTACCTCGAAAGAAACGGACACCTCAGCGAAAATTATTTTGAACAGATTTTAGGCGGTGATGATGCCGAAACAGTCGACAATTTTGTTGACCGGAACCCCAATGATATTCTTGTATTCGGACCTAATGGTAAAACTGTTAGAGCACGTACCCAGAACCAGAAAAAAATGGTTCAGGCAGCCGATAAAAACGATATTGTTTTTGCTATTGGACCAGCCGGTACCGGTAAAACCTATACAGCAGTAGCCTTGGCTGTACGCGCCCTAAAAAACAAACTGGTAAAGAAAATCATCTTAACCCGTCCGGCAGTGGAAGCAGGTGAAAGTCTTGGTTTTCTTCCCGGTGACCTGAAAGAAAAGATTGATCCGTACCTGCGTCCTTTGTATGATGCACTCGATGATATGATTCCCGCAGACAAACTCGGGTATTATATGAGTACACGAACCATTGAAATTGCGCCACTGGCATACATGCGTGGTCGTACGCTCGACAATGCATTTATCATTCTCGATGAAGCACAAAACACCAACGACCTTCAGTTGAAAATGTTTTTAACGCGTATTGGTGCCAATGCAAAAGCAATCATTACAGGCGATCCTACACAGATTGACTTACCAAGAAATCAGCGTAGCGGTCTTGAAAAAGCCACTCGTATCTTAAAACAGATTGATGGTATTGCGCATATTGAATTGAACGAAGAAGATGTTGTTCGTCACCGCCTTGTAAAAGCCATCATCAAAGCCTACGACAAGGAACACGAGAAGGAAGAACAGGAGTATACTCAGGGCAGCAGACGATAAGATGGATGTCTGATGGCTGATGTCTGATGTATAGTTGATTATTTTACAGTGTAAAATAAAGATCGACCCTATATCAGACATCAGCCATCAGCCATTCTCTATACATCTTCCTCCAGTATCTCATGCCCGAGTTTGTCTCTTTTTGTTTTGAGGTATTTTTCGTTGTGGGGGTTGGGGGCGATTTCGATGGGTACTATGTCTACTATTTCCAGTCCATAGCCTTTTAGGCCTGCACGTTTGCGGGGGTTATTGCTCATTAGTTTGAGCTTGGAGATACCCAGTTTTCTGAGTATTTGTGCACCTACTCCGTAATCACGTTCATCCATGCCAAAGCCCAGGTGCAGGTTGGCTTCTACGGTATCCATTCCTTCTTCCTGCAGCTTATAGGCTTTTAGTTTATTGATCAGACCAATTCCACGGCCTTCTTGATTCATATATAGTATCACACCCTTGCCTTCTGCTTCAACCATTTGCATGGCTTTTTGTAATTGTTCCCCACAATCGCAACGGAAACTTCCAAGAATATCACCGGTAAAGCAACTGCTGTGCACACGGGTAAGTACGGCTTCATCTGATTTCCATTCGCCTTTTACCAAAGCCAGGTGTTCTGCTCCCGTTGTTTTTTCTTTAAATGCGATGAGGTCAAACTGACCATATTTGGTTGGCATATCAACACGTACCAGTTCATCTACCAAAGAATCGCGTTTCATGCGATAATCAATCAGGTCTTTGATGGAGATGATTTTAAGGGAGAATTTCTGGGCAATCTCAATCAATTGTGGCAACCTGGCCATGGTACCATCTTCATTCATCACTTCTACCAAAACGCCGGCCGGTTCGAGTCCGGCAAGCCTTGCCAAATCTACCGTAGCTTCTGTATGTCCGGCCCTGCGTAACACCCCACCATCTTTTGCTCGAAGGGGGAATATATGTCCTGGGCGACCTAACTCAGCGGGTAAAGTTGCTGGGTTAATTAAGGCTAAGATAGTTTTAGACCTGTCCTGCGCCGAAATACCTGTGGTAGTGCCCTGTCCGATCAGGTCAACTGATACGGTAAAAGCGGTTTCATGAAGGGAAGTATTAGAACTTACCATCGGTGTTAGTTCCAGCTCTCTGCAACGTTCCTCAGTAAGTGCGGCACATATCAAACCTCGCCCTTCTTTACTCATAAAATTAATCACTTCGGGAGTTGCGTGTCGGGCAGCTATAATGAAATCCCCTTCATTTTCGCGATCCTCGTCATCCACTACAATAACCATTTTTCCATCGCGGATGTCAATAATGGCATCTTCTATCCTGTTTAGCTTAAACTGTTCCATCAATGCAAAATTACACCTGATACCTGAAATGGGTTTACCTATTTGGAAATAGGGGGTATTTTTTGAGGAAAAAGATTAAATTCTGACTAAAAAACTGTTTTTCCAACCTAAAAACAGGCTAAGATTCGTCAAATCGCCTGAAATGCCCGATGTGGCAATATTTTGTTAACATTCTGTTGAATATCTAAGCCAATAATTCATTTTCTTTGCACTTGAAAAATTAACATTATGCTAAGTAAAAGACTCTTGCAATTTGTCATTGCGGTTTTACTGATGCCGGTACTAACCCTGGCGCAAAACACCACCAGTAGCATGAGTGGTACAGTAAAAACCAATACAGGTGAAGTCCTGGTTGGTGCTACCGTAACTGCAACCCATGAGCCAACTGGTACGGTATACCGTGTTCAAAGCCGCACAGGTGGTCGTTTCGACATTAACAATATGAACCCTGGTGGTCCATATTCAGTGGAAATTTCATTTGTAAATTTCGCAAATGAGAAAAAAACAGAGATTTACCTAAGTCTGGGTGAATCTTACAAATTAGACGTTGCCATGGCCCCAAAAAGTGCCAACCTTGGTGAAGTAACTGTAACTGCGGTTCGTAAAACTACAGAAGCTTCAGGTAAAGGTGGTTCTGAGACCATTATCGGCCGCGACAAAATGGCTAATCTTCCAACTGTTGGTCGTAATATTTACGACTACCTGCGTGCAGTACCTCAGGCTAAACTGGGTGCTTCAGAAGGTGCGGTAACTATTGCCGGACAGAACAACCGTTACAACTCTTTCTATGTTGATGGTGCTGTAAATAATGATGTGTTTGGACTTTCAGCTTCTGGTACCAATGGTGGTCAGGCTGCAATTGCTCCGATCTCAATTGATGCGGTTGACCAGTTTCAGGTAGTAATTTCTCCATTCGATGCCTCTCTGGGTAACTTCGTAGGTGGTGGTATCAATGCCATTACCCGTTCAGGTACCAACAAAACAGAAGGTTCTGTTTATTATTTCCTGCAAAACCAAAACCTTGCTGGTAAAACACCAACTGGATTGAAATCTGCTGCTACCAAACTGGCTAATTTCTCTAAAAAGACTTATGGCTTCCGTGTTGGTGGTGCAATTACAAAGAATAAGTTGTTCTATTTTGTGAATGTTGACTTACAAAGAGATATTCGCCCTCAACCATTCGATTTTTCTCAATACCGTGGTAATACTAATGCTGCAGGACTCGATGGACTGGCAAATTTCCTCAGAACTAACTATGGTTATGAACCAGGTGGTTATTTAGATAATACTGAAGAAGTATCGGCAGATCGTATTACTGCTCGTATCGACTGGAACATCAGCGACAGACATAAATTGTCTGTGAGTAACCGTTACACAAATGCTGAGCGTTTGAACACTACTTCAAGCTCTGCAACATCTATCAACTTTTACAATAACGGTTATAGATTCCCTACAAGAACCAACTCTACTTCTGCTGAGTTAAAAAGCCTGGTAGGAAAAAGTTCAAGTAATAAACTCCTGGTTACTTTCACCGATGTATTAGATGACCGTAGCCCTATCGGACAGGATTTCCCTCGTGTTCGTATCAATGACGGTTCTGGTTCTATCTTCTTCGGTCCGGATAACAGCTCTACTGTTAACCTGTTAACACAAAAGAACTGGTCTTTATATGATGAGTTCAAGTTTACATTAGGTAAACATTCCCTGAAAGTTGGTGTGGATTATGAATTCAATAAAGTTTACAACGCTTTCATCCAGAATACATTTGGTAACTATACCTACACTAACCTGAACGACTTCCTGACTAATGCCAGACCGCAGGCTTATTCCTATGGTTTCTCTAATATCGATGCAGGCAAAGGCGACAATACCGATGCAGCAGCGAAATTTATGGTGGCTAAAGGTTCATTGTTTGTGAATGATGAAATGAGGGCTTCTGATAACCTGACTTTAAGTTTTGGTTTAAGAGCTGATTATTTCAAAGTTTTAAGTAACCCCTGGGCTGATAACTATACTAATACTGTAGCGATTCCTAAATTTGCCCAGTATTATGATTTACAGGGAGCACGTTCCGGACAAGCGCCAAAAATACCTATCTCATTCTCTCCAAGAGTTGGATTTACTTATAAAATACCTGAAGAGAACTTAGTAATCCGTGGTGGTCTGGGTATGTTTACCGGACGTATTCCATTGGTATGGCCTGGTGGTATGTTCCAGAACAACGGTATTTTCATAGGTGGTTATACAGCTAACTCTACTCAGCTTAATACCATTCGTTTCAGGTCTAACCCTGCTGCACAGTGGACTCCGGCTGAAGTTGGTGCAGGTATAACCAAAGGACCTTTGAACCTTACTGCTGCTGAATTCAGCACTCCTAAAGTTTTCAGGACTTCATTAGCTGTTGATAAGAAATTCGGTGATGGCTGGTCTGGTACATTGGAAGGTATTTTCACTCAGAACATGAATGAAATTTACTATACCAATATCAATATCCTGCCTCCAGTTGCTGTTTCAGTAGGACCAGGTAGCAGAAACATTTATACTACTACCAATAATGCAAGGATTCCTTTGAATGGTGATGGTTCAAACCCATATGATAATGCAATGCTGTTGAGCAATAACAAAGGACCAAAAGGTTTTGGCTTTAACTTCACTGCTACTGTTTCTAAGCGTACCCGTACAGGTTTCGCATTTGATTTCAACTACTCATTTGGTAACTCAACTGCTATCAACGATGGTACCAGTTCTGTTAACCAGAGCCAGTGGAGATTTATGGAAACAGTTAATGGCCGTAACTTCATTACCCGTTCAACTTCCGATTTCAGTGCTGGTCACAGAATCTTCGCTTACATGAGCAAGAAGTTTGAATATGCTAATAAAACATTGGCTACAACCATTACCCTTACCTATACTGGCCAGTCTGGAAATCCATTCAGCTATGTAAACGGTGTTGGTTCAATGGTTCGTGATGACGGTACTGGTGGTACAAACGACCTTATCTACATCCCAACTTCTGCTGATTTAGCTTCAATGACATTCCTGAACAATACTGTAGGTGGTGTTACTTACACTCCACAACAGCAGAAAGATGCCCTTGATGCCTATATCGCCAATGATCATTACCTGAAAAACAATCGTGGTAAATTTGCTGAAAGAAACGGTAGCCGTTTACCTTTCACCAATATCATCGATTTGAAAATTGCTCAGGATTTCAACCTGAAAATCGGTAATAGGAAATATTCATTCCAGTTAACTTATGATGTGTTTAACTTCGGTAACATGCTGAACAGAAACTGGGGTCGTACTTATTTCATGAGTAACGATAACTTCCAGTTGATTCAGTTTGCAGGTTATGTAAGTGCTACAAACTTTACACCGCAATACCGTTTCAACCCGAATATCAAAGATCCTTTCACAGTAAGCACCACCACAAATGCTGCTTATGCTGCAAGATGGATCAGCCAGTTAGGTCTGAGATTCAACTTCTAATCTGAGAAGCACTCCATAAAAAAAGCCATCCGTATAAAACGGATGGCTTTTTTATTGTTAGGTGTTAGGTGTTAGGTGTTAGGTGTTAGGGACAACCTTCCCCAGATGACATTTATTGTTTAGAATAAAAAAAAATGTTCAAATCATCTTATCCCTTATTTCTTATTTCTTATTTCTTATTCCTTATTTCTTATTCTTTATTTCTTATTCCTTATTTCTTATTCCTTATTTCTTATTCCTTATTTCCTCCCTCCCCATCCCCACATCAGAAAGCTGGGAAAAGCTTTTGCCCAGGTGGGTACATCGTGTTTGCCGTCTTCCAGTTCGAGGTAGTGGATATGTTCGTCGGTATATCCTTTGGCTTTTAGTTCAACGATTAAATCAAGTGCATCATCAATGCTATCGATCACGCCATTGTTGTTTCTGTCTTCCGCTTCATCAAGTAAGCCGCATTGAATAAATGTGCGGAGCCAGGGGTAAAATCCGCCTTTACGAATTTGTAAATGCATCAGCCTGTCTTTTTCATCCTCGTATCCATCATCATACCCTTTTCTTCTCCACCATAATGATCCACTAAAAATTCCCACCCTGTTAAATTCACTGGGATGATTCCACACAATATCCATTGCACTCAATGCACCTAAGGAAAAACCAGCGTATGATTTGTCTTTGAAAGAAGGTATTTGATAAGACTTTCGGATAAAGGGTAGTAATTCATCGAATATAAACTTGGTATACAAGCCCGCTTTTGCTCCTCGCCCTTTATAGTCTGCGGCATAGGCAGTTCCATATTCCATTTTTCTATCCGGACCACAATGAATGGCCACACATATCAATGGTTCTATTTGCTTTTCATCGATGAGTTTATCCAATATTTCATCAAAAGGCATTTTGGGAAGATCCTGTCCATCATTGATTAATAACAAACTAAGTTGCTCCTGTGGCTGTACTTGCAATGGCAGGTAAATATCAAAAACCACATCTCTTTCAAGGTACTCGGAAAAAAGTGAATGTGATATAAGCTTTATCGCAGATAAATTAGTTTCTGTTCGCACATCGGTCATGTTTCAAATGTATTGAAAAGTCGGGAAGTCCGAAAGTCCGGGAGTCCGGAAGAGTAAAGGTTGTTTTGTATTTCCCTTTATTTCATCGGGCTTTCGGACTTCCCGACTTCCGGACTTTTCTCCCCCAAATTCAAAAAATTCTAATTAAATTGAAAGCAAATACTGAATTATGAAAAAGATCGGCATCTTGTTTGGACAGGAAAGAAGCTTTCCGATGGCATTTGTAGAGCGTATCAACAGCAAACAAATTCCAGGAATCATGGCTGAACCTGTTAGAATCGACAAAGTAATGCAGGGCGAAACAAGTGGTTACGCTGTAATTGTTGACCGGATTAGTCAGGATGTACCATTCTACAGAGCTTTCCTGAAAAACGCGGCACTTTGCGGTACCGCAGTAATTAATAACCCATTTTGGTGGAGTGCCGATGAAAAATTCTTTAATAATTGTCTTGCAACCAAAATAAACGTGCCAGTACCCAAGACCGTTATTTTACCTTCTCGCGATTTACCAACGGATACTTCAGACCAGTCGTTTAGTAACCTGGCTTATCCATTAGACTGGGACGGCATTTTTGGGTATGTAGGTTTTCCTGCTTATATGAAACCTTTTGCGGGTGGTGGATGGAAAAATGTTTATAAACTTACGAGCATGGAAGATTTTTTTGAAAAACATAGTGAAACAGGCGAGCTCGTGATGTTATTACAGGAAGAAATAATTTTCGAAGAATACTATCGCTGTTATTGCATAGGTGGCAAACATGTGCGCATAATGCCTTATGAGCCGCGTAACCCGCATCATTTGCGTTATGTAGCTGATTTCAAACCATCGGCTGCAAAACTCAAGGAAATGGAAGATATTGTTCTCCGGATTAATCGTTACCTGGGTTATGATTTTAATACGGTTGAACTGGCACTTCGCGATGGAGTTCCTTATGCAATAGATTTCTGCAACCCTGCACCTGATGCCGATCTGAAAAGCGTTGGACAGGAGAACTTTGACTGGGTAGTTGAAACAGCCGCCAATTATGCCATAGAAAAAGCACAGTCACAGGTAGAAGGAGCCGACAACCTTACCTGGGGAGAATATATTAAACGCAGCAGTGCCAAACAAAAACTCATCTGATAGGATATATGAATTACAATCATTTTACTTTAGGTGTTGAAGAAGAATATATGGTGCTCGACCCCCTCACCAGGGAACTGAAAAGCCATGAGCAGAAAATTGTGATTGAAGGACAAAAAATCCTGAAAGACAAAGTAAAAGCCGAAATGCACCAGGCTGTAGTGGAAGTTGGTACAGATATCTGTCGAAATATTGAAGAGGCATTTAACGATGTAGCTGCATTACGCGGTACAATTGCCAATATTGCCGGTGATCTTGGTTTATGGGTTGGTGCCGCAGGTACGCACCCATTCAGTCATTGGGAAAACCAATTGATTACAGACCATGTGAGGTATAATCAGATTGTAAATGAATTACAAGAAGCAGCACGCAGTAACCTGATTTTTGGCCTACATGTACATGTTGGCATGGAAGATCGAAAAATGGCAATCCATATTGCCAATACAGCACGTTATTTCCTGCCACACGTATATGCCTTAAGCACCAATTCTCCTTTTTGGGAAGGAAGAAAAACAGGGTACAAATCATTCAGAACAAAAGTATTCGATAAATTTCCCCGTACCGGTATTCCGGATTTCTTTGAAAGTATTGAAGCGTATGAGAACTACGTAAACCTGCTGATCAAAACAAACTGTATTGACAATGCAAAAAAGATATGGTGGGATATTCGTGTTCATCCGTTTTTCAATACGGTAGAGTTTCGTATATGTGATGTTCCTATGACCATCAATGAAACCATTACCATTGCTGCATTGTTCCAGGCTATTTGTGCCAAGATTTATAAACTCAGGATGCAGAACCTCAATTTCATGATGTACCAGCGCTCTGTAATCAATGAAAATAAATGGCGCGCAAGCCGGTATGGTATTGATGGTACATTAATTGATTTTGGAAAAGAAACAGAAGTAGATACCAAAACCCTGATCCTCGAACTACTCGATTTTGTGGATGATGTAGCCGATGACCTCGGCAGTCGTCCCGCACTGAATTATGTATCCAATATATTCTCACATGGTACCGGCGCCGACAGACAGTTAGGCGTATTCGACAAAAACCAGAACCTGGTAGAAGTGGTGGATTATATACATGACCAGTTTCTGGCGTTAAGTAGCTAGAGCAGCTACTAGCTGTCAGCTTCTGGCTGCTAGCAGATGGTGCTTGCCAATTTGTATTCGCTGATTATGGAGAATTTTCTACCCGGTAGAATCTACTAGCAGCTAGAAGCCAGTGGCTGGCAGCCAAATTTTAAGTCCCTTTTCGCATTTCCCCCTATAATTAAGACTTAAGTTTTGGTAATTTTCCGACAAATGACCCTTTCCGGGCAACAATTCCACATAAAATGGTATCTATGTAGGTGACGTCAACCCACTAAACTACCCCGCAGGTGACAGAAAATGATCTGATTAGAGGCTGTATCAGGCAGGATAACAGTTGCCAACGCATGCTTTTCGATAGGTATGCTGGCAAGATGATGGCCGTATGCCTAAGATATGCCAACGACGCCATGGAAGCCGAGGATATGATCCAGGATGCCTTTATCAAGGTTTTCCAATATATAGGTCAATTTAAGTTTGAAGGCTCATTTGAAGGCTGGATCAGGAGAATTGTGGTAAATACCGCTATCCGTCACCTCGAGCGAAAAAAAATGAAGTTTAAGGATATTGACGACCACAGCAGCTCAGCCCCCCTGGTTGAAGCAAGTGCCTACACCCACCTTGGCGAAGAAGACCTGATGAAACTTATTAACCAGTTACCGGATGGATACAGGCTTGTATTCAACCTGAATGTTATTGAGGGATATAGTCATGAAGAGATTGCAGAAATGCTACATATACAACCCGGCACCAGCCGCAGCCAATTAGTAAAAGCGCGGAAGATGCTGCAACAACAAATCTTACAATTACAAAAAATTGCTGTATAAAATGACCGATAACCAATTTGACCATTTCGTCAGGACCAAACTCCACGACCACTCTGCGCCTGTGCCTGCAGGGTTGTGGGAGAAAGTGAATCCTGCTAAAGATGATGATGACCGTAAAGGGTTTTTCATCCCGAAAATATATCGTTGGGGATTGCCACTGCTTTTATTGGTGGGTTCCCTGACCGGTTATTTTTTATTTAATAGCAATGCCGATTCTGGCAATAATAATCAAGCTACTGTGGCACAGACAGCAGCAAACAATAATTCATCAACAGAAAATCAAAAAAATACCAGCAACGAAACCAAGGCAACTTCCGGCAATAATGAAACAGCAACAAATGCAACTTCAGCAACCATTAACCAACAACCCCAGACTGAAACAATGTTGGCTGATAATCCTGCTGCAGTTACAGGCACAACAAATAATGCTAAATCTTTAATCCCCGCTTCAAACCAACCCTCAAACGGAAATAAACAGACTGAAAATATTTCTTCCGGCAGTTCATTGAACGATATAACCATTAGTTCTACTAAAAGAAATGATTTTACCAAAGGCAATATTGAAGCACCTGCAACAGGTAATAAATCTCAAAATAAAACCCTTACTGTTCCAGTTAGTGGTAATACTAAACAAATTAATAACAATGAATCTTTAAATACTGTTATTACTAATACTGATGATTCCTATCAATATCCTGTTTCCTTGAGCATGCCTTTTGAACCTGGCTATACAATAAATGCAGACAGAAATAGTTTTGGGTTTAGCGGACTTGCACAAAAAACTTCCCTAAACACCGCCTATTCAAAAAAATATAAAAGCGTAATTGTTTGTCCACCGTATAAAGTAAGAAACACCGATTGGTTCGCAGAAGTATATGTTTCACCTGATCTGGCTTTTAAAACGGTGGAAAACAGAACAGCAACTGCACAATACCTCGCTAAAAAAGACAGCAGTGAATCAATGCGTATTGGTTATTCTGCGGGTGTTAGAATTGTAAAACCGATTACTGATAATTTTCTGGTGAAAACAGGTTTGCAGTATACACAGATCAATGAGAAATTCACTTACCGTACAGAAGATGAAGTTAAAACCACTACCGTAATTTCTGTAAGAACAATTATTCGCGGACCGGGTGATACTTTGCGTATATCAGATACAAGCACAGTAACGCAGGTTGGATTTAAGACAAACAGCATCAAAAATCGTTACCGTAGTTTTGATATCCCTGTTACTGTTGGTTATCAGTTTGGTAATGATAACCTTAAACTCGGCATCAATGCAGGCGTTGTATTTAATATATCCTCCTGGTACCAGGGAGTGATACTGGATAGCAGTCTAGCAGCAGTCCCCATCAGCAAAGGATCCAATCAGGTTTATAAAAATAATATCGGGCTCGGGTTATACGGAGGCATTAGTTTATTGAAAAAAATAGGCGACAATACGCAGTTGTTTTTTGAACCTTATTTCAGGTATAATCTCTCCGGCATTACCAGTGGGCAAGCTTCTTATCAACAGAAATTTAGTCTAGGTGGATTGTCGATTGGCTTAAGGTATAATTTAAACAGACAATAACAGGCAACACTAAAACAACTTAACGTATCTAATTGATGAAGCGATAAGAAATAGTTATGAAAAAGAACATCCTCATCACCGCAGTAGTTAGTGTCTTCTTTTTTACAGCATGTAAAAAAGAATTCTCTGATAACTTTACCTCCTATCCCGGAGATCCAAGAAACGATACCGTTTGGGTTGCTAATACACCCAATAATGCACCAATACATCAATTGGCCAATCAATTTCTGCCAGACCTGATTATTGACACCTTTGATTGTAGTTTAGGAGATACGATTCAATTCAAAGATTATTTGACCATCAATGTTCCGGCAGGATCATTCACGGAAAATTCAGGTGCTGTTGCATCAGGAAAAGTGAGGATTGAATTTTTCAGGTTGAAGAAAAAAGGTGATTACATTAAATTCTTCAAACCAACTACATCTGAAGGTTACTTGCTGGAGAGTGGTGGCGGTTTTTTCATCCGCGTTATTAAAAACGGACAGGAATTAAAACTTGCTCCTAATGCATCTATTACAGTTCGCTTTACTGATACAGAAGATCCCAAAATAAATATGCAGGTATTTCATGCAAGGGAAACCATACCTTTTATTTCAAGTGGAATCGACACTTTACATACCTGGACCAGACATACAGATACCAGTTGGATCAAAACATGGCAGGGACAGGATTCTCTTGGCAATGTATTAAAAGGGTATGAACTTACCACTACTAAACTAAGATGGACTTCTGCAAACAGGTTTATCGATAGTACTTTACCTCACACAAATATTTTTGCTTACCTGCCACAAAATTTCACAAATAAAAACACGGTAGTATATGCAGTCTTTGAAAACCAGAAGACCATAGTAAATCTGACTGCAGACTTTCGTTCAAGATCATTTACCACCATGCGCATTCCCAGAGGCGCCAAAATACGCATCCTCAGCTTCTCTCGTCTGGGAACTGATTTATACATGGGTGTAAAACTGGTAAATGATGTAGGAACAAACAATGTTTACAAGATAGAGCCTCAGAAGAAAAGTTTGAGTGATATACTGGCTTATATTAATGGGCTGTAGCTAAAAGCCTTTAGCTATTAGCCATTGCTGTCCGGTAAAAAATATCATTTTTCTCTGAAATTCTTCTACAGCAATCATTCTGTCGTAGTTTGAAAACAGAACCCCTGCTTTTAAAATAAGCCGTAACGATGGCTTAGGCAATATCTATCACCTTATGAC
>QFCS01000351.1_pt1 | contig 22019 bp, 11 predicted proteins | sample 3576561 | NCBI WGS metagenome assembly QFCS01 | reverse complement strand
GCGGCAGGCCGCCCGCTCGGCAAGGCCGGCGAGCGCGAGCAGCAAGGCAACGATGCGCCGCAGCGCTTCGTGATGTCTCTCGTCCGCCGAATAGGCCTTCATGCCGGTGTCCACGCTCAGGAAAAAGCAGTCTGACATGGATCGGCTCGAAAGGAAAGGAAAATATTCCTCTTGCTGCCTGCAAACCCGCCTTCGCCATTGCGGAACCGCAGCGTCGACGGCGCGCCGACGACCCAGCGATGGTTCCGGAATAGGTTCCGGCTCTCCCTCCGGTCGGCCGGAATGACGGCAGCGAGGCGCACTTCCAGGGCTCCTGCCGGATGGGTGAACGCTACATATACCTCACGGGGTGAGGGGCAACTCCGGTCGCTGAAGCGATTGCCTTGCCCGGCGGGTACTATCTGCCGGGGCACCGGTCAGTGCGGCACCGCTGCTTTCGGCAACAGCTTGAGCGACGCTTGCGAGTCGGCCAGCGCGGTTTTCCACTGGCTGAGCGTATACAGCTGGTTGGGCAGATCCGGTATGCCGAAATCATCCAGACAGTCCTGATGCAGGTTCGTTACATAGGCTGTCCTCGCCGCGTCCGCCTGTGGCCGCACGTCGTCGGCGTTGCTGGCGACGGTGCAGCAGGCCGGCGCGATCCAGTAGACGCCGAATTCGATCCGGGCACTCGATGCAGCGGGATAGAGCCCGGTATCCGTCACGTACAATACATGATCTTCCTGGACGATCGTGCCTGAGCCCGCGTCCCCCTCGTTCTCGTCCTGCATGTCGCTGACCTGGGCCATCCGCTGGGTCGTCAATTGCTGCGCGTCGGTAAGCATGCCGTCGAACGTGCTGACGAGTTCATCGATACGGCTGTTGTAGGCGGTAAGGCATTTTCCATACGCCTTGTTCTGCGCGTCGTCAGGACCGTTGCCGTAGTTGGTCATGGCGCCGTAGATCAGGACGAGATCCTGGTGGCATACGATCTCGATATTGGCCGCCATCATGAAGGACGGAATGTACTGCATCCCCGTCGGGTTGCCGGCCTTGTCCGTCTCCTCCGTCTTGACCTTCAGCTTCACGACGTTGTCGTGCAGATTGTTCGGCACCTTGTAGCTCACGCTGCTCGACAGCCGGTCGGACAGATTCTGCAGTTCCTGTGCCGTCGGAATGTCGCCGGGCGTCCATCCCTTCTTGAAAGCGTCCTGTATATCCGACCAGACGGCCGAGGCTTCGTCGGTCAGGGACTTGACGTACTGATCGCTGAGCGCGTCCGCGAAGGCCTTTTTCATCTCCTGGGCCGTCGGCATCGTTGCCTTGCTGCCGGAAAACAGCCCGATCAGCCAGCCGAGAACCTGGCCGCCGATCATGACGACCGCCCCCGCGATCGGGTTGGTGGCCATCACCACCATTCCGATCATGGACGCAACCTGGGCGCCTTCCTGCAGCGCGCCGCCGAGCGTAACCCCGGCTGGCACCGCTGCAGCCATCGGCTGCACGTGGGCCACCGCGGCAATCGTCTTGCCTGGTGGTTTTCCGGCAGTGTCGACGATCAGTGTTCGGTTCTCGATTCTCAGCCGGACGGTCGGCACAAGGGTGAGCATGCCGCCCATGGTCGTCACCCGATCGACGACCATCGTGCCCTTTGGATGGTCTTTGTAAGGCTCGGTCAGCATTCCGATGTCGCTGGAGATTTCGGCCTCGCCGTCGAGCAGCGGCAGCACCCCGCGCCAGTATTCGAGGGCCTTGCCCCGGCGATCCTGCGCATCCTTCACCGCAGTGGCGCTCAGGCTGTCGGTCTGCGGCAGACGGATGATCTTGATCGGGAGCTTGTCGGCGGCGGGCGCGACGGGCTCCAGCGGTTCGAACAAAGGAAAGCGCGCAGCGATCGCGGCGTGATATCCGGCTCCGTCGCGAGCCGCCGGCGTCGCGTAGAGGAGATGCGCGACTGTCGGCCTGGTGGGCGCCTTCGTGTTTCCCGAAAGCAGGACATAAATGTCGGAAAGCGCGAGATAGGCCAGCTTGGCCGCCTCGTAGGTCGTCAGCTTGCGCGCCGGGGTTCCGACGCTGACCGTCTTCAGGGTCTCGTAGATCGCAAGGAATTTATTGGCGTCCTTGCTATTCTGATAGGCCTGCTCAAGCTGGTCCGCGATGTCGGCGACGGTGTCGGCGTTGCCGAGCACGTCCGAACCCGTCTCCATGGTGAGCGACTGAAGATCCTGCAGCACCAGCAGTTGCGCCTGAACGCTGAGATCATAGCCCTTCACCAGGCCGAGAATCTTGTCGCAGACGTCCGCGACGTCCTTCTTCTTCCATTCGTCGGCCTTCTTCTTGAGAAGGGCTTGCAGATCAGCCGGCACGACCGACATGTCGGTCGGGTTGTCCTTCGGCGGATTGTTCTGGTTGTTGAGCTGGTTCTGTTTTGCGATCTCGAGATTGGCGTTCTGGATGTTCTGGTTGAGGCAATAGGTGAGGATCGCAATGATCGAGTTCAGGCCGGTCCAGGCGGCGGGAATGGCGATCGCCCAGAACTTGATACGCGTGTAGAACCGGCCCTTCGGTGGCGCCTTTGCAACGTCCTTTTTGGCGCGGCGGGCGTTTTTCACCTTTTCGCTGACTCTTTTCACGCTCTTGGCGCGGGCCGGCTGCCTTCTCAGCAGGAGATCGTCGTCATCGAAGTCGTTGTCGTCCGAGGCAACGGCGGTCGCATTCTTGATCGTGGCGCTGTTCGCCTTGACAGCGTCGGTCGACGTCTTCGCCATGTCGATCATCTGGATCTCGTTGGAGTCCAGGTTCTGGCGCTCGGCGGCGGCGATGTCCTCGCCATCGGTCTTGGCGTCGTCGAAGTCTTCGTCGTCTTCGGCGCCTGCGATATCCACTTCGGTCACGAATCCACCCCCTGTGTCGATCGGTTCCACCAAATCGTCAATGCAAGTCATACCGCAGCCTGCGGCCGCGATATTCATGGCATCTTAATGTAAAACGGCACACCTGAGCGGCATGCCATCTAGCGGATTCTTGATGTGGTAAGTAGCCCGCAATCCCATTTCTATAATGGGCATGAATCAAATTGCGGTTCAAGAAATTTAACAAACAATAGCAAGAATTCATTCGATCGACGAGTTACGCAAGCACGACGGACTGCCTCGTAATGCAAACACCGCGCTTGGGCCTTGGCGCCAACGGACGTCCAACCGTCCCCCGGCCCGCCCGATTTTCCAAGGCATCGCCAGGCTGCGTTACAGCCTTTTGTCAGGAGACTGGACCGGCACGAGCTTCGCTGCTGGCTTGTCGCGACGGGCGGTGACAATCTCTCCTCCCGCCTCGGGATCCCTTCAATGCCGCAGGCGCATCCGCATCGGCAAAAATGACGTGAGGCCATGATGACCCAGGGAAAAATCCGCGCCGGCATGGGCGGCTGGACCTTCGAGCCGTGGGACACCTCGTTTTATCCGGACAAGCTCGCCAAGGCGAAGCAGCTTCACTACGCCTCGCGCCAGGTGCCGACCATCGAGGTCAACGGCACCTATTATTCCAGCTTCAAGGAACCGACCTTCGTCAAATGGGCGAACGACGCCCCGGATGGTTTTGTTTTTTCGCTGAAAGGCAACCGCTTCGTCACCAACCGTCGCGTCCTTGCCGAAGCTGGCGAGTCGATGATGCGTTTTCTCGAATCGGGTGTCGCCGCGCTCGGCGAGAAGCTCGGGCCGATCCTTTGGCAGTTCATGCCGACCAAAAAGTTCGACGAGGACGATTTCGGCGCCTTCCTGAGACTGCTGCCGGAAAAGCAGGACGGCGTAAAGCTCCGCCATGCCGTCGAGGTGCGCAACGCCTCCTTCGTCGTGCCGGAATTCGTCGCGCTGGCCCGCAGGCACGACGTGGCGATCGTCTACGCCGACCACGCCACCTACCCGGCGATCGCAGACGTCACCGGCGATTTCGTCTACGCCCGGCTGCAGACCGGCAAGGACGACAACCCCGACTGCTACACGCCGCGGGCGCTGGATGAATGGGCCGGCCGGGCAAAGAGCTGGTCGCAAGGCAAGGTGCCGGCCGACCTGCCGCGCGCCGATCCCGCGTCGGACGCCCCGGTCAAGCCGCGCGACGTGTTCGTCTACTTCATCACCGAAGGCAAGGTGCGCGCGCCGTTCGGTGCGCAGGCACTGATGAAGCGGACCGGGTGAGCCGCGGCCGGTCCTCGCCGGTCACGAATCCGTGGCGAGCCGGTTGCCGGTCTGGCTTGATGCGGTTTCCGGCGCCTTGGCGCTGGCCAGTTCGGCAAGGAACCGCTCCATCAACGGCGACGCGCCGAAGCGGCGGTAGGCACGCTCGTCGGCCAGCGAGAATTGCGGCCTGGCGGCGAGCAGCCTTGCCATGGTCGCCTGCGCCGCGACGGTATCGCCCTTGTTCGCCTGCACGGCTGCCTGGATCAGCAGGCAGTCCGCATCCTGCGGCGCACGGATGAGGCATTCCTGCAGTACCTCCTGCGCCTCGTCCAGCCGTCCGGCCGCATAAAGCGCCTGGCCGTGCACGTAGGTGTAATATTCCGGCGCCATCGGGTGCAGCCGGCGGGCGCGCTCGGCATTGGTCACGGCGTCGCCGTAGTCGCCGAAGCGCACCTGCGCCTTGGCCAGCGCCATCAGGCTGTCGGGATCGTTCGGATTGAGCTCGACCGAACGACGAGCCGCCTGGATGGCGCCCGAATAATCGCCGCTGGCGGCCAGGCCGTAGCTCAACACCTGATAACCAAGCGCCAGGTTGGGATCCAGCCGGATCGCCTGCCGGGCTTCGCTGAGGCCGAGTTCCAGATCCGCCTCGCCGGCGCGCCCGGTGATGGCCTGCACACTGTCCATGATGTAGGTCAGGCCGAGATGGGCACGCGCCGCCGCGTAGCCCGGGTCGAGTTCGAGCGCACGCTGGAAAAGGGCGCGCGCGGCGACAACCGACTCGGCCGTCTTAGACGTGCCCTTGAAACGGTCGCGGCCTTGCAGCACGAGATCATAGGCCTGCAGGTTTTCCGTCGGCCGCGCCGCGGCCTCTGCTACTTCGGACGCGCGCACGTAGGAAACGAGATGCGCCACGATCTCGGTGGTCAGGTCGGTCTGCACCGCGAACACGTCCTCGACGCGGCGGTCATAACTCTGCGACCACAGATGCGCGCCGGTGCGCACGTCGATGAGCTGCGCTACGACGCGAAGCTGGTCGCCGGCACGTCGCGCGCTGCCCTCGACCACATATCCGGCACCCAGGCGCGTGCCGACATCTCGTATGTCGGTCGCTTGGCCGCGAAAGGCGAAGGTGGAATTGCGGGCGATCACCTGCAGTTCGGAGTTGCGGGCAAGTTCGGTGATGATGTCCTCGGTCAGCCCGTCGGCGAAATAGGTCTGGCTGTCGTCGCCGCTCATGTTGTCGAACGGCAGCACGGCCACCGCCGGCCGGGCGTCGGCCGGCTCGACACCCACGAGCCTGACCAGACCATCGGTCACCACACCACCGAGCGCCGACACCGACGGTATCTGCGTCGCCGCCCCGGCCACCAGCACGACGGCGGCAAGCGCCGCATACTGGAGCGGTCGCCGGCCGATGAGCAGCCCGCGTGTCAGCCTGGCGTGCAGCCCGCCACGGCTCCCGGTCGGCTTCAACGCATAGACGTCGAGGGGCTCGGGGATGTTTTTCGCCTGGCGGCGGCCGACGCGGTAAAAGTGATCGCGGCGGCTGCCGTCGGCGCTGCGCACGACCGCGGCGCTGACAAAGATGCCGCCGGGGTCGGCCATCGCCTCGAGACGGGCGGCGACGTTGACGCCGTCGCCGAACATGTCGCCTCCGTCCTCGATGACGTCTCCCAGATTTACGCCTATGCGCAGCTTGAACCGCCGGTCATCAAAACCCTTCTGGATCTCGACGGCGCCGTCGAGCGCCTCGTTGACGCTTGGAAAAGTGGCGAGGAAACCGTCGCCGGTGCTTTTGAATACCCGCCCGCCGTGCCTTTCGACCGCCGGCTTGATCAGGTCGTTGAGCACCGAGCGCAAATCCGCGTAGGTCGCCGATTCATTCTCCGCCATCAGCCGGCTGTAGCCGACAATGTCACCGGCCACGATTGCAGCGAGTCTGCGTTCCATGCCTACCTCGATGCGCCCCACTACAAACTACTACTTAAGGCGTCGAGTCGGCCATTCACAGTTCGGTGCGCATAAAATAAGGCGTATCACGTCGTCGTAGCCGATTTTCGCCGGCGACCAGAAACGCGCGGCGGAACGGCCGATGGGACAGCGGCCCCTGCGGAGCGCCTGCCTCCCAAAGGCTCCGGCGAATGCCGTGCTTGCCGGCCGCCATAGCATGACGCACTCTGCGCCGATGAGCGCGACAGGCCTTTCGGGCCTGCCGCACGCAGGCGCGGAGGGAACGACATGGCCGGCGGCGAGGACTTGCGATCCTACATCATCAAAGGTGGTGAAGAGGGCCGGGCACGGCTGTCGGTGCTCGCCCGCGTGCTGGCGCCGTCGACGCAAGCCCTGTTCGACCGCTTCGAGCCGTTGCAAGGTTTGGTGGCGGTCGATGCCGGCTGCGGCGGCGGTGATGTCAGTTTCGAGCTGGCGGCCCGCGTCGGCGCTGGCGGCCGCGTCGTCGGTCTCGACCTCGACGAAGGCAAGCTGGCGGCGGCGCGAGCCGAGGCCGGGAGGCGCGGCCTTGGCAACCTGGCGTTTCAAAAGGCCAGCGTGCTCGATGCCTGGCCGGTGGCCGGGGCTTCGCTCGTTTATGCCCGCTTCGTGCTGACCCATCTCGTCAGGCCGCGCGACATGCTCGCCCGGGCTTGGGACGCGCTCGCGCCGGGTGGCCTGCTGGTCGTCGAGGACATCGACTATGCCGGCCAGTTCAGCGATCCGCCCTGCCCGGCGCTGGAGCGTCACCGCGAGCTCTATGTGGCCGCCGCTCAAGGGCGCGGCGCCGACCCGTTCATCGGTCGCCGGCTTGCCCGCCTGCTCGACGACGCCGGTTTCGACGGCGTCGGCGCCTCGCTCGTCCAGCCGTTCGGCCGCGACGGCGAGGTCAAGAAAATTCCACTGCTCACCTTCGCTGCAATCACCGAGACGGTCGTCGCCGCGGGTCTCGCCAGCACCCGAGAGATCGACGGGCTGATGGCCGAACTGGAAGCGTTTGCCGCGCAGCCCGAAACCACCATGTCCATGCCCCGTATTTTTCAGGCCTGGGGCAGGAAAAGCTGACGTTTCCGGTGGGCCGAAACGTGGAAGCCGGCGCAGCCGAAAGGACCGCGACGGCTTTGTGATGGCCGGAGCCCGGCGCGATCGACGCGCCGGCTCCGCCGGGAAAGTTGTCCCTTATTCGGCCGGAACCGGGCTCATCCCGCCGGTGTCCATCGGCCGCTCGCGCGAGCCTTTCAGCGCCGCGGCGCGCGCCACCACCGACTGGCGGTTGACCGACCTGCGTTCGGCATCGATGCGCCGGATCAGGATCTCGGCACGTTCGACCGAGCCCAGCAGCGCTAGGATGGTGCCGCGTTCGCCCGCCCCGGCGTTCGGACCGAGCGCCAGCGTGCGGGCGCGCAGTTCCTCGACCTCCGGGAAGGCGACGTGTCCGGCCGGCATCTTCGGATCGGGGACGCCATGGTCCGGCATGATCGACCGCAGCGAGGCGTCGAGCTTGTCGAGCGCCGTGTTGACGATCGCCAGCGCCTGGTTGCCGAACTTCTCGCGCTTCACGCGCCGCGCCACCTGGTGCATCGATTCGGTGAGCGCGGCGGTGAAGTCGGCTTCCTCGATCAGGCTGGCGATCAGGTCGAGCTGCTCGTAGGGCAGGTCCTCCTTCATCAGCGCCGCCGTGTAGGAGCGGATGTCACGGCTGAGTATGTCGGTCGCCAGATAATGCTCGCCCGGATCGGACGGCGCCGACTTGGCGCCGCGCGCGATGTCCAGGAATTTTGCACCGGCCTCGAGATGGCGGGCCGTCTCCTGCTGCACCGCCGGAACCGCCCTGGCGAAATCGTTGGCCAGCTTGCGGTCGAGGAATTTCGGCGTCGAATAGTCTTCCGCGAGTTCCGCCTCGGTATGGCCGATGCGCATCAGCACGCGCTCGAACACCCCGACGAACGGGAACAGCAGCAGCGTGTTGAAAATATTGAAGAAGGTCGAATAGAGGCCGACGGCGACGGGCACCAGCGGGAAGGTTTCCTTGCCGTCGACGAGGACCGGCACGCCCGGGTCGCCGCCGAAGAACTGCATGGCCCAGCGCAGGATCTCGATCGACACGAAGAACAGCGGGATGGTGATGCACACGCCGATGATGTTGAAGGAGATGTGCGCATAAGCCGCCCGCTTGGCGTTCTTCGACAGGTTGAGCGAGGCCATCCACGAGGTGATGGTGGTGCCGAGGTCGGCCCCGAGCGAGAACGCCACCGCCGTCGTCCAGTCCAGCACGCCGGCCGCGCCGAGGCCCATGACGATGCCGATAGTGGCGGACGAGGAGTGGATCATCGCGGTGACGCCTGCGGCGATCAGCACGCATTTCAAAAGGTTGCCGAAGGAGTCGGCGCGCAGCGTCTGCAGCAGTTCCATCACCTCCGGCATGTTGCGCAGCGGGCGCAGGCCGCCGGTCATCAGGTTGAGGCCGTAGAAGATCAGCGCGAAACCCATGCAGGCCAGGGCGATGTTGCGGATCTTCTCGCTCTTGGCGAAGCAGTAGACCAGCGCGAACACACCGGCGAAGATCAGTCCGAGCGGTCCGAGCGGCAGCGCGATCAGGCCGTTGCCGAGCGTCGTGCCGATGTTGGCGCCCATGATGACGCTGATCGCCGGCCGGAGCGCCACGACCCCGGCGTTGACCAGGCCGACCACCATCACCGTCATCGCCGTCGACGACTGGATGACGCCGGTGATCAGCGTGCCTGCGAGCACGCCCTTGATCGGCGTGCCGGCGGCCTTGGCCAGGAAGTTGCGCATGCTGTTGACCGACAGCGCCTGGATGCCGTTGGCCATGAACTCCAGGCCGAGCATGAAGATGCCCAACCCGCCGATCACGGGCACGAGAATGTCCTTGAAAATATCGATATCCATGCCAACCACCCTTAACGATTGTCATCCAACGCGCGGGATCCCGAGCGCGCGGAGAAGGACAGCCCCACCTGCCCTCGCCGCGCTTCCGCGTTCTCGAAAGACCAGCCGGCCACGCAAGCGGCGTAGAGCGGCAGGTCCCTGTATCGTCAGTTGCCCGCCTGCACGGTTTCCCAGCGCTGCTCGATCAGCCGCGCCAGGTCGGCCGGCAGCGGCACGTAACCGAGCGCGGCGGCGTCCTTGCCGCCTTGCCCGAATGCCAGCCGGAAGAAATCGTGGACGCGGCCGGACCGGTCGGCCGAGCGTTCCGCGACCGGCACCACGGCGAACGTCGCCGTGCTGATCGGATAGGCCGCCTCCCCGGGCTGATCGACCAGCGACGCCGCGAACTGCTCGGCCTTGCTCCAGTCGACGCCGCTCGCCGCCGCCTGCACACCCGCCGGATCGGGCTTTGCGAATGTGCCGGCCTTGTTGGCGATCGCAGCATATGGCAGGCCTGCGCGCTCCACCTGGCCGTATTCGGCGTAGGATATCGCGCCCTTCCTGGTCTGCACCGCCTGGATGAGCGCCTGCGTACCCTCCGCGCCGGTACCGGTCGGCCAGGTAATCAGCGTATCGGCGCCATGCGCCGCCTTCCACGCCTCGCTCACCGCCGACAGGTAGCTGGTGAAGACGAAAGTCGAGCCCGAGCCGTCCTTGCGGTGCACGACGCTGATTTCAAGGTCAGGCAAGGTCAGGTCGGGGTTCAGCACCTTGATCGCCGGATCGGACCACGACTTGACCGTGCCGCGAAAGATGTCGGCCAGAACCGGTCCCGTCAGACGCAGGCTGCCCGGCGTCACGCCGTCCAGATTGGCGACCACCGCGACACCGCCCATGACGATCGGGAACTGCTCACGGCCGGCTTTCGCCAGTTCCGCCGGCGGCACCGGCACGTCGGTCGCGGCGAAATCCATTTCCGGCTGCTGCAGCCGCATCACCCCGGCGAGCGAGCCGATCGGCTCATAGTCGACCGTCCAGTCGAGTGTGAAATAGTCGCCGCCGTCGGCGCGCGCGTCTTTATAGAGCCGCGCCCATTTGGCGATGACCGGCGCGGCGAAAGTCGAGCCGGCGCCGCGGATCGGCTCTGCCTGTGCACTGGCGACGACGGCTGTTGCCGCCACGACGACCGCCAGGGCAACACGACCGCAGACGCGCCGCAACACCTTGCCGACACGGGAATCCGTAGCCGTGATCATGCCGTTGTCCCCGATTTTCCACGCGATCCGCCCCGGGGCGCGTGCAACTGCGGGGAACCCTAGGCTGGCTATGTAACGGGCAGATGACCCGTTCGGCAGTGAACACCGAGCCGGCGTTAAGAGACGGGCCACCGAGGGCGGCTGCGTTGAAGCGATCGACGTCGCCGCGATATTGATCGCCGGTGGTAACCGTCTGGACACGACTTCACCTTTAGGTTGCCGCCGGCTGTACAACGCCTTCGGGCACGGCGGGGGCATGACGCTCGACTACAATTCCCTCCTGATGGCGCTCGGCATCTCCGGGGCCTGCCTGGCGATCACGCTGGTGATGAGCTGGAGCGTGGCGCGTTCCGAGCTGTTTTTGCTGACCTGGGCCACCGGTGTCGTCATGATCGTCGCCTACGCGGTGATCTACAGTTTCTACGTCATCTATCCTCAACCGCTGCTGGGCGCCGCCTGCTTCATGCTGCTGATGGGTGGGTTATCCGCGCTGTTCGGCGCGGCACGGCAGTTTCGAACCGGCGGCTCGCCGGCGAAACCCGCATTGATCGCCGGTGCGTTGTCGATTGCCTATACCGTTCCGCCCATGCTCGCCGGCTATGACGGACTCGGCTTCATCGCCGAAAACACCGGCGCCGCCGCGCTGCTGTCGGCCACCGCGCTGGAATACTGGCGCGGCCGCGCCGAGGCGCCGGCGCCGATCGCCGGCCTTTCGGTGCTCTACGGCGTCGTCGCCTCAGGCTTTGTGCTCTGCGCCGCAATGCTGATCGCCGACGGCAGGCTTGTTCTGGGCAGCGCGCCGCAGAACTGGGCGGAGGATGTTTCGCTGGCCCTCAGCATTGCCGGCATGACCGGCATAGGCGCCGTGTCGTTGGCGCTCAACCACTGGCGAGCCGCGAGGCGGCATCGGCATGAGGCGCGTACGGATTCGTTGACCGGCCTGCTCAATCGCCGAGCCTTGTTCGACCGCTTCAGCGCCACGCCCTTGAACCAGTTCACGGCAGTGGTTGCGTTCGATCTCGACGATTTCAAATCGATCAACGACTTGCATGGCCACGCCGCCGGCGACCGCGTCATCTGCGCCTTCGCCGAGGAGCTGGCGAGAGCGGTTTCCCGTGGCGACAGCACCGCCCGGCTCGGCGGCGAAGAATTCGCGGTCGTGCTGCAGCGCACCTTGCCGCTGCGCGCCGAACAGCTGGCCGAACGCGTCCGCAAGAACTTCGCGGCGCTGACCATCGCCACGGACGACGGCACGCTGCAGTGCACGGTCAGCGCCGGCATCGCATTCGGCACTGAGGCCGGCGTCAGCTTCGAGAAGGCGCTGCGGCTTGCCGACAAGGCGCTGTATGCGGCCAAGCGCGAGGGCCGCAACCGCGTCGCCACCCAGCACCTGCGCATCGCCGGCTGAGGGGCGGCCGGCTCGGGCTAGCGGACGGGTGATCCGCCGGTTGCTTCGCCGACGAGATCGCCCAACACGCTCGGCATTCCGGCCGCGATGTCCTCGGCGATCAGGCCGGGGCCGAACCGGCGCGCAACTTCCGCATGAATCCACACGGCCGCGCACGCCGCGTCGAAGCTGGGCATGCCTTGCGCCAGCAGGCCGCCGACGACGCCGGAGAGCACGTCGCCGGACCCGGCGGTAGCCAGCCACGGCGTGCCGTTGGTGTTGATGGCGGCGCGGCCGTCCGGTGCGGCGATCACCGTGTCCGGCCCCTTGTAGATCACCACCGCGTCGCCGCGACGCGCCGCCTGCCGCGCCCGCTCCAGTTTCGAAGGCACCGTGCCGAGATCGGCAAACAGCCGGCGGAACTCGCCTTCGTGCGGCGTCAGCACCAGGTCGGAAGCGCGGCCGCCGAACGGCGCCGTCAGCAGCACCGGGTGCGCCGCCAGCGCCGTCAGCGCGCTGGCGTCGACCACCGCCGGCGGTGGCTCGGGCAGGCGGTCGAGCAGGTCGAGCAGGAAGCGGCCGGTGTCGGCGTCGGCCGACAGGCCAGGCCCGTAGACAAGCGCCGCCGGCCGTCGCGCCTCGCAGAACGCCTGCACATCGTCAAGGGTATCGGCCTGGCGCAGCATGATCGAGGTCAGGTGAGCGGCGTTGGCGGCAAGCGCGTCCGCTTGCGACAGCAGGGTGACGGCCCCTGCCCCGGCGCGCGCCGCCGCCAGCGCCGACAGCCGCGCCGCGCCGGTAGCTGTGGCGGCGCCGGAAAACACCGCGACATGGCCGCGCGAATATTTGTGTGCGTCGATCGCCGGCCTGGGGAAACGCCCGGCCCACAGCGGCGGCTGGTTCTCGAAGCAGATCGAGCCGGCGCGCGCGACGATCGCATCGTCCATGCCGATGTCGGCCACCATCACTTCGCCGCACGCCAGCCGGCCGGGCAACAGCAGATGGCCCGGCTTCTTGCGCACGAAGGTGACGGTGAGCGCGGCATTGAAGGCGCTGCCCAGAATTTCGCCCGTCTCGCCCGAAACGCCGCTCGGCAGGTCGACGGCCACGACCGGAAGCCTCTCGCCGATGGTCAGTTCGATCGCTCGCTCGACATCGGCGCCGACGGCGCGCGTCAGTCCGGCGCCGAAGATCGCGTCGACCACCACGGTTCCGGCCGAGGGCTGGAACGCCGAAAGCGGCTGGGACAGCACCGCGCAATCGAGCGCCGCCCGCGCCGCATCGGAATTTTCGCGCGGATAGTCCTGACGATACACCGAGACCGCGACGCCCGCCTGCCGCAGCAGCTCCGCGATCACATAACCGTCGCCCCCATTGTTGCCGGGACCGCAAAGCACGTCGAAGCGGGCTGCCTGCGCAAATCGCCCGAGGATCGTCTGGGCCGCGGCCGCACCCGCCCGCTTCATCAGACCGTAGCCGTCGAGCGGGCCGGCTGCGATGGCACGGCGATCGCAGTCGGCCATTTCCGTCGGGGTCAGCAATTCCAGCGACATCACGCGCTCCGTGCACCGTCAGCGGTTTCGCATGCGGATCGCGTCCGCATACCACGCCGCGGCCAGGTGACGAAACCGAGACCAAAGCCGCCTAATTTTTAGGCGATCTGCATCAAAAAAGAGCTGCCTAAAAAGTCAGCAAATGCAGCTCTGGCGCAACCATTCGGCAAGGCATGCCGGCACCCTTCAGTCCACCCGTCTCCCGCCGCCGCCGCAGGCCGCATTTGCGATAGCCACGCTTCCCTGGCAATGGGCGGTCAACTGGCATGGAACCTGCTTAGCGTCTGGCGAGCGCGGGCAACAAGGGCCCGCCTGATTGTTGACTGGAGGCCCAAACAGCATGAAGAAGATCGAAGCGATCATCAAACCGTTCAAGCTCGACGAAGTCAAAGAGGCTCTGCAGGAAGCCGGCCTGCAGGGCATCACCGTCACCGAAGCCAAGGGTTTCGGGCGGCAGAAGGGCCATACCGAGCTCTATCGTGGCGCTGAATATGTCGTCGACTTCCTGCCCAAGGTGAAGATCGAGGTCGTGCTCGGCGATGAGGCGGTGGACGGCGCCATCGAGGCGATCCGCAAGGCGGCACAGACCGGCCGCATTGGCGACGGGAAGATTTTTGTGTCCAACATCGAGGAGGTGGTGCGCATCCGCACCGGCGAAACCGGCATCGACGCGATCTAGTGCCTGATCCCGAAAAGTTGCAGACTTTTCGGACATGCGCCAGAAAAACAGCGGCCGACAACCCTTTCAAAAAGCACGTCATTAAGAGGAAACAGAGCATATGACGACTGCCAAAGACATCATGAAGCAGATCAAGGACAACGACGTCAAATTCGTCGACCTGCGCTTCACCGATCCGAAGGGCAAGCTGCAGCACGTGACCATGGACGTCGCCGAAGTCGACGAGGACATGTTCGCCGACGGCGTGATGTTCGACGGCTCGTCGATCGCCGGCTGGAAGGCCATCAACGAGTCCGACATGGTGCTGATGCCGGACACCGAGACCGTGCACATGGACCCGTTCTTCGCCCAGTCGACCATGGTCATCCTGTGCGACATCCTCGACCCGGTTTCCGGCGAGGCTTACAATCGCGACCCGCGCGGCACCGCCAAGAAGGCGGAAGCCTACATGAAGGCCGAAGGCATCGGCGACACCATCTTCGTCGGCCCGGAAGCCGAGTTCTTCGTGTTCGACGACGTCAAGTACAAGGCCGATCCCTACAACACCGGCTTCCGGCTCGATTCCACCGAACTGCCGTCGAACGACGACACCGACTACGAGACCGGCAACCTTGGACATCGCCCCCGCGTCAAGGGTGGCTATTTCCCGGTGCCGCCGATCGACTCATGCCAGGACATGCGTTCCGAAATGCTGACGGTGCTCGCCCAGATGGGCGTTCGCGTCGAAAAGCATCACCACGAGGTGGCGGCCGCCCAGCATGAACTCGGGGTCAAGTTCGACGCCTTGGTGCGCAACGCCGACAAGATGCTGCTCTACAAATATGTCGTGCACCAGGTCGCCAACGCCTACGGCAAGACGGCGACCTTCATGCCGAAGCCGATCTTCGGCGACAACGGCTCGGGCATGCACGTGCACATGTCGATCTGGAAGGACGGCAAGCCGACCTTCGCCGGCAACGAATATGCCGGCCTGTCGGAGACCTGCCTGTTCTATATCGGCGGCATCATCAAGCATGCCAAGGCGATCAACGCCTTCACCAACCCGCTCACCAACTCCTACAAGCGTCTGGTCCCGGGCTACGAGGCGCCGGTGCTGCTCGCCTATTCGGCGCGCAACCGCTCGGCTTCCTGCCGCATCCCGTTCGGCTCGTCGCCGAAGGCCAAGCGCGTGGAAATCCGCTTCCCCGATCCGGGCGCGAACCCCTATCTCGGCTTCGCGGCGCTGCTGATGGCCGGCCTCGACGGCATCAAGAACAAGATCCACCCCGGCCAGCCGATGGACAAGGATCTCTACGACCTGCCGCCGAAGGAGCTGAAGAAGATCCCGACGGTCTGCGGCTCGCTGCGCGAGGCTCTGCAGAGCCTCGACAAGGACCGCGGCTTCCTCAAGGCCGGCGGCGTCTTCGACGACGACCAGATCGACGCCTACATCGAGCTGAAGATGGCCGAGGTCATGCGTTTCGAGATGACCCCGCACCCGGTCGAGTACGATATGTATTATTCGGTGTGACGCGGTTCGCCTGAACACGACCCGGCGGGCGACCGCCGGGCGGATTGCCAGAAACCCCGCCCCATCCGGGCGGGGTTTTTCTTTGTGCTCGGCCCGGCATGAAAGCCCACGGCATAAAATCCGGGGCGGCATTCCAATACAAAAAAAGGCCGCCGGGTTGCCCCGGCGGCCTTTCCGATCAGTCTCAGCGCGGCGCTTATTCGGCTGCGTTGGTCATTTCCGTCAGCATCGGCGTCGCCACTTCCGCGCCGGTCGCCTTGCGGCGCTCGTCGAGGATGAGCTCGTCGCGCGAGGAGGCGATGCGCCGGATCTGGCTCATCTGGCCGCCCGTGCCAGCCGGGATCAGCCGGCCGACGATGACGTTCTCCTTCAGGCCCTGCAGCGTGTCGACCTTGCCGGCGACAGCCGCCTCGGTCAGCACACGGGTGGTCTCCTGGAAGGAGGCCGCCGAGATGAAGGACGGCGTCTGCAGCGAGGCCTTGGTGATGCCGAGCAGCACCGGCTGGCCTTCCGCCGGCTTCTTGCCGTCCTCGATCAGCCGGTCGTTGATCTCCTCGAGCTCGATCGCGTCGACGTGGTCGCCGGGAACGAGGGTCGAGTCGCCCTGCGTGGTGATCTCGACCTTCTGCAGCATCTGGCGAACGATGACCTCGATGTGCTTGTCGTTGATCGACACGCCCTGCAACCGGTAGACCTCCTGGATCTCGTTGACGAGATAGGAAGCCAGAGCCTCCACGCCCTTGATCGCCAGGATGTCGTGCGGCGCCGGGTTGCCGTCCATGACGTAGTCGCCCTTCTCGATGGCGTCGCCGTCCTGCAGATGGAACGGCTTGCCCTTCGGGATCAGGTACTCGACCGGCTCCAGCGTCGAATCATGCGGCTCGATGATGATCCGGCGCTTGTTCTTGTAGTCGCGCCCGAAGCGGATCGTGCCGTCGATCTCGGCGATGATGGCGTGATCCTTCGGACGGCGTGCCTCGAACAGTTCGGCCACACGCGGCAGACCGCCGGTGATGTCCTTGGTCTTGGCCGACTCCATCGGGATACGCGCCAGCACGTCGCCCGGCCGCACCGCCGCGCCCGGCTCGACCGAGAGGATGGCCTCGACCGAGAGCAGGAAGCGGGCGTCGCCGCCCTTCGACAGCTTGCCGACCTTGCCGCGTGCGTCCTGGATGACGATCGCCGGCTTGAGGTCCGAGCCGCGCGGCGTCGAACGCCAGTCGATGACCTCGCGCTTGGTGATGCCTGTGGATTCGTCGGCCGTCTCCTGCACGGAGATACCGTCGACCAAGTCCTCGAACGCCACCCGGCCCTCGATCTCGGTGAGGATCGGACGGGTATAGGGATCCCACTCGGCGATGCGCTGGCCGCGCTTCACCTTGTCGCCGTCGTCGACGAACAGGCGCGAACCGTAGGTGATGCGGTGCGTCGCCCGCTCCTTGCCGGCCTCGTCGAGGATCAGCACCGCCATGTTGCGGCCCATCGCCATCAGCTGGCCGTCCGAGTTGCGCACCACGTTGCGGTTGCGGATCGCCACCGTTCCCTCGTACGACGCCTCGATGAACGAGGAGTCCACCACCTGGGCGGTGCCGCCCATGTGGAAGGTACGCATGGTGAGCTGCGTGCCCGGCTCGCCGATCGACTGCGCCGCGATGACGCCGACCGCCTCGCCCTGGTTGACCGGCGTGCCGCGGGCGAGATCGCGTCCGTAGCAGACCGCGCAGACGCCGACCTTGACCTCGCAGGTCAGCGCCGAGCGGATGCGCACCGACTGGATGCTCGCCTTCTCGATCACCTCGATGTCGCGCTCGTCCATCAGCGTGCCCGCCTTGATGAGCAGGTCGCCCGAAACCGGGTGCGTGATGTCGTCGAGCGCCGTGCGGCCGAGGATGCGCTGGCCCAGCGTCGCGACCACCTGGCCGGCGTCGACGATCGGCTGCATGGTCAGGCCCTTGTCGGTGCCGCAGTCGACCGCGTTGACGATGCAGTCCTGCGCCACGTCGACCAGGCGGCGGGTGAGATAACCCGAGTTCGCCGTCTTCAAGGCGGTGTCGGCCAGGCCCTTGCGGGCGCCGTGGGTCGAGTTGAAGTACTCGAGCACGGTCAGGCCTTCCTTGAAGTTCGAGATGATCGGCGTCTCGATGATCTCGCCCGACGGCTTCGCCATCAGGCCGCGCATGCCGGCGAGCTGACGCATCTGCGTCGGCGAGCCGCGGGCGCCGGAGTGGCTCATCATGTAGATCGAGTTCATCGGCTTCTGGCGGCCGTTGTCGTTGAACTCGACCGCGCGGATGCGGCCCATCATCTCCTCGGCGACCTTCTCCGAGCACTTGGCCCAGGCGTCGACCACCTTGTTGTACTTCTCGCCCTGGGTGATCAGGCCGTCATTGTACTGCTGCTCGTACTCCTTGGCCTGAGCCTCGGTGTCGGCGACCAGCTTGGCCTTGGTGTCCGGGATGACCATGTCGTCCTTGCCGAACGAGATGCCGGCGCGGCAGGCATGGCCGAAGCCGAGCTGCATGATGCGGTCGCAGAAGATGACCGTCTCTTTCTGGCCGCAGTGGCGGTAGACGGTGTCGATCATCTTGGAGATGTTCTTCTTGGTCATCTCCTGGTTGGCGGTCTCGAATGGCACGTTGACGTTCTTCGGCAGCAGTTCGCCGATGATCATGCGGCCGGGCGTCGTGTCGTAGATCTTCGACACCACGTTGCCGTCCTTGTCGACCGTCTTGAAGCGGCCCTTGATCTTGGCGTGCAGCGTCACCGCCCTGGTCTCCAGCGCGTGCTGCAGCTCGCCCATGTCGGCGAACGCCATGCCCTCGCCCGGCTCGTTCTGGTTGACGATCGACAGGTAGTAGAGACCGAGAACCATGTCCTGCGACGGCACGATGATCGGCGCGCCCGAGGCCGGGTGCAGGATGTTGTTGGTGGACATCATCAGCACGCGGGCTTCGAGCTGCGCTTCCAGCGACAGCGGCACGTGCACGGCCATCTGGTCGCCGTCGAAGTCGGCGTTGAAGGCGGTGCAGACGAGCGGGTGCAGCTGGATCGCCTTGCCTTCGATCAGCGTCGGCTCGAACGCCTGGATGCCGAGGCGGTGCAGAGTCGGAGCGCGGTTCAGCAGCACCGGATGTTCGCGGATCACCTCGTCGAGGATGTCCCAGACCTCCGGCTTCTCCTTCTCGACCAGCTTCTTCGCCTGCTTGACGGTCGAGGAATAACCCTTGGCGTCGAGGCGGGCGTAGATGAACGGCTTGAACAGCTCCAGCGCCATCTTCTTCGGCAGGCCGCACTGGTGCAGCTTCAGCTCCGGACCGGTCACGATGACCGAGCGGCCGGAATAGTCCACGCGCTTGCCGAGCAGGTTCTGGCGGAACCGGCCCTGCTTGCCCTTCAGCATGTCCGACAGCGACTTCAGCGGCCGCTTGTTGGCGCCGGTGATGACGCGGCCGCGGCGGCCGTTGTCGAACAGCGCGTCGACGGCCTCCTGCAGCATGCGCTTCTCGTTGCGAATGATGATGCCGGGCGCGCGCAGCTCGATCAGCCGCTTCAGGCGGTTGTTGCGGTTGATGACGCGGCGGTAGAGGTCGTTCAGGTCCGAGGTGGCGAAGCGGCCGCCGTCGAGCGGCACCAGCGGACGCAGGTCCGGCGGGATCACCGGGATGACCTTCATGATCATCCACTCCGGACGGTTGCCGGACTCCATGAAGTTCTCGACGACCTTCAGGCGCTTCAGCAGCTTCTTCTGCTTAAGCTCGGACGTGGTCGAGGCCAGTTCGGAGCGGAGCTCGCCGGCGATCGAGTCGAGCTTCATCTCGGCGAGCAGCGCATGGATCGCCTCGGCGCCGATCATGGCGGTGAAGGCGTCCTCGCCATACTCGTCGACGGCGATCATGTACTCCTCTTCCGAGAGCAGCTGGTGCTCCTTCAGAGCGGTCAGGCCGGGCTCGGTGACGATGTAGTTCTCGAAGTAGAGGACGCGCTCGATGTCCTTCAGGGTCATGTCGAGCAGCGTGCCGATACGCGACGGCAGCGACTTCAGGAACCAGATGTGGGCGACCGGCGCGGCCAGCTCGATGTGGCCCATGCGCTCGCGGCGCACGCGCGACAGCGTCACTTCGACGCCGCACTTCTCGCAGATGACGCCCTTGTACTTCATGCGCTTGTACTTGCCGCACAGGCACTCGTAGTCCTTGATCGGGCCGAAGATGCGCGCGCAGAACAGGCCGTCACGCTCGGGCTTGAACGTGCGGTAGTTGATCGTCTCCGGCTTCTTGATCTCGCCGAACGACCAGGACAGGATCTTCTCCGGGCTGGCGAGCGATATCCGGATGGAATCGAACACCTGCGCCGGCACATTGTTGTTGAAGAGATTCATGACCTCTTGGTTCATGCCGTTCTCCTTTGCGGGCCACCAGGCGGCGACCCATTAGAAATTCCTCGTGGCGGCTCGTCCGCCCGGCGCCCATGGCAAGGGCTGGACGAGGGGCCCGGACGGCCCCTCACCCGTTCGATCACTCGGCCGCGTCCTGCATGCGCGGCGCGTCCTCGACCACGCTGTTCTCCAGCTCGACGTTGAGGCCGAGCGAGCGCATTTCCTTGACGAGCACGTTGAAGCTCTCCGGAATGCCCGCCTCGAACGCGTCGTCGCCGCGCACGATCGCCTCATAGACCTTGGTGCGGCCGGCGACGTCGTCCGACTTCACCGTCAGCATCTCCTGCAGCGTGTAGGCGGCGCCGTAGGCTTCGAGCGCCCACACCTCCATCTCGCCGAAGCGCTGGCCACCGAACTGCGCCTTGCCGCCCAGCGGCTGCTGGGTGACGAGGCTGTACGGGCCGATCGAACGCGCGTGGATCTTGTCGTCCACCAGGTGGTGCAGCTTGAGCATGTAGATGTAGCCCATCGTGACCTTGCGATCGAACGGCTCGCCGGTACGCCCGTCATAGAGCTGCGACTGGCCGCTCTTGTGCAGGCCCGCGAGCTCCAGCATCTCGTTGATGTGGGCCTCGTGGGCGCCGTCGAAGACCGGCGTGGCGATCGACACGCCGCGCTTCAGCTGCTCGCCGAGCATGACGATCGAACTGTCGTCATAGCGGCGCACCGGCTCGTTGCGGTCGTTGTCGGGGATGATCTCCTCGAGCGTCGCGCGCAGCGGCTTGATGTCGCCGCCCGCCTTGTACGCTTCGAGAAGCTCGCCGATCTTCCTGCCCATGCCGGCGCAGGCCCAGCCGAGATGCGTCTCGAGGATCTGGCCGACATTCATGCGGCTCGGCACGCCGAGCGGGTTGAGCACGATGTCGGCATGCGTCCCGTCTTCCAGGAACGGCATGTCCTCGACCGGCACGATGCGGCTGACCACGCCCTTGTTGCCGTGGCGTCCGGCCATCTTGTCGCCGGGCTGCATCTTGCGCTTCACCGCGACGAAGACCTTGACCATCTTCATCACGCCCGGAGGCATTTCGTCGCCGCGCTGCACCTTCTCGACCTTGTCCATGAAGCGCTGCTCCAGCGCCTTCTTGGATTCGTCGTACTGGCCGCGAAGAGCCTCCAGCTCGCGCTGCATCTCCTCGCTTTCGACGGCGAACTGCCACCACTGCGACCGCGGGTACTCGGTCAGCAGCTCCCGCGACAGGGTCGTGCCCTTCTTGAAGCCCTTCGGCCCCTGGATGGCGTCCTTGCCCGCCAGCATGTCCGCCAGCCGCGCGTAGACGTTGCGGTCGAGGATCGCCTGCTCGTCGTCGCGGTCCTTGGCCAGGCGCTCGATCTCCTCGCGCTCGATCGCCATGGCGCGCTCGTCCTTCTCGACGCCGTGACGGTTGAACACGCGGACCTCGACGACCGTGCCGTAGGTGCCCGGAGGCATGCGCATGGAGGTGTCGCGAACGTCCGACGCCTTCTCGCCGAAGATGGCGCGCAGCAGCTTCTCTTCCGGCGTCATCGGGCTTTCGCCCTTCGGCGTGATCTTGCCGACCAGGATGTCGCCCGGCTGCACTTCCGCGCCGATGTAGACGATGCCGGCTTCGTCGAGGTTCTTCAGCGCCTCTTCCGAAACGTTCGGAATGTCGCGGGTGATTTCCTCCGGCCCGAGCTTGGTGTCGCGCGCCATGACCTCGAACTCCTCGATGTGGATCGAGGTGAAGACGTCATCCGACACGATCTTCTCCGACAGAAGGATCGAGTCCTCGTAGTTGTAGCCGTTCCAAGGCATGAACGCGACGAGCACGTTGCGGCCGAGCGCCAGATCGCCGAGATCGGTCGACGGACCGTCGGCGATGATGTCGCCCTTCTCGATCCGGTCGCCCATGCGCACCAGCGGACGCTGGTTGATGCAGGTGTTCTGGTTCGAGCGCTGGAACTTCATCAGCCGGTAGATGTCGACGCCCGACTTGCCGGGGACGAGGTCCTCGGTGGCGCGGATGACGATACGGGTCGCGTCGACCTGGTCGACGATGCCGGTGCGGCGCGCGGCGATCGCCGCGCCCGAGTCACGGGCGACGATCGGCTCCATGCCGGTGCCGACGAACGGCGCCTCGGCGCGAACCAGCGGCACCGCCTGGCGCTGCATGTTCGAGCCCATCAGCGCGCGGTTGGCGTCGTCGTT
>QFCS01001129.1_pt1 | contig 22068 bp, 20 predicted proteins | sample 3576561 | NCBI WGS metagenome assembly QFCS01 | reverse complement strand
GGTGGGGGGGGGGGGGGGGGGGGGGGGGGGGGGGGGGGGGGGGAGAGACGGGGTCAGAACAGGCGGGGGATGCCGGATTCGACGCCCTTCATGCCGTCGTAGTCGAGGGTGACGCAGCGGATGCCGCGGTCGGCGGCGAGCACCTTGGCCTGCGGCTTGATCTCCTGGGCGGCGAAGACGCCCGTCACCGGAGCCAGGTGCGGGTCGCGGCCGAGCAGTTCGAGGTAGCGGGTGAGCTGCTCCACGCCGTCGATGTCACCGCGGCGCTTGACCTCGACGGCGATCGTCCCGCCCTCGGGATTGCGCAGCAGCAGGTCGACCGGCCCGATCGCGGTGGGATATTCGCGGCGCACCAGAGTGAGGCCTTCGCCGATCACCTCGACCTGCTCGGCCAGCAGCCGCTGCAGGTCGGCCTCGACGCCGTGCTTCTGCAGACCCGGGTCGATACCGAGCTCGTGCGACGAGTCGTGGATGACCTCATAGATACGCACCAGGAGCGTGTCGCCGGTCTTGGCATGACTGACCCGCCAGTACTCCTGCACCCCGGCCGAGGCCGATTCGGCATCCGGATCTTCGACGGTGAGAGTGCAGGGCGGGCTCATCCAGTTGAGCGGCTTGTACGACAGCGAGTCGGAGTGGACGAGCACGGAGCCGTCGGCTTTCACGACGAGAAGCCGCGTGGCCAGGGGAAGGTGAGCGCTGAGACGTCCCGCGTAGTCGACGGAACAGCGGGCGATGACGAGTCTCACCCGCCCAGGTTACGCGGTCGAGATTGCGCCCAACGTTCCCGATCGGCCAGTTCGGCGACAGTTCGGGCAATCTCGGGCGTTCAGCGCGGCGGCCTCAGTGGTGACCGGCGCCGACCTTCGACCCGGCGATGGGCTTGGCCGCACCCGAGGCGAGACCCGACATCACGATGAGTCCGACGATGATCCACAGCGTGGGAAGGATGCCGATCTGGTGGCTGATCCAGCCGAGCACCGGCGGGCCGCACAGGAACGCGAGGTAGCCGATGGTCGCCGCCGCCGACACCGAGGCCGCCGCCTTCTTCGGGTCGTCGGCCGCGGCCGACATCCCGAGCGGGAAGCCGAGGGACGCTCCCGCACCCCACAGGGCGACGCCGATGAAGGCGATCGGGGTGGTCGGGGCGAGGATGAACACAATGAGGCCCACCGCTGCCGTCACCGAGAGTCCGCGCAACGCCCACACGCGACCGATGCGGTCGACCAGCGGGCCGCCGAGCGCGCGGAACAGCGTCATCGCCACGGAGAAGACGGTGAGGGCGATCGCCCCGGTGGCCTCGGTCTCGTCGTGGCCGTCGACGACGGCGATGGTGAGCCAGTCGGTGGCGCTGCCCTCGGCGAAGGCCATGCCGAGCATGATGACGCCGATCGCGTAGGTGCGGGGGTCGCGCCACACCTCCATCAGCGCGCGGAACCGTTCGCGGCGGCTGAGGGTGGCGCCGTCGTCTTCGGCGGCGGAGTCGTGGGCGGGCACGTATCCGAGGGAGATGAAGCCCGCGACCAGCACGACCGCGCCCGCGCTCCACAGATGCCAGGCGACGCCGACGCCGCCGGCGGCCATCGCGACGCCCACGCCGGCGCCGGCCACCGTTCCCAGGCTGAAGAACGCATGGAACAGGGGCATCAGCGTGCGGCCGAAGGCCTGCTCGACGGCGGCGGCCTCGACGTTCATCATGACGTCGGTGCTGGCCATCCCGAGACCCATGAACCCGACGCCCACGGCCGTGAGCGCGAACGACTCGGCGAACTGCACGCCGAAGCCGGCGAGGAGGATGCCGACGCCGAATGCCGCGATGGTGAACACCATGCCGCGGCGGGCGCCCCACCGCACCACGATGACGTTCGCGAGCGAGAGGCCGACGATGGAACTCGCGCCCATGACGAACAGCAGGATGCCCACCCCGAAGTCGTCGATTCCCAGCGTCGCCTTCACGGCCGGGAGTCGAGACGCCCACGACGCGAAGCCGAGTCCGATCACGAAGAAGATCGCGAAGATGGCCGTGCGCCAGTTGACGAGCTGCCGGCGAGTGAGAGCGGTTTCCACCCGCCCACTCTACCGAAGGCGCCGAATCGATTCGACGATCGCGCACACGGTCGGGTTACCATCGACACGATGAGTAGTCGCCGCGCCACGATCGCCGACGTCGCCCGGGCGGCGGGGGTGTCGCCGTCGACGGCATCCGTGGTGTTCAGCGGGAAGACCCCGGTCTCCGACGCCACGCGAGCGCGCGTGCTCGACGCGGCCGCCTCGTTGGGCTACGCCGGACCCGACCCGCTCGCGGCCTCGCTGCGGCGCGGACGCACCGGAATCGTCGGTGTTCTCCAGCGCGGTCCCCTCGGCATCGCGTTCACCGACCCGGTACAGCGCACGGTGATGGACGGCCTGACCGAAGCGGTCGCGGCGATCGATGCGAGCCTGCTGCTGCTGCGTCCGCTTCCGCTGGCGACCCAGGACGAGGGCGGGGGTGAGCGCGGGTCGGATGCCGCGACGCTCTCGAACGTGCCGATCGATGCCGCGGTGCTCCTCGGGAGCATCCCCGAAGCCGCCGGCGACGTCGCGGCGCTTCGGGCGCGCGGGGTGCCCGTCGTGGTCATCGAGGGCGATGCCGGACCGGGCGTTCCCACCATCGCGCTCGACAACTACGACGCGCAGCGGTGCATCGCCGATCACGTGCGCAGACTCGGCCACACCCGGGTGGCCCTCGTGATGCTTCCGGTCGGTCTCAGCAGCGCACAGGAGCGACTCGCCGGCGCCCGCGAGGTCTTCCCCGATGCCCCCGCGCTGGCGGGGCTGGCCAGCTCGATCGACGAGGGCTTCCGCCTCGGGCGAGAGCTGTTCGCCCGCGAGCGCGGGGGAGAGCGCCCCACGGCGGTGCTGGCCCAGAGCGATCTGCTCGCGGCCGGCGTGATCCGCGCAGCCGAGGAGGCCGGGCTCGCGGTGCCCGGCGACGTGAGCGTCGCGGGCTTCGACGGCATCCGCGTCGACGGCCTCGCGCCCTACGAGCTGACCACGATGGTGCAGCCGGCCGCCGACAAGGGACGGGCCGCGGGAGCGGCGATCGTCGCGATGCTGGCGGGCGAGCGTCCGGCATCCGTGCTGTTCACCAGTGTGTTCCGCGCGGGGAATACGACGGCGGCTCCTCCCGAATCCGCGGCGCCGGGCACCCCCTGGCCCCGGTAGACTGGAACTCCGACCCCCCGCGATCCGTCTGGAGGCCAGATGCTGCTGCTCCTGGCCGCGTTCGCGGTGGTTCCCCTGGCCCTTCCGTGGCTGGTGGCACGCATCGGGCCTCGAGCGTTCTTCGTCGCGGCGGCCGTTCCCGTCATCGCGTTCGTCCACGCCGCACTGCAGGCGCCGGCGGTGATCGCGGGCAACGTTCCGTTCGAGTCGCTGCGCTGGATTCCTGCTCTCGACATCGAGCTGTCGATGAGGATGGACACCCTCGGCTGGGTGATGACGCTGATCGTCACCGGGGTGGGCGCCCTCGTCATGCTGTACTGCCGTTGGTACTTCGACGGTAAGAAGGACGGCGTCGGACTGTTCTCGGCGGTCCTCCTCGCCTTCGCGGGCGCGATGTACGGGCTCGTGCTCAGCGACGACCTCATCGTGCTGGTCATGCTGTGGGAAGTCACCAGCGTCCTCTCGTACCTGCTGATCGGCTTTTACCACGCCCGCGGTTCCAGCCGCCGAGCCGCACTGCAAGCGCTGCTGGTCACCACCCTCGGCGGACTGATCATGTTCGTCGGTGCGGTGATGGTCGTGGTCCTCTACGGCACCACGAGCCTGTCGACGATCCTCGCCTCCCCCCTGCCCGGCGGCGACGAGGGTGCGCTGCTCAATGTGGCGATCGTCTTGCTCCTGGTGGGGGCGCTGAGCAAGTCGGCCATCTTCCCGTTCCACTTCTGGCTGCCCGGCGCCATGGCCGCGCCCACCCCCGTCAGCGCATACCTCCATGCGGCGGCGATGGTGAAGGCGGGCATCTATCTGATCGCGCGGCTCGCCCCGGCTTTCGCCGATTCCGAGCCGTGGCGCCCGATCGTGATCACGCTCGGGCTGTTCACGATGTTGCTGGGCGGAATGCAGGCCCTGCGCGAGTCCGACCTCAAGCGCATCCTCGCGTTCGGCACGGTGAGTCAGCTGGGCATGCTCACCGTGGTCCTCGGCTACGGCGAACGCAACTCTGCCCTGGCGGGCCTCGCCCTCCTGGTGGGGCACGCCCTGTTCAAGTCGTCGCTGTTCCTGGTGGTCGGTGTGATCGACCGACAGCTCAGCACGCGTGACATCGGCGAGCTGTCGGGCGTGGGTCGACAGGCGCCCACCCTGGCGGTGTTCTCAATCATCGCGATCGCCTCCATGGTGGGCCTTGCCCCCACGGTGGGCTTCGTCGCGAAAGAGGCGGCGCTCAGCTCACTCCTGGAGGGCGGCACCGACCCGGCGGCGCTCGTCCCGCTCATCGGCATCGTGCTCGGATCGGTGCTCACGACCGCCTACGGCATCCGCTTCGTGTGGGGGGCGTTCTGGACCAAGAAGGATGCCGAGGGCACTCCCCTTCCGGTCACGGCATGGCCCGATCCGCCCATCGGCTTCCTGGCCGCTCCCGTCGCACTGAGCGCCCTCACCGTGGTCGGTGGCGTCGCCGCACCGCTGCTGGACGTGGCGCTGTCGGGATACGCCGACACCATGCCCGAAGACGTCGGCGGCAAGCCGTACCACCTGGACCTGTGGCACGGCCTCGAGCCGGCCCTGTTCCTCTCGATCGGCTCGATCCTCGTGGGGGCGGCGCTGTTCTGGGTGCTGCGCCGGATGCCGTGGACCTCGCGGGTGCTCCCGTTCACGGCCAACGACGCCTACAACCTGGTGCTCCGCGTGATCGCCCGCGTGTCGGTGTGGACGACGACCTTCACACAGCGCGGCTCGCTGCCGGTGTACGTGGGCACCATCTTCGTGGTCTTCGTCGCTGCGGAGGGCACCGCGTTGCTCGCGAGCCCGCAGTGGCGCACCGACCTGGAGCTGTGGCACACGCCGACACAGCTCGTGGTCGCGCCGATCATGATCATCGCCGGCCTCGTCGCGGTGCGCGCCCGCAAGCGCTACACGGGCGTGGTGCTCGTGTCGGTGACCGGACTCGGCATGGCCCTCCTGTTCGCCACCAGCGGCGCCCCCGACCTCGCTCTCACCCAGATCCTCATCGAGACGGTCACCCTCGTCGCCTTCGCGCTGGTGCTCCGCCGCATCCCCGCCCGGATGGGGGAGCACAACGCGTCGGTCCTCCCCGGGGTGCGCGCAGTGGTGGCCGTGGCAGTGGGCGCGACCATGTCGCTGATCGCGATCGTCGCGACGGGTGCGCGTGTGGCGGTACCGATCTCGCTCGATTTCCCCCCGCTGGCCTACGAGATCGGACACGGCAAGAACGTCGTCAACGTCGCGCTCGTCGACATCCGCGGGTGGGACACGATGGGGGAGCTCTCGGTGCTCGTTCTGGCCGCGACCGGCGTCGCGTCACTGGTCTTCGTCACCCACCGTTCCGACCTGCTCTCGCGCACGATCTCCTCGCTGCCGACCGGGTCGACCCGGACGTTCCGTCCTCTCATCGAGACCTCCGAGGGCGTCCAGCCGCGGGCGTCGTCGCCGGGCAACACACGTCAGGCGTGGCTCGTGGGCGGGCAGAAGGTGCGTCCCGAGAACCGTTCGCTCATCCTCGAGGTGATCGTGCGCATCCTCTTCCACACGATCATCGTCGTGTCGATCTACCTCCTGTTCGCCGGTCACAACCTTCCCGGCGGCGGGTTTGCCGGGGGCCTCGTGGCCGGCATGGCGCTGGTGATGCGATACGTCGCCGGGGGACGGTACGAGCTCGGCGCCGCGGCGCCCACGGATGCCGGTCGGCTCCTGGGCGCGGGCATGATCATCGCCGTGGCCTGCGCGGTCGTGCCGCTGGTGTTCGGTGCGGCGCCGCTGACGAGCACGTTCTGGGAGGGGAACGTGCCGCTGATCGGCCACGTGGAGTTCGTGACCTCCACGCTCTTCGACATCGGTGTGTATCTCGTGGTCGTCGGGCTGGTGCTCGACGTGCTCCGCTCGCTGGGCGGCGAAGTCGACCGCCAGACACAGGAGATGCGTGACCGGGGGGTGCTGGCACCGTGACGGCTTCGCTCATCCTCATCGTCATCATGGGCGCGCTGTTCGCGGCCGGGGTCTACGCGATGCTCGAACGGAGCCTCACCCGGGTGCTCATCGGCTTCCTCCTCCTCGGCAACGCCGCCAACATGTTCCTGCTCATCGTGATGGGCCGCCCCGGCATCGCCCCGTTCTTCGGCGACGGCGATCCCGAAGACATGAGCGACCCCCTGCCGCAGGCGCTGACACTCACCGCCATCGTCATCACCTTCGCCATCTCGGCGTTCCTCCTCGCGCTGATCTACCGGTCGTGGCAGCTGGGCCAGGCCGACACCGTGCACGACGACGAGACCGATCTGGGCCTGCGCGACCGCGCTCCCGAAGACGAAGACACGATGGATGACGAGATCACCGACGAAGACGACGACGCCACCACCGACTTCATCGGCACCGAGACCTCGCCGATCATGATCTTGCAGCACCGTGACCTCGCCTCGATCAACGACGACGCTCCCACCGACTCCCCCGCTCGCCGGGGCGATCGGGGCGACCACCCGGACGACGAGCGGGAGGACGCGCGATGAGCACTCTCGTTCCCCTGCTCGTGGGGCTGCCCCTTCTCGGGGCCGCGATCGCACTGTTCTTCGGGCGCCAGCGCAAGGTCCAGGTCGGTGTCTCGGTGGTCACCCTCACCCTCGTTCTCGGGCTGGCCGCCGTGCTGCTCTACATGGTCGACACCTCCGGCGAGGCGTTCGCGGTGTCGGTAGGAGGCTGGCCCGTTCCCTTCGGCATCGTGCTGTACGTCGACCGTCTCTCCGCATTGCTGGTGGTGGTGTCGAGCATCGTGCTGCTCGCGGTGCTGCTCTTCTCGGTCGGGCAGGGCGCGGCCGACGGCGACGAAGAGACCCCCGTCACCATCTTCCATCCGTCGTACCTGATCCTCGCCGCGGGGATCTTCAACGCGTTCATCGCCGGCGACCTGTTCAACCTCTACGTCGGTTTCGAGATCCTGCTCGTGGCCTCGTACGTGCTGATCACGCTCGGCTCCACCGAGTCGCGCATCCGCACCGGCGTCGTGTACATCGTCGTCTCGCTGGTCTCGTCGATCCTCTTCCTCGCCGCGATCGCCGCCATCTACGGCGCACTCGGAACGGTGAACATCGCGCAGCTGGCCGAGCGGATGCAGGAGCTCCCGCAAGAAGTGCAGCTCGTGCTCCACCTGATGCTGCTGCTCGCCTTCGCGATCAAGGCGGCCGTCTTCCCGCTCTCGTTCTGGCTGCCCGACTCGTACCCCACGGCGCCGGCGCCGGTGACGGCGGTGTTCGCGGGCCTGCTCACCAAGGTGGGCGTCTACGCGATGATCCGCACCGAAACGCAGATCTTCCGTGACAACGACGTGAACACGCTGCTGCTGATCGTCGCGCTCGCCACGATGATCGTCGGCGTGCTGGGGGCGGTCGCCCAGGCCGAACTCAAACGCATCCTGTCGTTCACCCTCGTCAGCCATATCGGCTACATGGTGTTCGGTCTGGCGATCGCGACCCCCGCGGCCCTCGGCGCGACGATCTACTACATGGTCCACCACATCGTGGTGCAGACGACGCTCTTCCTCGCGGTGGGGCTCGTCGAGCGTCGCGCGGGCTCCACGTCGATCCTCAAGGTGAAGGGGCTGATGAAGGCTGCGCCGCTGATCGCGGTGCTCTACTTCATCCCTGCCATCAACCTCGGTGGCCTGCCGCCCTTCTCGGGATTCATCGGCAAGTTCGCCCTCTTCGACGCGGCAGCCCAGGTGGGCACGCCGCTGATGTACGTGCTGATCTTCGGCGGCATCATCACCTCACTCCTCACCCTCTACGCGCTCATGCGGGCGTGGAACCTCTCGTTCTGGCGCGAGAACGACGAGCAGGGCGAGGAGACCGAGGTCGCCGATCGCATCGCCTACCTCGGAGGGGCGCCGGCGGCGACCACGCAGACCGAGCGTCGGGTGATCCCGCGCATCATGACCGCCGCCACGGCGGGGATGGTCGCGGTGACGGTCGCGCTCACGATCTTCGCCGGGCCCCTGTACGAACTGTGCGCGAACATCGGCGACGCCCTGCAGGATCAGGTCGTGCTCGTCGACGAGAACGGGGGTGCACCGTGACCCCGTCGACCGTCGCCACGACCGTCTGGCGTCAACTGCCGTTCTTCATCTGGCTGATCGCCCTGTGGATGCTGCTGTGGGGGCAGTTCACGGTGCTCGCGTTCCTGACCGGTCTGATCGTGGCGATCTTCGTCACGCGCGTGTTCCGCCTTCCGCCGGTGGAGCTCTCGGGGCGCATCAGCATCGGGTGGGGCCTGATCTTCGTCGCGGAGTTCCTCATCGCCACGGTGAGGGGTTCGCTCGTCGTCGCCGGGCAGGTGCTCGACCCGCGGGCACATCCGGGCACCGCGATCATCGCCGTTCCGCTCGTCACCGACGACGACCTCATCATGACCCACGTGGCGGTGACGGCATCGCTGATCCCCGGCTCGCTCATCATCGACATCGACCGTGACCGCCGCATCCTCTACCTGCACGTCATCGGCGTGAAGAACGAGGAGCAAGCCGATGAGCAGCGCCGGTACGTGCAGCAGTGGGAGCGGCGGCTGGTGCGGGTGGTCGGTTCGCGCGCGCAGTGGGATGCCGTCCGCGCCGTCACGCCGCCGCGCCGTCACGCGCAGGCAAGACCCGCCGGCGGCCCGGCGGAGGACGCGACCGACAGGGAGGGGAACGCATGACGATCCTGCTGGGCGCGATCTACGTCGTCTTCACCGTGGCGGCGCTGCTCACCCTGTGGCGCATCATCGTCGGTCCGTCGATCCTCGACCGCGCCGTGGCATCCGATGTGCTGCTGACCCTCATCATGTGCGTGCTCGGCGCCGAGATGGCGATCAACCATCACACCCGCACCCTGCCGTTGCTGCTCATCGTCGCGGCGGTCGGGGTGTTCGGGTCGATCTCCATCGCGCGCTTCGTCGCCCGGCGAGACGGAGCGACCCGATGAACGAACTGCGTGAGATTGTCGTGCTGGTGCTCATCCTCATCGGGGCGCTGCTGTGTCTGACCGCGGCGATCGGTCTGCTGCGATTCCGCGACGTGCCCACGCGCCTGCACGCGGCGACCAAGCCGCAGGTGCTGGGGTTCCTGCTCATCTGCATCGCGGTGGCGATCGGTCTGGAGTCGTGGGCGGTGGCCGCGTTCCTCGTGCCGGTGATGCTCATCCAGCTGGCGACGGCGCCGCTGTCGGCGCACATGGTGGGCCGGCAGGCCTACCGCAACGGCACGATCGACGAGCGGTCGCTGGTGATCGACGAGCTCGCCGACGACAAGCGCACTCCTCCCGCCGCCGGCGGCTGACTCGCGCTGCGTTCCTGCCCAGAATGCGCAGACGGTCCACTTTCGGGCCGATTGACGACGGTTCGGGCGATCTCGGCCGGCGATCTCGGCGGGCGGACGAGAGCGGCGGCGGTTCCTCCACAGCGGGGTGATGCGCGGGAGAGGGCGCGGGAGGCCGGGATACGGCCGGGCGCGGGGCAGGCGACGGGGCAGGGTGGGGGATGCCGCTGCCGCTGATGGTTGCGGAGACCCTGCACGTGATGGTGCCCGACGCCACACCCGTGCGGAGGCCGGGAGTGGTCGGGTGGACGCGAGCCGGCGAGCTTGCGCGCACCCAGCTCCGGCACGGGATGCCGGTGCCATCTGCCGAGGACACCTGGGTGATGCTGGCGACCATGACACCGGGGCGCGGAGAGAGGCTGGGCCGCGAACACCTGGTGGCGGTCGGTGACTTCCTCGTGTCGGGCGCCCGGCGATCGTTCGGTCGGGATGCGCCGCTGGCCACGATCGAAGGTCTGCGCGAATCGGTCTTGCGTCACGGGTCCCGCCGCGGTGCGGTGGCGCTGCGCTGGGCTCTCGATCGGATTCGGCATCCCGTCGACTCCCCGCAAGAGACGATGCTGCGCCTGAGTCTGACGGCCGCGCGGCTTCCCGAGCCGGTCGTGCAACCGCCCGTGATGACGGCCGTCGGCATACGGCATCCCGACCTGGGATACCTGGAGAAGCGGCTGCTCATCGAGTACCTGGGCGACGTGCACCGCACCGATCGCGAGACCTGGCGCCGCGATCTGATCCGGGTGCAGCTGTTCGAGGACGCCGGCTATCGCGTGATCCTCGCCGGCGCCGCTGATGTCCGCCCGTCCGGCATCGACCCGTTCACCGATCGCGTCCGCCGAGCGCTGTTCCGGTAGCCCCTGCCGAGATTGCGCAGACTGTCGACTTTCGGGCCGATTGACGACGGTTCGGGCGATCTCGGCGGGCGGGGGCCGGGTCAGGGGGTCAGGGTCAGGGTGTGGGTGGTGGCGGCGGTCACGGCATCCGGAGAGAACGGCCATGGTGTCTGACGCTTCTGCTGCCACGCCTCGACCTGGTCGGTGTAGTGGGGGTGGAAGGCGTGACCGCTCGCACCGGTGAGGTGGTTCCAGCGCGACGCGTCGAGATCGGACAGGTCGACGGTCATCCGCATCGAGGGCACCGTCACCGTCTCGAAACCGCTCCCGAGCACCCATCCCGTGGCATCGACCACCGACGATCCGCCGCCCACCGGGTAGGGGCCACGGTTGAAGAGCGCCTCGATCGGCGCGATCCCGCTCGTGCCGAAGCTCTCGTTCGTGAGGGTGAGCGCGTGCAAGCTGCCCCAGTTCCACCGCGACGGCTGGTCGCCCTGCAGCTGCACGAGACGGTCGTAGGCGTCGACGGCCGACCGCTCGAGCATCTCGCGCTGACCGCTCACCCCGATCTCGGCATTGGTCCACCACGGCGACCCCGGGTCGGCCAGCAGCCGGTCGACCACGAGGAAGAGTCGGCCCTGACCGGCCAAGGACGCCGGTTCCGCACGGCGCGCGAAGAGGTTCTGCACCAGTTCGTCCCACAGCACGTTCGCGTAGGCAGCGGCCGCACTGTCGGGCGCGTTCTGCGCGTCCCACTCCCCGAGGAGCGCGAGGGCGCGCCGGGGGCCGTCTCGCTCGACGGCGATGTCGGCGAATGTCACCGCCAGCCGCTTGCCCATCCAGAACTCCGTGTCTGCCTGGATCGCGGTCATGTCGTCGGCGGTGAGCTTGCCCGCCGCGGCCGTCCGCTCGATCAGATGCACGATGCGGGCGGCACGCCAGCCGTAGTCCCAGTCGCTGGTGAGCCCGTACTCATAGTCGGCGCCGACGATGGCGTTGTTGGCGGTGACGATGTATCCCGACTCGGGGTTGTAGGCCACCGGCAGATCCTCGAACGGGATGAACCCCTGCCAGTCGTACGCCGAATCCCAGCCCGGCTGCGGCATAGACCCATCGCCCGCGCCGCGGATCGGCAGGCGTCCGGGCGTCTGGTAACCGATGTTCCCCTGGGTGTCGGCGTAGATGAGGTTCTGTGCGGGCACGTCGAACAGCGATGCCGCGCGCTGGAACTCGGCGAAGTCTCCGGCCGTGTTCAGCGCGAAGATGGCCTCCGCGGTCGTGCCCGGCTGCAGGGCCGTCCACTGCAGTGACACGGCGTACTCGCCGGTGGCGGGCACGGGCTCGGACGCCTCCGACCCGTCGGCGGCCGCATCGTCGGGCGCGGTCACGGCATCCGTGGCTCCGGTGTAGGGATCGTCGGCGATCGCGGTGAAGTCGCCCGTCAGCCCCGACACGATCGGTCCGTGGACGGTCGACCGGATCTCCAGCTCCACGTCGTCGGCGCCGGCCACCCGCAGAGTCTCGGTGCGCACCTCCAGGGGCACCAGCTCGCCGTCGCGCCAGTACTGATCGCCCTCCACGCGCTCGAGATACAGGTCGGTCACGTCGGTGGTCAGGTTCGTGAATCCCCACGCCACGTCGGCATTGTGACCGATGATGACCCCCGGCATCCCCGAGAAGCTGAAGCCGCTCACATCGAACGGGCAGGCCGTGGTCACGCTGCGGCACCGCAGCCCCACCTGGTACCAGACGCTCGGCAGCGAGGCCCCCAGGTGCGGGTCGTTCGACAGCAGCGGAAGTCCGCTCTCGGTGAGGGCGCCCGAGACCACCCACGAGTTCGATCCGATTCCCTCGCCGGCGTCGCCCAGGAGCGCGCTCGCCGCCTCGAACACATCGCCGACCTCACGCCAGCGGATGCCGGTGCTCGCGCGATCGGCATCCGTGTCCGTCCCGCTCTCATCGGTGGTCGGAGGGATGATCGTCGGCACGATCACCGGGTTGGTCTCGAAGGGGTAGCCGGGGTAGAGCTCCGCGATCTGCTCGGGGTCCAGGGTCTGGGCGAGGACCGCCCGTTCGGTCTCGTCTTCGATGTTGGTGCGGAGGTCCCAGGCCATGGCCTTCAGCCACGCCACCGAGTCGACCGGAGTCCACTCCTCGGGGGCGTAGTCGGGGTTCTGCAGGCCCAGCACGGCGTATTCGAGCGACAGCTCCGATCCGGAACGGTCGGCGAGGTAGGCATTGACGCCGTCGGCGTACGCCTCGTAATACGCGCGGGTCTCGGGGTCGAGGGCGTCCACCTCCTGGGCGGCGATCTCGTGCCACCCGAGGGTGCGAAGGAAGCGGTCGGTGTCGAGCTGCGATGCGCCGAACAGTTCGGACAGGCGCCCCGCGGTCACGTGCCGCCGGAAGTCCATCTCCCAGAACCGGTCTTGGGCGTGGACGAAACCCTGCGTGAAGAACAGGTCGTGAGCGGTCTCGGCGACCACGGTCGGGATGCCGAGGGCGTCGCGCTGCACGGTGACCGGTTGTTCGAGCCCGGTGACGGAGATCTCTCCGTCCAGCTGCGGGAACGAGCGCTGCACGTGCCACAGCACCACGCCGGCGGCGACGAGGGCGACGACGGTGATGCCGGCGACCAGGCCGAAGGCCGCGATGCCGATTCGGCGGCCGAGAGAACGGCGCCGGGCCGGCGGGCCGGGTTCACCGGCATCCGTGTCGGGGCTTTCGGGCGCGATGGGCGCGGTGGGGTGGGTCTGATCGGACATCGACGTCGATATCTCCTCTGGGGCGGTGGCTTCTGCCGCTTCGGGTGCGGCGACGGTCGCGTGCCCCAGTGATGCGCGACCGTCTTCGCATCGTACCCGGTCAGCCGATGAGGCTCGGCTGGAGGTCGCGGAGCGTGCGTCGGTGTGTCATGCGCGTCACCCCGACCGCCGCCACGGCCAGCGCTGCCAGCATCCAGGCGACGAGAACGGTCACGTCGGACCACACGCGCGCGATGTCGCCGCCGTACATGAGCTGGCGCATCGCGTCGACGACGTATCCCATCGGCAGCACGTGGTGGAGGGCGGCGAGGGGGGCGGGCAGCGTCTGCCAGGGGAAGGTCCCGCCCGCCGTGACGAGCTGCAGCACCATCAGCACGAGCCCGAGGAACTGACCGACCGACCCCAGCCAGACGTTGAGCGCCAGGATGATCGCCGCGTACGTGAAGGATGCGAGCAGCAGGATGCCGAGGGTGCCGACCGGATGGGTGAACCCGAAACCGAGGGCCACCGCGAGCACGCCGAACAGTACCACCATTCCGACGCCGCCCAGCAGGGCGGGGGTGAGCCATCCCGCCAGCGTGACGCGCAGCGGCGAGCGCAGGGCCGTCACGGCGCGCCGCGAGATCGGCTTCACGATGAGGAACAGTGCGTAGATGCCGATCCAGGCAGCCAAGGCGGCGAAGAACGGCGCGAGACCGGCACCGTAGTCGGCCGCGCGCGCCACGCTGCTGGTGTCGATCGACACCGGGTCGGCGATCGTGTCGGCCTGCGTGGCACGCAGATCGGCCGACGAGTCGGGCAGCGACGCGACGCCCTTCGCGAGGCCGTCGCGCAGTGAGGTCGCCCCGGAGTGCAGCGTCTCGAGACCGTCTGCAAGCGAGGCGGTGCCCGTCTCGAGCTCCTGCGCACCGTCGGCAGCGCTCGTGGCCCCGGTGGAGAGAGTGCTTGCCCCGCGCGCCAGCGCAGCGGCTCCCGACGCCACCTTCGCCGCACCGCCGGCCACTTTCGTCGCACCGGTCGAGACCTCCGCGGCGCCGGATGCCAGGCGATCCACCTGCTCCACCGCCGAGTCGACGCGATCGGCTCCGCGGTCGAGCGCGTCTGCCAGTGGATCGAGCTCGACCAGCACGGCATCGATCTGCTCCTCATCGAACCCGCGGGCTGCGAGGGCGTCGGCCAGGCCGGTGCGCGCAGCCGGCAGGAGTGCCACCGCCTGATCGACCGCCGCGCCGGCGCGGTCGGCGTAGCCGGCGAGGGTCGCCGTCCCGTCCGCGACCTGCGCGGCGCCGCGGGCCACCCGTGCCGCGCCGTCGCTGACCGTCGCGGCACCGGATGCCAGCGTGCCCGCGCCGTCGTCGAGGTCGCTCGCACCGTCGGCGAGCCGCTGGGTTCCGGATGCCAGTTTCGACGCACCATCGTGCACGGCGGCCGCGCCTCGCTCAGCCTGCCCGGCGCCGTCGGTCAGCTGTTGCGCTCCGTCCTCTGCCGACACCAGACTGACGCGGATGTCGGCGATGCCGTCCAAGAGCCGTCCCGCCGCTTCCTGTGCGACCAGTTCTGCCACCGAGCGGCGGATCTTCTCCACTGCCTGCGTGCCGATCGTGGAGGCCAGGTAGTTGTTGGCGTCGTTGGTGGCCAGGACGATGTTCGCTTGCCGCGGGTGCTCTCCGGCGGCGCTGGTGAGGGCCTCAGAGAAGTCGGCGGGAAGGGTGACGGTGAAGTCGACGTCGCCCTGACGAAGCGCCTCAGCCGCGCCGGTGGGGTCGGTGAGCTGCCAGTCGAACGCGCCGCCGTCGATCAACTGACCGGCCACGCGCGAGCCGTAGTCGGCGGCGGGGGCGTCGCCGGTGGCGGGTACGCCGTCGTCGAGGTTGACGAGGGCGACGGGTACGTCCTGGAGTTTGCCGTACGGGTCTTGATTGGCCCACAGGTAGAGGCCGCCGTACAGCACCGGCACCAGCATCAAGGCCACGAGGGCCACCACCGACATGCGGGTGGCGGTCAGACGCCGCAGCTCCGCGGCGATCATCGCGGGAATCTTCATCGGGCACCCCCCACACGACGCCGCAGACGGATCGAACTGGGACGGATTCCGGGCCGAGCCGGCCGAAGCGGGGTGTCGGTGACCACCTGTGCCGAGGCCGATCCGGCGATCACGAGCACCGCCAGGCCGCGGCGCGCGAACTCCTGCGTGAGGCGCCACCACGCGGCCGGGTCGCCCCCGTGACGATCCGGCGAGACGAGCACCAGGCCGTCGACGCCGGGACGCAGGGTCGCGAGCTCGAGCAGGATCCGCAGTCGGTCGAGCGGGTCGACGTCGCCGATGGGCACACGCGACAGGTGCCGCATCCCGTGCTCGTCCAGCCACCGCCGCGCCGAAAGCGGGTCGGACAGGCGCCCGGCGAACATGAGCTCCTCGCCGACGACACCCGCGACGGCGATGTTCGGTGCCGGTTCGCTCACATCCGGTGCGTCGACCAGGGCGGTGCGTCGCCGCAGGTCGCGCCGGCGGGCGCTGCCGTCGACACGGACGCTCCCGGTGTCGGTACGCATGCGCCCGGTGGCGATGAGTCCCAGCACCGTGGGCCGCTGCTCCGTCTCAGCGATCGCGAGGGTGGCCGAGCCGGAGCGGTAGGCGAGGGTTGTGGAGGGGAGGACGAGACTGCGCCGTCCGCCGGATCGTTCGGCCAGGGAGACATCCGTCAGTTCCACGAGCATCAGGATTGTTCCCTCTCGCGCACCACCACGGCATTCGTTTCGCGCCACGAGAGTCCGGCGATGGAGAGCACCGCGCGGATCGCGATCGACCGCGCTTCGGGCGAACTCGCATCCACCTGCGTGACCACGACGCGTGCCGTCTCCTCGATGAGCCGCGCCAGGGTGGGTGCGGCGATGTCGGTGCGGAGGGTGCCGCCATCCTGCCCGGCGGCCACGATGGCGGCGACCCGACGACGCAGAGGTGCGAGTGCTGCCGCGGTGTCAGCGACGTGGCGTTCGCCGAGCGCGATGGCTGCCGCCACCTGAACGTGGGCGGCTTCAGTCCAGAGTCGGCCGGTGAGGCGCGCGAGGGCGAAGGGAGCATCGGCGGTGGGGTCGATGTCGTCCGCGAGCGCATTGAAGCGCTGTGCGCCGGTGGTGAGCAGTTCGCGCAGCAGTGCGTCGCGGTCATCGAAATGGCCGTAGAGGGCGCGGCGTGAGAGCCCTGCGGCTCGGGCGATCGTGTCGATCGAGGCGTGGGGGTCGTGGGCAATGGTGGTGGCCGCCGCCGAGAGGATGCCCGCGCGGTTGGCCGCGGCATCCCTTCTCGGGCGACGCGCCGGCGCGGTCGAAGTCACCGGTCCAGTGTAGAAACCTGCACAGTCATGTGCAACTTAGTGGGGCGAACTCCCAGGGTGCCGCGCGGCGTTTCGTCTCGCTGCGCTCGCTCAACGGCGGGACTGACGCGGCGTTTCGTCTCGCTGCGCTCGCTCAACGTCCGGGGCGCGGCGTTTCGTCTCGCTGCGCTCGCTCAACGACCGGGGGTGTGGGGCTTCGGTCGTTGAGCGAGGGAGCGGAGCGACCGAGACGAAACGGCTGTGGAACGCCGGAGCGGCAACCCCCCCGGCATCCGTACTCTCGACGGGATGCCCTACGTCTACATGCTCCGCTGCGCCGACGGAACGCTCTATGTCGGCAGCACGCTCGACCTGGCACGGCGGCTGGCGCAACACCAGGCCGGCGAGGGTGCGGCGTACACGCGGCGGCGGCGGCCCGTCGAGCTGTACTGGTCGACGGAGTGCGCGCGCATCGACGAGGCGTTCGCGTGGGAGAAGCGCCTGCAGGGGTGGAGCCACGCGAAGCGGGTGGCCTTCGCCGAAGGCGGCGTGGATGCCGTGCGCGGCTGGAGCGCCGCACACCGGCGGCGGGACTGACGCGGCGTTTCGTCTCGCTGCGCTCGCTCAACGACCGGGGCGTCGCCGCGGGTCAGTCGGCGCCGAAGTCGAACGATGCCGACTCGCTCGCCCCGTCGACCGCCTCGGCGAGCTCCTCGCGCTGCGGGTCGAAGGGCTGCACGTGGCCGGTGATCTCCGCCGCTTCACCCGAGGCGAGCTCGCCGACCAACTCGGCGGTCGCGCCGCCGATGAGCCCGAGTCCGGCGTACTGCTCCAGGCGGGCGCGCGAGTCGGCGATATCGAGGTTGCGCATCGTCAGCTGTCCGATGCGGTCGGTCGGGCCGAAGGCGGCGTCGCCGACCCGCTCCATCGAGAGCTTCTCGGGCGAGTACGACAGGTTCGGGCTCGTCGTGTCGAGGATCGTGTAGTCCTCGCCGCGACGCAGACGCAGGGTGACCGTGCCGGTGATCGACAGGCCGACCCACCGCTGGATCGACTCGCGCAGCATGAACGACTGCGGCTCCAGCCAGCGGCCCTCATACATGAGGCGGCCGAGGCGACGCCCCTGCTCGTGATAGGTCGCGAGGGTGTCCTCATTGAGGATGCCGTTGACCAGCCGCTCGTACGCGATGAACAGGAGCGCCATACCCGGCGCCTCGTAGATGCCGCGGCTCTTCGCCTCGATGATGCGGTTCTCGATCTGGTCGCTCATGCCGAGGCCATGGCGACCGCCGATGGCGTTCGCCTCCTGCACGAGGGCGACGGCATCCGTGAACTCGACGCCGTTGATCGCGACGGGGCGGCCCGCCTCGAAGGTCACCGACACGTCTTCGGTCTCGATCTCGACCGCCGGGTCCCAGAAGCGGACGCCCATGATCGGGTCGACGATCTCCAGCGACACGTCGAGGTGCTCGAGCGTCTTGGCCTCGTGGGTGGCGCCCCAGATGTTCGCGTCGGTCGAGTACGCCTTCTCGACGGAGTCGCGGTAGGGGAAGTCGTGGGCGACGAGCCACTCGCTCATTTCCTTGCGACCGCCGAGCTCGGTGACGAAGTCGGCATCCAGCCACGGCTTGTAGATGCGCAGCGCCGGGTTGGCCAGCAGCCCATAACGGTAGAACCGCTCGATGTCGTTGCCCTTGTAGGTGGAGCCGTCGCCCCAGATGTCGACGCCGTCCTCCTTCATGGCGCGCACGAGCAGCGTTCCGGTGACGGCGCGGCCGATCGGCGTCGTGTTGAAGTAGGTGCGTCCCCCCGAGCGGATGTGGAAGGCGCCGCACGAGAGGGCGACCAAGCCTTCCTCGACGAGCAGCGGCTTACAGTCGATCAGGCGCGACGCCTCGGCGCCGTACTGCAGGGCGCGACCCGGGATCGAGGCGATGTCGTCCTCGTCGTACTGGCCGAGGTCGCCGGTGTAGGTGAAGGGCACGGCGCCCTTGTCTCGCATCCAGGCGACCGCGACGGAGGTGTCAAGGCCTCCCGAGAAGGCGATGCCGACGCGCTCGCCGACGGGCAGGGATTGAAGGACCTTCGACATGCCCCCAAGTCTACTGAGCGCGCGTGTTGCCTCATCTCGCGTGAACCGACAGCAAACGCCCGAACCTCCGCGTCAGCCAGGGAGGTTCGGGCGCTCACTGTCGGTTCGCGCGTGAGAGCGTCAGTCCTGCGTCACGGGGACGACGAGGCCGCCCCACGTCTCCAGCTCGTAGTCGGCGGTCTCCTGCGAGGTCAGCAGCTCGTACAGGGCGACCACGCGCGGGTCGTCCTTCAGCTCCGGGCGCGTGGCGAGCACGTTGAAGTAGGCGCTGTCCGAACCCTCGACGAGGATCGCCTTCTCTGCGGTGAGGCCAGCCGGCAGGGCGAACGAGATCGTCACGAACGCGGTGTCGACGTCGGGCAGTGCCTGCGGCAGCGTCGCGTTCTCGATCTCGCGGAACTCGAAGCCGCGCGGGTTGGCCGTGATGCCGCTCAGGTCGGCGACGTCGTCGGTCACCTCGATGAGGCCGGCCCCGGCGAGGATCTTCAGGGCGCGTCCCTCGTTGGTGGGGTCGTTGGGGATCGCGATCGAGGCGCCGTCGGCCAGCTCGTCGAGGCTCGTGATCTTGTCGGAGTAGAACGCCGCGGTCGGAAGGTAGGCCTCCCCGACGCTGACCAGATCCGACCCCGTGTTGCTGTTGAAGTTGGCGAGGAAGGTCGAGTTCTGGAAGAGGTTCGCGTCGATCGACCCGTCGTCGAGCGCCGTGTTGGGCGTGTTGTAGTCGGTGAAGGGCACGAACTCGATCGTGAGGCCCTTCTCCTTCGCACCGTTCTCGGCGATGTGCTGGAGGATGTCGCCGGCAGGCGTCTGCAGGGCCCCCACCTTGAGCGTGCCGAGGCCGTCTCCGGATGCCGGCTCGTCCGACGTCGCGGGACCGGCGCAGCCGGTGAGCAGCAGAGCGGCGACCGCGGTCGCGGCGGCGAAGAGGGGGAGCTTGCGGGTCATGGGAGTGTCCTTTCTGGAGGGCTTCAGGGGGCGTCGATCGACGCGGCGGTGCGGCGCGGGCGGGTCGTTCGACGTGCCAGGCGACGTGCGCCCCACGCCGCGAGCGACTGCAGCACCATCACGATCGCGAAGATGATGACGATGACCGAGACGATGTGGATCCAGCTGTACTGCTGGTAGCCGTAGCGGATGGCGACGTCGCCGAGGCCCCCGCCGGCGACGGTGCCGACCATGGCCGAGAAGTTGATGATCGAGGTGACCGTGGTCGACAGCCCGAGCAGCATCGGCGGGGCAGCCTCGGGCAGCAGCACTTTGGTCACCAGTTGCCAGCGGCTCGCGCCGAGCGAGGATGCCACTTCGAGCAGACCCGGATCGACCTCCTTGATGGCGATCTCGACCATGCGGGCGAAGAAGGGGATCGCCACCACCGACAGCGGAACGATCGCCGCGGTCGGTCCGATGAAGGTGCCCACCACGGCACGGGTGAAGGGGATCAACGCGACCATCAGGATGATGAACGGCACCGAACGCCCGAGGTTGACGATGAAGTCGAGCGTGCGGTTGATCGCGACCCCCAGCCCGCGCGAGCCGAACGGCGCCTCGAGGAACCTGCCGCGCTCGGTGCCCACGAGCACGACTCCGAGGGGAAGGCCGATCACGATCGTCGCCAGCAGGGCGACCCCCACCATGTAGAGGGTCTGGCCCGTGGCCACGAGCAGCACCTGGAGCAGTTGATCGTTCATGCGTCTGCTCCCGCCTTCAGCACTTCCACCAGCAGACCCTGGCGTCGCAGGTCGTCGATGACCGCTGCGGAGCCGCCGCCGGGGATCTCCAGGCGGGTGCGGCCGGCTTGCGTACCGCCGATCCGCTCGATCAGCGCTCCGAGGATCGAGACGTCGAGCCCGTGGTCGCGAGCCAGCTGCGCGATCACCGGCCGATCCGCCGTCCCGCCGGCGAAGGTGATGTCGATCACGGTGGCGTCGGCCGCGACGGTGTCGGGGATCGTCCCGAGCGGGAAGAGCTGGGAGGTCAGGCGCGATCCGGGAGTGCGGATGATGTCGACGAGGCGACCGGACTCCACCACCCGTCCGTTCTCGATCAGCGCCGCCGAGTCGCACACCGTCTTGACGACATCCATCTCATGGGTGATGAGCAGCACCGTGAGGCCCAGCTCGGCGTTGATGCGCCGGTACAGTTCGAGGATAGAGGCGGTGGTCTCGGGATCGAGCGCGCTGGTGGCCTCGTCCGACAGCAGCACCCTCGGGCGGGCGGCGAGGGCTCGTGCGATCCCCACCCGCTGCTGCTGACCACCGGAGAGTTCGTGGATCGAGGCCTCCGCGCGGTGCCGCAGCCCCACCAGATCGAGCATCTCGAGCGCCCGCGTGCGTCGCTGCGCCCGTGGCGTGCCGTCGAGCTCGAGCGCGAGCTCCACGTTGCCGCGCACGGTGCGGCTGCCGAGCAGGTTGAACCGCTGGAACACCATGCCGATGCGGCGGCGTGCTGCCCGGAGCTCGGCGTCGCCCAGGGCGGTCAGCTCGGTGCCGTCGACGGTGACCGTGCCGGCATCCGGACGCTCGATGAGGTTGACCAGTCGCGCCAGCGTGCTCTTGCCCGCACCGCTCTGCCCGACGATGCCGAAGATCTCGCCCGTGGGGATGGTCAGCGACACCTCGTCGACGGCGGACACGCCGCCGTACCGTTTGGAGACGCGTTCGAGCGCAATCACGCGGGCAGGGCCTTTCTACTGACCTCGCGCCCGCTGGAAATCGAGACGCGTGCTTCGAGTCTCGCCCGCGCCTCCGTTCCGACGAACTCCTGTTACGGCATGTGTCGTTGCGTGTTGCGGCGTCGGCCCATCCACACGACGAACGCACCGACCGCGACGAACGCGAGCGAGATGCCGATGACGTAGGCGATCACCGACGGCCAGCCCCCGGGTCCGTGCGGGTTGAGGAAGGGATACGGGTACCACCACGGATCGCCGGTGACCGGGCTCGTGACCAGCGGTCCGCGGATCAGCGTGTAGGCGCTCCAGGCGAGCGGGAAGACCAGCACGATCCCCACCGCACGCCACCGCAATGCCCGACGTGCGGGCCCGACGAGCACGTCGACGAGCAGGAAGAGCGGCCCGATGAGGTGGAGCACTTCGTTCGACCACGGCACCGGAAGGCTGCCCTGTTCGAGCACGATCTGCCGGAGGAGCGCGTTGTAGACGATGCCCGTGATGATCATGTACGTCGAGGCGCACGCCAGCGCGGTGGCCAGTGGCGCGCTGTCGGTGACGGCCCCGGAGCCCCGTCGCCAGAGCGCGATCGCCGCCCAGAGGAGAACGGTCGCGGCGATGAGGTTGGACAGGATCGTGAAGAAGCTGAAGAAGTTCGCGATCGTGGTGGCGAGGTCACGTCCGAGCTCGACGGTGGTCGTCACCGACTTCGCGAGTTGGGTCACCACGGCCGCCACGATGACCAGGCCCACCACGAGCCGCGCGACCGACCAGGTCGTCGCAAATGCGGGGGAGCGCATGCGTGAACACTATCGGCGATCACACGAGCGCCGACAGCCT
>QFCS01005981.1_pt1 | contig 22098 bp, 19 predicted proteins | sample 3576561 | NCBI WGS metagenome assembly QFCS01 | reverse complement strand
GAGTTCGAGGGCAAAAGCTACCGTCTGAAGGAGGCTGCCTCACGCATTGCAATCACACCCGCATAGTCATAATCCGACCGTCCTGCCTGGAGCAGTTTGACCGGCCATAAGTGGAGCAGTTTGGGGTGGCCATCGGGGTTCTTCGACCCCATGCCAACGATCAAGAAGAGCTTCTCGAGATAGTCCTCGAGCAGTCGGTGCTTGACCAGCGCCTGCTCACGCCCGTCATAAGCCACCGGGATCAAGGGCTTCACGACATCGTTCATATGCTGCATCATCTCATGAGCTGTACGTCCAATCAGCATGCCGGCGCAAGGCCATGGATAGCAATCGTCAGTCACTCCAAGGAAGTTGGCCTCCGCCGTTTGATTGACCATCAAGTTGGTCGCGCATGGTCACCGCGTACAGTTCCGTGCGACGCGAAAGTGTGTGCAGGTATCCCAACGACAGGGTGTCTCTGTTCGCGCCGACGCTGAGATCCATCGCCCCGTACGGAGCCATGACGGCACCCGATCCGAGCGGCACGCGCACACCGATACCGGTGATGTCCGTGCGGATATCCAATGTGATGTTTGTTGACTTCGGCATACCGAAGAGATGCCTGCGCAGGGCCGAAGTCGTATGAAGCACCAAGCTGGGTAGCTTCTGTGTCCGGAGCAGCCCTAGTCGCATCCTTCTTCAAACTTGACGTACCACGCTAGCCGCGAGCCTACCACTGCCGCCATAGTTCAAGCCCACGCTGCAGTTGCCGCCATTGCCCGTACCTGTGACGGCCTCCTTGGTTGTGACTGTGGCGCCGAGCCTGAACCCACCGAGATTTGGGCTGGAGTAGACGATGGAATCATTCCAACCCGTATCGACGGTTACCGAGTCGGTACCTGAAGAGAAGTAGTAACGGATGCTGGACGAGTATCCAAAGGAATCACCGAAAGCGTTGAAGAGCAACGTGGAAACGAACAGCGGTGTTGTCGTTCGCCCGACATTGATGGGGCCGAACTCCTTCTGCGACAAGCTGATCGATGACGTGCGGGCAAACTGAGCGTCACCACCAAAGCAGCCTTGCTCGCTGGTGTCGCCACGGAAGAAACTCTCGAGCTTGAACGCGCGGACAGGCCACCTCCCAGGTCCTCCGTTTGACTGAATCCGTAGTAGCTGGTGCCCAGCTTGCCGCTGTCCAAACCCGCCACCGGGGCGCCGCCAAGCGCCTCGGTCGACCTGATACTCATATCGAACAAGCCGTAGATATGGACCGAATTCTGCGCGTTTACCGAAAGGCTGATGAGGCCAAGCATGGCTCCCATCACCAAACCGAGCGCGCTTATATTTTTATGTTGGCATTCCCTATGGTGAAGGAATGTTCGTCATGAATTCGATTGACGACATGTCGACTGAATTTTGTGACGACAAAAGCAGCACCTGCGCCCAGTGACGGGTTCGGCCGTCTGGGCATTGAGCTCCATCAGGAGTCGAACTGGCGATGCAAATCGACTTCTTGTTCGCAACTCCCTAGCAACCTATTCGCGTTGCTACCTACATCTGCCATCAAATGTCAAAGACAGTGGTTTTGGTGCGACATCCACCCAGCGTTGTAAAGAGATCGGCTCGCACTTTCCATGAGGGGCGAATTCGATCGAAGTTCTATCGGCCTGAGCGTCACAAGATTTGCACGCAGTCCATCCGATCACCACCAGCGTGAACACCGGGAGTTCTGCCTTCGTCAACCCACATCGAAAGCCATTCATGAAGCTCACACTCTCCAAAGTCGCAGCTGCCGTCACCCTGGCCTCTCTCCCGTTGATGGCCAGCGCGGAACTCAATGCAAACATCAGTCTGGTCAGCAACTACAAGACACGTGGCCAGGACCAGGACTTGCGCAAAGGACAGTTCCGTCCCGCGCTACAGGGCGGATTCGACTACGCGCATGCCAGTGGTTTCTACGCAGGCAACTGGAACTCGACCGTTAACTTCTCAACGGGCGCCGACGGTCCCACAGCCAATCTCGAAAGCGACTTCTATGCCGGCTACAAGTTTTCGAGGGGCTACTTCTCCTGGGACGTGGGTGCGATCCGCTATCAGTACACGGGTGCCAGCGCGGCCAATACCAATGAGGTCTACGTCGGTGTGGGTGTTGGCCCGGTGAGCGCGAAGTACTATCACACCGTGTCCAACGACTACTTCAATGCGGCTGGCGCATCGAGTGGATCGGGCCTCAAGGGCAAGGGAACCGGCTATCTCAACGTCTCGTATGCGCAAGAGATCTCGCCCCAGCTGACGTTGAAGGCGTCGGTGGGCTACACTTCATACAGGCGCGACATCGTTGCACCGAACTACGTTGATTACAGCATTGGCGCGGCCTATGACCTAGGCGATGGCTTCTCACTCTCCGGCGCGGTGGTCGGTGCCACGCGGAAGAACGACTACCTTGGCAAGGTGGATGGCAAGTCGGTCAACGCGAACACCGTGGTGGTGATGATCACCAAAGCGATGTAAGTCTGGCGTCAATCACCGGTATCAGAAAATGGGCACTGCGCCTTTCGGCGCAGTGCCCCAACCCACTAGGAAGCCTGGAAGTGGCGCGCCACAGAAGCGCCGCGCCTGCCGAGATCAGAAGGTGTGGCGAACGCCGATGGAGTAACCGGTCGCGCTGTCGCCAGCCGCAATCAGCGGCGCTGCCAGGGATGACGATGACACAGCAAAACCACGTGACGCGCTGCTGTCATTGCTCACGCGGGCCAGCAACCCATAGACGACGGTTCGCTTGGACAGCTTGTGCAGGTAACCCAAGGCAAGTTTCGACGAATCGGCGTCATCCACATTCTGGGTGTTGAAGCGCGTGTAGCCCACGCGGAACTCGCCCGCCTGGCCCACTGGTGCGGACGCGCCCAGGGTATAGGCATTGACGCCACGGCCAGCACCACGCTCGGTGGCGATCAGAACCATCGGCTTGACGAAGCCGAAGTTGTAGGCAGCGCCGATGTTGGTTGCTTTGTATGTGGCCTCGGAGGCGGCCGAGCCGGCATCCAGCTGGGCGTAACCCAGGGCCACTTCGAGCGGATTCGCCTGGTACGACACCCGAGCCGAGACGACGTTCCCGCGATCGTTGTTGGCCTGGTTACTGGGTCGTTCACCGAACGAGTACTGCAGCTGTCCTTGGAAGCCCCCCATGTTGGGCGTGATGTACGCAACGATGTTGCTCGATCGCTTGGGATGGCTACCCTCCACCGTGCCTTCGGCAGCCGCGGCGTTGCCAAGCATGTTGTTGAGACCATTGCCGCCAACGCCGATGTCGCCGAACGGGTCAAACGTTTCCACGTTCAAGTAGGAGGCGAGCTTGTCACGACCCAGGCGGATTTCACCAAAACCACCCATGAGGCTCACGGTGGATCGGCGGTCAAACCGATAGGCTGTGCCGCCGTTGTCCACAGCAAGCGACCCTTCGAGCCAGAAACCGGCTCTGAGCCCGCCGCCAAGATCTTCGACGCCACGAAAACCGAGGCGGCTGCTGGACTGCTCGCCACTGGCGAGACCCGTGACGCTGGCGCTGTCGCTGGACAGGCGGGTCACGGACGCGTCGACGACGCCAAAGACGGTGATGCTGCTTTGCGCAGAGGCCGCTGCACAGGTAGCCAGTACCGAGAGGGCAATGAGGGTGTGTTTCATGTCGTTCGTTGCTTCGCGATTGGATTGAGCTGCATCTGTGCGATACCGATCAGAGACCACGATCGGCGCACAGACCAGCACCTCTTTTCCGAGATGCCACGAACGAGTAGACCCAGCGTATATGACAGTACGAGGTCGAAAAGCATCCTGACGCACCTTTGCGCCATGAATATTTTCAGTATCTATCTTTAATATGACGTCAAAGTGACTTTGTTGATATGTTGTGCCCGTCGTGCACAGCCAATGAAGAATCACGGCTGAATCCAGAAACCAAATTCACTTCATTCATCGGGACTTCCCATGCCTGCAGAGCGCCAAAACGAACCACAGAATTCGCACGACAGCCATGACCACGGACCCGGAGGCGATGCACACGGCGAGGTATTCGGTGTCAACACCGAAGCGGTGTTCGCCTTGCTCTGCGGAGCGATGCTCGGCGCGGGCGTCCTTATCGAGAAGTTCGCTTCCGGTGCCCCGTCGTGGGGACCACTGGCGTGCTATCTAGGCGCCTATTTCTTCGGCGGCTTCTACACGTCGATGGAAGCTCTTGGCAAGCTGCGGCAGAAGCGCTTCGAGATCGACACGCTGATGCTGGTGGCCGCCGCTGGCGCAGCAGCCCTTGGCTCGTGGGCAGAGGGCTCACTGCTGCTGTTCCTGTTCAGCCTCGGCCACGCGTTGGAGAACTACGCCATGGGCCGGGCCAAGCGCGCCATTGAAGCACTGGCCGAGTTGGCCCCCGAAACGGCCACGGTGCGCCGAGATGGCCGTACGCAAGACATCGCCGTCGCTGATCTGGTTGTCGGGGACATGGTCCTCGTGCGCCCCAACGAACGGCTACCGGCGGATGGATTCATCGTGGTGGGCAGCAGCAGCATTGACCAGGCCCCAGTCACCGGGGAAAGCATTCCCGTGGACAAGCACGCCGTTGTCGACGCCGCGGCGGCCCGCTCCCGGCCCGAAGGCATCGACGCAGCCTCACGCGTGTTCTCGGGCACGATCAACGGCGCCAATGCCATCGAGATCGAGGTGACGCGCCGCTCCTACGACTCGACGCTGGCGCGTGTGGTCAAGTTGGTCAGAGAAGCCGAGACCCGTCAATCGGCCACGCAGCGTTTCACCGAGAAGTTCGAGCGTATCTTTGTCCCGGTGGTGCTGGCCCTCGCCTTTGTCCTGCTGTTCGCGTGGGTGGTGGTAGACGAGTCATTTCGGGACAGCTTCTATCGCGCCATGGCGGTGCTGGTGGCCGCCAGCCCGTGCGCCCTGGCCATCGCCACGCCCAGCGCCGTGCTGTCCGGCATCGCGCGCGCTGCTCGCGGTGGCGTGCTTGTCAAGGGTGGAGCGCCGCTTGAAGAGCTCGGCTCACTCAGTGCCATGGCATTTGACAAGACGGGCACGCTCACCGAAGGCTGTCCGCAGATCACCGATGTGATGCCCATCGACGGCGTCAGCGAGACCGAGTTGCTCAGTGTGGCTGTGGCGGTGGAGTCCTTGAGCGATCACCCATTGGCGGCCGCCATCGCACGCGATGGCCGAAAGCGCCTGGATGGCCAGGCCATCACAGATGCGAGCGAGCTGGAAAACCTGATTGGCCGGGGCGTAAAAGCTCGCTGGAACGGACAAACCGTCTGGATAGGCAAAGCCGAAATGTTTGGCAACGACGGCGTGGCTCCTCTCGGAGCCGCCGCCACCGAGGCCATTGCCCGCTTGCGCGATGCCGGGCGCACCAGCATGGTGGTTCGATTGGGCGAGCGCGACCTGGGTGCCATTGGCCTGATGGACACGCCACGCGCGGGCGCCGCCAGAACCTTGAAGCAACTGCGCGATCTCGGTATCAGCCGCATGATCATGATTTCGGGCGACCACCAGAAAGTGGCCGCCGCCGTTGCCGCCCAAGTCGGCCTGGACGAAGCCTGGGGCGACCTCATGCCGGAGGACAAGGTCACCGCAATCCGAAAGCTGCGCGAGCAAACCCAAGTTGCCATGGTGGGCGACGGCGTGAACGATGCACCTGCCATGGCCAACGCCACCGTCGGCATCGCCATGGGCGCCGCTGGATCGGACGTGGCACTGGAGACGGCCGACGTGGCCTTGATGGCCGACAAGCTGGAGGTACTGCCATTTGCGGTTGGTCTGAGTCGCCACACCCGCGCCATCATTCGTCAGAACGTCTTCGTCAGCCTCGGCATCGTGGCCTTCCTGGTGCCGGCCACCATCATGGGGTTGGGCATTGGGCCCGCCGTGGCCGTGCACGAGGGCTCAACCCTGCTGGTGGTATTCAATGCCTTGCGGCTGCTGGCTTACAGGAAACCGAAGGATCTCGTCGCAAACGACGTGGCGGCGGGGTGAATCAGTCCGCCGCCACGACTCAACCGGGCTGTTGAACCGCCATGGGTCCCGAGGCCATGGGTGCTTGATCCGATTCCGATTCCTCCTCCTCCCGGCGGTAAGCCAGGCGGTAGAGGATGGGCAGGACCAGCAAGGTCAGCGCTGTCGACGACAGGATGCCGCCGATGACCACTGTGGCTAGCGGCCGTTGCACTTCGGCACCCGTGCCTGTCGCGATGGCCATCGGCACAAAGCCCAGCGACGCCACCAATGCGGTCATCAGCACAGGGCGAAGCCGCGTGAGCGCGCCCTCGACGATCGCTTGATCGAGCGTTGCACCGCCCTCGCGCAGGTTGCGGATGAATGAAATCATCACCAGGCCGTTGAGCACTGCCACGCCGGACAGGGCGATGAAGCCCACCGCCGCGGAGATGGACAAGGGTATGCCCCGCATCCACAGCGCCAGGATACCCCCCGTCAAAGCAAAGGGAATGCCCGTGAAGACGATGAGGCCATCGCGAACGTTGCCGAACATGGCGAACAGCAAGGTGAAGACCAGCAACAGCGCCACCGGTACCACGATCTGCAGGCGTTGCGTCGCCGACTGAAGGTTCTCGAACTGACCGCCCCAGGTCGTCCAGTAGCCCGGGGGGATGGTGACGCGCTCCTGCAGCGCAGCACTGGCCTCCTCCACGAACGAGCCCATGTCGCGTCCGCGTACGTTGGTGCTGATTACGATCCGGCGTTTGCCGTCTTCTCGGCTTACCTGGTTCGGCCCGGGCGCCAGGTCAAGCGTGGCCAATTCCGACAAGGGAATGAAGGACACACGCGAACCGCCATCTGCCTGCGCGGCCGCCGGTAGCGACACCGGCAGGCGGCGGATCGATTCGAGATCGGAGCGCATCCGCTCCGGCAAGCGAACGACGATGTCGAACCGGCGATCGCCCTCGAACACCGTGCCGGCCTCACGGCCACCGATCGCCGTGGCGATGGTGTCCTGGATGTCACCCACATTCACGCCATAGCGCGCAGCCTTTCCGCGGTCTATGTTGATGGAAAGAACGGGCAAACCAGTGGTCTGCTCAACGTTGACTTCCGTGGCCCCATCGATCGATCCGAGCACGGTGGCGATCTCTTGCGCCATCCTGTTGAGTACATCCATGTCATCACCGAACACTTTGACGGCGACGTCTGCCCGAACGCCGGAGATCAGTTCGTTGAATCGGAGCTGGATCGGTTGTGAGAACTCGTAGTTGTTGCCGGGCAGTTCCGCCACCCGGGCCTGCACCGCCTCCACGAGTTCCTGCCGGGATCGCTTCGGGCTGGGCCACTGATCCTCCGGCTTGAGCATCACGTAGGCATCCGAGATATTGGGCGGCATCGGGTCGGATGCAATCTCCGCCGTTCCCGTGCGCGCGAAAACACGTTCGATCTCGGGAAACTCCGACATAAGCGTCCGCTCGAGTTGCTGTTGCATCTGAACCGACTGCGACAGACTGGTGCCCGGTATGCGTAAGGCCTGGATGGCGAAATCACCTTCGTTGAGGCTGGGAACAAACTCGGTTCCCAATCGCGTGGCCAGAAGACCGGAGAGCACAACCGCCATCGCAGCGGCAGTGAGCACCACTGCCTTGGCGTTCATCACCCGCTGCAGGAGTGGATGGTAGACACGGCGAGCCCATCCCATCAGCCGGTTCTCCTTCTCGACCACCTTGTTGCCAATGAACAGCGCCACGGCTGCGGGAATGAACGTGATGGACAGAATCATTGCCCCCAGCAGCGCGATCACCACCGTGAGTGCCATGGGATGGAACATCTTCCCCTCGACACCCGTCAATGCAAAGATTGGCAGGTAGACCACCATGATGATCAACTGCCCGTAGAGCAAGGGCCGGCGTGCCTCCTGGGATGCAGAAAACACCTCGTGAAACCGCTCCGATCGAGTCAGGGGTCGGCCCAGCTTCTCTTGTGCATGCGAGAGCCGTCGCACGCAGTTCTCCACGATCACCACCGCGCCATCCACGATGATGCCGAAGTCGAGTGCGCCCAGACTCATCAGGTTTGCGCTCACCTTCTGACTGACCATGCCCGTGAAGGTGAACATCATGGACAAGGGGATGACCATGGCCGTCAACAGCGCGGCCCGGATGTTGCCGAGGAACAGAAACAACACCACGATCACCAGAACCGCGCCCTCGAACAGGTTCTTCTTCACTGTGGAGATGGCCTTGTCCACCAACACTGTTCGGTCGTAGACAGTGATCGCGTGCACGCCTTCTGGGAGGTTCTTGTTGATTTCCTCCATCTTCTTGGCCACCGCTTGCGCGACCGTGCGACTGTTCTCGCCGATCAGCATGAAGACAGTGCCGAGCACGACCTCACGGCCGTTGTCGGTGGCCGCGCCCGTCCTCAGATCCTGACCGATCTCCACTTCAGCCACGTCGCGGATGCGCACGGGCGTGCCGCCAACGTTGGCCAGCACTACGTTGCGCAGATCATCGAGGCCGCTCGCCTGGCCGGGCGCACGTATGAGATATTGCTCTCCGCGTCGCTCGATGTAGCCCGCGCCGATGTTGGCATTGTTGCGCTCCAGGGCCTGCACCACGTCGTTGAGCGTGAGACCATAGGCCAGCAGGCGTTCCGGCAGCGGTGCAACCTGGAACTGCCGCTCGTGGCCTCCGATGGAGTTGATCTCCGTCACCCCTGGCACGTTGCGCAATTGGGGCTTGATGATCCAATCCTGGATTACGCGCAGGTCGGTGGCGCTATAGGCGCTTCCATCGGGCTTCTTCGCCCCCTCCTCGGCCTCAACCGTCCATAGAAAGATTTCACCCAAGCCGGTGGAAATGGGGCCCACGTTGGGCGTCACACCCGGGGGCAGGGCGCTGACGGCGCCCTGCAGCCGTTCGTTCACCAACTGACGCGCGAAGTAGATGTCGGTCCCGTCCTTGAAGATGACCGTGACCTGCGATAGACCATAGCGAGACAGCGAGCGTGTTTGCTGCATGCCGGGCAAGCCCGCCATCACCGTCTCGATCGGGAAGGTCACCCGCTGCTCGGTTTCCAAAGGGGAATAGCCAGGCGCGGAGGTGTTGATCTGCACCTGGACATTGGTGATGTCCGGCGTCGCGTCGATGGACAGACGCTGGAAGTTGTATACCCCGAGCCCGACCATACCGAGCACGGCCAGCATGACCAGCCACCGTTGCTCGATGGCAAAGCGAATGATGCGTTCAAACATGAATGATCGGCCTTCAGTGCGCGTGCGTGGCGGAGCTCTTGCCCTGCTCGGACTTGATGACAAAGCTGCCGTTGGCAGCGTACGGTTCACCTGCGTTCAAGCCGTCGAGGATCTCGACTCGCTGCCCATCGGATCGACCCACGCGCACCGCACGGGCCTCAAAGCCCCCGTCGACGCGAACGAACACAGACAGCTTGTCTTCCACTGTCTGCAGTGCTTCGGCGTCAACGGTCACGGGCGATGCCTTTTCGTTGTCGTTGGTCAGCACCTCCACCGTGACGAAGAGGCCAGGACGCCATGCGCCTTGGGGGTTGTTCAGCACGACGCGTGCAGGAGCCGTGCGCGTCTGGGCGCCGATCAACGATCCGACGAAGGAAATCTTTCCCACCGCCGTCACGTCAGTTGCATCGGCCTTGACGCGAACGCGTTCGCCCACACGAACCTTGGTGAGATCGCCCGCACCGACACTCATCTCGGCCCAAACCGTGGACAGATCGGACAGCGTGAACACATTCGCGTCCTCTCGGACGGCTTCACCAATGGCGATGTGCTTTTCCACGACCACAGCATCGAAGGGTGCGCGCATCTCGACGCGGCCCAGAGCGCTGGCGTTGCCGCTGGCGCCCAGGGTTTGAAGCTTCTGGGTCGCGTTGGCCACCGCAATTTCCGCTTCGCGCTGGGCTTGGCGCGCTTGCAGCACGTCCTGTTCCGGAGAGATCTTCTGTTCCCAGAGCGTGCGTTCACGCTCGTACGTCGTCTTCGCCAGTTCCAGTCGCCGCTGAGCTGCCTGAAGCTCCGCTCGCAACTCCGAGACAACCGAACTTGACACTACCGCCAACACCTGTCCCTTGTTGACGTTCTGTCCCAGGTTTGCGTTCACGCTCTCCACCACGCCCGCAGCACGGGGAACGATGTGAGCGGTCCTGTCTTCATTGAAACGTATCTCGCCAGGCAGTTGCAGCGTAGTGCGAACGATCGATGTGCCGCTTTTCTTCACCTCGATGCCGGACGCTTTGATCTGCGCATCTGTCAGGCGAACCTTTTCATCCTCGTGAGAGTCGCCGGGCTTCGCTTCGGTTGGGTCCTGTGCCGCGGTGGACTTGGGGTTGCTCCTGTCGCCGGCCTCGTGCCCGTGGCCATCGTCCTTCGGTTGAGCATTCTCCTGACCGTGGCCATGGCCGTCTTCATCCCCATGGCCCGCTCCGCTGCGCAAGATGAAGGCCGCACTTGCGGCTCCCAGCAGCAGGATGGCGACAATGATGAACAAATGCTTTCGACTCAGCTTGGCGCTGGATGTTTTGTACATGGCCATGACGGTTTCAAGGTTGAGAAGGATTGGTTCCGAGTAGACGCGCGACGTCCGCCACCGCTCGGTGGGATTCACCCAATGAGCGCAGGTACTGAGTGCGTGCTTGCAACAGCGTTCGCTGCGCATCCAGCACATCCAGGTACTCGAACTTGCCGAGTTCAAACCCCTGAGCGGCCGCGTTGAAGGCCAGTTGTGCAGCCGGAAGAATTTCGGTTCGAGCGGTCATCACCTCCCGAGAGGCCATGTCGAGGCGTTGGCGTGCAATGGCCAGGTCGGCCCGCTGGCGCAACTCCATGGCACGCGCATCGTCCTCCGACTTGTCGCGGCGACGAAGCGCTTCGACGATGTTTCCGCGGTTGGTGTCGAACAGCGGCAAAGGGATCGACACCCCTACGATGGCAATCGATCGCCCGTCCTGCTGGGCGCGTCGCATGCCCAGGCTCACAGCGATATCGGGCGTTCGTTTGGCCTGCTCCAGATCCACCAGCGCCGTCAGGCGCTGCGTCTCCAGTCGGGCCATGCGCATGGTCGGCGACTCCTCCACGCGTGCCTGAAGTTCCTCGATCGGTGGAAGGCTCGGTAGCTGCAAGGCATCGCCGTCCAGGGTATCGAAGGGCGGCCCGCCCGCTAACAGTGCACGCAGTTCCTGCATCTGTGCGTCCAGTTCACCCTGTGCCTGCGCCAACTCCAGCCGCACGTTGGCTTCGGCCACCTTCGAGCGCGTTTCCTCCACCGGCGAAACCTTGCCGGCCTGTACCCGTTTGGACGCGGCCAAGCTGCCCGAACGCGCAATGTCCAGCGACTCTTGTGCCAGTCGAACGCGCTCCTGAGACAGTAGCGTAGCCAGGAAGACTGCGGTGAGGTCTGCTCGCAACTGAGACGACTTCAGTTCGTACTGGACGCGGGCTGCCTCAAGCGCGCGCTCAGCGGCTGCGATGCGGGACGAGCGCTTGCCCCCTAACTCCAGTGGTTGGCTCAGGGTAAACGTCGTGCTGCGGTTGCCGGCGCGCAGGTCCTCTACCTCGACGCCAAGCGAAGGATTCTGAAAAGCTCCTGCTTGCGTCAGCACACCCCGCGCGGCTTCCACTTCGCGCAAGGATCCTGACAGGATGGGGCTGTTCTCGAGCGCAGTCTGCCATGCGCTGCCGAGCGTGAGAGGCTGCAACACCGGGCTCTTCGCGGACGAAGGCGCGACCGATGGCGTCTCTTGCACGACTGGCTGTGCTTGCACGGCAACACCCGCCCATGCCGCCAACGCCACGGCCAGCGGCACATACTTGCGGGACATTTTGACCTCCCAATGACCGTTCCAATTTCACACAGGCTCTGCGTCTGCTCGCGTACGTTGGAGCGAGAGCCCACGAGGCCGAACCCCTAGCACAGGAGAGGCCGGCCAACTATCAGCCAAGGTCAATGGGCATCAACGTCGGGTCAGTGGATTCTTGGTCACATAGACACGGTAGTCCTTGCCTGCCAAGCCCGCAGGCGCGAACTTGGCCAGATCCCAAGAGCGGCCATCCAGTCCATTGAAAGTCCAAGCAAACTTCTGGCCACCGACGCCCTGGAAGACCACCGTCTCGCCATAGGTGATGTTGGCGTACTTGGTGGTCGAGACGTCGATCACGCGTGCGCTGGACGTGTCGCTGGCCGGCTGACCATAGAAGGACTCCCCGTTGCGGAAGGTGCCAGCAGTGGCCACGCTTGCAAGAGAGCTGGCCATGACAACAGAGAGAGCGGCAAAACGAAGGGTGCGGAATGAATTCAAGGTAAAACCTCACAGTGGGTCAATGGCCTCATGACCGAGGCCGTGGTTGCCTCTCGGCACTGACATGCACTGTAGAAAGTTGACCTCAACAGATCTCAGACCGAAGAATGACAAATCGGTCATGTTGGCCTGAATACGACATGCGCGATATGCGCCCCATGTTGCGAACGAAGGCTCTCAGTCGTGATGGAGATTGAACCGCTTCAACACCATGCCCACGGCAGTGAGGCCGCCAGAGGATGAGGCGGTAGGCCTGCCGCCATGCATGCGCGCAATGGCGGCCACAATGGACAGGCCCAGCCCATGGTTACCGCCCGCGCTGCTGCGCGAAAGGTCCGCACGGAAGAATCGATCAAACAAGCGGGGAAGTACCTTCGGATCGATAGGATCGCCCGGGTTGATGACCTGCAGCGATACCTCGTCGGACGACAGGTTTTCAATCAACACACGCACGGTTGATCCGGACGTCGCGTAGCGAGTCGCGTTACCGATCAGGTTGGACAGCGCCCTTTGCAACAAAGGCACATCGAAGGCACCAACCGCGTCTCCCTCCACCTCGACGCTCAAACCCGCGTCGGCCAGCGCGGCGTCGTGGTAGTCGGCGACCTGGTGAGCGACGGCGGAAAGACTATCGATTTCAACGCGCCGTGCAACGGCGCCCCTGTCTGCTTGAGACAGAAACAACATGTCGTGCACGATGCCGCTGATTCGCTGGAGATCTTCCAAGCTGGACCCGATAACCTCCCGCAGATCGTTCATGTCTTTCGACGACGACAGGGCCACTTCGGCGCCACTGGTCAAGGTCGCCAGAGGCGTGAGCAGTTCGTGAGCAACATCGGCGTTGAAACCTTCCAACTGCTCGTAGGAAGCATTCAGCCGGCCCAATAGGTCGTTGAACTGCGAGATCAGCGGCATGAGCTCTCCCGGTTGCTGGGAGCCGTCAAGTCGACGATGCAGGTTGTCGGGGGTCAATGCTTTGACCTGAACCGACAGTTCCCTCAATGGGCGAAGCCCCAACCAGACCAGCAGAAAGCCCACCAGCGAGATAAGCAGCACTCCGCCAGCGGCGGCCAGCACCAGCACCGCCGCGATGCGACGCAGGAGGTTGACGTCCCTGGTGATGTCAAGTGACAACTCAGCCCGCAAAGGCTTTCTCCCAGCGACGGGTGACACCAGATCGAACTGGACCTCGCGTCGAGGTGCATTGGATACGGGCAACAAATCCTCGAAGAACACGGAGCCCTCGGCACCACGAACGGACAATCCGAATTCGGGATGCCCCACCATGAAGTCCTTCAGCTCATGCTTCAGCTTGGTTTCATCTCCACGCTTCAGCGCCTCGGACGCCAAGTAGGCAATCAAGTGCTCCTTCTGGCTCAGATCATCGGTCTGGCGGCTCTTGAACGCGTAAAACGTTGCGGCATAGATGGCGCCGCACACGAGCACAAGTCCGAGCAGACTTTGCAGCGCCAGCCACAAGGAAAGGCGTCGCCCAAGGGTTCTAGCGCGGAACCGCTTCATACATCCCGCGCTTCCAGCACGTAGCCCATTCCCCGAACCGTGTGAATGAGGGGCTTTCGGAACGGAACATCCACCTTACTTCGCAGGCGGCTCACCGCCGCATCGATCACATTCGTGTTGCTATCGAAGTTCATGTCCCATACCTGAGTGGCAATCTCCGATCGAGACAACACCTGGCCTTGTCGACGCAGCAACAGGCAGAGCAACCCGAACTCCTGCGCCGTGAGCAAGATTCTCTGACCTCGACGTGTGGTCTTTCGCCCCAGCAGATCGATCTCGAGGTCCTCAAACCGAAGGACTGCTTCCGGCTCCGGTGTCGTCGACAAGCGCGTGCGCCGAAGCAGCGCCTGAATGCGCGCCAACAACTCCGAGAATGCGAACGGCTTCACGACGTAGTCATCAGCACCGCTTTGCAATCCACGCACACGATCTTCGACTTTTACCCGGGCGGTCAACATCACGACAGGCGTTCGCTTGCTCTGCCGCAAGGCGGCCAGCAACCCCAGTCCGTCAATGCCTGGGAGCATGCCGTCAAGAACAATCAGGTCGTAGTCGGACTGCATGGCCAAGTGCAAGCCATCGATACCATTGTGGGCAAGATCGACCACATAACCCTCTTCTTGCAATCCTTTCCGAACGTATTCGGCAAGCTTGATCTCGTCTTCAATCACCAGCAGTTTCATGGATACCCGACTCATCGACGGCGGTGGCGGATCCCACGGCCACTCTCTAGATCGCAGGAGCCAAGAAACGTTCACGCGGGCCGCCCGAAGGCGGCCCGCGTGAACAGGATTGACCATCGACCCCTTACGCGGGGCCGTATCGCTTAGAAGGTGTGACGCAGGCCAACCTCGTAGCCGGACGAATTCTCACCCCCCAGCATCCCGGCCGGTGCAGTGCCCAGAACGGAACTGCGCGCCGCACCCTTGTTGGTAATGCGGCTGACCGTGGTGTACAGCGCCGTGCGCTTCGACAGGTCGTGCACGTAGCCGAGGGCCAGACGGGTGCTGTCATCTCCGTCCGCGTAGCCGGAGCCCACGGGACCGCCTGAGCGGTTGGCGCGCGTGTAGCCCGCACGGATAGTACCGGTTGCCACCGGAATGCTGGCACCGATGGAGATGTCCTGCGTCTTGCGATCACCCCAGGTTTTTACGTCGTACAGCGTGTGCAGCGTGGCAAAGCCGAAGTTGTAGTTGAACTTGACGTTGTAGTGCTTGAAGTCCGAATCGGTGCCCACATCGGTGGTGCCGTAAGCCACACCGACATCCATCGCCTGGTTCTTGTATCCCAGACCACCGCCCGTGTAGCGGTTGCCTACCACACCTTCCCCTGCCGAGATTTGGAACTGCCCGTAGATGCCGCCCATGTTCGGGAGGAAGTAGCTCACCGCATTGTCTGCGCGCAACACGGTAGCGGCCGGGCTGCCCAGGTTGGAGCCGCCGCCATACAGGAAGATGCCGCGCGAACCGATACCCACGATGCCAAATTCGTCGCCCAGGCCATTCACAAAGGTGGGCGTGTAGTCCCGGCCGAGGCGAACCTCACCGAAGCCACCGCTAAGGCTCACGGTCGAACGGCGACCGAAGAATTTGGCAGCATCGGCTGAGCCGGTGTCCAGTGCAATCTGCGATTCGAGGTGGAAGCTGGCCTTCAAGCCGCCGCCCAGATCTTCCACGCCTCGCAGGCCCCAACGGCTGGTGGTGTTGTCGCCAGATGCCAGTTGGGTCTGGGATCCGGCCGATCCGTTCTTCACTGAGCGGACTGAGGCATCCACGACGCCGAACAGCGTCACCGAGGACTGGGCGCTGGCCAAGGTGGAGACGGATGCCAGTACGGCAAGCGCCAGAAGAGTCCTTTTCATGTTGATTGCTCCATAGTTTGGGTTTAGCTAGCACCTTCTGAAGGTTCTCCACGCGACCTGGAACCGCGGGAACAGACAGTGCAAGTCCAAGGCTATGGGCGAGTCGATCAAAAAGGCAGCACGCCCTATCGATGCAGCCGTTATCGCTAGCGAATCTCATCGCAGAAGGGGAAAGTCGTGCTGACCTCACCACGAGGCAATCCGCCACCGGCCATCTAACAGCAGCCTAACAACCAGATGGCTTGCTCGTAACTGAGGCGCAAGCGTTCCGAAACCGGTTGATCACTAGATTCCCGTCAGGACTGACACGGGAGAGCCTCTCAAGGAGAGGCTGGACCAATTGCATCTTGAGCAGGAGAACATGCGACGAGCCGACCTACAGCTTTTGGCCCTGGCACGACAAGGCGACCATGACGCACTTTGCGAGGTAGGACAGCGCTACTTGCGAGGAGCGCGCGGATTTCCGAAGTACACCGATCTGGGCCTCGAATACCTCGCACACCCGGCGTTGGTCAAATCGGACCGAGCGCCCCGGATCGTTGCAGAGGCCTTGCCGCTCAGCGAGCTCATAAAGCGCTCCTTGCTGATCACCCTGACCTCAGCCGCTCACTCAGGCTCAGCCTCCGCCTGTCTCAAGCTGGGTGCCTGGCGAGCCTTGACGCGAAAGGACGCGGACGCCGCGCGCCGCATGTGGGCACAGGCGCGGGACCTGGGCTGCGACCAATCCGCTCGAGCCCTGCAGGCTTTTGACGACAACACCAGAAATCCTTTGCTGGCGGCAGTCACCACACTGGTGGACTCGCCCGACATCGACACCGGAGTCTCGGTCGCCAGCGCGTTGACAAACGCCACGGACGGCTCGGATGCTGATCTCATCATCAGAACGCTGGAGTTCGCCATCCTGTTGCCGTTGGGCAACGCGGCGGGCCTTTGCGATGCGGTCTGCGCGGCTATGTTGACGCTGCAGCGTTTGCAAGTGTCACTCCCTTCGCTGGACAGCATGCGATTGCAGTCCATGCTCGAGGAATGTGTCAGGCGAGGCAATGCTGGTGCCGCGCTGATCCTGGGCAGAGCCATGTGTGGCATCGACACCGCGTTTGCCGAATCCACCAGCTTGGCACCCAAGCGCAACATGCGCGGGGGTACCGCCCTGCTACTGCGCGCAGCAGACGCTGGCATGAGCGATGCGTGGCTGCTGCTCCATCACGTTCACGCGGACGGCCAGGGATCGGTTGCAAATCCGCAAGCGGCGCGCTTCTTTCTGGAGAAGGCTGCGGCGACAGGAAACGTCAATGCTCAACGCCAGTTGGGTGCCTTGATTCTCAAATCCGCAGTCGACATCAGCGAGTTCGAGCTCGGCATGCATTGGCTTTCTCAAGCCGTGACCCAGGGCGATGCGATCGCCAAGAGCCTGCTGCGAACCTTTGTGCTGCCAGTGCACGGAACAGATCGGGAGGCAGACCAGGCCATTGCGGAGGTCATGCGAATGGACCCCTGGGTAGCGCACCGACTCAGGACCTCGAGAAACTTCGGTTTGACGAAGACAGAAGCCATTGGCGTTGACTTGGTTTCCGGACTCCGCTCATGGGGTTTGGTCGTTTCCAACGACGCCGCGGACCAACGAATCCGCACACGATTCAGTCGCACCATCCCGGCGCTGGAGATCAGGTACCTGAATCAACTGCGCGAGTCCGTGGATTTCTTCCGGGCTTCCGGCGAGAGTGGCGCTATCGTGAACGGAGAACGACGTCAACGTCCGCACACACTTCGCTATGTTCTGGACCGCATTGGTTTCGACGAGTCGGTCTTCTTTGCACAAGTGCCGACATCGAAGATTTCCTCATTTCGGCAAGGCTCCAGTTGGGCCCACGGCGTCAGGAACACGCTGAAGACGGCGCTGACGATCTGACGCCTGTCTGACACGAACGTAATGAAGTCGCTCGTATCTCGTCACGCCCCGCCAGGTATCTTACCGATGTACGTATGTACCCCGAAGCAACGCCTGCTTCCGGCATCTAAAGGAAAAATCGCATGACACTCAAGCTCTCCATCGCTGCGCTTTCCCTGGTGGCAACCTCGGCCTTCGCCGGCCATGCCGCACAGGAAGTCGCGGAGAAAACGATCCCACTGAAAGACGGAGGCTCGCTCTACATCTTCAAGGACGGCACCATGGCCAAGGAAGACCGTTACGGGCGCGCCCAATCCTTGAAAATCAGTAACGTCATCGAAACCGCTGACGGGAAATCCGTCACGGTGACCAGCAACGAAGTCGCCCTGTTGAACTCCCTGCTTCTGGAGGGGCACAGCGGCAACTGAGCCTTCGCGCAGAGGGTCCGCGGTACTTCAGCGTGCGAACTCCAGGACAAAGGTGTTCGCTCCCTGTTGGGAAAGCACCTTCACGCCCCCGCGATGCGCCCGCATGATGGCCTTGGTAATCGCAAGTCCGAGGCCCAAACCTTCCCCTTGGTCTCTTGGGTTGGTTGGCATTCGAACGAACCGGTCGAACAGAGCGGCCTGAGAATCCAAAGGGATGGCCATACCGCTGTTGGTAACCGACAAACTCACTTTCTCATCAAAAATCGAAATCTCAATGACCACGACGGAGGACAGATCGGCATGCCGGATAGCATTGGACAGAAGATTGCTGACGGCACGGCGAATCATCAGTCGATCACCCAATACGAAGGCCTCTCCAGATACATCGAAGCGCAGGCATTTCTCGCTGGCCACCACTTCATAGAAGTCCACCAGTGACCGGGACTCCGCTCCCAGATCGACTTTCTCCACTAAGGGTAGGGCATGCAAGTTCTCGGCTCTAGCCAGGAACAGCATGTCCGCAATCGTTCGGGCCAGATCCTGTAGCTCCTCGGAGATCGTTGCCAAGGTGTTGCGGTATTCGATGCTCGACCGTGGTTGCGCAAGCGTGACCTGCGCCGCCGTCAGAAGATTGTTGACGGGTGTGCGCATTTCATGGGCCAAGTTGGAAGAGAACGAATTCAGCCGATCGAAGTCGCTTTGCAAGCGTTCGAGCATTCCATTGAGCGAGCGTGAAAGATCCAGCATCTCAGATGGCCAACTGCGCGCCGGCATGCGCTCAGACAGGCGGTTGGCGTTGAGCCTTTCTGCGCGCGCTTTCATCGTCGTCAGCGGACTCAGGCCGCCACGGCTCGCCATCCATCCCAGCAGCGTGCCGATGAGAACGGAAACGCAGACATATCCGACGGTTTTGGCGGCCAGACTGTCCAGGAACATGCGGTGCTGCTGAGTGTCGACCACGGCGATGACAGAGGCCATCTCCCTACCGCCGCCTGGCATGGGGATTTCGAAACGCTGCGCATAGAGGCTGTGCGCATCGTGCCGAACTTTCACCCACTGGTTTCCGATGGCCAGTTCGTCCAGTACGCTGGCAGGCAAATGCATGTCACCTTGCTCGAAACGGCGACCTTGCGCGTCTGTGATGCCGATGTACAGGCCCACATGTCCTCGCACGCTGGCATCCAGTCGACTTTGCAACTCGCCCCGGGAGACACTCTTCCTGGCGACGTCTTTGACGAGCTGCACCTTCCCCTGGAGCAAAGACCGATCCAAATCATGGAATCGGCTGCTCGTTTCCCGAAACACGAGCCAAGAAAGCCCCGTCAACACCAGGATAAGCACACCGGCGAAGAGCACTGTCAATCGAGCTGTGAGAGACATGGTGAACATGTGATCTCACGGCTCAGGCTCATCCAGGACATAGCCCATGCCTCGGACGGTTTTCAACAGCTTGGGACTGAAGCCGTCATCGATCTTCGCCCTGAGGCGGCCGACCGCGACCACGATTACATTGCTTTCGCTGTCGAAATTGATGTCCCACATCAGCGAAGCGATCAGCGTCCTAGGAAGAACCTCCCCACGTCGACGCATGAATAGTTCGAGCAAGCCGAACTCCTTGGCGGTGAGGTCGAGTCGCTTGCCTGACCTTGCCGCCCGGCGGCGAACCAAGTCAAGCTGGAGATCGGCGACCTGTAGCAGGGTAGCTTCCTGCACTTGATGGCCTCGACGCATGATGGACTTGATTCGGGCCAACAGTTCGGAGAACGAAAAAGGTTTCACCAGATAGTCATCTGCGCCCAGCTCCAGTCCCTTCACTCGGTCTTCTACGCTATCGTTGGCTGTCAAAAAGAGAACGGGAAGTTGTCGCTTCTTTCGACGCAGCGAACTCAGTACCGACCAACCATCGATTCCGGGCAGATTCACATCGAGGATTACCAAGCCATAGTCGCCTTCCGTGGCCTCGTGCAGACCATCGACGCCGTTGCGCATCAACTCGATGAAATAGCCCGCTTCTCTCAGGCCTTGTCTCAGGTACTCGCCTGCTTTAGGCTCGTCTTCTACGATCAGGATCTTCATTAGTCTGCACTCTCAATGAGGGCAGTTTGGCACGCAGATCGGGCAGTCTTCGAAGATGACGAACATGTAATTTGACTGTGAGAGGGCCGTATCTACGGCGTTATGTTTCGTTTAGGGAGGGTCTGCACAGCCCCGGTCTGCCTCGCAGGATGTGAGACATTGCCGACATTAAGTAAATGCGCCTGGGTGAGAGCGGTTTTGAGCGCAAGACCAAGAGGACGCGCAAGCGCGAGTTCATGGACTAGATGAACCTAGTAGTGCCATGGGGCGAGTTGGTGGCGTTGATATCGCCGCACGCACCGGCCGCGGGCACCAAGGGTGGGCGCCCGCCGTTTGCACGCGAGACGTCACACCCGGCATTGAGCGTGGCGGGGTACAGCGGATTGCCAAAGCAGGCTTGGCGGCATTCAAGCGTTGACGGAGGCTGGGTTTGTCTACCGGACCAGACAGCCCAGTCACCCTTTTGCTGTGCATGAAATCGAGGCAGGGTCATCTACACCACGGTTTGGAAATCGATCCTTAGAGCCAAGGTCCCACTGCATCAGCTTCTCCATGGCATCGGAGAAGCTTTTCGCTTCCCTGGAGCCCAATACGGCCAGCAACTGCTCTTGCAGACGAGCGGCGTGCGGACTAACCGACTCGTACATATCGAGCCCTTTGGTGGTCAGCCGCAGTGGGCGAGAACGCTTATCCCGACTGTCGCTGCCCCTTTCGATCAGCCCATCTTCCTGAAGCTTCTTGACGGCGCGATGTACTGCAACTGCGTCCAGAGACGAGCGACAGACAAGCTCCGCCGCTAGACAAGTTCCCATCTCCTGCGTCAGCGCAAGTATCCGCCACTCATGTCGGGACAGCCCAGTGTCTTGACGAATCGCCTGCTCTAAGGCACGGCTCAACCTGCTGGACACGATAGACAGCTGGTAGGGGAGGTAGCGACTCAGTTCAAACCGTGGTGCCATGCGGGTAACCCCTCAAAATACTTTCAAAAGAAAGTAATTATGCTTTCATTTGAAATAATATCGTGGTCGTGCACACGCCAGCTACTTCGGCATGGCGAACGCGACGCGAGTAACTTGAAGGGCTTCCATGAAGAACCACCTCGGACTCCCCCATGTGGGCACAAGGCTTAGCCGTCGCTCCCTAGTGCTCGCTGCGGCGCTCGCCCCCTTACCGGCCCTCGCTCAAAACCCAACACTGACCGTCTTGTCCCCTTATGCGCCAGGTGGCTCAGCAGACGCTGTGGCCCGAATGGTGGCTGAGTGGTTCGGACCAAAATTTGCCAAGAACGGCATCGTAGAAAACAAGCCTGGCGCCGGCGGAAGTACCGCCCTCATGACGCTATCTCGCGGCCCCGCAGATGGATCTCTGCTCGCGGTTGGGGCAACAGGTGCGGTGGTCGTGAATCCTCACACCAACTCCGCTACTTCGAACTTCAATCCACTAACTGGGACCACTCCCGTCGCCAAGTTGGTGGACATTCCGTTCGTTCTGGTGGCCAGCAAGTCCTCGGGGATTCGCACCGTGAAGGATCTCCTCGAACGTGCTGAGTCGAATCCAGGTGGCCTCTCCTACGGCACCGGCGGCGAAAACTCCGGGCAACACCTCGCGGTCGAAGAACTAAAACGTCGCACTAAAGCAAACCTCACCCATATCCCCTATCGCGGCAGCGCTCCGGCAATACTTGCCCTGCTCTCAGGTGACATATCCATCGCCTCAAGTGACCTCACTTCGGCAGAACCTCATCTCAGGGCAGGAAAGATATATGCGTTGGCAGTGACCTCAGCGAAGCGGTCGGAGCTTCTGCCTGACGTTCCGACGGTCGCGGAGTCCGGGTTGCCTGGCTTCGCCATCGAAGCCTGGCTCGGACTATTTGCACCACCGAATGCCCCGGCGGCCACTCAAAGTGCTCCACTTATGGCCACCCAAACTGCTCCACCCTGGCCGCGGTGATCTGACGCATTGAGTCCATTGCGTCGGGCGCCGTGAGGCCCGACAGGCAGGACGTTACTTTTGCTCCCTTATTC
>QFCS01001218.1_pt1 | contig 22130 bp, 19 predicted proteins | sample 3576561 | NCBI WGS metagenome assembly QFCS01 | reverse complement strand
GCTCGAGGCCAACCACCCGAACATCGAGCTCGTCGACACCGTGTACGGCGACGACGACGACCAGACCTCGTTCGACAAGACCGCCGCGCTGCTGCAGTCGCACCCGAACCTCAAGGGCATCGTCTCCCCGACCACCGTCGGCATCTCCGCGGCCGCCCGCTACCTGTCGACCTCCGAGTTCAAGGGCAAGGTCGCGCTGACCGGCCTCGGCACCCCGAACCAGATGCGCGACTACGTCAAGGACGGCACCGTCACCGCGTTCGCGCTGTGGAACCCCGAGGACCTCGGCTACCTGTCGGCCTACGCCACCAAGGCGCTGATCGACGGCGACATCGAGGGCAACGAGGGCGACACCTTCGAGGCCGGCGACCTGGGCGAGTACACGGTCGGCGCCGACGGCGTCGTGCTGCTGGGCGACCCGTTCGTCTTCAACGCCGAGAACATCGACGACTTCCAGTTCTGATCGGCCGCCCCCGGGCCGCGGGCCCGGGGGCGAACGATCGGGAACCCGCACCACCCCACGTCCACCCGCAGGAACAAGGGAGGAGAGTCACCCATGCCCCGCTACTGCTTCAGTCTCCAGGTCCGGCCCGACCGGTTGGAGGAGTACGCCGAGCGTCACCAGGCCGTCTGGCCCGACATGCTCGCCGCGCTCGACGAGACCGGCTGGCGGAACTACTCCCTGTTCCTGCGGGAGGACGGACTTCTCATCGGCTACGTCGAGGCCGACGACCTGGCACAGGCCCAGGCCGCGATGGACCGGACCGAGGTGAACGGCCGCTGGCAGGCCCAGATGGCGTCGTACTTCACCGGCATCGACGGCCGGGCCCCGGACCAGGGGTTCCGCCTCCTGCGAGAGGTCTTCCACCTGGAGGACCAGCTCGCCCGCACCGCAGACCACCCCGACCGAGCACGCGCACAGGAAAGCCACCTCTCATGACCGACTTCGCCGCCATCGCCCACCGGCTCGAGGGCCAGGCGATCGAGCTGCCCTCCTGGGCGTTCGGCAACTCCGGCACCCGCTTCAAGGTCTTCGGCACCGCGGGGACCCCGCGCTCCGTCGAGGAGAAGATCGCGGACGCCGCGACCGTGCACCGCTTCACCGGCCTCGCGCCGAAGGTCGCTCTCCACATCCCGTGGGACAAGGTCGACGACTACGCGGCGCTGCGTGCCCACGCCGCCGAGCACGGCGTCGAGCTCGGCACCATCAACTCCAACACCTTCCAGGACGACGACTACAAGTTCGGCGCCCTGACGCACACCGACCCGAAGATCCGCCAGAAGGCGATCGACCACCACTTCGAGTGCATCGACGTGATGGACGCGACCGGCTCACGCGACCTGAAGATCTGGCTGGCCGAGGGCAGCAACTACCCGGGCCAGGCCGACCTCCGCGGCCGTCAGGACCGCCTGCACGCGTCGCTGTCCGCGATCTACGACCGGATCGGCGAGGACCAGCGCCTGGTCCTGGAGTACAAGTTCTTCGAGCCGGCGTTCTACCACACCGACGTCCCGGACTGGGGTACGTCGTACGCCCAGGTCTCGGCGCTCGGTGAGAAGGCCGTGGTCTGCCTGGACACCGGCCACCACGCGCCGGGGACGAACATCGAGTTCATCGTCATGCAGCTGCTGCGCCTCGGGAAGCTCGGCTCGTTCGACTTCAACTCGCGCTTCTACGCCGACGACGACCTGATCGTCGGATCGGCCGACCCGTTCCAGCTGTTCCGGATCCTCTTCGAGGTGATCCGCGGCGGCGGCTACGGCCCGGACAGCGACGTGGCCTTCATGCTCGACCAGTGCCACAACGTCGAGGACAAGATCCCCGGCCAGATCCGCTCGGTCCTCAACGTCCAGGAGATGACGGCCCGCGCGCTGCTCGTCGACCGTGACGCGCTGGACGCCGCCCAGTCGGCCGGCGACGTGCTCGGTGCCCACGGCGTCTTCATGGACGCCTTCTACACCGACGTCCGCGCCGACCTCGCCGCCTGGCGCGAGGAGCGCGGCCTGCCCGCCGACCCGATGCGCGCGTACGCCGAGTCGGGCTACCAGGCCGAGATCGAGGCCGCCCGCGTGGGCGGCACGCAGCTGTCCTGGAACTGAACCACCACCCGTCGATCCACCCGTCGATCTCCACCACCCATCGAGAAGGGCATCATGACCAACCCCGCAGCGGCCGCGCTGATCGCGCGTTCCAACCGCCTCGGCGCCGACCCCAAGAACACCAACTACGCGGGCGGCAACACCTCGGCCAAGGGCACCGAGACCGACCCGGTCACCGGTGAGCCCGTCGAGCTGCTCTGGGTCAAGGGATCCGGCGGCGACCTCGGCACCCTGAAGGAGTCCGGCCTGGCCGTCCTCCGCCTCGACCGGATGCGCAGCCTCGTCGACGTCTACCCGGGCATCGAGCGCGAGGACGAGATGGTCGCGGCCTTCGACTACTGCCTGCACGGCAAGGGCGGCGCCGCGCCGTCGATCGACACCGCCATGCACGGCCTGGTCGACGCCGCGCACGTCGACCACCTGCACCCCGACTCGGGCATCGCGATCGCCACCGCGGCCGACGGCCCGGAGCTCACCGCCACGATCTTCGGCGACAAGGTCGTCTGGGTCCCGTGGCGCCGTCCCGGCTTCCAGCTCGGCCTCGACATCGCCGAGATCAAGGAGAAGAACCCGCAGGCCGTGGGCTGCATCCTCGGCGGCCACGGCATCACCGCGTGGGGCGAGACCAGCGAGGAGGCCGAGGCCAACTCGCTGTGGATCATCGACACCGCAGCGGCGTACATCGCCGACAACAGCAAGACGGAGCCCTTTGGACCCGCCCTCGACGGGTACGGCGCCCTGCCGGCCGCCGAGCGCGCGGCGCGTGCCGCGGCGCTGGCCCCCACGATCCGCGGCATCGCGAGCGCGGACCGCCCCATGGTGGGCCACTTCACCGACGCCGACGTGGTGCTCGACTTCCTGGCCGCCGCGGAGCACCCGCGGCTGGCGGCGCTGGGTACCTCCTGCCCGGACCACTTCCTGCGCACGAAGGTCAAGCCGCTCGTGCTGGACCTTCCCCCGACGGCCTCCGTCGAGGAGAGCATCGCCCGCCTGCAGGAGCTCGCGGTGGCGTACCGCGAGGACTACCAGGGCTACTACGACCGCAACGCCGTGGCGGACTCGCCGGCGATCCGCGGCAAGGACCCGCTGATCGTGCTGGTGCCCGGTGTCGGCATGTTCAGCTTCGGCAAGGACAAGCAGACCGCCCGCGTGGCCGGTGAGTTCTACGTCAACGCCATCAACGTGATGCGCGGTGCCGAGGGCCTGTCGACGTACGCACCGATCGACGAGGCGGAGAAGTTCCGCATCGAGTACGGGGCGCTGGAGGAGGCGAAGCTCCAGCGGCTGCCGAAGCCGACGCCGCTGGCCACGCGGCTCGCCTTCGTGACCGCGGCGGCGTCGGGCATCGCCAAGGCCCCGGCGGCCAAGCTGGCCGCCGAGGGGGCCTGTGTCGTGATCGCCGACCTGAGCCTGGAGAAGGCCCAGGAGGCTGCCGCGGAGCTGGGCGGCAGCGACGTCGCGGTCGGTGTCCAGGTCGATGTCAGCAACGAGGCGGCCGTGCAGGCCGCGGTCGACGCCGCGGTGCTGGCCTTCGGCGGGGTGGACCTCGTCGTCAACAACGCCGGCCTGTCGCTGTCGCGCTCGCTGATGGAGACCACCGAGAAGGACTGGGACCTCCAGCACGACGTCATGGCGAAGGGCTCCTTCCTCGTCGCGAAGGCGACGGCGAAGGTGATGATCGAGCAGCAGCTGGGTGGCGACATCGTCTACATCTCCAGCAAGAACTCGATCTTCGCCGGCCCCAACAACGTCGCGTACGGCGCCGCGAAGGCCGACCAGGCCCACCAGGTGCGTCTGCTGGCGGCCGAGCTCGGCGAGCACGGCATCAAGGTCAACGGCGTGAACCCGGACGGCGTCGTCTCCGGCTCGGGGATCTTCGCCAGCGGCTGGGGCGCGAACCGCGCCGCGGTCTACGGCGTGGAGGAGAAGGACCTGGGCAAGTTCTACGCCCAGCGCACCATCCTCAAGCGCGAGGTGCTGCCGGAGAACATCGCGAACGCGGTGTTCGTGCTGTGCGGACCGGAGATGACCCACACGACCGGCCTGCACATCCCGGTCGACGCCGGGGTCGCGGCCGCCTTCCTCCGATGAGCGGCGCGGTCCGGGTCGCTGCGGTCGACCTCGGCGCGACCTCCGGCCGGGTCATGTCCGGTCGGATCGGCCGGGAGCGCGTCGAGATCAACGAGATGCACCGTTTCCCCAACGGGGCGGTGCGGGCGCGCGGATCGCTGTTCTGGGACGTGCTGGGCATCCACCGCGAGACGATGGCGGGCATCCGCCAGGTCGCGGCGACCGGGCCGCTGCACGGCATCGGCATCGACTCGTGGGCGATCGACTACGGACTGCTCGATCGCGACGGCCAGCTGCTCGGGTCGCCGTTCTCGCATCGCGACGCCCGCACCGACGGGATCGCGGAGAAGGTCGTGGCCGAGGTCGGCGCGGCCGAGCTGTATGCGACGACCGGCATCCAGCAGCTGTCGTTCAACACGCTCTACCAGCTGGCGGCGGCGCGGGGCACGGCGGCGCTGGAGGCGGCCGAGACGCTCCTCCTGCTGCCGGACCTGCTCGGCTACTGGCTGACGGGGGTCCCCGGGGCGGAGCGCACGAACGCCTCCACCACCCAGCTGTACGACGTCACCTCGGGCGACTGGGCGCGGGACCTGTGCCGCCGCCTGGGCCTGCCGTGGGGCATCCTGCCGGCGCTGCGTGACCCGGGCGACCTGGTGGGTCCGCTGCTGCCGGACGTGGCGCTGGAGCTGGGCGTGACGGGCGAGGTGCCGGTGGTCGCCGTGGGATCGCACGACACGGCGTCGGCGGTCGTCGGCGTACCGACGGAGACCGACCGGTTCGCCTACATCTCGTCGGGCACCTGGTCGCTGGTCGGCCTGGAGCTGTCGGAGCCGGTGCTGACCGAGGCGGCGCGTGCGGCGGACTTCACCAACGAGCTGGGCGTCGACGGGACCGTGCGGTTCCTGAAGAACGTCATGGGCCTGTGGGTGCTGTCGGAGTCGCTGCGCTCGTGGAGCGAGCGGCGCTACCGCGACGTCGAGCTGCGCTCGTTGATCACCGCGGCGGCGGAGTTCGAGCCGCTGCGCACGGTCGTCGACATCAACGACCCGCGTCTGCTGGCGCCGAGCACGGCCGCGGACCCGATGCCGGAGCGGGTGGCCGCACTGGCGGAGGAGGCGGGCGAGCCGGTGCCGGTGTCGCCGGTGGCGATCACCCGCTGCATCGTCGACAGCCTGGCGGTGGCCTATCGCCGGCACGTGCGGACGGCGGCCGAGCTGGCCGGCGTACCGCTGGACGTGGTGCACGTGGTCGGCGGAGGGTCGCAGAACGAGGTGCTGTGCCAGCTGACGGCCGACGCCTGCGGGCTGCCCGTGCTGGCCGGTCCGGTCGAGGCGGCGGCGCTGGGCAACGTGCTCGTGCAGGGCCGCACGCTCGGGGCGGACCTTCCCGACCTGGCGGCGATGCGCGCGATGGTGCGCAACTCGTACGCCGTGCACCGCTACGAGCCCCGTTCCGGGCTGGACTGGGCGGGCGCGGAGGCGCGCGCCTCCCGCTGACGTCCCGGGCCGACCTCGCGGTCGGCCGTCCCCACAACCGCATATCCGCAGAGCACCGGCGGTGCCGGTGCCTGTCCGCAGTCCCCGTTGTCGCTCCTCCTTCTCCCCTCCCAGGAAGGCCAGCCATGAACGACGCTGTTCCCGGTCCCCGTATCAATCGCCGGTCCCTCTTCGGCGCTGCCGCCGCCACGGTCGGCGCCGCCACGGTCGGCGCTGCCGCGGCCGGCGCGGTCGCCCCGGCCCCGGCGGGGGCGACGCTGGTCGGCGGCCTGCCGGCGCAGCTGCAGAACGCGTTCCGCAAGCCGGGCACGGCGACGGCCGCGGGCTTCCGCTGGTGGTGGCCGCACGGCCTGGTGGACCCGAAGGAGATCGCGAAGGAGGTCGACCAGGTCGCGGCCGCCGGCTTCGGCGTCCTCGAGGTCGCGGACGTCACCCACAGCCTGCGGGCGCGGGGCATCGACGTCGACGTGGCGAGGAGCGGCTGGGGCACCAAGCCGTGGGTGGCGGGCGTGAAGGCGGCGCTGGCCCGTGCCGCGGTGCGCAAGGTGCGCGTCGACATCACCGTCGGCCCGTCGTGGCCGGCGGCGGTGCCGACGATCACGCCGGACGACGAGGCCGCATGCACCGAGCTGGTGCACGGCCAGGCGGAGGTCGCTGCCGGAGCGACGTACGACGGCGAGCTGCCGGAGCCCGTCGTGGAGCCGGCCGCCGGCGTGACCCGGGCGACGCTGATCACCGTGCAGGCGCACCGGGTGACCGGCTACGTGCGGGACCGCAACAACGTCGTCACCAGCACGATCCTGGACCCGGCGTCGTACGTCGACCTGACCGCGCAGGCTGCGCACGGGCATCTCACGTGGACCGCTCCGGCCGAGCCGGCGGGCGCGACGTGGGTCGTCATCCCGACCTGGCAGCGCGGTTCGGGGCAGGAGCCGGAGGCGGGCCCGCACACCAGCCCGCGCTCGTACGTCGTGGACCACTTCAGCGAGCGCGGGGCGCAGGCCGTCATCGACCTGTGGGAGGACCGTGTCCTCGACAAGGAGATGCGCCGGCTGCTGAAGGCGGCGGGCGGCTACCTGTTCGAGGACTCGCTGGAGATCGAGACCGAGGCGACGATCTGGACGCCGGGCTTCCTCGACATCTTCCGGGACTCGCGGGGCTACGACCTGCGGCCCTTCCTGCCGTTCGTGCTGGAGAAGGACGAGAAGTACCAGTACGTGATGGCGGCGACCGACCCGGCGACGGCGGACGGCCTGCGGACCAACGAGATCCGCGACGACTACAACCAGGTGCTCTCCGACCTGTACCTCGACGCGCACCTGCGGCCGATCCAGGCGTTCGCGAAGACGCTCGGCATGGGCATCCGGATCCAGCCCTACGGCCTGGAGACCGACACGATGCAGCATGCGGCGATCGTCGACGTGCCGGAGACCGAGTCGCTCGGCTTCAAGAACCTCGACGACTACCGGGTGATGGCCGCGGGCCGCGACATCGCCGGGCACAAGGTCCTGTCCTGTGAGGCCATCTGCTACAACGGCGCCGCCTACAACACGACCTGGGGCGCCAACAGCGTCAGCCCGACGGCGCAGAACCAGGCGCTGTTCACGATCAACAGCATCTTCGTCGCCGGCGTGAACCAGCTGATGATCCACGGCTTCCCCTATGCGCAGGCGCCCGACGTGACCTGGCCCGGCTTCGCCGCCTTCTCGCCCTACTACAACGGCGCCATCGGGTACGGCGAGGCGTGGGGCCCGCGCACCCCGCAGTGGGAGCACGTGCCGGGCATCGCGGCGTACCTCGCTCGCACGCAGCTGGTGCTGCAGACCGGTGCCGCGAAGTACGACATCGCGTTCTGGCGTCACAAGGGCTGGGCGTCGACCGGCATCGGGCCGCAGTGGATCACGAACAACGGCACGAAGTTCGGCTGGTCGCACTCCTTCCTCAGCGCCTCGCTGCTGGCGATGCCGGCCGCGCAGGTCGTCCGCAACGGACGGCTCGCGCCGGACGGGCCGTCGTACAAGGCGCTCGTGGTGGGCCCGGACTCGCTGCGGAGCAACGCGGTCACCATGGACCTCGACGGCGCGCGCCGGATCCTCAGGCTGGGGCGGGCCGGGCTGCCGATCGTCCTCATCGGCGACTGGTCGGCGGTCACCCCCGTCGGCCGGTACGACGCCGCGGAGCTCGCGCAGGTGCGCAGCCTGATGGGCCAGATCGCGGCCCTCCCGACGACGCGGACGGTTCCGGACGCGGAGGTCGGGGCGGCGCTGACCGGCCTGGGCGTCGTACCGGACGTGGAGCACACCGACTCGACCGTGATGCACGTGCGCCGGGTGAGCGGCAGGGTCGACCTGTACTACCTGGCCAACGCCCGGCACGCCGAGAACCGGCGGCTGAACCGCGCCACGCAGGACGTGTGGCTCACGGCCACCGACAAGACGTCGGTTCCGTGGCTGCTGGACGCGTGGTCCGGTACGACGAGCCGCATCCCCGCCTACGAGCGGGTCGGCGACCGGATCCGGGTGCGCGTCGACCTGGTGCCCGGCCAGTCGACGGTCGTGGCGCTGGCGCCGCGCGGCCTGGCGCAGGATCGCACGGTGCTGCCGGTCGCGACGGCGGGCCAGGAGGTCGTGCTGCGCGGGTCGAACGCGGCGCTGCGCACCACGACGGCGGGCACGACGGAGGTCACCCGCAAGGGCGGCAGGAAGGTGCAGGTGACGGTCGCTCGCGTGCGCGAGCCGATCACGCCCACCGCGTGGACGCTGGAGCTGGAGGACTGGAAGCCGGCGAACGCCGCGGACCCGAAGGACCTGCGCACCACGAAGCAGAGGCACAAGGCGACGGCGCTGACCGCGCTCGACGCCTGGTCGAAGGTGCCGGGCTTCGAGGACGTCTCGGGCATCGGGCGCTACCGCACGACGATCGACCTCGGGAAGGACTGGACGGGCGACGACGGCGCCTACCTGGAGCTCGGCGAGGTCAACGACACCTTCCGGGTGCGGGTCAACGGGGCGCTGCTGCCGCCGTGCGACCCGATGGACGCGACGGTCGACCTGGGGCGCCGGCTGCGGGCCGGGAGGAACACGATCGAGGTGGAGGTCGCCTCGACCCTGCTGAACCGGCTGCGGGTCGTGACCCCGTCGGTCTACGGCGTCGCCGCGCGGCAGAGCTACGGACTCGTGGGCCCGGTCCGGCTGGTGCCCTACGTCGAGAAGGTGATCCCGTCCTGACACCCCGCGGGGGACGGGATCGGGGAGAGGAGCGAGCATGACGATCATGCAGGAGCGACCGGTCGGGCACGAGCGCGCGCACGAGCGGGTCCGCGGCTGGCACCCCGACGCGCAGGACGTCGAGATCATCCGGCAGATCGCGGCGGGCCGCACCACGGACGCGATCGGGCGCCGGCTGGGCCTGTCGGACCGCACGATCCGCCGGCGGCTCCGGGCGGCGGCGGACGAGGTGGGGGTCGACTCCTCGATCGAGGTCGTCGTCCACGCGGTGCGCACCGGCGTCATCTGAGACCCGGTCCGTCCCGCGGGGGGATCGTGCGCGGGCGGCGGAATCGGCTCGCGCGGGGCGGCCGCGACCGGGGATGATGGCGTCATGAGCTCCTCGGAGGCCGCGCGCGGCCCGGTCGACGACGAGGTGCCCGCGATCGGTGGGCACGAGGACGAGCCCCACGAGCAGGGCTTCAACGACCGGCTGAACTGGCTGCGGGCCGGGGTGCTGGGCGCCAACGACGGCATCGTGTCGGTCGCCGGCATCGTCCTCGGCGTCGCCGGTGCGACCACCGGCCGCGAGGCGATCCTGATCGCCGGGGTCGCGGGACTGGTCGCCGGCGCGATGAGCATGGCCGCCGGGGAGTACGTCTCGGTCAGCACGCAGCGCGACTCGGAGGAGGCGTTGCTCGCCAAGGAGCGTCGCGAGCTGCGCGAGGACCCCGAGGACGAGCTCGCCGAGCTCGCCGGCCTGTACGTCGACAAGGGCCTCGACCCGGACCTGGCCCTCCAGGTGGCGCGTCAGCTCACCGACAACGACGCCCTCGCGGCGCACGCGGAGGTCGAGCTCGGCATCGACCCCGACGACCTGACGAACCCGTGGAATGCGGCGTTCGCGTCGATGGCGGCCTTCACCCTGGGCGCGCTGCTGCCGCTGCTGACCATCCTGTTCGTCTCCGAGGACCTCCGCGTCCCCGTCACCGTGGCCGCGGTCGTCGTCGCCCTGGCCGGCACCGGATGGCTCAGCGCCCGCTTCGGCTACGGCTCCGCGTCGCGCGCGATCGCCCGCAACATCATCGGCGGCGTGATCGCGATGGCGGTCACCCACGGCATCGGCCAGCTGGTCGGGACCCAGGTCTGACGGGGCCCGCCGTGGTGCGTCTCTTCGCCGCCGTCGTACCGGCCCTGTCCGCCGTCGAGCACCTCGACGCCTTCCTCGACCCCCGCCGCGCCGCGGCGCCCTTCCGCTGGACCCGTCCCGAGCAGCTGCACGTGACCCTGGCCTTCATGGCGTCGGTCGACGAGCACCGCGTCGAGCCGTACGTCGACCGCCTCGCCGAGTCCCTCGACCCGCTCACGCCGGTCGCGCTGCGCCTCGCCGGCTCCGTGGTCTTCCCGAACGTCGCCGAGGGGCGGGTGCTGGCCACCGGCGTCGCCGGCGAGCCCGACGCGCTCGCGAGCCTCGAGCGCGCGTCCGTCCACGCCCGCAACGCCGCCGTCGCCACCGGCTCCGAGGTCGACGGCCAGCGCTTCCGCCCGCACGTCACGCTCGCCCGCACCGGCGGCCGGCCCACCGAGATGACCTCCTGGGTGCGCCTGCTCGACACCTACGACGGTCCGGCGTGGACGTTCGACCACGTCGCCGTCGTCGCCTCCCACCTGGGCGAGGGCGCGCGTCGTACGCCCCGGTACGAGACGCTGGCCGAGATCCGGCTGTAGCCCGCTCGACACCGGGCCGGCCCCGAAAAACCGCCGAGGGCGCCCCGGCTCACACCGGGACGCCCTCGCGACGAGTCGAGCTCGTTCCTCGCTCAGTCGAGCGCTCGAACGATGTCCTCGACGCGGTCCTTCGCGTCGCCGAACAGCATCTGGCTGTTCTCGCGGAAGAACAGCGGGTTCTGGACGCCGGCGTACCCGGCGGCCATGGACCGCTTGAACACGATCACGTCCTTGGCGTTCCACACCTCGAGCACCGGCATGCCGGCGATGGGGGAGGTGGGGTCCTCGGACGCGGCCGGGTTGACGGTGTCGTTGGCGCCGATGACCAGGACGACGTCGGTGTCGGCGAAGTCGTCGTTGATCTCGTCCATCTCGAGCACGATGTCGTAGGGCAGCTTCGCCTCGGCCAGCAGCACGTTCATGTGACCGGGGAGGCGACCCGCGACGGGGTGGATGCCGAAGCGGACGTCGACGCCCTTGGCCCGCAGCTTCGCGGTCAGGTCGGCGACGGGGTACTGCGCCTGCGCGACGGCCATGCCGTAGCCCGGGGTGATGACCACGGACGACGCGCCGGAGAGGAGCTCGGCGACGGCCTCGGCCTGGATCTCGCGGTGCTCGCCGTAGTCCTTGTCCTCGCCCGCGGGGGCCTCGATGCCGAAGCCGCCGGCGATGACGGAGATGAACGAGCGGTTCATCGCCTTGCACATGATGTACGACAGGTAGGCACCCGAGGAGCCGACGAGCGCCCCCGTGACGATGAGCAGGTCGTTGCCGAGCAGGAAGCCCGACGCGGCCGCGGCCCAACCGGAGTAGCTGTTGAGCATCGACACCACGACCGGCATGTCGCCGCCGCCGATGGAGGCGACGAGGTGCCAGCCGAGGGCCAGCGCCAGCACGGTCAGCACGATCAGGACGATGTCCTGGCCGGTGCCCGGCTTGATGGCGACGTAGACGACGGTGAGGATCGCGAACGCGACCAGCGAGCCGACGTTGATGAGGTTCTTGCCGGGCAGCATCAGCGGCGCCGACTTCATCTTCGCCGACAGCTTCAGGTTCGCCACGATGGAGCCGGTGAAGGTGACCGCACCGATGAAGATGCCGATCGAGACCTTGGCCTCGTGGATGTTGTTCAGGCTGTCCAGCGAGTAGTGGGCGCCGGCCAGGTGGCCGTTGACACCGATGAGGACGGCGGCCAGGCCGACGAACGAGTGCAGCAGCGCGATGAGCTCGGGCATGCCGGTCATCTCGACGATCCGCGCCCGCCACAGGCCGATGACGGCACCCGCCACGACGGCCGCGACGAGCAGGCCGATGACCAGGCCGCGGTCCTCGACGTACTCGCTGACGTCGACGGTCTGGGCGAAGGTCGCGACGAGCGCGACGCCCATGCCGATGATGCCGTAGGTCAGGCCGTTCTTCGCCGACTCGTGCTTCGACAGGCCCGCCAGGGACAGGATGAACAGCAGGGACGCGACGATGTAGGCCGCACCGGTGATGGAGATGATGTCCATGCTCAGGCCCCCTTGCTGAACATGGCGAGCATGCGCCGGGTGACCGCGAAGCCACCGAAGATGTTGATGGAGGCGAGCAGGATCGCCGCGGCCGACAGGGCGACGACGAGCTTGTCGTCACTGGCGACCTGGACGAGCGCGCCGACCACGACGACACCGGAGATCGCGTTCGTCACCGACATCAGCGGCGTGTGGAGCGCGTGGGCGACCTTGCCGATGACGTAGTAGCCGATGACGATCGACAGCATCAGCACGGTGAAGTGCCGACGCAGGTCGTCGGTCGGCGCGAGCGCGTTGACCAGCCAGAACAGGCCGATCGCGCCGAGCACGATGCCGACCTTGGTGCCGGCGGACATCGGCGCCTTCGGCTCGGCCGCGGGAGCGGCCGGAGCGGCGGCCGCGGCCGGGGCGGCGGAGACCTGCACCGCCGGCGGCGGCCACATGCCCTCCCCGTCCTTCACGACCGTGATGCCGCGCTGGACGACGTCGTCGAAGTCCAGCGTCAGCACGCCGTCCTTCTCCGGGGTCAGCAGCTTGAGCAGGTTCACGATGTTCGTGCCGTACAGCTGCGACGTCTGGGCGGCCAGGCGGCCCGCGAGGTCGGTGTAGCCGAGGATCGTGACGCCGTTGTCGGTGACGACCTTCTGGTCGGTCACCGTGCCGGCGGCGTTCCCGCCGTTGGCGGCGGCCATGTCGACGATCACCGAGCCGTTGCGCATGCCCGCGACCGTCTCGGCGGTGAGCAGCGACGGGGCGGGACGGCCCGGGATCAGTGCGGTCGTGATGACGATGTCGGCGGCACGCGCCTCCTCGTCGTACATCGCGGCGGTCGCGGCGACCTGCGCCTCGGACATCTCCTTGGCGTAGCCGTCGGTGGAGACCTCCTGCTCCATGTCGACGTGCACGAACTGCGCGCCCATCGACTCGACCTGCTCGGCCACCTCGGGGCGTACGTCGAAGGCGCGCACGATGGCGCCCATCGCGGACGCGGCACCGATCGCGGCCAGGCCGGCGACACCGGCACCCACGACGAACACGCGCGCCGGCGGGATCTTGCCCGCCGCGGTGACCTGGCCGGTGAACATCCGGCCGAACTCGTGGGCCGACTCGACGACCGCCCGGTAGCCCGCGACGTTCGCCATCGAGGACAGCACGTCCATCGACTGCGCGCGCGAGATCCGCGGGACGGCGTCCATCGCCAGCGCCGTGACGCCCTGGGCCTGGAGCCGCTCGATCAGCTCGGGGCTGCGGGCCGGGGCCATCATCGAGATGATCGTGGCGCCCTGGCGCAGCCGGCCGATCTCCTCATCGGTGGGGGCGTTGACCTTGACGACGACGTCGGCGGCCCACACCTCCTGCGTCGTACCGACACGCACACGCGTGTCACCGTCGGCCGTGAACGCGGCGTCCGGCTGGTCGGCGTGCACGCCGGCACCGGACTCGACGATCACGTCGTAGCCGAGGTTGGTCAGTTGGGATACGGTCTTCGCGGTCGCCGCAACCAGGGTCTCGCCCGGTTTCGACTCGCGGGGGATGCCGATGAGCATCGAGCCTCCAGCCTTCTGTGGATACAGCGCTGGTCAACCTACACAGCCCGCGACCCCTCGGGGTTCCCGTCTTACGTGTGACGTACGTCTACGCCCCGAGGGCTTCCGTCCAGGCCCCCCGAGGTGCGTGGCGGCCCGTCGGCGCGCGCCTCAGCCGCCCGCGATGCCGTAGAGGCGGTCGCCGGCGTCGCCCAGGCCCGGCACGATGTAGCCCTTCTCGTTGAGCCGCTCGTCCATCGCGGCCGTGACGACCGTCACAGGGATGTCGAGGTCGCCCAGCTCCTGCTCCAGGCGGGCACAGCCCTCGGGGGCCGCGAGCAGGCAGACGGCGGTGATGTGGTCGGCGCCCCGGTCCACCAGGAACCGGACGGCCGCCGCCAGGGTGCCGCCCGTGGCCAGCATCGGGTCGAGCACGTAGCACTGCCGCCCCGACAGGTCGTCCGGCAGCCGCTCGGCGTACGTCGACGCCTCCAGCGTCTCCTCGTTGCGGACCATGCCCAGGAAGCCCACCTCGGCCGTCGGCAGCAGGCGCATCATGCCGTCGAGCATGCCGAGCCCGGCCCGCAGGATCGGCACCACCAGCGGGCGCGGCGTCGCCAGCCGGATCCCCGTCGTCGGCGCCACCGGCGTCTCGATGTCCGCCGGCTCCACCCGTACGTCGCGGGTCGCCTCATAGGCCAGCAGCGTCACCAGCTCGTCGGTCAGCGAACGGAACGTCGGGGAGTCGGTCCCCTTGTCCCGCAGCACGGTCAGCTTGTGGGCGACGAGCGGGTGGTCCACGACCTGGGTACGCATGGGCGAGAGCCTAGTGCCCCACGGCGCGGCCCGCGTCGCCCGAACCCCTCCGGCATCGCCGGACGAACCCTCTGGCCCTCGCGCCCATCCCGTGTCACGCTGATGGCATGTCCGCAGCCGACGACGTCGACTTCGCGCTCGCCGCCTACCGCGAGGAAGGCGTCTGGCAGGTCGCCGAGCTGACCCCCGACCACGCCGTCGACGTCGACACCCTCGCCTCGGCGCTGCGCCGCTTCCCCGGCGACGGCGGTGCCGTCGGGCTGGTCGCCGTCGACGAGGACTTCTTCGTCGTCCTGCGCGTCGCGGGCCCCTCCGTGCGGGTCATGCTCTCCGACGTCTCCGCCGCCACCGAGTGGGAGCTCGCCGCCCTCGTCGTCGAGCACCTCGGCCTCTCCGCCGTCGACGACGAGGACGACCCCGAGCCCGCCGGTGACCTCGAACTGCTCAGCGACCTCGGCGTCGACGCCATGGACCTCGCCGCCATCCTCGACGACGACGAGCTCTACCCCGACGAGATGCTCTCCGAGATCGCCCGCGCCCTCGGCTTCGGCGACCTCTTCGACGACGTCGTCGGACTGACCTCCGCGTGACGAGCCCGACCCACCCGGCCGGGCAGCCCTGGCTCGGGCCGATGCGTGCCGCGCTCGCCGAGGCGCAGGCGGCGCTGGCGACCGGCGACGTGCCCATCGGCGCCGTCGTGGTCGACGCGGCGGGCGTCGTACGGGGGGTGGGGCGCAACGTCCGCGAGCGCGACGCCGACCCGACCGGTCACGCGGAGGTGGTGGCGCTGCGGGCCGCGGCCCGTGAGCGCGGCGCGTGGCGCCTGGAGGGCTGCACGCTGGTGGTGACGCTGGAGCCCTGCACGATGTGCGCGGGCGCCGCGGTGCTGTCGCGGGTCCAGCGGGTGGTGTTCGGCGCGTACGACGACAAGGCGGGCGCGGTCGGCTCGCTGTGGGACGTCGTACGGGACCGTCGGCTCAACCACCGTCCCGAGGTGGTGGCGGGGGTGCTGGCGGGGGAGTCGGCGGCACTGCTCGACGGGTTCTTCTCCGCGCAGCGCGGTCGGGCTGCCGGACCGCGATGAGTCCGGCGTGCCGGAGCGGTCGGTACCAGGCATGACGACCCTCGATCTCGGGCCCGCGACCTCCGCGCTCGCCGCCCTCGTCCGCTCCGTCGACGACGACCAGCTCGGCCTGCCGACCCCCTGCGCGGAGTACGCCGTCGGCGACCTCGTCGACCATGTCGGCGGCCTCGCCGTCGCCTTCACCGGCGCCGCCCGCAAGCAGGAGGTCCCCGGCTCGGAGCGGGGCGGGATGGGCGACGCGTCCCGCCTCGGCCCCGGCTGGCGCGACGAGGTGGCCGCGGCGCTGGCCGATCTCGCCGACGCGTGGCGCGACCCGGCGGCGTACGACGGGACGGCCTGCGCGGGCGGCGTCGAGATGCCCGGGCCGGTGGCGGCGTCGGTCGCGCTGAACGAGGTGGTCGTGCACGGCTGGGACCTCGCGACCGCGCTGGGGCGGACCTACGACGCGGAGCCGGCCGACGTCGCGGCCTGCCTCGCGTTCGCGCGCCCGTTCTCGACGCCGGAGGCGGCGGCCGAGCGCGGGGACGCGTTCGGCCGGGTGCTTCCCGTGCCGGCCGGTGCCTCGCCGCTGGCGGAGCTGCTGGCCCTGCTCGGCCGTCGCGCCTGACGGCGTCGCGCCTAGACGCTCTCCTGCCAGGTGCGTCCCTCGCGGGCCAGGAGGTCCGCCGCCCCGGCCGGGCCGTCCGTGCCGGGCGGGTAGGGCACGGGCTCGGCGGCGGTGGCCGCCCAGTGGTCCAGGATCGGCTCGACCCAGCTCCACGCGGCCTCGACCTCGTCGCGCCGCATGAACAGGGTGGGGATGCCGCGCATGACGTCGAGGAGCAGGCGCTCGTAGGGGTCGGGGCTGCGCTCGTCGAACGCGTCGGCGTAGCTGAGGTCGAGCGAGGCGGGGTGCAGCCGGATCCCGCCGGGGCCGGGGTGCTTGGCCGTGAGATGGAACTGCATCCCCTCGTCGGGCTGCATCCGCACGGTGAGCCGGTTGGGGGTGGTGACGCCCTCGCTGTGCGGGAACATCGCGTGCGGCGGCTCCTTGAAGACCACCTCGATGGTCGACTCCTGGCGGGCCATCCGCTTCCCGGTGCGCAGGTAGAACGGCACCCCCGCCCACCGCCAGTTCTGCACCTCGGCGCGCAACGCGACGAAGGTCTCGGTGCCGCTGGGCCGCCCCACGTCGCCTTCGTACGTCGCGTACTGGCCGCGCACGGTGTCCCGGTCGACGTCCGCACCGGTCAGCGGCGCGAGGGCGCGCAGCACCTTCAGCTTCTCGTCGCGCACGGGGTCGCCGCCGACGTAGGTGGGCGGCTCCATGGCGATGAGGCAGAGCAGCTGGAGGAGGTGGTTCTGGACCATATCGCGCAGGGCGCCGGCGCGGTCGTAGTAGTCGCCGCGCCCCTCGACGCCGAGGGTCTCGGAGACGGTGATCTGGACGTGGTCGACCCACCGGGAGTTCCACACCGGCTCGAGGAAGGTGTTGGCGAACCGGGTGACGAGCAGGTTCTGGACGCTCTCCTTGCCCAGGTAGTGGTCGATCCGGAACACCTGGCTCTCGTCGAAGACGCGGCCGACGGCGCCGTTGACGACGCGCGACGAGGCCAGGTCGGACCCGATGGGCTTCTCGAGGACGACGCGGCACTGCGGGGTGATCAGGCCGAGGTCGTCGAGGCGGTCGCAGATCGGGCCGAAGAGGTCGGAGGCGACGGCGAGGTAGTAGACGCGGACGGCGTCGTCGGGGCGGCCCTTGAGCAGGCTGTGGAGGTGGTGCCAGTCCTCGGCGGACCCGGCGTCGAGCTCGAGGTGGTGCAGGCGGCGGACCAGCCGGTGCAGTGCGCCGGCCTCCTGGTGGTCGGCGGGGATGCGGTCGAGCAGGGTCTCGGTGACCAGGTCGCGGTAGCCCTGGTCGTCGAGCGGGCTGCGGGACACGCCGATGATGCGGGTGCCCTCGGGGATCTGCCGCTGGCGCTCGCGTTCGTAGAGGCCGGGCAGCAGCTTGCGCAGCGCGAGGTCGCCGGTGGCGCCGAAGACGGTGAAGTCGCAGGTGGGCAGAGCGAGGTCGGACACGGAGGGCGGGACGACGTCGGACACGGTCACTGCGTCGAGGATAGTGCGCGACCGTACGCCGCCCGCCCTTCTCCGCCGAGTGGGGGATTCCCGACGTGCGAGTGGGGGATTCCCGACCGCCGAGATTCCTGGTGAATCTCGACAGTCGGAACTCCCCTTCTGGGCTGTCGGAATTCCCCCGTTTCGGCGGTCGGGATTCCCCGTTTCGGCGGTCGGGATTCCCCCACTCGCGGAGGTCAGGAGAGCAGTGCGGCTTCCTCGTCGCTCAGCAGCCGGGAGCGGATCAGGAAGCGGACGCCGTACGGCGCCTCGAGGGAGAAGCCGGCGCCGCGGCCGGCGACGACGTCGATGGTCAGGTGGGTGTGCGACCAGTACTCGAACTGGGCCCGCGACATCCACACCGGTACGACGCGCGCGAGCCCGACGTCGAGGTCGCCGAGGTGGATGTCGGCGTCCCCGAGCAGGAAGTCGCCGTCGGGGTAGCACATGGGGGCGGACCCGTCGCAGCATCCGCCGGACTGGTGGAACATCACCGGGCCGTGCGCCTCGGTGAGGCGGCGGATGAGCTCCGCCGCCCCACCGGTGACGTCGACGCGGCTGGTCGCCGTGTCGGTCATCGGCTCAGAAGAAGCCGAGGGCGTCGGGGCTGTAGGACACCAGCAGGTTCTTGGTCTGCTGGTAGTGCTCGAGCATCATCTTGTGGTTCTCGCGCCCGATGCCGGACTGCTTGTAGCCGCCGAAGGCGGCGTGCGCCGGGTAGGCGTGGTAGTTGTTCGTCCACACCCGGCCGGCCTGGATCTCCTTGCCGGCGCGGAAGGCCTGGGCCCCGTCGCGCGACCAGACACCGGCGCCGAGGCCGTAGAGGGTGTCGTTGGCGATCTTGAGGGCGTCGGCCTCGTCGTCGAACCCGGTGAGGGAGACGACGGGGCCGAAGATCTCCTCCTGGAAGATCCGCATCGAGTTGTCGCCCTCGAACACGGTCGGGGTGACGTAGTAGCCGCCGGCGAGGTCGCCGTCGAGGACGGCGCGCTCGCCGCCGGTGAGGATCTTGGCGCCCTCCTCCTTGCCGATCTCGATGTACGACAGGATCTTCTCGAGCTGGTCGTTGGAGGCCTGCGCGCCGATCATCGTGGTGTCGTCGAGCGGGTTGCCCTGCTTGATCGCCTCGACCCGCCGGACGGCGTCGTGCACGAAGTCGGAGTAGATGCTGCGCTGCACGAGGGCGCGCGACGGGCAGGTGCAGACCTCGCCCTGGTTGAGCGCGAACATCGCGAAGCCCTCGAGGGCCTTGTCGTAGAACGCGTCGCGCTCGCGGGCGACGGAGTCGAAGAAGATGTTGGGGCTCTTCCCGCCGAGCTCGAGGGTGACGGGGATGATGTTCTGGCTGGCGTACTGCATGATCAGCCGGCCGGTGGTGGTCTCGCCGGTGAAGGCGATCTTCGCGATCCGCGAGGACGATGCGAGCGGCTTGCCGGCCTCGACGCCGAAGCCGTTGACGACGTTGAGAACACCGGCGGGCAGCAGGTCGCCGATGATCTCGACGAGCTTGAGGATCGACCACGGGGTCTGCTCGGCGGGCTTGAGGACGACGGCGTTGCCGGCGGCCAGCGCGGGCGCGAGCTTCCACACGGCCATGAGGATCGGGAAGTTCCACGGGATGATCTGTCCGACGACGCCGAGCGGCTCGTGGAAGTGGTAGGCGACGAGGTTGTCGCCGTCGATCTCGCCGATCGAGCCCTCCTGGGCCCGCAGCGCGCCGGCGAAGTAGCGGAAGTGGTCGACGGCGAGCGGGATGTCGGCGGCGAGGGTCTCGCGGACCGGCTTGCCGTTCTCCCAGGTCTCGGCGACGGCGATCGCGGTGAGGTTGGCCTCCATGGCGTCGGCGATCTTGAGCAGGATGTTGGACCGCTCGGTGGTGGGGGTGTTGCCCCAGGCGGGGGCGGCGGCGTGCGCGGCGTCGAGGGCGGCCTCGATGTCCTCGGCGGTGCCGCGGGCGATCTCGGTGAACGGCTTGCCGTTGACCGGCGAGATGTTCTCGAAGTAGGCGCCCTTGATCGGGTCGACCCACTGACCGCCGATGTAGTGGCCGTAGCGGCTCTCGACGGTGACGAGCGAGTCGGGCTGTCCGGGTGCTGCGTAGACGGTCATGTGGTTGCTCCAGAGTTCGGTCGTGACGCCGCGATGTGACGGCGGTCACGACGCTACGAAGAGCGACGTTGCAGGCTCGTTGCGCCGTTCAGGCGAGCTCGCGGTCGAGCCGCGCGAGCTGGCCCTCGACGAGCGCCCGCATCGGTGACGACGCCGGTACGACGGCCCGCTGGGCCATCCACATCTCGTAGTCGTCGCGCCCCCACCCGGACCGGGTCCAGGCCGACATGAGGTCGGCCGCGCCGGAGCGGAGCAGGGCCTGGCGCAGCGAGGCGCCGACCTGCTCGCGCATCCGTACGACGCCGGGCGCGCTGGAGCGCGGCAGCACCGGTCCGCCGTACCCCTTCATGGCGCTGCGCAGGTCGCCGGCGGCGAGCTGGGCCTCGACGGCGAGCCAGTCGCCGGTGACGGGGGCGGTGAGCCGGTAGGGGCGGGAGGCGAGGAGCTCCTCGCCGAGGAGGCCGCGGAGCCGGTTGAGCTCGGCGCGCAGGGTCGACGTACCGCCGTCCTCCTCGTAGAGCAGGACGGCGAGCTCGTCGCCGGTGAGGCCGCCGGGGGCGGCGGCGAGGAGGGCGACGATCTCGCTGTGGCGGCGGGAGAGCCGCAGCCGGGTGAGGCTGCCGCGGCCGTCGTCGACGGTGACGAGGGCCTCGTTGTGCCCGAGGAGCTCGAGCAGCAGGCGCAGGCCGGTGGCGCGGTCGCCGGCCGGCTGGGGCGGGGCCTGGCGGGCGAGCTCGGCTTCGGCGAGCCGGGCGGCGGCCCGCACCATCGCCATCGTCTGCGGTACGACGAGCGCGTCGCCGCCGGTGACGTCGAGGACGCCGAGCAGGCGGCTGGTGCCGGGGTCGTGGATGGGGGTGGCGGCGCAGCTCCAGGAGCGGACGGAGGAGCGGAAGTGCTCCTCGCGGGTGATGAACGCGTCGCGGCCGGTGGCCAGGGCGAGGCCGGGGGCGTTGGTGCCGGCGAGCCGTTCGTCCCAGTTGCTGCCCTCGACGAAGCCGATCCGTTCGGCTTGGCGCAGCTTCTCGGGGGTGCCGGACACCCACAGGAGGGTGCCCTCGGCGTCGGCGAGTGCCATGACGGCGCCGCAGTCGCGGACCTCGCGGCCGAGGACGTCGTCGAGGAGGGGGAGGACGCGGGCGAGGGGGTGGGCTTCGCGTTGCCCGCGCAGGTCGGGGGTGTCGAGCGCGATGGGCGCCTCGGCCTGGGTGACGGCGACCCCGGCCGCCGCCGAGCGCTCCCAGGAGGCAGCGACCTCCGCCCGCATCCGGTGCGGTGCGGATTCCTGCGTCATGAGTCCAGTAGACAACGTCGACCCCCGTGTGACCAGCGTCTCCCGGCTCCTGAGGGTGCTCGCGCAACGTTGCATCGACGTTGCACTCCGGATGGGGGCCGGGCCGCACTGGTCTAGACCGGTTGGTCAAGAAAGCGGCGATCCGCCGTCGTGCGGCGGCGCCGTTCCTAGCGTGGGGAGGCTCTGCATTTCCCGTTCTCGAGGAGGCACTTTCCATGACCGCATCGACCCCGCGCCGGCTCGCCGGCCGCATCGGCCCGCTGGGCCTGGCACTCCTGGTGCTCGCGATCCTGTTCGGCACCGCGGGCGGCGCCGTCGGCGGCGCGCTGATCACCGGCAAGCAGATCAAGAACAACAGCGTCACCGGCAAGGACATCAAGGACAACAGCCTGTCCGGCAAGGACATCAAGGACGAGGCGACGGTCTGGGGGGCCATCGCACCCGGCAACCTGGACAACTTCACGAGCTCGGAGTTCACGCCCATCGTGGCGAAGACGCTCAGCTCGCGCGGCGGCTACCTGACCATCGTGGCGACCGTCGGCGCGCAGGACGACGAGTCGCTGGCCGGCACCGGCTACCTCAACGCCCGGCTGCGGGTCGACAACAAGTACGTCGCCAGCCAGCGCTGGATGACCTACGGCGACGACGGTCAGGGCGGCGGCGCGGCGATCACCATCGTCGTACCGGTCGCGGCGGGTGCGCACAAGGTGGAGCTGATGGCCCGCGAGACCGGTTCGGGAACGTTCATCTTCTCGCGCGAGCTGTCGATCCTCTACACCGCGTCGGGCAACGTCAGCGGCCCGGTCTTCTCCTCGAAGGTGGCCCCGCGCCAGGCGGTGCGCTGGGCCGTACGGCGGCGCCGGCGCCCGTCTAGTCCGGCCCAGTTCCGGGGCTCGGCCGGATTCGGCGCCGCCGTCCCCCTCCGGTACGCTTCCCCGCGGTGGCGTGTCCGAGCGGCCTAAGGAGAACGCCTCGAAAGCGTGTGTGGGTGCAAGCCCACCGAGGGTTCAAATCCCTCCGCCACCGCCAGTGGAGCAGCCCCCGTCCTGCGCAGCAGGGCGGGGGCTGATCTCGTTCCCGGCTCGAGCACGGC
>QFCS01002087.1_pt1 | contig 22276 bp, 22 predicted proteins | sample 3576561 | NCBI WGS metagenome assembly QFCS01 | reverse complement strand
TCTTGCCGCAGCCCGACGGGCCGAGCAGGCAGACGAACTGTCCCTTCTCGATCTGCAGCGACACGCCGTCCACGGCGGTGAAGTCGCCATAGCGCTTGCGGATTCCCCGCAGTTCCAGGTCGAGCTGCGGTCTTGCCTTCACCTCGACGGGGACGGCAAGGGTGTCCAAGTCACGCCGCCCGATTGAGCATGGGCCCCAGCTTGTCAGCGAGCCGGGCACGACTCTTCATGAGCGGCTGGATGCGCTGGCCGAACTGCTCGACCCCGATCACGAAGTCGTCGAACGTCAGCATCACGCCGGCGAGACCGTCGATCTCCGACATCTCGTCGAGCAGGCGGGCGATCGTGGCGTAGGAGCCGATCAGCCGCGACCCGCTGTTGGGCAGCGGATCGCGGCGGCGGATGCGGCCGGCCGTCGAATTGTCGGCCGCGTATTTGTCGGCACCCGCCTGCGCTCGGCTCCAGGCCAGGGCGTCGAGGTCGACACCGGCCTTGTAGTGCTCCCACTTGGCCATCGCAGCCTCGTCCGTCTCGTCGGCGATGATCATGGTGAGCGCGAGCGCCTTGGTGTCGGTGCCGGCGGCGGCGGTGCTCGCCTTGAGGCGCGCCACGGCTTCGGCACAGTCCCGCGGATCGTTCATCTCGCCATTGCCGCTGCAGAAGTTGTAGGCGCAGTGCTTGGCCGCGAACTGCATGCCGGCGTCGCTGGTGCCGGCGCAGATCAGCGGGATCGGCCGCGAGGGAAGCGGTCCCAGGCGGCAGTCGTTCATCGTGTAGTACCTGCCTTTGAGGTCGCTCTGGCCCTTGGTCCACAGCTCCTCCATCACCGTGGCGTACTCGTCGAGCAACTCGTAGCGGTGCTTGAAGTGCTCGTCGCCCGGCCACAGACCCATCTGGTCGTACTCCGCCTTCTGCCAGCCCGTGACCAGATTGACGCCGAAACGACCATGCGAGATCGAATCGATGGTCATCGCCATGCGTGCTGTCAGTGCCGGCGGCAGCGTCAGCACGGCGACCGTGGCGTAGAGCTCGATGCGGCTGGTGATCGAGGCGAGGCCTGCCATCAACGTGAAGGATTCCAGGTTGTCGTCCCAGTAGCGGGATTTGCCGCCGAAGCCGCGCAGCTTGATCATCGACAGCGCGAAGTCGAAGCCGTAGCGCTCGGCACGCAGGACGATCTCGCGGTTGAGATCGAAGCTCGGCGTGTATTGCGGAGATGTCGACGAGATCAACCAGCCGTTGTTCCCGATAGGAATGAAGACGCCGATCTCCATCTTGCACCCTTACGTATGCTGCTTGTTGCTGCGACGCAGCAACTCCCATGCCACGATGCGATATGAGGAAATTCGCGGCTGCAGCGGTTCAGGACGCGAGGCGTGCTGCACCCGCTGGGGCAGACTGCTCGATCGCAGCGCTCCCGGTGGTGCGCTTGTGGCAGGCTACGCGATGGGACGGCGTGACATCGGCCAGCGCCGGAACCTGTGCGCGGCAATCGGACTCGACGATCGGGCAGCGATCGGCGAAAGCACAACCCGCGCGGATCATGGCCGGGCTCGGCGGATCGCCGCGCACCACGATCTGCTCCTTGCCACGACGTCCGTTCAGCCGCGGCGCCGCGGCGAGCAGGATGCGTGTATAGGGATGCGTTGGCTGTGTGAAAATCTCGCGAACCGATGCCGTCTCGACGATGCGGCCGAGATACATGATGGCGACCCGGTCGGAGAGCCGCTCGACGACCGACAGGTCATGGGAAATGAACAGATAGGTGAGGGAGAATTTTTCCCGCAGCTCCAGCAGCAGATTGAGCACCGTGGCCTGCACCGACATGTCGAGACCGGAGGTCGGCTCGTCGAGGACAAGCACGCGTGGCTGGAGCAACAGGATGCGGGCGAGCGCAACGCGGCGCAGCTGACCGCCCGAGAATTCGTGCGGATAGCGGCGGCCCCAGTTGGGGTCTAGGCCGACCGCGGCAAGCATCTCGGCAACCCGGTCGCGACGTTCGCCGGCGTTGCGTACGCCGTGGATCAGCAGACCTTCTGCCAGTGTGCGGCCGATGCTCCACCAGGGATCGAGCGCCGCGCCGGCATCCTGGTGCACGTACTGGACGGCTTTGCGCGTCCGCCGCGCCGCCTCGGTCGCGAGGCCCCCGACATCCTTGCCGTCGAGCACGATCTGCCCGCTGCTCTCGCGCTGCAGGCCGACGATGGTGCGGCCGAGGGTGGTCTTGCCGCAGCCCGATTCTCCAACCAGAGAGAGGATCTCGCCTTCACGCAGGTCGAGGCTGACCTCGGTCACGGCACGTACCGGCGGCACCGTCTTGCGCAGAAAGCCCTTGCGACCGCCCAGCAGGACGGAGATGTCACGGACGCTGAGGAGGGGCGCGCCGGTCATGCGTACTGCACGCAGCGGACTTCGACGCCGGAGCGCGCACGGCCCTGGGTGGGCGGTGACGCGTGGCAGGAAGTCTGGACGTCGCGGCAGCGTGGCGCGAACTGGCAACCGGCGGGCCGGGCCAGCGGCGAAGGCACCATGCCGGGGATACCGACGAACGACGTGGCCCGGTCGGGATGGCACGCCAGCAGCGCACGCGTATAGGGATGCGACGGCGCCTCCAGGATCGAGCCGACACGGCCGGCCTCGACCGTCTGCCCGGCATAGATGACGCAGAGATCGTCGCACAGCTCGGCGACCACGCCGAAATCGTGGGTGACGAACAGCAGCGAGATGTCGAACTCCTCGACCAGCTCGCGCAGCAGAAGAAGGATCTGGTGTTGTGTCGTGACGTCGAGCGCCGTCGTCGGCTCGTCGGCGATGACGAGCTGCGGCGAGCAGGCGAGCGCCGCGGCGATCAGCAGCCGTTGCCGCTGACCGCCCGAGAACTGGTGCGGGTAGCGCTCCAGCGCCGTGTCGGGGTCAGGGACCTGCATGCGGCGCAGCAGATCGACCAGCCGTCGCGCGTGGCGCCGGCGGCGCTCGGTACCACGCGAGCCGTCGTCGGGGGCGTGCCAGCGCATCACCTCGAGCAGCTGGGCGCCCACCTTGAAGACGGGGTTGAGGGCAAGCAAGGGGTCCTGCGGGATGAAGCCGATGCGGCTGGAACGCACTGTGCGGTTCAGCTCGGCCTCGCTGAACACCAGCAGGTTCTCGCCCTCGAACCAGATCTCGCCGCGATCCACGGTGGCGCCGCGGGGGAGGATGCCGGTGATGGCGCGGATCAGGGTGGACTTGCCGCAGCCCGATTCGCCGACAACGCCCAGGATGCGACCCTTCTGCACGCTCAGGCTGACATCGTCGAGCACGTTGGCCACGCCCTCGTCGGTGCGGATCGAGACCTTGAGCGAGCGGACGTCGAGCAGCGGGATCATCGGGAGCGCCGGATGCGGGGATCGACGATGTCGCGCAGGCCGTCGCCCAGCAGATTGAAGCCCATTACGGTGATCAGGATGGCGAGGCCGGGGAAGGTGGCGTACCACCAGGCGCGCGGCAGGTAGGTGCGGCTTTCCGAGATGGCGAGCCCCCAGTCCGGCGCCGGCGGCGTAGCGCCCATGCCGAGAAAGCCCAGGACGGCGGCGACCAGGATGGTGAAGCCCAGTCCGATGGTGGCGCGCACGATCACCGGCGAGAGCGAGTTGGGCAGGATGTGCAGGAAGACGATGCGTGGCGTGCTGGCGCCGACGCCCCGCAAGGCGTCGACGAACAGCGAGGAGGTGAGCCGCCGCGTCTCGCCGTAGACGATGCGCGTGAAGAACGGCCAGTAGGTCAGCGACAGCGCGAGCATGGCGCTTTCCAGGGATGGCGACATGACCTGCGCCAGAGCGAGCGCCAGGATCAGCTGCGGGATGGCCAGCACCACGTCGGTGACGCGCATGATCGACTCGCTGAGCCAGCCCTCGCGATAGCCGGCGATCAGGCCGAGCGGCACGCCGATCAGCATCGCCGTCGTCACCACCGCCAGCGCGATCGACAGCGCGCCGCGCGCGCCCAGGATCACGCGGGAGAATATGTCCCGGCCGAGATTGTCGGTGCCGAAGGGATAGGCGGCGCTGGGCGGCTTCAGGCGGCGCAGCAGGTGCGAGGCCGCGGCGTCCTCCGGATACGGCGCCAGCCACGGACCGAAGACGGCCAGCACCAGCACGAAGAGCACCACGGCCAGCCCCAGCATCGCCGGGATGTCGCGCGCCAGCTTGCGGAAGATCGCCTTCACCCGCGCTCCATCAGTCGGGGATCGAGCAGGCCGTGGATCAGGTCGACCAGGATGTTGACCACGGCGTAGATCGTGCCGACCAGCAGGGTGACGGCCAGCATGACCTGGCGGTCGCCGGTCAGAATGGCCTGGACGGTGTAGCTGCCGATTCCTGGCCAGTCGAAGATCGATTCGACCACCACGCCGCCGGCGATCAGGCCGCCGAACAGCAGGCCGATCTGGGTCACGGTCGCCGTCACCGAGTTCCGCAACACGAAGATCCAGACGAGGCGCAGCCAGCGGTAGCCCATGGCACGCTCATAGAACACGAAGTCCTGCTGTAGCGTGTCGAGCACTCCGGCCCGCGTGAAGCGCACGATGGTGGCGAGGCCGCCGAACGACAGGGTGATCGCGGGCAGGACGAGGTGGTGAAGCGCGTCGGTGAAGGCGTCCCAGCGACCAGCGATCAGGCTGTCGATCAGAAGAAAGCCGGTCAGGCGCTCCGGCCGCGCCATGGTGGCGCTGAGCTCGCCGCGCAACGGCAGCCATTTCAGATCCATGGCGAACAGCAGCTGCAGCATGATGGCGAACCAGAAGGCTGCCACGGCGATGCCCAGCACGGAGAACACCCGCAACAGGTAGTCGGGCCAGGCATTGTGATTGAGCGCGGCGATGACGCCGAGCGGCACGCCGACCAGTACCGAGATCGCCAGGGAGAAGAAGATGAGCGTCAGCGTCGCCGGCAGGCGCTGCATGATGTCGAGCGTGACCGGCCTGCGGGAGAAGGCGCTTTCGCCGAAGTCGAGCTGCGCGACCTTCTCGACATAGACCACGAACTGCTCCCACAACGGCCGGTCGAGGCCATATTGCTGGCGCAGGCGCTCGATCTGCTCGGGCGTCGCCGCCTCGCCGGCCATGGCGACCGCCGGATCGGACGGGACGGCATGGATCAGCAGGAAGGTGATGACCAGCAGCCCGAGCAGCGAGGGCACGACGAGCGCGCTGCGCCGCAGGACGAAGCGGAGCATGTCAGCTCTCGAGGCTGATCCAGCGCACCTCCGCACCCTGGCCAACCGTGCAGAAGCGACGGCCCTTGACCCGCTTGTTGAGGCCCTGGAGCTGCATGGAATTGTAGATCCAGATATCCGGGCAGTCGGCCATGATCTTGCGGATGGCATCCTCGTAGAGCGGCGCCCGGACCTCCTGCTTGACCTCGGCGCGGGCCTTGCGCAACAGCGCGTCGACCTCGTCGTTCTTGTAGTAGGACGACGCCTTCCAGGTGCCGTGGAACTGGCTGTCATACATCTGACCGACCCAGTTCTCGGGATCGACGAAATAGGTCGAGACCCAGTGGACCCACAGGTCCGGCGTCGTATCCGGCTTGGAGGCCTGCGTCGTCAGGTTGGACCAGATGTTGCCGACGACCTTGAGGTTGATGCCGATCTGCGCGAGGTCGCTCTGGAAGAGCTGGGCGCCCTGGACGCTCTGCTCGTTCTCCGACTGCACGTGCAGTTCGAACTGGCGCTTCATCGGTGCGCCCTCGGCGATCGCCTTGGCCGCGTACTCCTTGGCCTTCTTGAGGTCGTAGTCGTAGCCCTTGGCGTCCTTGGGAATTCCCCACAGGTTGTCGGGCATGGGATACGGGTCGCGCGTGGCGTAGCCGCCCAGTATTTCGTTGATGAAGCCCATGTAGTTGAAGGCATGGGCGAACGCCTTGCGGGCATTGACGTTGTTGAAGGGCGGCTTGGTGTTGTTCATGCGGATGATGAAGGTCCGCATGACCACGTCCTTCTGGACGTGGGCGATCTTCGAGGCATTGATCTGCTCGACCTGGTCGGCCGGCAGGTTGGTGTCGGTGCAGTCGAGCGTGCCGTTCAGCAGGGCGAGGATGCGCGTCGACGTTTCCTTTACCGGCCGGAAGGCGATCTTCTTGACCGGCTTGGGATTGTCGGACCAGCCCATGAAATGACCCGGATTGATCTCCATGTCGAGATATTCGAGCGGGCGGTAGCCGGCGGGGATGATCTTGTAGGCGCCGGATCCGGCGCCGTTCGAGGCCAGCCAGCTCTTGGCCCAGTCGCCGTCCTTCTCGTTGGCCTTGATGATTCGCGGATTGACGATGCTGATGCTGGGAATCGCCGCGAAGAACGGGGCGTACGAGGTCTCGAGCTTGAAGCGCACCGTGAGCGGATCGGCGGCCGTGACGTTCTCGGGCTTCAGGATCTTCAGGAAGGCGCTGGATGGCGCCATGGCCAGCGCCAGCACGCGGCGGAAGCTGAAGACCACGTCCTCGGCGGTGAGCGGGCTGCCATCATGGAACTTCAGATTTGGCCGCAGCTTGAATTCCCAGTTCAGACCGTCGGCCGATACCGTGTGGCTTTCGGCCAGCCACGGCACGATCTTGGGGGGATCGCCCTGGTAGCGGTAGAGGTTGTCGTACGCGTTGAGCATCAGGCCCTGCATGGGCACGTCGTAGACCTGGTGCGGGTCGAGATTGCCGGGCAGGCCCGAGCCGCTGACGAAAGTGTCGGGGTTTGCGGCGAAAGCCGCCTTGGGCAGTGCGGCGGCGGCGACAGCTCCGGCGGCCAGGCCGCCGAGCTCGCGGCGGCGCAGGAACGGGCCACGACGATCCCGGCGGCCGCTCATTGAGCGGCTCCGGCCAGGCGGGCGAGGTGATGACGGTTGACCGGCTTGGGCAGGCCGAGATTCTCGCGCAGGGTCATCGCTTCATACTCCGTTCTGAAGAGGCCCCGGCGCTGCAGCTCCGGGATGACGAGATCGACGAAATCAGCCAGCGAGCCCGGCAGCCAGGCAGGCATCACGTTGAAGCCGTCGGCGGCGCCGTTCAGGAACCAGTGCTCCATCTCGTCGGCGACCTGGCTCGGCGTGCCGATCGACAGCACGTGGCCGCGCGGGCCGGCGTTGGCGAGGCAAAGCTCCCACAGTGTGAGGTTGTCGCGCCGTGCCTGCTCGAGCAGCAGTCGCTGGCGGCTGAGCGGCCCGTTGGTGTCGGGCATCTCCGGCACTGGTCCGTCGAGCGGCAGCTTGTCGAGGTGGTGGACGCCAATCGTGTGTTCGAGGATCGAGAGGCCGACGGGCTTCTGGATGAGCGACTGCAGGTAGTCGTATTTCTCCTGGGCTTCCGACGTCGTCGGAGCGACCACCGGATAGAAGCCCGGCATCACCTTTATCTGGTCGGGTGTCCGACCGAAGCGCGGCAGGCGCGCCATGACGTCGGAATAGAACTCCTTGGCCTGCTCGAAGGTCGTGGCGGCCGTGAAAGCGAGCTCGGCCAGACGGGCGGCGACATCGCGGCCCGTTCCCGACGCGCCTGCCTGGACCAGCACCGGGCGGCCCTGCGGCGAGCAGGCGACGCTGAGCGGACCGCGCACCTGGAAGTGCTTTCCGCGGTGGTTGAGGACGTGCATCTTCGAAGGGTCGAAGAACACGCCTGCTTCCTTGTCGCGGATGAACGCGTCCTCGTCCCAACTGTCCCAGAGACCGTTGACGACTTCGGCGAACTCGATGGCCCGGTCGTAGCGGTCGGCATGGCTGAGATGCTCTTCGCGGCTGTAGTTCAGCGCGTCCTGCTCGTTGTTGGACGTCACGAGGTTCCAGCCGGCACGCCCGCCGCTGATCTGGTCGAGCGAGGCGAACTGACGGGCCAACGTATAGGGCTCGTTGAAAGTCGTCGTCGATGTGGCGACGAGGCCGAGATTCTTCGTCACCGCAGCCAGCGCACAGAGGATCGTCATCGGCTCGAACTTGACGATCTTGCCCATGCGGCCGCGTGCCTCGACATTGTCCGAGAGGTTGACCGCGGCGCTGTCGGCCAGGAACAGCAGGTCGAACTTGCCGCGTTCGGCGAGCTGCGCGGTCTCCATCATCTCCGCGAAGCTGGTGCCCGAATGCATGTGGGCCTTCGGATGGCGCCACGCGGCAACGTGCTGGCCTGTTTCGTGCACGAAGGCGCCGAGATGCATCATCCGCTTGCGCGTCGACTGGGACACGGACTGTTCTCCGGATTGGAAGGCGAACGGTGCGAAACGAGACGCAAGTCCTGTGCCACGCATGCCGCATGGCGGATTGGAGACGTGGCGCGTGCGATCCGCTAATCTCGGCGTGATTTCACAGAGGAGCATGTGTTGATGGATACGGTGCTCGACGCCACCAGCCGATCGTCACTGCCGGTCATATCGTTCGCCGGTCGCAGCGAGGAGGTGCTGGCGCGTCAGCTCGACGAAGCCTTTCGCGACATCGGCTTCTGCTATTTCAGCGACATCGGTGTGGAACCCGCGCTGGTCGACGGCGTGTTCGCCGCTTCGCGACGCTTCCATGCCCAGCCGCGCGCGGCCAAGGACGCCATCGCCATGAACCGCTACCACCGCGGCTACATGGCGCCCAAGACGTCGATCATCCAGACCTCGTCCGTGGCCGAGGTTACCAAGCCGAATGATTCCGAATCGTTCATGTTGATGCACGAAGTGGCAGAGGGTGATCCGCGCTACGGGCGGCCGCTCGAAGGGCCGAACCTGTGGCCCGACCTCCCGGGATTCCGCGAACCGGTCGTCGCCTATGAGCGCGCCATGGAGGCATTCTGCCGCCGTCTGCTGAAGCCGATGGCACTGGCCCTCGGGCTGCCGCGTGACTGGTTCGCGCCATTCTTCGAGCAGCCGACCACCTTCCTGCGCCTGCTGCATTACCCGCCGCATACGGTGGAAATGACCAAGGAGGCGTACGGTTCGGCGCCGCATACCGACTATGGCTTCATCACCATCCTGTGCCAGGACGACAGTGGGGGCCTCGAAGTGCGGCGGCGTGACGGCACGTGGCTGGCGGCGCCGCCAATTCCCGGGACCTGGGTGGTGAATGTCGCCGACATGCTGTCGCGCTGGACCAATGGCCGCTGGCAGTCGACGCCACATCGGGTGACCAACCTGTCCGGCGGCGACCGCTACTCGTGTCCGTACTTCTTCGACATGTCGATGGACAGCATCGTCGAGGTGCTGCCGACCTGCCAGGGACCGGGCAATCCCGCCGGCTTCCCGCCGGTGCGCTACGGCGACTACCTGGTCGAGCGCATCGACAAGAACTACGCCTATCGCAAGCGGGTGGAGGCCGCCGTATGACGACAGAGAGCCTGCTTGACGTTTCCCGCCTGGCCTTCGCCTACGATGGTGCCGCAGCGGTGCGTGACGTCTCGCTCAGCGTGCAGCCCGGCGAGATCGTGGCGCTGCTGGGCGCCAACGGTGCCGGAAAGACGACCACGGTGCGCATGATTGCCGGCGTGCTGCGACCGCAGCGCGGCGACATCCGCTTCGCCGGCGAGGCGTTGACCGGCTCGCCCAGCCACGTCGTCGTGCGCCGCGGCATCACGCTGGTGCCCGAGGGGCGCCTGGTGTTCCCGCAGATGACCGTGCTGGAGAACCTGCAGCTCGGCGCGCACATCAAGCAGCGTGGCGAAGTCGGCGCGCTGGTCGAGAAGGCTTTCGCGCTGTTCCCGCGACTCGCGGAGCGGCGCAACCAGCTCGCCGGTTCGATGAGCGGCGGCGAGCAGCAGATGCTCGCGATCGCCCGCGGTCTGATGGCCGAGCCGCGGCTGATCATCCTGGATGAGCCGTCGCTCGGCCTGATGCCGATCGTCACCCAGGAGGTGTTCAAGCTGATCGAGCAGGTCAACCGTAGCGGCATCGGCGTCCTGCTCGTCGAGCAGAACCTCCACCAGTCGCTGCGCATCGCCCATCGCGGCTATGTGCTCGAGAAGGGCGCCGTCGTGCTGTCGGGCACCGGCGACGAGCTGCTCGCCGACAGTTACGTCCAGAAGGCGTTCCTGGGACGATAGCCGGACACGACCGAAGCGGCGCGCCGGCAGCTAATGCTGATCCGGCGTTCCCAGGTAGGCGGCGATCACCTGCGGGTTCGTCGCAACTTCCTGCGGCGTGCCGTCGGCGATCAGCTGGCCTGACTCGAGCACGAGGATCCGGTCGGATACCTCCATGACCGATGGCATGTCATGCTCGACCAGCACCACCGTGACGCCGCTGGTGCGGATGCGCCGCAGCACGTCGATCATGGCGGCGGTCTCGGTCGGATTGAGGCCGGCGCAGGGCTCGTCGGCCAGGAGCAGGTCGGCGCGCGTGGCAATGGCGCGGGCGACCTCGAGATGGCGGAGCTGTCCCACCGTCAGCACGCTCGCCGGCTGCTCGGCCAGATCTGCCATGCCGGCCAGCTCCAGGGCGTGCCGCGTCGTCGCCTCGACGTCGCGTGTCCCTGCCTTGCCGAACAGGGCCCCGATCCGCACGTTCTCGGTCACGCTGAGATCGCGGAAGGGCCGCGCGATCTGGAAGGCACGTGCCACACCGAGTTCGGCGATGCGGTTGGTCGGCATGCCCGTGATCAGGTGGTCCTTGTAAGATACGCGGCCGGCGGTCGGCGCGAGGTAGCCGGTCACGAGGTTGAACAGCGTCGATTTCCCTGCGCCGTTCGGGCCGATGATGCTGGTGATCGATCCCGGTGCGACGGTGAACGTCACGTCTGAAATCGCCTTCAGGCCGCGAAAGGCCTTGGATAGGCCCTCGACGCGCAGGATGGGCGTCGCGCTCATTCGGCCGGCGCCTTGTTCTTGTTCTGCCAGCGCTGGCGGAAGCTACGTACCAGCCCGATCACGCCGCCGGGCGCGGTCAGGACCAGAACGACGAGCAGCAGGCCGGTCGCGAACAGGTGGAAGTCGAGCAGGCGGGCGAGGATGACCTGGGTGACGAACACCAGCATGAAGGCGCCGATCACCGGTCCGAACAGCGTGCCCATGCCGCCGAGCAGGGAATAGACGATCAGGCTGAGGTTGGTGTCGTCGCGATAGACGGAATCGGTGGTGATGTAGCCAAGAGAATGGGCATAGAGCACGCCGAGCAGACCGGTGAGGACGGCACTGATGACGAAGGCAAGGCGCTTGTAGCGTTCCGTCGGCACGCCCAGCATGCGTGCGGTGTCCTCATCCTCCCGGATGCTGAGCAGGCCGGCACCGAACCGGCTGCGCCGGATCTGCCAGGCGATCAGCAGCACGATCACACCCGCCACGAGGTAAAGTTGGTAGAAGAAAATGGCGGGATCCCAGTCGGCCGGGGTGATCGTCGGGAAGTTGAGGCCGAGCGAGCCCTGGAAGAAGTCGATGTTGTTGTTGAGCTCGGCGCAGACCTTGGAGACGCCAAGCATCGCGATGGCGAAGAATGTGCCGCGCAGCCGGAGGATGGGGTAGGCGACGATGGCCGACAGCAGGGCGCAGGCGAGGCCGCCGGCGAGCAGGCCAAGCGGCAGCAGCAGCGGTGTCGGCAGGCCAGAAAAGCGTTCCTCGACAAGGCCGGCGGCGAAAGCGCCGACGCCGATGAAGGCGGCATGGCCGAAGCTGGCATAGCCCGCGAATCCGCCCAGGATCGCCCAGGCGATCGCCAAGCCTGCCGAGTAGAGCATGAGCTGGCCGACACGCACATAGAAGGGCGGCATCACCAGGGGCAGCACGGCCAGGATGACCGCGCAGGCGAGGATGATCGCCACGAACGCGGCGGGGCTAGGCTTGGCGTTCACGGCGTCACCGGGACGGGGCGAAGGCGTTGCCGAGCAGACCCTGCGGGCGCACGAGCAGCAGCAGGACGAGCAGCAGGAACATCGTCACGTTGGGAAAGGACGGGCCGATATACTGTGCGGTCAGCGTGCTCACGATACCGAGCAGCAGCCCCCCGATCAGCGCGCCGGCCGGGCTGCCGACGCCGCCGAGGACGACGACGACGAAGGCATTCAACGTCCAGATGCCTTCGTCAGCCGGCGAGAAGGGCAGGATGATGCCGATGACGATCCCCGCAGCACCGGCGAAGGCCGCCGACACGGCGAAGGTCATGGCATAGACATGCCGCACGTTCACGCCGCACAGCCGGGCCGCCATGGTCTGCTGCGCCGTGGCGCGGATGACGCGGCCGAGCGACGTGTATTTCAGCAGGGCGGCCAGGCAGGAGAGCAGTACCAGGCTGGCCGCCAGGCAGCTCACGCGCACGGCGTCGAAGGCGATCGGCCCGAGCTTGAACGACGCGAAGGCATAGGTCGGCGTGATGCTGCGCATGTCCGGCGAGAACAGCCAGATCATGACGTTGTGCATCATCAGCGCGACGCCGAAGGTCAGCAGGATCGACGCGAAGGGCGCGCTGTCGACGGCGTACTGGATCAGGAACCGCTGATAGGCGTAGCCCACGCCGGCGAGGATCACCATCACCAGCGGCATGGTGAGCAGCGGATCGATGTGGAGGATTTCCGAGAAGATGAGCGCCAGATAGGCACCCAGCAGGACGAGGATGCCGTGGCTCAGGTTGATGACGTGCAGTACGCCGAAGATCAGCGAGAAGCCGACCGCCGCCAGCGCGTAGATGCCGCCCAGCACCAGGCCGTCGGCCAGCGTCTGCGCAATGAGGTTCATGCGTCGAGGCCGGTTCTAGGCCTTCTTGTCCCAGGTCGGCGACGGATAGATCGCCTTCGCCGAGGCCGCATCCGGCGGGTACACGATCGCCAGCTTGCCCTTCTGGACCTGGCCGATCATGCCGCCCATCAGAAGCGCGTCGCCGTCGCCTTGCGGCGTGAACTTGATGCGGCTGTAGAAGGTCTCGTAGTCGGCCGCCGCCAGTGCATCGCGCACCGCCTCGGGCTTGGTGCTCTTGGCGGCCTGCATGGCCAGAACATAGGTCTCGATGCAGGCAGCCGCGCCCGCGACGTGGTAGGCGATCGGGCGGGTGAACTTGCTCTTGTAGTATGCGACGAACTTCTTCGAATCGCCGAAGAACTTGTCCTTGAAGGGCACGTTCTCATCCCAGTAGGTCTGGCACAGCAGCGCCTCGGAATACTTGCCCAGCGCTTCGCGGAACGATTCGAGCTGCGGACCCAGACCCTGGAACAGCAGTTTCACGTTGGTGTTCGTGGCGACCATCTGGCGCGCGACCAGCAGCGAGTTCTGGTCATGCATGACGCAGATCAGCAGGTCGGGCGTGTTGGCGCGGATCGATCCCAGGACGCTCGACACGTCGGTCGGCTTGGCGGGCAGCTCATAGCCGTCGAGACGCTTGAAGCCGGCGGCATCGCACGACGAGCGTACGCCCTCGGCCGCTGTCTTGGAAAAGGCGTCGTTGGTCCACATCACCGAATAGGTCTGCGCCGCGGGCTGCAGGGTCTTGAACATCGCCGCAGTGGCGGCGAACTGTCGGGTGGCGCGCGGGAACATGCCGAAGATGTACTTGTAGCCGCGTGTGAAGATCGCGTCCGAGCCGCCGCCGGTCTGCACCATCGGCTTCTTGGCACGCTCGGTGATGGCAGCCGTCGGCAGCACGATGTTGCTGCCGAACGAGCCGAGGAACAAGTTCGTGCCTTCGTCGATCTGGCGCTGGATCAGGGTGGTGGCACGGGCCGGGTCGCTGGCGTCGTCGAACAGCTTGAGCTCGATCTTGTACTTGTCGCCGGCGATCTCGACGCCGCCCAGAACGTCGTTCATGTAGCTGACGGCAGTGATGTAGCCGTTGTTGACGTTGAGGCCGGTCTCCGCCGCCGCTCCGGTGAGCGGCACCGAGCCGCCGATCACCAGGGTCTTGGCCTGGGCATGCGCGGACCTTATGGCGGGAGCGCCGATTGCCGCCGCCCCGAGCGCCATGCCGAGCTGCGATACCACTCGACGGCGGGTCGGCTTTCCAGTCTGCGACGTCATTCTCATCTCCCTCCGACGGTTCCCCACGTCCGCAACGCGACCAAGCTTAAGACGCGACCCCTTCGAGTCAATGCGCGCCCTCCGCATCGCGGTCGATATCGACCGGCGAAGAGATGCAAGGGCGGGGCCAACATCGATCTATGCTCGATGCTTTCCGAATCGGTCCTCGATGAACTGCAGGACGTCCGCTGCACAGCGGTCCGGTACCATGTCGCAGATGTTGTGGGGCAGTCCTTCGTAGACTCTGACGGCGACGTCAGGAATCGCCTTGCGCATCAGGTCGTAGTTGTCGGTCGAGCCGACGCTCTCGGCGCCGGGATAGACGATCAGGGTGGGGCACGTGATGCGGCCGAGCTCGTCATACCAGTCGAGCGTCGTCATGAGCCCGATGAAGCGTCCGATATAGGGCGTGTCGTTGTTCGACGCCTCATCGAGGAACCAGTCGATGAGGCCCGGGTCGTCGTCGTTCAGGCGCTCGTGGATGGTCGCCGCGAGGAAGCCGCGCAGTCCCTCCTTGGCGACGCGCGGCAGCCATTCGCGCGCCTGGCTGCGCTTCAGGCCGGCCGTCGAGCCGAACAACGCCAGACTCTTGACCTTGTCCGGATGCTCGATTGCGAGGCGTTGCCCGACATAACCGCCCGCCGAGTTGCCGACGATGTGGACGCGGTTGATGCCGAGATGCGCCATCAGCTCGAGCACGTCCTGCACCAGCCGGTCCATGCTGAGCGCCGGCTCCGGTGGCGGCACCTGCGACTGGCCGTGGCCGCGCAGGTCGAGGCGGACGACGTGGAAGCGGCGCGCCAGCGCGGGCACCATGCCGTAGAAGCGCTTCGACGAGCCCATCGCCGAATGCAGCAGCAGCACCGTGTCGGCCTGGCGCCAGGGATCGGAGAAGTCGTCGACATAGTAGGCGAGACGCATTCCGTCGCTGCTCGTGAATTCCATGACCCTTCTTCCTATGGATAGATCGACAGTTCGCCGGTGGCGGCCTTCTGCTGGAACTCCAGCGCCGCCTGCTCCAGCGTCATGAAGACGGCGTCCTTGCGCGAAAGTGCGTCCACCAGCTTTTCGAGGATCAGCATGCGATGGCCGCGGCCGATGACATATGGATGGAAGGTATAGGTGAGGACGCCCCAGTCGACGGCCTTCTGCATGTACTCGAAGTCAGCGAGCCAGTTCTCCAGGACGAGGCGGGCGTTCATGAGGCCTGGCATGAGCTGGCTGGATGTGCGCAGGAACTCGAAATGGGGGAAGTCGTCGAGCGACCAGGCGATCGGCATCTCGACGAGCGGCGTATGCGCGCCGAACTCCGGCGCGGCATCCTTGTGGATGCGATCGCCGCGGCGGACGAAATAGGGGCAATAGTCGTTGCCCATCATGCTGCTCTCGTAGAGGAAGCCGTTGGCCAGCAGCAGGTCGACCGTGCGGTCGCTGATGTCCCAGGAGGGAGAGCGGTAGCCGACGGGCGCGCGGCCGGTGAGGCGTCGTATCGCTGCGCCGGCGCGCATCAGCCCTTCGGTCTCCTGCTCGGCACTCAGAGCGGCTGGCGGATCATGCGTCCAGCCGTGGTGCCCCACCTCATGACCGCCATTCACGATCTCGTCGCAGGCCTGGGGATAGGCCTCGATGACTGTGCCCGGAATGAACCACGAGGTGCGGATTCCGTGGGCGGCGGCCAGGGCGAGGATGCGGCGGGCGCCGACCACGCCGAACTCTCCGCGCGACACCGGAGTGGGGGTCGTCAGGCCACGCGCGATGAGGCCGGACCAGGCGTCGAAGTCGAACGTCAGGCAGACGATGTGGCGAGCCATGGCAACCCTACTCGAGCTTGATGCCAGCCTTCTGGATGGTCTGGGTCCATTCGGCGACCAGCGTGGCGAGCTGGGCGGTATGGTCTGCCGGCGAATTGGCGATGATCTCGTAGCCGAGTTCCTTCAGCTGCGCGGCGATCTTCGGCTCCTGCAGGGCGCGCACGAAGTGCTCGTTGAGGACCTTCAACGCTTCCGGCGGAGTGCCGGCCGGGGCGTAGATGCCCCAGTAGCTCTCGGCATTGACACCGGGCAACCCGGCTTCGGCGAAGGTCGGCACCGTCGGCATGATTTCGGAGCGCTTGTTGGCGCTCATGGCCAGCGCGCGCAGTCGGCCCTGTTCGACGAACTGGCGTGACGAACTGATACCGCCGAACATCATCTGGACGGCACCGGACAGCAGGTCGTTCATCGCAGGCGCAGTGCCCTTGTAAGGTACATGGACGATATCGACGCCCGCCACCTGCTTGAACAGCTCGCCGGCGAGGTGCGGTGCCGTGCCGTTGCCGCCCGAGCCGAAGTTGAGCGTGCCCGGCTTGGACTTGGCCAGGGCGACCAGCGACTGCACGTTGGTTGCTGGCACGGAAGGATGCACCAGCAGCGGCACGGGGCCGCTTGCGATCATGGTGAGGCCCGTCAGCTTCTTCAGCGTGTCGTAGGGTAGCTTGGCGCCGAACAGGCCGGGATTGACCAGGATCGCGCTGTCGACAGCCAGGATGGTGTAGCCGTCAGGCGCGGCGTCGGTCACCATCTGGGTGCCGATCATGGTCGCGCCGCCGGGTTTGTTGTCGATCACCAGCTGCTGGCCCAGCGTACGGGACACTTCGGGGGCGAGGGCACGCAGCAGGATGTCAGTGCCGCCGCCCGGCTGGTAGGGGATGACGACGCGGACGGGCTTGGCCGGAAAGGTCTGAGCCTGCGCGTTGGCGGCAAGCAGGCCGAATGACAGGGCTATGAGAAGGAGACGGCGCATCGGGGAATCCTGGGTCAGTGGGGACGGGCGACGTGGAGGGCGGGCGACGGCATGCCGAAGCGCCAGCGCAGGAAGGCGAGCACGTCCTCGGCGCAGCGTTCGGGAGCGGCCTCGCCGATGTTGTGCGGCAGCCCTTCGTAGGCGATGAGCTGCACGTCCGGGATGCGCTTGCGCATCACGTCGTAGTTGCTGATCGAGCCCACCGTTTCGGCGCCGGGGATCACCAGTAACGTGGGGCACCGGATCTCGCCCAGCCGGTCGCTCCAGTCGAGCGACGACATCAGCCCGACGAAGCGGCCGATATAGGCCGGGTCGCACTGAGCGGCGCGCGACACGAACCACTCGATCTTGTGCGGATCGGTACCGGGCACGAAACGATCCTCGATCGTGTCGAGAAGGAACTTTCGGATGCCGTCCTTGGCGATGCGCGGGATCCAGGTCGCGGCCTGGCTGTTGCGCAGGCCGGGGGTCGACCCGAACAGGATCAGGCTCCTGACGCGCTCGGCATGGCCTATGGCGAGATTCTGGCCGATATAGCCGCCGGCCGAGTTGCCGACGACGTGGGCGCTCCTGCAGCCCAGCAAATCCATCAATTCGAGCGTGTCTGCGACCAGCCGGTCCATGTCGAAGCGGCTGTCGGGTGCCGGCGTTTGGGAGTTTCCGTGGCCGCGCAGGTCGAGGCGAACGACGCGGTACAGGCGCGACAGCGGCGCTACCCAACCGTAGAAGCGCTCGGCGCATCCCATCGCGGCATGCAGCATCAGCAGCGTCGGCGCATCCGCCCAGGGATCAGTGTTGTCGTCCACGTAGTAGGCGAGCTTCAGCCCGTCCGTCGTGGTGAAATGATGTGGTTTCATCCCCGGGACCCTCATTGAAGAACCGCGCCGACCGACAGGCCGCCGCAGATATGGACGATCTGGCCGGTCATGTAGGCGGCATCGTCCGACAGAAGGAACGCCACCACCTTGGCGACGTCGTCCGGCGTGCCCAGGCGCCTCATCGGGATGGCGCCGACCAGCCTGCGGGTGAGCGGTGAATCGGATGGATTGGCGCTGCGGAAAAGCTCGGTGTCGATCATGCCGGGCGCCACCGCATTGACCGCGATGCCGCGTCCGGCCAGCTCGAGCGCCCAGGTGCGCGTGAGCGCATGCATGCCGCCCTTCGTGGCGCCGTAGATCGTGCGCAATTCCTTGCCGAGCGCCGCCCGGCTGCCCATGTTGACCACCCGACCGAAGCCGGCGTCGCTCATGGCGGGCAGCACGGCCTGCAGGCAGAGCAGTGCCGCGCGCAGGTTGAGCGCGATCGACGCGTCGATCAGGTCATCGGCCAGGTCCGACAGCGGCACCGCCGACGAGATGCCGACATTGTTCACCAGCCGTGTGAAGCGGTGGCGCGTGCAGAGGTCGGCCAGGCAGGCGCGCGTCGCGTCCGCGTCGCGCAGATCGACCCGGATGAACTCGGCCCCCGCATCCGTTGCCGGATCGGCGATGTCGAGGTTGACGACGTGATAGTCGCGGGCGAGGCGCGCGGCGATGCCGGCGCCGATGCCCCGGCTGGCGCCGGTGACGAGAACTGCCTGACTGCTCATGCCGGCTGCAGCCCCAAGGTCTGGCCGCCGCAGACATGCAGCATCTGGCCCGTGATGAAGCCCGACCGGGCGTCGAGGAAGAAGGAGACCGCCTGCGCCACGTCGTCGGGCACAGCCAGGCGCTTCATCGGGATTGCGGTCAGCACGTTGGCGACGACGTCGGGAGAGTTGTTCCGGCGGAACGTCTCGGTGTCGACGGGACCAGGCCCGATTGCGTTCGCGGTGATGCCGTCGGCGGCGAATTCCAGCGCCCATGTCCGCGTCATCGACAGCAACGCTCCCTTGGTCATGGAATAGACGGTACGGTTGGGCCGTCCCTGCACCGCGCGGCTGCTGATATTGACGATGCGACCGAAGCGGGCGGCGCGCATGGCGGGCAGTGCGGCCTGTGTGCAGAGCACGGCGCCCACCAAGTTGAGGTTCGCGACGGCGTCGAACGCCGCGTCGGTCACCTGCTCCACGGGCATCGCGCGGACGACGCCGGCATTGTTGACCACGCGGGTGACTGGAAATTCGCGCACGAGTTCGGCCAGGGCGAGCCGTGCCGCCTCCCGTTCGGTCAGGTCGATCGGCCGGAAATGTCCGGGGCTTCCGGCTGGCGGCGCTACGATGTCGACGTTGACCACGGTGTGGCCTTCCGACGCCAGCCGCTGGACGATGGTGCGGCCGATGCCGTTGCTGCCGCCGCTGACGAGCGTCACGTCGGTCATGCCGCCAGCCCGGGTGTCCTGGAGGGCGGGCCTGGCAGGATCTCCCCAGCGGACTGCAGTCGCTCGAGGCTGAAGATGCGCTCGATCATGTTGTCGATGCGTCGGTCGGAGAGCGGCTGCGCGCCCCGCCCGAAGCACTCGCGTACCTTCGTCTCGAGCTCTCTATCGGAGAGCGGTTGCGACGGCGTGCCTGGAAGGGTGTCGACCGTGATGCGATGCTCGTCACCGCTTGTGGTCCGCACCATGAGTGGAACCGGGACGAACCTGTCGTCTCGGCCGGCATCGATGCGTACATGCACCTTGGCCGCCAGCGGCGCGATGGCGGGGTCGAGCACGGCCGTCGGCTCGATCTCGGCCAGGCCGAGTCGGCCTCGCAGCAGCACCGAGGCGACTGAGTACTGGATGCTGAACTGGGCGGCCGTCTGAGGCGTATCGCCGGGGGCGAAGGGGCTTCCCACCAGGCGCGCCATGTAGGGCGTCAGTTCGACCGTGACGGACTCGACGCGGTCCGGCGTCAGCGCGTGACGTCCGGCCAGTGCCTGCATGCCCGCGATGGCGGCGTGATTGCAGAAGCAGCTCGGATATTTCTTGAAGGTCAGGTCGGGCAGGAAGAACCTCGTGCCGAGGCCGTCGAGCATGCGGTCTCGATCGAGTTCCGTGTAGACCGCGGCGAATCCGGCCTTTCCTTCGAGAGCTTCGGTCGGGCCGGTGATGCCGCAGGCGGCCATCAGGGCCGCCTCGACGCCAGCCTCGGCGGCGCTTGCCGACTGCAGGCGCTTGGTCAGGGTCTTCTCGATCAGCGACTGCTGCGTTCCGCCGGCCGTGCCCAGCGCGATGCCGATCGCATGGACCGTGTCACGCGCGTCGAGCCGCAGGATGCGGGCGCCCGCAGCCGCGGCGGCGAGCCCGCCGAGCACGGACGTGTAGAACCAGCCGGGGTGGCTCTTCACCGCACGGCCCATCCGGATCATCAGCTCGTCGCCGGCGACCAGTGCCGTGATCAGTTCGGCGCCGCTGGCGCCGGCACGCTCGGCCAAGGCCAGCACGGCGGGCAGGATGACGATGTCGGCGTGCACCGTCGCCTGGTCATGCAGGGTGTCGTAGTCAAGCGCCGCCGCCATCATCCCGTTCAGTCGCGCGGCCGCAGGGGCCGGCAAGTGATGGCCATGTGCCCAAACACTCGCTTCGGCGCGGCCGCCACGTTCGACCAGCAGCCGGCGGACTTCGGTGACGCCAGCCGCGTTCGAGCCCGCCCAGGCGCACGCCAGCGTGTCGAGGATCTGCCGCTTGGCGCCCAGCACGACGTCATCCGGCAGCGTCTCGAAGCGCAGGCCGGCGGCCCACTCGGCGAGGCGGCGAGTCATGCCCGGTTCAGGCATGCGCCGGCGCCATCGCGTGTCCTGTCGGGCGACCCGTCTGGGCGCCGGTGATGTAGCCGGCCGCCATCGCGGGATCGATCGGACGTGCACCGGGCGCGTTGACCCAGAAGCGATAGAGCAGACGCTTGTGCGCCGCGTCGGCACCGTCGACGAACGCGGTGCGCCAGTGCAGGACGGTGTAGTTGTTGAGCAGCTGCATGTCGCCGGGCCGAAAATCCATCTCCAGCCGGATTTCATCGCGGTGCGCCAGCTCGACGATATGGTCGATCGCCGCCATCTCGGCGGCCGGCACGCCGGTCGGCATGCGCCGCTGCGCATCCTTTATGGTGCTGGCGTTGAATACGCTGCTCACGATGCCGTCGCGGCAGCGATAGACCGGTATCTTCTGCGGGGTGACGCCGTACGGATTGTCCTTCGAGGCGTCGCCGCGCAGGTCGTGGTGGAAGCCGCGATAGAGCACCTCGAGATATTCGGGGTGGTGCGCCAGGATCTCGTTGTAGATCGCGAGAGCGCTCGCAATGCGGCTTAAGCCGCCGGATACCGGCCGCCGCACGCACAGCAGTGCCACCATGTCCGACGGATCGGTGTGCGGGCGCTGTTCGGCATTGGTCTGAGAAGGTTTTACGTCGAGCGCATTGACGTCGAGCCCCCGGTCCATGATCTCGGCCATCAGGTCGCCGCGCAGGTTCTGGGTCACCGGCGTACCGAGGCGCAGTCCGATGCCCCAGTAGAGGGTCCGCACGGAGTCGAGGTCACGGCCTTCGACCGGCAGGCCCCGCAGCAACACGAAGCCGCGGCCGCTCAGCACGTCGTCGCGGCATCGCCTCAGCACCGCGTCGACCGTTGGCAGGGGAAAGTCCGACGCCTCGAACGCCCCGGCGTCGAGGCCGCGCGCCTGTACGCCGGCCACAGCGCGCTCGATCTCCGTCACCATCGATGGCGTGAGCTCGACACGCCATGCCGGATCGTTCGCGACATCGACGCCGCGCCAGGCGGAGGGATGCCGGATCGGACGTCGCCGGATTTCCATTGCGCGCTCCTGATTTCGGTGTGGCGAAAATAGGGACCACATGGATATTCTGTCAAAAGGAAAGGCCGTTCTGCTGTAGGCAACGGAGCAGGGTGATGGGCAAAGCCATGACGTCGGTCGAAAGGGCACTCGCGGTGTTGAGCGCCTTTCGGCCGGACGACACGACACTGTCGCTGGCGGAACTCGCGCAGCGCACGCAGTTCTACAAGAGCACCATCCTGCGGCTGGCACGCTCGCTGCAGAACACGCATTTCCTCGTGCGCCTGGAGAATGGCGGCTATCAGCTCGGGCCCGAGGTCGTCCGCCTTGGCGAGATCTGCAAGCGCGGCACCACGCTGGACAGCCTGATTATGCCGGTCTTGCAGGACCTCGCGGAAAAGACCGGTGAGAGTGCGACGCTCTATGTCCGCAAGGGCGATCAGCGCTTATGCCTGCGGCGTGTCGATTCACGTCGTACGATGCGAGACCATATTCGCGAAGGCGACCTGATCCCCCTGACGATCGGCGCGCCGGGTCGTGTCTTCCTGCATTTCGACTCCGGCGTGTCGCGCCACATGAGACGTGGCGCCGTGCCGTCGAACATCCGCACGAGCGCCCCCTATCCGCTGCCGATCATCACGAAGGGCGAATACGATTCGGCCATGGCCGCGATCGCCTGTGGCGTGTTCGGCCCGCAGGACGAACTCCTGGGCGTGGTCTCACTGTCGGGTTCGATCACCCGTTTCACCAAACGCGAGGTCCAGAAGATGGGCGAGGTCCTGCTCCGTGCGTGCCGTCGTCTCACGACGGAACTTGGCGGCAGTATCGAGCACTACGCGCCACGCAAGCGCCCTGAATGACGAGGGAAATCCGAATGTCCGACCATCCCGCCC
>QFCS01002086.1_pt1 | contig 22316 bp, 21 predicted proteins | sample 3576561 | NCBI WGS metagenome assembly QFCS01 | reverse complement strand
GGCACGCAAGTCTGCGATGTGACTTTTTTATTACAGTCTGATGACAGTCCACCAAGGCTGTGTAAAGAACGCAACCGATTTCGTGGTCAGGCCAGCGCGGCCGCGATGACGTCGGGCATGTCGGTGATGACGCAATCCACCCCCATACCGACCAGGGCGCGCGCGACGGCAGGATCGTCGATCGTATAGGCGGCCAGGGCGTATCCCGCCTGCTTGATGGCGACGGCCCAGGGCGCCGTGAGTTTCTTGCCATTGGTGTTGATGCCGGCTGCCCCCACCTGCTCCGCCAGCCCGCGCCAGTTCTCGACGTAGCTGTCGATCAGCAGCGAACGCGTGAATTCGGGGGCTTCGGCATGGATTGCGGCCAGCGAGGCAACCTTGAAACTCGAGAGCCAGGGCGGCGGCAGATGTGACGGCCAGCAGCGGCGCATGACCGCCGCCGCGACCAGCGCCGTTTCGGCCTCCCGGCCAGGGCACGGCTTGATCTCGACATTGCAGCCCAGACCCAGCTCCCCGAACAGGGCGATGGCCTGCTCGAAGGTCGGCACCACGGCCGGCAGCTCGGCACGCGGCGTTTCGGCCACGAGGCGATCGACGCCTGTCGTCCGCTTCAACGATTCATCGTGCATGAGAATGGGTATGCCGTCGGCCGTGAGCTTCACGTCCGTCTCGACCCAGGTCGCCCCCCGCCGATGCGCCTCTCGAAAGGACTCCAGGGTATTCTCGAGAGCGTAGGCCGCCGCGCCGCGATGGCCTACGATTTTGGGCAGTTGCAGCATTCGCCGATACAAAGCTAGTCCGATGGTCTCCAATAGACGAATGTCCTGCCCAATGTCGATTTCCCCAATGTCCATTTTTCCCGACCGGTTCCGCCTCGATGGCCGCACCGCGCTGATCACCGGTTCGGCGCGCGGCCTAGGCTGGGAAATCGCCCGAGCGCTGGCGCAGGCCGGTGCAAGAATATGGCTGCATGGCCGGTCGGCCGACCGCCTGGCTCCCCGGCTGGCCGAGCTGCGCCAAGCCGGGCACGCGGCCGATGGCCTGATCTTCGACATGGCCGATCGCACCGCCATGGGCCGCGAGGTCGACGGCGCGGGTGCCATCGACATTCTTGTCCACAATGTCGGCGAGCGAGACCGTCGTCCCTTCGCGGACATAGAACCCGAGGCCTTCGCCCGGCTGGTCGATGTCGACCTGATTGCCGCCCACGCGCTCGTCAAGCTTGTCGCGCCCGGCATGGTCGATCGCGGCTGGGGTCGACTGATCATGGTCAGCTCGATCGTGGCCGATCTCGCGGCGCCCGGCGCCTCCTCCTACATCGCCGCCAAGGCCGGGCTGGCTGCACTGTCGCGGGCCCTGGCCTGCGAGCTCGGCAGCCAGGGCATCACCTCCAACGCGCTGTCTCCGGGCTTCTTCGCCACCGAGACCAACGCCGGGCTGGCGGAGTCGCCAGGGGGCGAGCAACTGCGCCAGCGCTGCCCTGCCAAGCGCTGGGCGGAACCCCATGAGATCGCCGGTGCAGCACTCTTCCTCGCTTCCCCGGCCGCTTCCTTCGTCAATGGGCATACGCTCACAGTCGACGGCGGCGTTTCAGCAACGTACCTTGCTTGATGATATGAACCGTGGACTTCTGGCAGGCGTTGGCCTCGCCCTTCTTCTGGCCGGCGCGCCTGCCATGGCAGCGTCGCCGGACGCACCGGCAATCGATGGCCGCCATCTCGGCCTTGTCTGGATGTTGCCCTTCGCAGGCATCCTGTTGTCGATCGCTGTCATGCCCCTGGCCGCGCCCGGCTTCTGGCACCACCACTTCGGCAAGGTCTCGGCGGCGTGGGCGCTCCTGGTCATCGTGCCCTACGTGCTGCTGCACGGCGCGGCTTCGGCAGCCTACGAGATCATCCACCTGATGCTGCTCGACTACATTCCCTTCATCGTGCTGCTGCTGGCGCTGTTCACGGTGACCGGCGGCATCCATATCCGGGGGAACCTGCGCGGCTCGCCATCGATGAACACCGCGCTGCTGGCGATCGGCACGGTCCTGGCCGGCTGGATGGGCACGACCGGCGCCTCGATGCTGCTGATCCGCACCGTCATCCGCGCCAATGACGACCGCCGACACAAGATTCATGTCTTCGTGTTCTTCATCTTCCTGGTATCGAATATCGGCGGTGCGCTGACGCCTCTCGGCGATCCACCGTTGTTCCTGGGCTTCCTCAAGGGCGTCAGCTTCTTCTGGACGACGACGCATCTCTTCTCCGAGATGCTGGTCTGCGCCATCGTGCTGCTGGCCGTCTTCTACGCAATGGATTCCTACTGGTATCGCAAAGAAGGCCATCTCAAGCGCGATCCGACCCCGGAGTCCGGGATCCGCATCGAAGGCGGCATCAACATAATCCTGCTGATGGCCGTGGTCGGCGTGGTGCTGGCCAGCGGCACGTGGAAGCCCGGAGTGCACTTCACCGTCTTCCACGTCACGCTGGAACTGCAGAACGTCCTGCGCGACCTGGCTCTGGTGGCGATCTGCGCGCTGTCGCTCAAGCTCACGTCCAGCAAGCTGCGCGAGGAGAACGGCTTCGGCTGGGGGCCGATGGCCGAGGTCGCCAAGCTCTTCGCCGGAATCTTCATCACCATCGCGCCGGCCATTTCCATCCTCAAGGCCGGCAACGAAGGCGCGCTGGCGCCGCTCGTCGCCCTGGTCACCGGACCGGACGGCAGACCCAATGACATCTGGTACTTCTGGCTGACCGGTATCCTGTCGAGCTTCCTCGACAATGCGCCGACCTATCTCGTGTTCTTCAATCTTGCGGGCGGCGATGCCGTGGTCCTGATGAGCACGCTGGCCAGCACATTGGCTGCCATCTCCTGCGGCGCCGTGTTCATGGGTGCCAACTCCTATATCGGCAATGCGCCCAACTTCATGGTCAAGGCCGTGGTCGAGGATTCCGGCATCCGCATGCCCTCCTTCTTCGGCTACATGGCGTGGTCGTGCGCCATCCTGCTGCCGTTGTTCGTGCTGATCACCCTGGTCTTCTTCCTGTGACGCCACGCCGCCTGGTCAGACCACAGGCGGACGGAACAGCTCCGCCAGCGTCCTGACCGCCTCATTCGCCTCGGCGCGATCCGGAGCTTCGTCGATATCGCCGTAGCCCTTCATCTCGCCGCCTGCCAGCGACTGGACGACGAGTCCGTCGCGCCGAGGCACCGCCAGGACGTGCCGATAGACCACACCATAACGCACCTCGGGCTGCGGTATCAGCCGAGCGATCTGTCCGCGCACCGGCACCAGCGTCTCGTCCCGCCACAAGGCGCGCGCCCCATAGCCCGTGCAGTTGATGACAACCTTGCTGCCCAGCGCGGCGATCTGAGACGGCGTGGTGAAGTCGGCGTGGCGGTACCGGCCGCCGGCGACGAAGAAGTCGTTCAGAAGCGTGCGGCCATAGTCCGCGATGTTGAACATCATGATCTCGCTGCGCGCCGCCGACGCGCCTCTGAAGGGTGTGGTCTCGATCGGCACGTGCCGCCACTGCGGCGTCAGATCACGGATGAGCTGCCCGTAGCGGACAAACTCGACCGCAGGCGGCGCTGCGGCGCTCGCGCCTGCGCTTGGCGTCACCGAGGCATCGGTCACCGAATATTGCTCGATCCACTCCACCGGCGTTCCCGGCAAGCCGAGATAGCCGCGGTGCATGCCGAAGGCTGTGCGCGCCATCTTCTCCCAGGCCAGCGCGAAGGCCGGCGCCGCCATGCCGACCTGGGCGATCCGCGAATCGGGCGTCCATTCGCCGGTGGCCCGTGCCGAGGTCGTGAACGGCAGCTGCTCGCGGGCATGGATGGTCACTCTCGCGCCGGCGCGCTGCGCCAGGATCGCGGATGTCAGTCCCAGAACGCCGCAGCCGACCACGGCCACCTCGCGCGGGCTGGCCTGCATGGCGAGCCGGACCGCTTCCGCACTGGACCCCCAGGACAGCGACCACCCGCTGCCGCCGTGGCCGTAATTGTGGACGACCAGCACATCGCCGAGCCGCTCGGTCTCCACGCGCGGGCCCGCCGGCCGGAACGGGCGCAGGCAGACCGCGACGTCGATGATGCGGTCGGTGCGCGCCCGGATCGGCGCCAGGGTTGACCCGCTCCCGGACGACGCGCCGGGAACCGTCGCGCAGCCTGCGAGCAGGCTCGCCACGGAGCCCAGTAGTATGCCCCGGCGACCCGGAAATGCATTCTCGATCAGCCCAGCCATACCTCTTTCTACACCGAAGTGCGGCGCAGACGGAGAGCATTGGCGATGACGCTGACCGAGGACAGCGACATCGCGGCGGCACCGATGATCGGCGACAGCAGGATGCCGAAGAAAGGATAGAGGACACCGGCTGCGATCGGCACGCCGGCGGCGTTGTAGACGAAGGCGAAGAACAGGTTCTGGCGGATGTTGCGCATGGTCGCTGCCGAAAGCCGGCGGGCGCGGACGATCCCCATCAGGTCGCCCTTGAGCAAGGTCACACCGGCACTCTCGATCGCGACGTCGGTGCCGGTCCCCATCGCGATTCCGACATCGGCCGCTGCCAGCGCCGGTGCATCGTTCACCCCGTCGCCGGCCATGGCGACGACCCGCCCCTCGCGACGCAGCCGTTCGATCACCGCGCTCTTCTGCTCGGGCAGCACTTCGGCCTCGATTTCGGATATGCCCAGCCGTCGCGCAACGGCTTCCGCCGTCGTGCGATTGTCGCCCGTCAACATCACGACGCGGAGGTTCTCGGCCGCGAGCGCCTTCAGGGCTTCCAGCGTCGTCGCCTTGACCGGATCGGCAATGGCGAGGATTGCAGCCGGCTGGCCGTCGACTCCGACGAAGATCGCCGTCGCACCTTCCCGCCGCTGCCGATCCGCTTCGGCCTCAAGCGCGGCGATCTCGACGCCGCCGGCCCGCAGGAAAGCCGCATTGCCCAACATCACCCGCCGTCCCCCGACCCGACCTTGCGCCCCCCTGCCGGTCGGCGAGTCGAAGTCCGTCGCCTCTTCCAACGTGAGGCCACGCCCGACGGCGGCCTCGACGATCGCTCGGGCCAGCGGATGCTCGCTTGCCTGTTCCACACTGGCCGACAGCGCGATCACCTGGTCCTCCGAGAAGCCCGACGCCGGCAGGACGGCCACGAGCTGAGGCCGGCCCTCGGTCAGCGTGCCGGTCTTGTCCACGACCAGCGTGTCGACACGTTCCATGCGTTCCAGTGCCTCGGCGTTCTTGATCAGCACGCCGGCCTGCGCGCCGCGCCCCACGCCGACCATGATCGACATCGGCGTAGCCAGTCCCAGAGCGCAGGGGCAGGCGATGATGAGGACCGTCACGGCCGCGACGAGGCCGAAGCCGAGTCTTGGCTCCGGACCGAAGATCGCCCAGGCGGCGAAGGCCGCAAGAGCGACAGCGATGACCGCCGGCACGAAGTAACCCGAGACCTGATCGGCAAGGCGCTGGATCGGTGCGCGGCTTCGTTGGGCTTCGGCCACCATCTGGACGATCCGCGACAGCATGGTGTCGCGCCCGACCTTGTCGGCCCGCATCACCAGGGCACCCGTCGTGTTGAGCGAGCCGGCGATGAGGCGCGCGCCCGTCTCCTTGGTGACGGGCATGGATTCGCCGGTCACCATCGATTCGTCGACCGACGACCGGCCGCTCACGACCTCACCGTCGACCGGAACCTTCTCGCCCGGCCGAACGCGCAGGCGATCGCCGACGGTCACCGCATCGAGCGCCACCTCCTCCTCACCGCCGTCGTCCTTCAGCCGCCGCGCGGTCTTGGGCGCGAGATCGAGCAGGGCGCGGATCGCACCTGACGTCTGTGCCCGTGCACGCAGTTCCAGCACCTGCCCGAGCAGCACGAGGACAGTGATGACGGCGGCCGCCTCGAAATAGACCGCAACCGTGCCATCATGGCCGCGGAAGGCCGGCGGGAACAGCCCCGGCGCCAGAATGGCCACGACGCTGTACAGCCAGGCCACGCCGGTACCCATGGCGACGAGGGTGAACATGTTGAGATTGCCGGTGCGCAGCGACTGCCACCCGCGGACGAAGAAGGGCCAGCCGGCCCACAGCACGACCGGCGTCGCCAGCAGGAATTGCACCCAGTTCGAGACCCTCGTGTCGATCAGCGCGTGCAACGAGAAGAGATGGCCGCCCATTTCCAGCGCCACCACTGGCAGGCTGAGCACCAGCCCGATCCAGAACCGGCGCGACATGTCGATGAGTTCTTCATTCGGCCCTTCCTCCAGCGAGACCTCGGCTGGCTCGAGCGCCATGCCGCAGATCGGGCAACTGCCCGGGCCGACCTGCCGGATCTCGGGATGCATCGGACAGGTGAATATCGCACCGGCTGGCGCAGCGAGGACCGGTGCAGTCTCGCCGGGTTCGAGGTAGCGTGCGGGTTCGGCAACGAACTTCTGCAGGCACTTGGGATTGCAGAAATAATAGGTCTGCCCCCCATGCACCGTCATGTGCTTGGCCGTCGCCACCTTGACCTTCATGCCGCAGACGGGATCGACGGCAATCTCCTCGGCCGCCGGATGTTCATGACCACGATGATGGTGAGCGTCGCCGCCGCAGCATTCCTTCGACATGCTTGCCTACATATACCCTACGGGGGTATAGTTCAAGGATGCACGACAGGCTCAAGAAATCGCAGCTCGCCCGCCTCGGCCGTATCGAAGGCCAGGTGCGCGGCATCGCCCGGATGATCGAGGAAAATCGCTACTGCATCGACGTGCTGACACAGATTCGCGCCGTCCGCGCGGCGCTGGACAAGGTCGAACAGGAGACATTGGGCAATCACCTGCAGCACTGTGTGGCCGACGCCTTCCATGCGGGCAGTCCGCAGGACCGTCAGACGAAGATCGACGAATTGCTGGAGGTACTGGACGCCCGGCGACGGTAACAACCAGGCGATCGAGTGCCGTCGATCATGCTTTCCTTCTACCAAAGGCGCGCAGCTGTCCGTCATCGTGGATGGCAGCGAAGGTGACGGTGGCGCCGGTGATCTTGACGCACGTCGCCTGTCCTTGGCCCATCGTCCGCCCTCGGTCGACAGCGTGATCGACGACCGCCCCGTACGCAGGAGGTCTGTGTAGCAGCACACGACATCGCCGACATTGACCGGCTCTCAGAAGATACAGCCCTCGTAAATTTTGTACTGCGGCACACCGCCGTATTCAGCGAGGCGCTGCACACCCTGGGACGGATGTCAGGTGGCCGTCATCTGGCTCTTCGACAATCCCGAAGTCCTGGCCCCTGTGCGGATCCATACGATGCGCGTGCTGATCGTCGAGGGTAACCCCGTCTATGGCCGCCTTCTTGCGGACCGGCTGGAGCGCGCCGGCTTCGCTGTCGATCTCCGGGCTCACGTCGCCAATTCCCATGACGTGCTGGTGAAGCTCGGCTATGCAGCAATCCTCCTGGATCTCGGGCTGCCGGATGCCGATGGTCTCAAGCTGCTGCAGCGATTGCGCGCTGCCGGCAAGACGACGCCGGTGATCGTGATGACTGCACGCGGCAGCCTGGACGACAAGGTCACCGGTCTCAGTGCCGGCGCCGACGACTACATGGTCAAGCCCTTCTCCTTCGATGAACTGCTCGCGCGCCTGCATGTCCTGCTGCGTCGCCCCGATCGATCGGCGGGTGACGTCCTGCGATGCGCGAATGTCCTCCTCGACATCGGCAATCACACGCTGGCCGTCGACGGACACGTCGTGCTGACGCGCACGCGCGAACTCGAAATCCTGGCGCTGCTGATGCGAAGCCCTGGCCAGGTCGTCAGGCGAGAAAAGCTCGCCAGAGACCTCTTCGGCCGCCACGGCGACCGGGATCAGAAATCCCTGGACGTCCACATGCACCGCCTCCGGAAGGCGTTGGCGACGGTCGGCGCCGGGATCGCCATACACTCGATCCGCGGACTGGGCTTTCTTCTCACGGAATCCCCGCCGGAGGCGGCTGCCTCATCGGCAGCCATCTCATGATCGACGGCCGCAATCTCGCCGTTTAAGCCGGCACCGCAGCCGGCACCGGGCCGGGTGCCGACGCAGGGGCCTGAGCTGCAGCTGTCGGGCCCGCATCGACTGATGTTCCCGTATGCAGCACCACCGAGGCCCCCTCCTTGGCGAACTCGATGCCGAGCGCCGGAAGGGCGCCGAACAGGCGCTTCATGGCCTCGCGCTGGATGGCCGCGGGATTGCCCGGCTTGGCGGTGAACTTGAAGCGGATCAGCAGGGCGTTTCCGACGATGTCAGCGACGCCCTGCATCTTGAACGGCGCCAGGATCTCGTCCTTGAACTGCGGCAGTTCGGCGATGTCGGCTCCGATCTTCTTCGCTGCCTTGCGCAGCTTCTCGATGTCGGTGTCACGGGCGAAGCGCAGGTTGAACTTCACCGTGATCCAGTCGCGGCTGAAGTTGGTGATCTGGCCGAGCTGGCCGAACGGTATGGTGTGCACCTGGCCGTTCTGGTGGCGCAGCTTGATGGAGCGCAGCGTGAAGCCCTCGACCGTGCCCTTCGCCTTGCCGCAGTCGATGTACTCGCCGACCCGGAAGGCATCGTCCGACAGATAGAAGATGCCCGAGACGATATCCTTCACCAGCGTCTGGCTGCCGAACGAAATGGCGATGCCGAACACTGAGGCGCCGGCGATCAACGGCATGATGTTCACGCCAAAGTCCTCCAGCGCGATCATCACGGCGATGAGGCCGATCGCGACGGCAACCGTGCGCCGCAGCAGCGGCATCATGGTGCTAAGGCGCGACGCCGGGGCGGCGCCACCGTCGCCACCGGCGGTCGCGTCGGCGCCACCCTTGCCCTTGCGGTCCATGTACGGATCGGTCGCGTACTTGAACAGCTCCCATACCACGAAGGCCAGGAACAACGTGAAGGCGGCCGTGCGCGAGGAACGCGTGAGCTGCGCCCATTCGCTCTCGTTGACGAGGCCCAGCACCTGAACCACCCAGCTTTCCGCAATGGCGACCACGACGATGATCAGGACGCCGACCCGTATGCAGCGCGCCACCACGTCCGGCAGCTTCGGCACCTCGCCTGCCGGCGTCCGGCCGAGCAGCTGCGAATCGAGCCGTCTCACGAAGGCCTGCATGAACGTCTCGAAGATCAGCAGCCCCACGACGAGATTAAGGGTCAGGACCATGGCGGACCCGACGTTGGAACGGCCCGAGATCGCCCCATACACCATCGTACCGGCGAGCGCGGCCAGGAAGACCGGCGCGACGGGAATCCAGTAACGGCCGACCAGCCCGACTACCTTGGCGACCTTGCCCAGATCGCCGAACCACTGGCGAGCAGCGTCACGGGACCCAAAGGCCATCCACAGGAATACCGCGAGATACACCACGGCCGCCATTATCTGGAAGGCCGCCATGGCTTCCGGTGCGGTCTGCATGGCGCGCAGGATAGCGGCCAGCAGGCGGCCCACGGCCATGACCAGCATCACCGCTGAGATGCGCAGGTACATGCCACGCGCCTCGTTGTCCCCGGCGGCGCACAATCGGGCCGCTGGCAAATCTGGCTGCAGCACCACCCGGAACAGCAGAACGAAGAGGCGCCACTCCCAGATGGCCGTGAGCACGGCCGCCGCAAGCCTCTCCTGCCCGGTGGTGCCGGCAAACCACGCGCCGGTTGCGGCATGGCAGATCAGCCACACCGCCGCCACGCCGAGGCCGTCCAGGACCGCCAACCCGCCAAGACTGCCAAGGGACCGCCAGCCGAATTGCGGCGCGGCCATCACGGCCAGCCGGCTGCGCAGATCGGCGAGCACGCGGCGCAAAGCAGCCTCGGCTGCCAGCGCGACCGCGACGATGGCTCCCAGCATCAGCAGGAAGCTGCCCGTGCCGCGTCCGCCCTGGGCGCTGCGGTCGAACAGGCTGGGAATGGCGGCGAGTTTCGCCATCACGACCGGCGTCGCCTGAGCGACCTTTTCGGCCCGGTCGAGGAAGACGGCGAAGGGGTCAGGACCCTCCTTGGGCGGCGTGACGATGATCTTGGGTCCCGGCGGCGCCTTGCCGCCCTTGCCCGATGCGGCAGGCTTCGACGGAGCCGGAGCGGCTGCAGTCGCCGGCGCTGGGGCCGGCGGCGCCAGCGTCCCCTCGGCCTTGAGCTTTTCCGTCACCGATGTGCTGATGGCGTCGACCAGGGCATCGAACTGCTCCTGTGTCATGCCTGGCGGGACATCGGGCGCCGCGGTCTGGGCTCGCGCCGCTCCCCCCATCAGGGCGACAAGGCTCAATACGAGCAGTAAACGGATCATCAACGCCAGCTCCCCCAAGCTCCGTCGACCATTTGCGCGGTCGCCAGCTCTCATTACGCCGGAGCAGGCTCGTTCTCAATTGATTCCCGTCAACCGCGGAATCGGATCGGCAAGGAAAGTGTCATCATGTATAGCTCGGCGTGACCAGATATTATGGCGGAACCGGTAGTAGCGGTCGTGGCGGTCGTGCAGCCCGCGACGCAGGTTGACCTCGAAGAGGTTGTTCACGTGCAGCGCGAGCCGGGCACCGGCAGGAATGGCCCCACCGAGGTCGTACCGCACCAAGCCGGCGCGCCTGGCGAACGCCCCGTCATATTGCCCTGACGTCATCCGCGTCAGCCAATTGTTCTGCTGGATTGATCAGTCATAGCGGCTGCCCAGCGTAAGCGTGATGCGATCGAGCTCGATCTGATCCTGCGCTTAGAGGCCGGTCTGGTTCTGCGTCCGGCTGAGATTCTGGTTGAGCGGCGCCCACGCGATCCGCTGGACGTGGTTCGAGCTGTAATAGTCGAGCGTCGGTGCCGTGCCGACCGCGTAGGGGTAGTTCCGGTTCGACTGATAGCAGTCCAGCCCCAGCAGCAGCTCGTGACCGATCGAGTACTGATCGCGCGCCGGTAGGTATTGATGTTGCGATCGGATCTCGTCCTGATGGACGAGGATCTGCTCTGTCGTCGGAACGTCGCATGGCGCACCCTGCCTTGGCCGATGCAGATCGCCCACCGGCTCGGCATCAGCGAGGTCACCGTCAAGTTCCACCGCGGCAACACGATGCGCGAGATGGGCGCCAGATCGCCGGCGGAACTCGTCAAGATGACGGAGGCGTTGAATCTCCAAGCCTAGACCATCGTATGATTCCGCTCGCCGCAACAATGAGGCAGAGAGGGACGTGACCGACCCCCCTCTCCTCTCCGTCATCGACGACGATTCGTCGTTGCGTCTGGCGCTGAGCGGCCTGCTGCGCAGCCACGGCTATCGTGTCGAGGCCTTCGACTCCGTCGAAGCATTCCTGGCATCGCCCGCCAGCACGGCCTCATGCTGCGTGCTGAGCGATATCCAGATCCCCGGTGGCATGAGCGGCATCGATCTCAAGGCGAACACGGTGAAGCCCGTCATCCTGATGACGGCTTTCAGCAGCGATTCCGTCCGCGCCCGCGCGCGGCAGGTCGGTGCCGTCTGTCTTCTGGAGAAGCCCTTCACCGACCGCGAACTGATGGACTGCCTCGGCCGAGCCGGCGCCTGAACTGTCATACGCCCAAAGTATGATTCCGGAGGCTGACGACGTCGCGCATCCTATGGCGAGGATGTATCCGGCCAGAGGGGCAAGGTGACATGACAGCCAGGGAAGAGACTTTCGCAAGCACGGACGGTCTCGAGATCTTCTTCCGCGAATGGCTGCCCTCCGGTACGCCCAGGGCGGTCGTCGTGATCTGTCACGGCGTCAACTCGCACAGCGGCCAGTATCTGTGGACCGGTGAGCAGCTGAGCGGGGCGGGCTTCGCCGTCTATGCCCTCGACCTCCGTGGCCGCGGCCGATCGGCAGGCGAACGTTACTACGTCGAGGATGTGGCGGATTACGCCGCCGACGTGGCCGGCATGGTGAACATCGCCAAGCAGCGACATTCCGGCCTCAAGGCGTTCCTGCTGGGCCACAGCGCCGGCGGCGTGACGTCGGCGATCTACACGCTCGACAACCAGGCCGAGCTGGCCGGCTTCATCTGCGAGAGCTTCGCCTTCCAGGTACCGGCGCCGGGCTTCGCGCTCGCTGCCATCAAGGGCTTGAGCCACATTGCGCCACGCTTGCCCGTGCTGAAGCTGAAGATGGCCGACTTCACGCGTGATCCAGCAGCACTTGCCGCCCTCGAGGCGGATCCCCTGACATTGAACGAAGCCCAGCCGGCCGCCACCGTCGCGGCCCTGGTGCGCGCCGACGAACGGCTGCGCGAGGAGTTCCCCAGGATCACGATAGCGGTCTTCATCATGCACGGCACTGCCGACAAGGCGACGGTGCCCGCCGGCAGCCAGTTCTTCTTCGAGACGGTCGGTGCCACCGACAAGACACTGAAGCTCTACGAAGGCCACTACCACGACCTGCTGGCCGACCTCGGCAAGGAAGACGTCCTGGCAGAGATCGTGGCCTGGATCGACAAGCGGCTGTAGCGGCGGCGCAGCAGCCAAGCGCGGTGTCCTGCTCAGCCGCCGTAGGCGGCCGCATAGGCATCGCGCAGTGCGTCCTCGAGCTTGCGGCCCTCCCGATAGGGATCGAGATTGGCCGGCCGCTCGACGCCGGGCAGCAGCCGCGCGCAGGGTTGCGGCGCACCGAGAACCGTCTGCACCGGGATGCGTTCGGCATAGATCGGCAGCGCATAGTCCTCGTCGTCGTCCGCGACGCCCTTCGAGCGGATTTTCGCCGAGGCGCGCTCGATCTCCATGGCGATCACGCCCGTCGCCTTGATCTCCTGCGTCGAGCTCTCGCGCAGCTGCGCCGTCCGGCCCGGGAAGAGCCGGTCCACCATCATCACCAGCGCCTGCCGCTTCTCCTCGGGATCCGTCACCAGCTTCGCGTGCCCGAACGCCATGACGGACCTGTAGTCGGCGGAGTGGTTGAAGCCGCAGCGTGCCAGCACGAGGCTGTCGAAGTAGGTCACGGTAAGGCAGGCCGGCTCTCCCTTGGAGAGGTTGCGGAGCATGCGGCTTGCGCTGCTGCCGTGCCAGTAGAGCCGCGTGTCTTCGCGCCAGAACAGGGTCGGCGTGCAGAATGGTTGTCCGTCGATCACGTACGACACATGGCACAGGGACGAGCCATCGAGCAGCGCATGGATCGTCTCCCGGTCGTAGGAGCCGCGTTCGTGCAGTCGCTTGACGCGGTTGATGCCATCAACGGGGTAGGTCGTCGTCGCGTCGGTCGTGGTCATCGCAGCCCTCTTCGTTGACGAGCGATGTCGCATATGGAATGTGGTTTTCTCTAGATCCAATTTCATGACGATTTCGCCAACCACTTCACGCCGGCAGCAGGTCCTCGATGTGCCTCTGCTGCTTCACCGGGCCACCGGCAACCAGGCGCAGCGCGTCCATGACGGACTGCGTTCGGCGATCCTCGACGGCCGCCTCACCGCCGGGCTGCGGCTGCCGTCGAGCCGAGCTCTGGCCGATCAGCTCGGGATCAGCCGCAACATCGTCGTCGCCGCCTACGAACAGCTGGCCGGCGACGGCCTGATCGATACCCGCCGCGGCGCCGGAACCTACGTCACGTCCCTGCTGCCGGCGCCGCGCCGCCAGCCGGAGGCCTCGACCTTCGAGGCCGAGCCGCCGCCGCGCCATCCGTTCGCCGTCGGCCGCACGCGCTCGGATCCGGTGCTGCTGCGCCGTTTCGCTGCGATCACGCGGCGGCGCATAGCGATGGCCACGGAAAGCGACCTCGCCTATGGCGATCCGCGTGGCAGCAAGGCGTTGCGCGAGCAGGTCTCGCTGCATCTCGCCGCGAGCCGCGGCGTGCGGCGCGATCCCAGCTGCATCCTGATCGTGAGCGGCACGCAGAGCGGATTGCGGCTCTGCGCCGATGCGCTGCTCTCTCCGGGCGATTCGGTCTGGATGGAGGACCCTGGCTATCCGGTCTCGCGGCGCACGCTTGCCGCCATGGGCCTGCGCATCGTCCCGGTCCCCGTCGACGCCGGCGGCCTAGACGTCGCAGCCGGCCGGCGCCGGCACGAGGCGGCGAGTGCCGCCTACGTGACTCCGTCCCACCAGTTCCCGACCGGCGTCACGATGAGCATGCAGCGCCGGGTCATGCTGCTCGACTGGGCGCGCGCCCGGAACGCTTGGATCTTCGAGGACGACTACGATAGCGAGTTCCGCTACGACGGCCCGCCGCTCACGGCGCTCGCCGGCATCGATGGCAGCGACCGCGTCATCTATTGCGGAACCTTCTCGAAGACCCTCTTTCCCGGCCTGCGCATCGCCTACCTCGCCCTTCCACCTGCAGCCGTCGCGCGCGTCGTGGCGGCACGGGCGACCTACGATCGCTGCCCACCCGTCCTGCTCGAAGGCGCCCTCGCGGAACTCATGGCCGAAGGTGCTCTGGCCGCCCATACGCGGCGGATGCGCAACCACTATCGCGCCGCGCGCGAAGCCGTCGGGGAGGCGCTGGCGGCGGCTGGCGGCGACGCGCTACGGCTCGTCGTGCCGCCACAGGGACTGCATCTCGTGGCCTATCTGCCGCCCGGGCTCGCCAGGGACGCGGCGAGCCGCATCCGCGCCGCTGCCCGGATCGAGGCATGGCTCCTGACGGAAACGCGCCTGTCGCAGCGCGGCCCCGACGGCTTCGTCCTGGGATTTTCCGGACATGAGACCTCGGCGCTCATTGCGGCATCTGCCCGCCTTGGCAGGGCAGCCCGGGATCATGTGCGGACATCATCGTAGCGCCCACCAACAGGTTCAGCTCAGCGCGCGTCCCGCTTGGCCTGGGCCACCGCGCCCGCCTTGCGCAGGCGGCCGCGCTCCATCGGGCGGATGAGATCGGGCCCCCGCGGGTTCTCCTTCTTGCGCAGCCCCTGATGGGCATGGCGTGTATTGAACGAGACCGATGTACGGTCATGGGCTTCCTGCTTCATCGCCAGCGCCTTTTGCGCGCTTTCGACCAGCAGCACCTTGGCGTTCATCTGTCGACGGCGCTCGACCTCGGCATTGAGCCGGCGTATGGCGGCGGACAGGACGGACAGCTTGAGCTTCGATCCTTCGTCCGCCGGCGACGGCTGGGCGCCGCGCGCCTCGGCCTTGCCGCGCATCTCGCGCCGCCGCCGATCGGCCATCGTCCGCGCCCTGTCGCGACGTTCCCGCACCAGCTTCACGAGGCCGGAAAGCTCGGAGTCCGGCAGCGCCTGCACGCCTGGATGGCGTGACTGGTCGACCAGCTCGCGTTCGTCCGCGCTGAGCGCCCGAGCCTCTTCCTTGCGCGACACTGCCATCGGTCACCCTCCCTGGATGGTTCGCCTAGGAGATAGTACGTCCGGCCGGGCAGCCAAGTTGCGATAGGGTACCTGTCTCAAAAGCCGATCGCACAAGCCGATCGACTTGCCTGCCAGAAACGGCACCACTACGATTGGCGACGGCGAGGTGCGCTTGCGGGTACAGAAGAAAGACAAGGACGGGAAGGCCCCCGGTATCAATGTTCGGGCCGCCTCCCGCACCATCGACCTGTTCGAAGCCTTCGCGACCATCCGCCGTCCCATGACGGTGTCGGAGCTGTCGCGCGCGCTGAAGATGCCCGTATCGAGCTGCTTCTCGCTGATCCGCACACTCGAAGCGCGCGGCTATCTGTTCAGCATGCCGCCGGGCAACAGCTTCTATCCGACCAGCCGTCTGCGCAATGTCGCCGAGGATATCACGAAGGCGGACCCGGTGCTGACGGTCGCCGGCAGCGCCGTCCGTCAGCTGCGGGACGAATCGCGCGAGACCGCGATGTTCGGCAAGCTCTGCCGGAACAAGGTCATCCTTCTCGCCGTCGAGGTCCCCTCGGGCCCGGCGCGGTACATGCCCCGCGTTGGCGACCTGCGGCCAGCACATGCGACTGCCATCGGCAAGGCCCTGCTGGGATCCCTTCCCGACGAGGAACTCGACAGGCTCCTCCCGCAATTGCCGCTGGAGAAGCTCACCAGGACCACGATCACGGACGCAGGCCAGCTCAGGAAGGAGCTGGCCACGAGCCGGCGCCGGGGCTGGTACACGAACGCCGAGGAGACCATTCCGGAGATGACGTCGCTCTGCGTGCCGCTGCAGATGCGTGGCGAGCACTACGCGCTGGCGGTATCCGGTCCCACCGTGCGCATCAAGACCAACTTCAAGGAAAATCTCGAGCGACTGCAGGCCGCCGCGACCGCGATCAGCAGCACCTGAAGGCTGCCTAGCGGGCCGGCTTCCGCGAGATCCTTTCATAAGCCGACGCCAATGCCGTGCGGTGCTCGTCCGTATTGTGCACCAGCGCCTGCATCGCCGCCGAGACTTCCAGAAGATGGTTCATCTGCATATTGCGTCCCATGCGCAGCAACCGCTTGGTCATGCGCAACCCGTCGGCGGGATGTTGCGCGATGCGACGGGCGAGAGACATCACTTCGTCCATGAGGCGCTCCGCCGGAACGATCCGGCTGACGAGGCCAATCTCGAGTGCCCGCGCCGCGTCGACGGTTTCGCCCGTGAACGCCATCTCGCAGGCATCCGCGAAGCTCATCGTGCGCGACAGCAGCCACGCGCCGCCGTCGCCGGACACCAGCCCCAGCGTCACGAATGTCTGGGCGAAGCGTGCCGTCTGCGCGGCGATGCGGATGTCGCACATCATGGCGAGATCGCAGCCCGCGCCCATAGCCGGGCCGTTCACGGCGGCGATCACCGGCACTTCGAGCGCTTCGAACAGTTCGGGCAGTTGCTGGATGCCACGACGATAGGTCATGCGGGTCGCTTCGGGACGCTCGCGGTCGACCAGCGACGAGCCGTCGAGCATCGACTTCAGGTCACCCCCCGCCGAAAAGGCGGAGCCATTGCCCGTCAGGACGATGCACTTCACTTCGCGATCGCGATCGAGCATGCGCATCGTATCGGCAAGGCCGTCGATCATCGCGATGTCGGTGAAGGCGTTGCGGCGCTGCGGCCGGTTGAGCCGGACGGTCGCAATGCCGTCCTGCCGTTCGACCAGAACAGCCGCCTCCTCCATGGATGCCTCTTTCATGACGTCACAAACTGCCAGAGATCGTGCGCAGGATGGCTGCCGGCCTGTCGGCCGAGCCGTTCCGCCCAGTAGGCCAGCGGTCCGAATTCCGCCCGCCACGCCTGGATCGCCGAGCTGTGACGATGCAGGTGGTATTCCCAGGCGTAACCCATCGCGCCGTGCACCTGGTGGGCCACCGCCGCGCAGTCGGCGCCCGCAAGGCACGCATTGATCCGGGCCGAGGCGATGTCGCGTTCGACGTCCTGATCCCGTTCGACTGCGTGATACGCGGCTTCTACCGAAACCCGGGCAGCGGCGAGCCTGCTGGCCGCTCCCGCGATCTGATGCTGGATCGCCTGGAACGACGCCAGAGGCTTGCCGAACTGCACCCGCGTCCTGGCATAGTCGATGGCCAGCGACAGGGCCTGCTCCGCGGCACCGCAGATCTGCACCGACCGCATCAGCGCTCCCCGCAACAGCAGGTCGTCCGCAGACAGGTCAGGGAGCATAGCGACCGGCCGTTGCCCACAGAACCGCACCGTGTCCCGCGCTTCACCAGCGAGATTGCTGCCAGGCTCCACGGCACATCCGTCCAGCGCCACCAAGACGACTCCCTCGGGGAGGGGCAGCACGGCATGCACAGCGAGGCGCCCCCATGGCACGCCCGTGACGTGCCCGTCGAGCGTCGCGTCCCGAATGGCAAGCTCACGGCAGCCGGCTGCCGCCACGAAGGTCAGCGGCCCGCGCGGCACGGCATGCCCAGCCCGCGCCAGCAACGCTCCCGCGACCGCCGTCTCCGCCAGCGGGCAACGAGCCGCCGCGACCGCGGACGCATGGATGACGGCCAACTCGTCCCGCAACTCGCCACCTGCGCCGCCCAGCTCGGCGGGCACCGCAGGCAGCGTGAAACCGTCGCGCTCCAGAATCGGCCACAGGCCGGGCCCGGCATCGGCCGCCAGGGCGCGCAATGCCGAAGCATGGACGGGATTGTCGTCGATCATCATCGAAGCCCCAGGCCGCGCGCGATGATGCCACGCAGGATTTCACGCGCTCCGCCGCGAATGGAGTAGGACGGCGCATGGAGCAGCGTCTGCGCCATCAGCCGATTGATGACATCGCCTGCCGCCGGGTCCGGCGCGCTGGCCAGGCTGTCGAGAAGGACCTCCCCGATATCCTGCTCGAGGCGTGACCCCAGCTCCTTTACCAGCGCCGCCTCGAGGTTCGGCAGCTTGCCGTCATTCAGCATCGCGGCGACCGACACCGACAAGGCACGCAAGCCGATCAGCCGCGCCGTCAGCAGGCCGAGCTTCTCGGGCGGCAAGGACGTTTCCGACCGGCCCATCTGCCTCAGCAGGATGAAAGAAGACATGAAGCGTTCCGGCCCGCTGCGCTCGAAGGCGAGCTCGCTCGTCACCTGCTCCCAGCCGTTGCCCTCAATGCCGACCAGACGGTCGTGCGGCACCAGCACGTCGTCGAACGTCACCTCGTTGAACTCGTGTTCGCCCGACATGTTCGGGATCGGCCGCAGCGACAGGCCCGGTGACCGCATGTCGACGATGAGTTGCGACAGGCCCGCATGGCGCCGCGACTCGCCCTCGGTGCGGCACAGCAGGATCATGTAGTGGTTGCGGTGCGCATTGGACGTCCAGATCTTGCGACCGCGCACACGCCAACCTTCCGGCGTGGAGACGGCGGCCGTCCGCAGGCTGGCCAGGTCGGAGCCGCTGTCCGGCTCGCTCAGGCCGATGCAGAAGAAGAGCTCGGCCCTGGCGATGCGCGGCAGGAATTCGTCCTTCTGCGCCTGAGTGCCGTAGCGCAGCAGCAGGGGGCCGACCTGGCGCTCGGAGATCCAATGCGCACCGACCGGAACACCCGCGGCGAGCAGTTCCTCCAGCAGGATGAACCGCTCGAGCGACGAGCGGTCCCCGCCGCCGTACTGCTTCGGCCAGGTCAGGCCGAGGAAGCCCTCCGCCGCCAGCCGCCGGCTGAACGCGGCATCGAACTGCGACCAGCAATCGGCTCGTGGCTCCTGCGCCGCAGGGTCGGCTTCGAGGAAACGACGCACCCGCCGGCGGAAGTCGGCGAAGCGATCGAGCTCGACGTTGCGATAGGGAAAGGAAATCTGGTGCATGATGCCCTAGGCGACGATACCGGCAGCCTGCAGCGCCTCAGCGCGGACAATGTCGCCCCCCCAGGCGGTCAGTGCACCCACCGGATTGCCGCGGCGCGCGAGTTCTGCCGGCCTGGCGTTGCCGGGCATGCGCGGCGCCGGCACCGGCTGCACGATGCCGTCCAGCGTCGTGAAGGCCCGGCGCTGCGCGAGATGCGGGTGCGATGGCGCCTCCTCGACCGAAAGCACCGGCGCCACGCAGGCGTCGCTCTCGGCAAAGAGGGCCGCCCATTCGTCGCGCGACCTCGTCATCAGCCTGGCCGCGATCCTCTCGCGGACACGCTGCTTGTCTTCCGCCGTCACGGGCACGAGATCGGGATGGCCGCGCAGGCCGAGGCCGGCGATGTCGGAGAAGACCTCGCGAAAGCGGGTTTCGATCGGCGCCACCGAAAGATACTTGCCGTCGGCACAGGCATAGACCGCGTAGTACGGGTCGCTGCCGTCGAGGGCATTCGTGCCGCGCTCGGTCGAGAACAGGCCAGCGGCATGAACGCCGAAGAAGACGGTCATGAGCGAGAGTGCGCCGTCGACCATCGCGGCATCCACCACCTGGCCCTTGCCGGTCGCGCGCGCGGATACCAGTGCCGCCAGCACGCCCATGGCGACGTAGAGAGCGCCGCCGCCGAAATCGCCGACCAGATTGAGCGGCGGCACGGGCGGGCCGTTCCGGGAGCCGATGGCATGCAGTGCACCGGACAGGGCAATGTAGTTCAGGTCATGGCCGGCATGGGCACTCAGCGGTCCGTCCTGTCCCCATCCCGTCACGCGGCCATAGACGAGATCGGGGCGGCGCCTGAAGCAATCGTCCGGGCCGAGGCCCAGCCGCTCCATCACGCCCGGCCGGAAGCCCTCCAGCACGATGTCCGACTTCTCCACCAGATCGAGCGCAAGCCCCTTCCCTTCCGCAGCCTTGAGATCGACGTCGATGGTCGTCCGGCTGCGGTACAGCAGATTGAAGCGTTCGGGCTTGTGCGTGCCCAGCTGCACCTTCGCGATGCGGTCGACGCGCAGCACGTCGGCGCCGAGCTCGGCCAGAAGCATCGCCGCCATCGGCGAAGGACCGATACCGGCGAACTCGATGATCCGCACGCCGGCGAGGACACCCTCTGCGCTCATTCGATCGTCTCCGCCGGGCGCTTCACCACGCCCGCCTCGGCCAGCGACCGGATGCGCTCGGGCGCAAGGCCCAGCTCGGCCAGGATCTCCTGGTAGTCGGCGCCCAGGCGCGGCGCCGGCCTGCTGCGGTGTGGCGGCGTGCGCGACCATTCGGACGGCACCCGCATCGAGAGGACGCGGCCCTCGGTGGGATGCTCTCGCTCTTGAAAGAAACCGACCTCACGCAGATGCGGATCGTCCAGCACGTCGGCGAGGTCGTAGAGCGGGGTCGCGGGGATATCGGCCTCGGCCATGACCTCCAGCCACTCCGCGGTGGTGCGCGAGGTTAGAGTGTCGGCGACGATGTCGTACAGCGCATCGACGTTGCGCGTGCGGGCGCCGATATCGGCGAAGCGCGGATCGTTCTCGAAGAGGTCGAGCTTGCCAACCGACCGGAAAAAGCGGCGCCATTGCTCGTCATTGTAGGGCAAGATCGCCAGGTAGCCGTCCTTCGTCGGGTACGGCCGGCGGCTGCGCGACAGCTGGCGCGCATAGCCTGGCGGCCCCTCCGGCGGAACGAAGGCGTGCCCACCGATATGATCGCCGAGAACGACACTCGCCATCGTCTCGAACATGGGTACATCGATCCGCTGCCCGCGACCGGACCGGGTGCGCTCATGCAGGGCCGAGACCACGGTCATTGCCGCATAGAGGCCGACAAACCGGTCGACGAGCGGGAACGGCACATAGCGGGGATCCGCGCCGGTGGACTGGCCATAGAGAGAAGGGATGGCGGTCATCGCCTGGATGAGGTCGTCGTAGGCCGGACGCTTTGCGTAGCGGCCGTTGCGGCCGTAGCCGTAGACCCCGACATAGAGGAGCTTCGGGTTTACCCCCTCGAAGACCTCATAGGTGAGCCCGAGCTTCTCCATCACATGCGGCCGCAGATTGTAGATCAGCACATCCGCCTGGCGCGCCATGTCCAGCAGCAGCTGCCGCCCGTCGGCATGCTTGAGATCGATCGAGATGCTGCGCTTGTTGCGGTTCACCGACAGGAAGGCCGCGCCCATGCCGGGATTGCGGAAGGGACCGATGCCGCGCACCGTATCGCCGCCCGCCGACTCGATCTTCGTGATGTCGGCGCCGAAATCGCCCAGCAGCTGGGTGGCGTAGGGGCCCATCAGCACGGTTGTCAGATCGAGAACCTTAACGCCGGAAAGCGGCATCATCGAACTCCACGAACTCGGGAACGCATTCCCGATCCCGCCACGGCGGGATCGGGACGACGGCAAGGTCAGTTCTTCTTGGCGAGCTGATCGCGATACTCCTTCAGGACCACGCTGCCGGGCCGGCCGCGCTTGTCGAGATCGGCCGCCCACTGCTCGGCGACGTCGCGCGTCTTTTCCTGGAATTCGGCCTTCTCGGCATCGGTCAGCCGCAGCAGCGACATGCCGCCCTGCACAAGGCGATCCCGGTCGCGCACGTCGTCGGCCATCACCTTCTCGCAGTTCCGGCGGGAGTACTTCTCCGCCAGCGTCATCATGACCTTCTGCACGTCCGCCGGCAGCGACTTCCATTTCCGGTCGTTGATGATGTAGCTCGAAATCCAGCCGCCGAAATTGACGTCGGTCGTGCCGGTCTTCACCAGCGGATTGAGGTCGTAGGGGAACAGGCTGGTATAGACGAAGTTGATACCGTCGACCGTGCCACGCGACAGCGCCTCGCGCACTTCAGGGGTCGGAATCTGCACCGGCACGGCGCCGACGCGCTGGATCACCGCGGCCTTGGCCGAACCGGTGACGCGGATCTTCATGCCCTGCAGCTCCTTGAGGGATGAAATCTTCTTGGCGGTGAAGACCTGATAGGGTGGCAGGTTCTGCACGAGCAGGGGCTTCACGCGGTTGGCGTCGAAGTCGATCTTGCGAAGCTGACAGTCCTGGTTCACTAGCTGATAATAGTCCATCGCGCCGTTGCCGCCGACTGCCTCGGCAAGTGCCAGCTCGGCGACGAGCGACAGCCGCATCTTGTCGTGCACTAACTGCCGCACGTCGTAGGCCATGTCGGTGACACCGCTCTGC
>QFCS01000724.1_pt1 | contig 22440 bp, 23 predicted proteins | sample 3576561 | NCBI WGS metagenome assembly QFCS01 | reverse complement strand
GCGGGCACGACCTGGCTCACGATGCCGAAGGCCGGCAGGATCATGATGTAGACCTCGGGGTGGCCGAAGAACCAGAAGATGTGCTGGTACATCACCGGGTCGCCGCCGCCGGCGGGGTTGAAGAAGCTGGTGCCGAAGTGACGGTCGGTCAGCGTCATGGTGATGGCGCCGGCCAGCACGGGCATCACGGCGATCAGCAGGTAGGCGGTGATGAGCCAGGTCCAGCAGAACATGGGCATCTTCATCAGCGTCATGCCGGGCGCGCGCATGTTCAGGATGGTCACGATGATGTTGATCGAGCCCATGATCGACGAGGCGCCCATGATGTGCATGGCGAAGATGCCGGCGTCCATCGAGGGGCCCATCTGCAGCGTGAGCGGCGCGTAGAGCGTCCAGCCCGCGGCGGGCGCGCCGCCGGGCATGAAGAACGAGCCCACGAGCATCAGGGCCGCCGGAATGAGCAGCCAGAAGCTCAGGTTGTTCATCCGCGCGAAGGCCATGTCGGAGGCCCCGATCTGCAGCGGGATCATCCAGTTCGCGAAGCCCACGAAGGCCGGCATGATGGCGCCGAACACCATGATCAGGCCGTGCATGGTGGTGAGCTGGTTGAACAGCTCGGGGTTCACCAGCTGCAGGCCGGGCTGGAACAGCTCGGCGCGGATGCCCAGGGCCAGCAGGCCACCGATCATCAGCATGGTGAAGGAGAACAGCAGGTACAGGGTACCGATGTCCTTGTGGTTGGTGGCAAACACCCAGCGGCGCCAGCCCGTGGGGGCGTGGTGGTCGTGGTCGTGGCCGTGCGCGTCGTGGTGGTCAAGCACTGCACTCATGGTCTGTTCCTCAGGTTCTCAATCTCGATGCGCGGACGGGTCACTTGCGCGCGGCCTGCACTTCGGCGGGCTGCACGATCTGCTCGGTCTTGTTGCTCCAGCTGTTCTTGGCGTAGGTCATGACCGCGGCCAGCTCGGTGTCGGACAGCTGTTTCCAGGCGGGCATGGCGCCGTTGTTCTGGCCATTGAGCAGCACGTGGGTCATCTTGCCCTTGTCGGCGTCGAGCACGACGGCCGAGCCGTCGAGCGGCTTGATGGGGCCCGCGCCCTTGCCGTTGGCCTGGTGGCAGGCCGCGCAGTTGGCGGCGTAGACGGATTCGCCGCGCTTGACCAGGTCGGTCAGCGTCCAGACCTTGCTCGGGTCGTCGGCCGCGGCGGCCATGGCCTTGTGCTTCTCACCCACCCAGGCGCTGTATTCCTCGGCCGACACCACCTTCACGTGGATCGGCATGTAGGCGTGTTCCTTGCCGCACAGCTCGGCGCACTGACCGTAGAAATCGCCGGTTTTCTCGGCGCGGAACCAGGTGTCGCGCACGAAGCCGGGGATGGCGTCCTGCTTGACGCCGAAGGCCGGCACCATCCAGGCGTGGATCACGTCGTTGGCGGTGGTGATGATGCGCACCTTCTTGCCCACGGGCACCACCAGCGGGTTGTCGACCTTGAGCAGGTAGTCGTCGGTGGCCTCGGGCTTGCCGCTGTTGGACATCACGCGGTGCGAGGTGTCCAGCGTGGAGAGGAAGCCGATGCCCTCGCCCTCGCCCTTGATGTATTCGTAGCCCCACTTCCACTGCATGCCGACGGCCTTGATGGTCACGTCGGCGTTGGTGGTGTCCTTCTGCGCCACCAGCACCTTGGTGGCGGGCAGCGCCATGCCGATGACGATGAGCAGGGGGACGATGGTCCAGCCCAGCTCCACCCAGATCGGCTCGGGCAGCGCCTGCGACTGGTGGCCCACCGACTTGCGGTGCTTGAGGATGGAATAGAACATGACGCCGAAGACGATCACGAAGATCACGGCGCAGATGCCCATCATGAACCAGTGCAGCCAGTGCTGCTCTTCGGCGATCTTGGTGACCGGCGGGGCGAAGTTGAGCTGGTTGACCGCGGGGCCGCCCGGCAGATCGTTGACCTTCTGCGCGGCCGCCGAGGTCCAGACCCCGGCGCTCAGCAGCGCCAGTCCCACCGCGTTCCGCGCTGCACGTAGGGCTTGCAGCGTCTTTGTCGTCTTGCTCACTTGTTGCGCCTCAAATATAAGTGTCGATTGATATCGACCCCGATTACACCAAAACCTGCCAGGCCTGCGCCAGCGCTTCGCGCGCCGTGCAAGGCAGTCGCATCTCACGCGCCAATCAGGAACGCGCCCCCGGACGCGGCACGCCGGCACAGGGGGAAATGCCCTTGAACCCAAACCGCGGGATTGTAGCCGCCGCCATAGGCCGCCCCTGCTGCAAGCCGGGACCCCTTGGTCGGGTTTGGTTCAGCTGCGGCGCTGGCGCAGCTGCTCGCGCAGCGCGTCCAGCGGCACGGTGGCGTCCCCGCGCGGCGGCTTGGGCGCCGCCTTGAAGGCGTGGCCATAGACGATTTCGACCGTCAGGCGCAGGCGGCCGCCGTCGGTTCGCGGGCCTCGCGCCTCGATCGCCGCCAACAGGCGCTCGCGCCAGCCCCGGCCCCGACAGGCCCCGAAGCGCTCGGTTGAGAGGTTGCGCCCGAAACCGCGCAGCTCATCGACCAGGCTGGCGGCGCTGCCGTAGGTGAGTTCGAGTCGCTCCATGTCCATGACCGGCTCGGCGAAGCCACCATGCACCAGCATGTCGCCCCAGTCGTGCATGTCGGTGAAGGCGTGCGCGGGCGCGGGCCAGCCCTCGGCCGCCCAGACCGCGCGCAGCTCGTTCAGGCTGTCCGGGCCCAGGCAGGCGAACATCAGGAAGCCGCCGGTGGCGATGTGCGAATGCCAGCGCGCGATCAGGCGCTGCGGCTGGGGCTCGGCGTGCAGGCCCATATTGGCCCAGAGCATCTGCACCGGTCGCTGCGGGTCGGCGGCTCGGGGCTCCACCCAGCGCGGGCGCAGCGGGTTCCAGGACCGGGGTGCGGGCTCCCGGGTGGCCGCGGCGGCGCGCGCCATGTCGCGCGACCACACCTGCCACTCGGCGCGGGGCAGCGCCGCGCGCAGCCGCGCGTGCGTCTTCAGGCCGCCGAGCACGGGCTCCCAGTGCAGCCAGCTCGTGGGCGGCTCGCGGAACCACTGCAGGCGATCGGCCATGCGCCCGCCCACTTCCTCGTGCAGCCAGGGGCTGTCGGTGCGCGGCAGACCCTGCCAGCGGGCGCAGGCCACGGCATCGAGGCCGGGCACGGCGTCGGCAGCGTCGGAGGGGGATGGGTTCAAGGCGGCGAGCCGGTGCGAACCGGCCCCGGTATCGGGAGGGAGCGCTCAGTATATTGAGCCCGCATGCGCCGCTTCGCCGTATGGACACCCGGTGGGTCATGGCCCAGCCAATGCCATGTGTGCGGCCGGTGGCCGGCCTGGCCGCTGTGCGAGGCCTGCCGCCAGCGCTTCGCGCCGGCGCGCCCCCGCTGCCCGCGCTGCGCCGCCCCCGCCCCCGCCACCGACCCGTCCCTCTGCCCCTGCATGGCGCGGGCCGTCGATCCCGTGCTCGGCGCCTGCGTGGCCGCGGTGGACTACGCCTTTCCCTGGGACCGGCTGATCGCGCGCTTCAAGTTCCACGGCGAGACCGCCTGGGCCCGGACCTTCGCCGGCCTGATGCGGGCCGCGCCCGGCGCCGACGCCCTGCTCGACGCGGCCGACGGCATCGTGCCCTTGCCGCTGACCCCCGGGCGCCTGGCCGAACGCGGCCACCACCCGCCCTGGGCGCTGGCCCGGGCCCTCGTGCCACGGCGCCCAGGCGCACTGCGGCCGGACGCGCTGATGCGCCTGAGCGACGGCCCCGCCCAGCACCGCCTGGCCCGCGAAGAACGCCTGCGCAACCTCCGCGGCGCGTTCGCGGTGCCGGCCAAAGACCTGCCGCGACTGCGCGGCGCCCGGCTGCTGCTGGTGGACGACGTGGTCACCACCGGTGCCACCCTGGACGCCGCCGCCCAGGCCCTGCTGGCGGCGGGCGCCGCGCGCGTCGACGCCCTGGTCTTCGCCCGCACCCCGGCACCGCACGAGCGCGCGGACTGAGGCGCGCCACTATCATGCGCGCCCCACCATGTTCAATGTCGTCCTGGTCCACCCCGAAATCCCGCCCAACACGGGCAACGTGATCCGCCTGTGCGCCAACACCGGCTGCGCGCTGCACCTGATCGAGCCCCTGGGCTTTTCCATGGACGACAAGCTGATGCGGCGCGCCGGACTGGACTACCACGAGTACGCCGAGGTGCGTCGCCACGCCGGCTGGGGGGCCTTCCTGCAAGCCGAGCGACCCGATCCCGAGCGCCTGTTCGCGCTGACCACGCGCGGCCAGCGCGGCGTGCACGACACCGCGTGGCGGGCGGGCGACTGGCTGGTGTTCGGGGCGGAATCGAGCGGCCTGCCCGAGGCGGTCCGGGCGGACATCGCCCCCGAGCGATGGCTGCGCCTGCCCATGCGGGCGGGCCAGCGCAGCCTCAACCTGTCCAACGCGGTGGCCGTCGCCGTGTTCGAAGCCTGGCGCCAAAACGGCTTCCAAGGCGGGGTTGCGTGATCCATATCACGCGAGCTCCCCCTGAAACATCCCCCATTTGTGGCAACTGATCCACCATGCGCACCATGGAGACCACGATCAACCCCCGCCACCACCGGCTGCCCGCCACCGGTCCGCGCCGGGACCGCGGGCCGCAGGGACACCCGGTGATCGCGCGCATCGCCCGATGGATCGGCGTGGTGCACCCCCAACCCCAGCCGCGCACGCCGCACTTGCGGGACATCGTCGCCATCCGCCAGCGCCTGCTGGCCACCATCGAGGACTGCGTGCACTCCGTGCCGGCCCTGCGCCTGCGCCGCCAGATCGAGCAGGCACGCAGCCCTCAGGAGCTCTGGCTGCTGCGCAACGACGCCTTCCAGCTCATCGCCCAGCGACACAGCCAGCACGTGGCCGCCGCGCGCATCGACGCCCTGCGCCAGCTGTTCGAAGACTGGCTGGACCCCAAGCAGCTCGCCCGCATCCGCTGAGCCCGGCGCTCAGGGATAGTGGCGCACCAGCGACTCGGCCAGGCACACCGGCTTCTCGCTGCCTTCCCGCTCCACCGTGACCGCCCAGGTCATCTGGCGCCCGCCGTTGTCGATCGGCTCGCAGGCCTGCAGCGCCATGTGCGCGCGCAGGCGGCTGCCCACCGGCACCGGGGCGGTGAAGCGCACCCGGTTCAGCCCGTAGTTCACGCCCATGCGCGAGGCGCGCACGCTCATCGCGGACTCGAAAAACACCGGCAGCAGCGACAGCGTGAGAAAACCGTGCGCGATGGGCGCGCCGAAAGGACCGGCCCTGGCCCGCTCCACATCGACGTGGATCCACTGCTGGTCGCCGGTGGCGTCGGCGAAGCGGTTCACCCGCTCCTGGGTGATGGTGACCCAGTCGCTGGTGACCACGGCCCGGCCCACCAGCGCATCGAATTCCTCGAGGGTGTCGAATGTGCGCATTGGCGCACTCTACAAATCCGGGCCGCGATCGGATGTCGGGCGCGCGACAAGCCCCGGCCTCAGCGGTCCAGCCAGTCGCAGATGCCCTGCCACTGCTGCAGATCCTTCTCCACCCGCCAGGGCGCCACGTCGAACAGCGTGAGGCCGCGCGCGGCCAGGTGGATGTAGTTCTGCGTGTCGCGCAGATAACCCAGCACCGGCAGGTCCAGGCTGGCCACGAACTCGGCCAGCTTGTCGGCCGCGATGGTTCGCGGATCGACCCGCATGCCCACGATGCCCACGGCGGCGCGCCGCGTCTCGGTCAGCTCGTCGAGGAAATCGCGCGTGGCGTAGATATCGAAGATGCTGGGCTGCAGCGGCACGATGACCTTGTTGGCCAGCTTGAGCACGTCCTTGAAGCGCTTGCCGTGCAGGCCGGCGGGCGTGTCCAGCACCACGTGCGTGGCCTCTTTTGGCGGGCGCGCGATCTGGTCGTGCGACACCTCCCAGGTGTGGATAGGGCGCGCCGTGGGTGGCCGCAGGCGCAGCCACAGCGCCGATGACTGCTGGCGGTCCACGTCGCCCAGCATGACGGTATGGCCGCGGCTGGCGTAGTAGCCGGCCACATTGGTCGACAGCGTGGTCTTGCCGACGCCCCCCTTCGGATTCGCAACCACCACGATCGGCATGTCGTCTCCTTGAGTTCGGCCCCCTGGGGCGGCCGGTACTGGCACAGGTAAGCCTATGTTAGCCCGAGCCCGTCCCAGACCAGTTTGCAGCCCGTGAGGAACATGCCGGTGTAGATGAGGCGGTAGAACAGCACCGGCCGGATGCGGTGCGCGATGCGCACCCCGATCCACACCCCCACCGGCGCCAGCGGCAGCAGCACCAGCGAGGTGGCCATGTTGCGCAGGTCGATCAGCCCCAGCCAGGCGTAGGGCACCCACTTGGCCATGTTCACGAAGAAAAAGAAGAAGGCCATGGTGCCCGTGAACAGGAGCGGCGGCAGGCGCATGGGGATCACGTAGGCGTTGATCGGCGGCCCGCCCGCGTGCGCCACGAAGCTGGTGAAGCCCGAGGTGGCGGTGAGGATGGCGCCCACCCAGCGCGGCGGCGGCGCGCTGTCGGGCCGGGGCGGGAACAGCAGGCGCTGGGCGAGGAACAGCAGCGTGAAGGCGCCCACGATGCCCGCGACCAGCCGCGGCTCCAGCCAGCGGAACAGCAGCGTGCCGATCACGATGCCCAGCAGGCCATAGGGCAACAGGAACTTGAGCAGCTGCCGGTCCACGTTCTTGCGAAAGGCCGCCATGCCCAGCAGGTCCATCACCAGCAGCACCGGCATCAGGATGGCCGCGGCCTGCGGCACCGTCACGGCCAGCGCCATCAGCGGCACCGCCAGCGAACCGAAGCCAGCGCCAAAGCCGCTCTTGCTGATGCCCAGCAGCAGCACGGCCGGCACGGCCACGGCATAGAAGAAAGGGTCGGTGATGAGGGGAAGCGATGACACGGAAGACAATCCGGCGATGCAAAACGTGACATTGTGGGGGGAAACCCTCAGGCTGCTGGTGGAGGTGGCCGCCACCGCGGCGTTCGCGCTGTCGGGCATCCTGGAGGGCGCGCGCAAGCGGCTCGACGCGGTCGGTGTGGTCGTCGTCGGGTTTCTGGCGGCCTTCGGCGGAGGCACGCTGCGCGACCTGCTGCTCGACCAGCGCCCGTTCTTCTGGGTGCACCACGTGGAGCTGCTGTGGGGCGTGCTGGGCCTGAGCGTGCTGGCCATGCTGTTCCTGCGCACGCGGCACTTCGAGGTCACCGAGCGCGCCATGCAGTGGCCCGACGCCCTGGGCCTGGGCCTGTTCGCCGCCACCGGCGCGCACCAGGCGCTGCTGCTGGAGATGCCACCCCTGGTGGCCGTGCTCATGGGCATCGTCACCGGCGTGGCCGGCGGCGTGCTGCGCGACGTGGTCTGCAACCAGATCCCCAGCGCTTTTCGCGACCACCGGCCCTACGCGGTCTGCGCCTTTGTGGGCGGCTGGGTCTATGTGGGGTTGTGGGCGATCGCGGCACCGGGCTGGCTGGCGCTGTCGGGCTGCGTGGGCGTCACGGCCGGGCTGCGCGGCCTGGCGCTGTGGCGCGATTGGCAGTTGCCGCAGTGGCGGCTTTGAGTCCCGGGGACAATCGCGCCATGTTCAACCCTTCCCAAGCCGACGTGCGCCGCTTCTTCTGCGGCGCCTACGCCAAGCTGCGCGACGCCCAGCCCATGGACGCGCTGGAGCGGCTCGCCGCCCAGTGGATCGCCGAGCACCCCGAATACCACGGCGATCTGGCCGACGCCGAGGCCGCCGTGGCGCGGCTGAGCCAGCCCGACGCGGCGCGCGAGAACCCTTTCCTGCACCTGTCCATGCACCTGTCGATCAGCGAGCAGTCCAGCATCGACCAGCCGCCGGGCATCCGCCAGGCCGTGGAACTGCTCACCGCGCGCCGGGGCGACCTGCACACCGCCCACCATGAGGTGATGGAGTGCCTGGGCGCCATGCTCTGGGAAAGCCAGCGCGCCGGCCGCCCGCCCGACGGCCAGGCCTACATCGACGCCGTGCGCCGGCGGGCGACACTGGACTGAACCAACAAAAAGGCCGCTCGGTGAGCGGCCTTTTTTCTGATGCCCGTCGCGTGCTCAGCGGAAGCGCGACTGCGGCACGGTCTGCAGCTCGCCCTGCACAGTGCTCAGGTACTTGGAGATGGCGCGCATCTCGGCCGGGGTGTACTGCTTGGCGATGCCGGCCATGATGCCGTTGCTGCGGCCGATCAGCTTGTTGCCCTCGACGGTGTACGACTTGAGCGCCACGAACAGGTAGTCGGGGTGCTGGCCGCCGATCTTGGGGTAGCTCGGGTCGATGGGCTTGCTGAAGTTGACACCGTGGCAGGAGACGCAGGCGCCCTTCTGCAGCAGCGCGGCGACCTCGGCGCTCGCGGCGGCCGGGGTCTCCGGCGCGGCGGGGCCGGCCTGGCCAGCATAGAAGGCCGCGAGATCGGCCATGTCCTGCTCACTCAGCGAACCGGCGATGCCGCGCATGGACGGGTGCTTGCGGTCGCCCTTCTGGTAGGCCTTGAGGGCCGCCACGATGTACGGCGCACCCTGGCCCGAGATCTTGGGCACCTTGTGGATTTCGGGGAAGCTGTTCTGGTAGCCGGGGATGCCGTGGCAGCCGATGCACATCTCGGCCTTCTTGTGGCCGGCTTCGACGTCACCGGTGACGCCCTGCGCCTGGGCCGATGCGGCAGCGACAAACAGCGTCGCAGCGGCGACAAGGGTACGGGCGATCGGTTTCAGCAGTGGGGTCATTTTGCTAGCACAATCAAGAACGGCCGGGAAAGATCAACCGCGAATTATATGAGCGGTCGCCGCGTCTCCCGCCACATCCCGAGTCCCGCGCGCGGACAGCCGCGCCGCCATCCCGAGGCCGCCTCCATGAAATTCCAGGGTTCCCAGAACTACGTCGCCACGCAAGACCTGATGCTGGCGGTCAACGCCGCCATCACGCTCAAGCGCCCGCTGCTGGTCAAGGGCGAGCCCGGCACCGGCAAAACCATGCTCGCCGAGGAGGTCGCCCAGGCCCTGGACATGCCCCTGCTGCAGTGGCACATCAAGAGCACCACCAAGGCCCAGCAGGGCCTGTACGAATACGACGCCGTCAGCCGCCTGCGCGACTCGCAGCTGGGCGACGAGCGGGTGAAGGACATCCACAACTACATCGTCAAGGGCGTGCTGTGGCAGGCCTTCACGGCCGACCAGCCGGTCGCGCTGCTGATCGACGAGATCGACAAGGCCGACATCGAATTCCCGAACGACCTGCTGCGCGAGCTCGACCGCATGGAGTTCTACTGCTACGAAACGCACGAACTCATCAAGGCCAAGCACCGCCCCCTGGTCTTCATCACCTCGAACAACGAAAAGGAGCTGCCCGACGCCTTCCTGCGCCGCTGCTTCTTCCACTACATCAAGTTCCCCGACGCCGAGACGATGCACAAGATCGTCGACGTGCACTTCCCCCAGCTCAAGCAGGACCTGCTGAAGGTCGCCATGAAGACCTTCTACGACGTGCGCAACCTGCCCGGCCTGAAAAAGAAGCCCAGCACCAGCGAACTGCTCGACTGGCTCAAGCTGCTGATGGCCGAGGACATCCCGCTGGAGGCGCTGCAGAGCGCCGACGACAAGGTCGCCATTCCGCCGCTGGTTGGCGCGCTGCTCAAGAACGAGCAGGACACCACGCTGTTCGAGAAGCTGGTGTTCATGAACCAGAGGAACCGCTGATGTTCGTGGCCCCCGTCGTCCTGAGCGAACGCGGCCTGCGGCTGGAGCCCCTGGACCGGCGCCACGAGGACGGCCTGCGCGCGGCGGCGGCCGACGGCGAGCTCTGGACGCTGCGGGTCACCTCCGTGCCCGAACCCGGTCAGACGCGCGACTACATCGACACCGCGCTGCGCATGCGCGAAGAGGGCAGCCGCTTCGCCTTCGCGGTGGTCGACGAAGCCAGTGGCGCGGTGCTGGGCAGCACCAGCTACCACGACATCCTGCCCGCGGTGAAGCGCGTGGAGATCGGCTACACCTGGTACGCCCGGCGCGCGCAGCGCACCCACGTCAACACCACCTGCAAGCTGCTCATGATGGGCCACGCCTTCGACACCCTGGGCTGCCACGTGGTGGGCTGGCGCACCGACAACTACAACTTCGCCTCGCAACAGGCCATCGAACGGCTGGGCGCGAGAAAGGACGGCGTCATCCGCGGCCACGCCCTGCGCCGCGACGGCACCATCCGCGACACGGTCATGTACAGCATGCGCGCGGGCGAATGGCCCGAGGCGCGTGCGCAGCTGCTGTACCTGCGGGCGCGGCACGACTGAACCCGGGGAGATCGCCATGCTGATCGACTTCTTCTACACCCTGCGCGCGGCCAAGCTGCCGGTGTCGGTGAAGGAGTACCTCACGCTGCTGGAGGCGCTCAAGGCCGACGTGGTCGGACCGGCCAACCCCGAGGCCTGCAGCATGGACGACTTCTACTTCCTCTCGCGCACCGCGCTGGTGAAGGACGAGAAGCACTTCGACAAGTTCGACCGCGCCTTCGCCGCCTACTTCAAGGGCGTGGAGATGATCGCGGACTTCACCAAGCCCATCCCCGCCGACTGGCTGCGCCAGGAGATGGAGCGCATCCTGTCCGAGGAGCAGAAGGCCAACGCGCCCAAGATGGACTGGGATGAACTCATGGAGACGCTGCGCAAGCGACTGGAAGAGCAGAAGGAGCGCCACGAAGGCGGCAACCGCTGGATCGGCACCGGCGGCACCTCGCCTTTCGGCAACGGAGGCGTCAACCCGCAGGGCATCCGCATCGGCGGCAAAGGCGGCGGCAAGAGCGCCGTGAAGGTGTGGGAGCAGCGCAGCTACCGCGACTACGACGACACGCAGGAACTGGGCACGCGCAACATCAAGGTGGCGCTGCGCCGCCTGCGCAAGTTCGCGCGCGAGGGCAACGACCTCGAACTCGACCTGCCCGACACCATCCGCAGCACCGCCGCGAACGCCGGCTACCTGGACATCAAGATGATCCCGGAGCGGCACAACAACGTGAAGGTGCTGCTGCTCATGGACGTGGGCGGCACCATGGACGAGCACATCCAGCGCGTCGAGGAGCTGTTCTCGGCCGTCAAGAGCGAGTTCAAGCACCTGGAGTTCTATTACTTCCACAACTGCGTCTACGACTTCATGTGGAAGAACAACCGCCGCCGCTATGCCGAGAAGTTCCCGACCTGGGACATCATCCGCAAGTACAACAAGGACTACAAGCTGATCTTCGTGGGCGACGCGACCATGAGCCCCTACGAGATCCTGCAGCCCGGCGGCAGCGTGGAATACAACAACGAGGAAGCCGGCGCCGAGTGGCTGCAGCGCCTCACGCACGCGTTTCCCAAGTTCGCGTGGATCAACCCGGAACCCCATGGCGTCTGGCAGTATCGACAGAGCATCAGCATCATCCAGCAGCTCATGGGCCAACGCATGTTTCCGCTCACCCTGAAGGGCCTGGAAGACACGATGCGCATGCTGTCGAAATAATCGGCGCATGCGTTTCCTGTCTCCGGCCCGCCACCGCCGGGCCGCGTGGCGGCTTGTGCTGGCGCTCGCCTGCGGCGCCACGCCGGCCTGGGCGCAGGTCGACCCCGCCACGGCAGGCCCGGCCGCGGCCCCCGCATCGCCCGACACCCCACCACCCGCCGCGGACGAGGACGACGCCCGCCCCGCCAGCGCCGACACCCGCCGCGCCGCGCGGGCCGCCCGCCCCCCCGTCACGCCACGCTTCGAGATTGAGCTCGACGCCCCCGAGGAACTGCACGCCTTCCTGCTGCGCCACCTGGACATCCAGCGCTTTCGCGAACAGCGCAGCCTGGACGCCACCGAACTGGAGCGCCTGCTGAGCGAGCTGCCCGCCAACGCGCGCGAACTGATCGCCACGCGCGGCTACTTCGCGCCGCGCATCGAGATCGGCGAGCCGCTGCCGCCCACCGAGGCCGCCCTCGCCGCCGCCGGCCAGGGCCCGGCGCCGCTGGGCCGCATCCCGGTGCGGGTGGACCCCGGCCCGCCCACCACGGTGCAAAGCGTGCAGATCAGCTTTCTGGGCGACATCGCCAGCGACGCCGAGGCCCAGGCGCAGCGCGAGGAGATCCAGCGCGAGGCCGCCCTGCTCGCGGGCCAGCGCTTCACGCAAGACCAGTGGGACCGCACCAAGACCGCCGCGCTGCGCCGCCTGACCGCCCAGCGCTACCCCGGCGGGCGCATCAGCAGCAGCCTGGCCGACGTCGACGGCGCCAGCGCCAGCGCGCGCCTGTACGTGGAGCTCGACTCCGGCGCGCACCGGCGCTTCGGCGCCATCGAGATCGACGGCGCGCAGCGCTACGACCGCGAGATGAGCGAGCGCATCGTGCGCCTCACCGGCCTCACGCCGGGCAGCGACTACGACCTCGCCCTGCTTCAGCAGGCCCAGCAGCGCCTGCTCGACAGCGGCTACTACGACGCCGCCTTCGTCTACGTGGAGCCCGGCGCCGGCGGCGGCGCGCTGCCGGTGAAGGTGCAGCTGCGCGAGGCGATGCGGCAGAAGCTGGTGCTGGGCATCGGCGCCAGCACCGACAACGGCGCGCGCCTGTCGCTGGAGCACATCCACAACCGCCTGCCCGGCATCGGCTGGCGCGCCTTGTCCACCCTGCGCTTCGAGCGCCAGGACAGCCTGGCCAAGACCGAGTGGTCCTCGCCGCTGGACAAGGAGGGCTGGCGCTGGGTTTCGCTGCTGCAGGCCGCCCGCCAGGAGACCAACCAGGTCGAGACCACCAGCCAGCGCGCGCGCTTCGGCCGGGCGCAGGACGGCGTCGAGTACGACCGCGGCGTGTACCTGCAATACGACCGCGCGCGCACCCTCACCGACAGCGAACGCCTGAGCGGCATCAAGGGCCGCATCGAGTCGTCCATCACGGCCAACTACGCCTGGTCGCGCGAGCGCTTCGACGACCCGATCTCGCCCAACCGCGGCCATGCGCTGGCGGTGGAGCTGGGCGTGGGCAGCACCCTGGGCATCACGCGCAAGCCCTTCGGTCGCACGCAGGCGCGCTGGCTGGGCTACTTCCCGCTCGACCGCGAGGCCGAGCTGCCCTCCACCGTGCCCGGCGAACGCGCCACCGCTCGCCCGCCCACGCGCCTGGGCCGGCTGGCGCTGCGGCTGGAAGGCGGCGCCGTGATCGCCGAGCAGTCCACGCCCGTGCCCGACACCCAGCTCTTCTACGCCGGCGGCGACGCCTCGGTGCGCGGCTACGGCCTGCGCGACATCGGCGTGGTGCAGCCCGACGGCAGCGTGCTCGCCGGCCGCTACAAGGCCGTGGTGAGCCTGGAATGGCAGCGCCCCGTCTGGGGTGACGGCGTGTCGCGCTCGCCCTTCGAGCACGTGCTGTTCATCGACGGCGGTGCCGTCGCCAACCGCGTGAGCGACCTCGATTTCCAGTGGGGTGTCGGCACCGGCCTGCGCTACAACAGCCCGGTGGGCCCGCTGCAGGTGGACATCGCCTATGGCGTGCAGCCGCGCAAGCTGCGCCTGCACCTGAGCGTGGGCTTCGTTTTCTGAGGTGGCGATGGCCGAGCCCCCGCGCCCCCTTCCCCCGCCGGTCGCGCCGCCGCCGGCCCCGCGCTGGCCCGGCGCCGCCGGCTGGTTCGGCCGCGCCCTGGTGTGGCTGTTCGGCGCGCTCGCCGGCGCCGGGCTGGCCGGTGCGCTGCTGCTCGGGGCCTGGGCCGCCAGCGAAGGCTCGCTGGCGCAGGCGCTGCGCTGGGGCCTGGCCTGGCAGGCGGAGAAAGCGCCCGAGGCCGGCCGGATCGAGGCCGAAGGCGTGAGCGGCAGCCTCATCGGCGGCGGCCAGGTGCAGGCGCTCGGCTGGTCGCGGGACGGGCTGTCGGTGCAGGCGGAGGGGCTGCGCCTGCGCCTGGGCGGGCTGTTCTGGCTTGGCCTGCTGCGCCGCGACCTGCTGGTGAGCGAGCTGCACGCCGCGCGCGTGCGCGTGACCGACCAGCGCCCGCCCGCACCGCCCTCGCCCACCGAGCCCCTGCAGTCCCTGGTACTGCCGATCGACATCGAGGCCAACCTGTCGGTGGACGAGTTGCTGCTGCCCGGGCAGGCGCCGCTGGCGCTGCGCGCGCTGGACGCGCGCTACCGCTACGGCCGCGCCGAGCCCGGCCTGGGCACCGAACAGGCGCACACCCTGCTGTTGCGCTCGCTGCAATGGGCCGAGGGCCGCTACAGCGCCCAGGCCACGCTGGGCGCGCAGGCGCCCATGCCGCTGCGCCTGCAGGCCGAAGGCGAACTCAGCGCCGAGGTGCCCGAGGGCGGGCGCCTCGACCTGCGCGCGCGCGCCACGGCCCAGGGCCCGCTGGCCGGCGCCGACGCGGCGCTCAACCTGGTCGCGCAGATCGAACCCCAGGGCCGCACCGAGGCCACGCCCACGCTGGCCGGCACCGCGCGCCTGCGCCCCTGGGCCCCTCAGCCCCTGGCCGAAGCCGACCTGCGGCTGTTCCGCCTGAACCTGGCGCTGCTGTGGCCCCAGGCCCCCACCACCGCGCTCACCGGCACCGCCCAGGCCCGACCCGACGGCGCCGACTGGCGCGCGCGCCTGGCACTGAACAACGAAGCGGCCGGCCCGCTGGACCAGCGCCGGCTGCCGCTGGAGTCCATCGACGCCGAGGTGGTGCAGAGCGGCGCGCGCTGGACCCTGGAGCGCCTGGACGCCGCCGTGGCCGGTGGCCGCGTGCGGGCCGAGGGCCGGCGCGACGCCCCCGCCGAGGGCGCCGCCTCCGCCTGGGGCGACTGGCGGGGCCAGCTGCGCGCCAGTGGCCTGAACCCGGCCCTGGCCTGGAGCGCGCTGGCGCCGGCCGCCCTGGACGCCCGCGTCGACGCCCGCGCCGTCGACCCGAACGCCGCCCGCCCCGCCATCGACATCGACGCCCGCGTGGCGCCCGCTGGGCGCCAGCCCCGCCGCAGCGCTGCCGAGGCCTGGCGCCTGCGCGAACTGCTGCTGCAAGGCCGCTGGCAGCCCGGCGACACGCCCGGCCAGGGCCAGTTCACCGTGCGCCAGGCACGCCTGGACGCGCTCGACGGCGTGCTGAACGCCCAGGGCCGCATCGACACCGCGCGCCCCTTGGCGGAGGGCTCGCTCGACGCCACGCTGCCAGGCCTGCGCGCGCGCTGGAGCGGCCTGCTCGCGCACGCGCAGGGCCAGGGCGAGCTGAACCTGGACCTGGCCGACGGCGCGCGCCTGCTGGCCTGGGTGCGCGCCCTGGGCGAGGTGCCGCTGCTCGGCGAACACCTGAAGCCGGCCCTGGCGGCGCTGGCCGACGGCCAGGCCGAGGGCCAGGCCCAGGCCCGCCTGCGCTGGCAGGGCGGCCTGGGCGCCTTCGGCTTCCCCGGGCCGGGCCGCGCCGCCGCGCCGCGCCTGGACCTGAGCCTGGGCACCGAGCGCCTGCGACTGGCCCGTGGTGGCGACGCCCCCCTGGCCCTGGAATTGGGCGCCACACGCCTCACCGTGCAGGGTCCGCCCGAGGCCCTGGCCGTGGCCCTGCGCACGCGCGCCGAGGCCTCGGGCTGGCGCGCCGAGCTGGACACCGCCGGCGAGCTGGGCTTCATCGGCCGGCCGCTGGACGCGCGGCGCGGCCAGCTGGCCCTGAGCCGGCTCGCGCTGTCGGCTACACCGGCCGGCAACGGCCAGGGCGCCGGCCGGGCAACCAGCGGCGGGAATGGCGGCGCCGTGTCGTGGGCGCTGACCAGCGACTCGCCCCTGCGCGCGCGCTGGCAACCGCGCGGCGAGGCCATCGACGCCGAGCTCGACGGCGCCCGCCTGCACGCCCAGCCCAGGCGCGCCGGCGGCGCCGCGCCCGCGCCCGTCACCCTGGCCTGGGAGCAACTCATCTGGCGCGGCGGCGCCCTGCAGACGCGAGGACGCCTCGAGGGCCTGCCACTGGCCTGGGCCGACGCGCTCACCCTCGGCGAGGAAGACCCCGAAGGCGCCCTGGCGCGCGCCGGCCTGGGCGGCGACCTGGTGTTCGACGGCCGCTGGGACCTGAACCTGCCCGCCCAGGCCAGCGAGCCGCCGCGCCTGAGCGCCCTGCTGCAGCGCCGCGGCGGCGACCTCGCCGTGCAGACCCTGGGCGCCTTCGACGATCCACGCGCCAGCGCGCACCGCATCCAGGCCGGCGTGAAGACCGCCGAGCTCGAACTGCGCACCGAGGGCCGGCGCGTCAGCGCGCGCCTGCGCTGGGACAGCGAGCGCTTCGGCCAGGCCGAGGCCGAACTGGGCAGCGAGCTGGGCCCGCCCGACGCCACACACGGCGCCTGGCACTGGCCCGAGAGCGCGCCGCTGTCGGGCCGCGTGCGCGCCAGCCTGCCCGAGGTGGGCGTGTGGAGCGTGCTGGCACCGCCGGGCTGGCGCGTGCGCGGCAGCCTCGGCGCCGAATTCAACATCGCCGGCACCCGCGCCGCGCCACAGCTCAGCGGCCTGCTGGAGGCCAAGGACCTGGCCCTGCGCTCGCTGGTCGACGGCATCGTGTTCCGGGGCGGCGAGCTGCGCGCCACGCTCGCGGGCGAGCGCCTCGTCATCGAGCGCTTCCGCCTCGAAGGCCGCGGCGGCGCCGAGCGCGGCGGCGTGCTGCAGGCCACCGGCAGCGCCGAATGGCGCCGCGTGCAGCGCGACGGCGCCACCGTGCGCGAGCCCCTGATCGCGCTGGACGTGAGCGCCGAGCAGCTGCGCGCCTCCTCGCGCCCGGACCGCAACGTCACCGTCAGCGGCCAGGTCAGCGCGCGCCTGGAGGGCGCGGCCCTGCGGCTGCGCGGCCAGCTGCGCGCCGACCAGGCCCTCATCGTGCTGCCCGACGAGGCCGCGCCCAGCCTGGGCGACGACGTGGTGGTGCGCGGCACCGAGTACCCCATCGACCGGCGCGGCGGCGTGCCCGTGGTCCCCGACGTGCGCATCACCGTCGACCTGGGCCCGTCCTTCGAGCTGCGCGGCCAGGGCCTGCAGACGCGCCTGGCCGGCCAGCTGGAAATCCGCACCAACCCGCCCGACCCGGCGCCGCGCATCGTGGGCGAAGTGCGCACCGCGCGCGGCACCTACCGCGCCTACGGCCAGCAGCTCGCCATCGAGTCCGGCGTGCTGGGCTTCGCCGGCGCCTACGACAACCCCTTGCTCGACATCACCGCCGTGCGCCCCAACACCGCACAGCGTGTGGGCGTGCAGATCACCGGCACGGCCCAGGCGCCGCGCGTGCGCCTGTTCTCCGACCCCGAGATGCCCGACAGCGAGAAGCTGGCCTACCTGGTGCTGGGCCGCCCGGCCAGCGGCGCCGGCGCCGAAGCCGCTGTGCTGCAGCAGGCCGCGCTGGCCCTGCTGGCCGGCAGCGACGGCGGCCCGCTCGATGGCGGCCTGGCCCAGGCCCTGGGCCTGGACACGCTGAGCTTCACCGGCAGCAGCGCCAGCGCCACCGGCGACAGCGGCTCCACCTCGGCCGCCGTCACCCTGGGCAAGCAGATCGCCGACAACCTGTACCTCAGCTACGAGCGCAGCCTGGCGGGCACGCTGAGCACGGTGTCCATGTTCTACGACGTCTCGCGCCGCGTGACCGTGCGCGCCCGCGCGGGCAGCGAAAACGCCATCGACCTGATCTTCACGCTGCGCTACGACTAGGCCTTGCGCACGACCAGGCGGGGCGGACCCCGCCGATACAATCGCTGCTCCCCGCGCCGCCGTAGTTCAATGGATAGAACGAGCGCCTCCTAAGCGCTAGATGCAGGTTCTATTTTTGTGGCGTGCGCAACGCTAGTGTTTACGCGGGCTACAGCGGGGAGAGTTGCACTTGCAACGTTTGTGCAACTGGGGCGGGCGCAGGGGGCTGTGCATGTTTTGTGCATATCCGCGCCCCGCAAGCACATCCGTTTCTACCATCTGCCGTTTAAGCGTCTTCGAGATCTTCTTGGCTGTCCAGGTTGTGCTGAACAACGTATGCCCGCCCTTCACTTGTGAGCGACGCTCTGTATGTCCCGCGCCGAATGTTCCCGGTGACTTGCACAAGTCCTTGAACCTTGAGGACATCTAGTGCGTGGCCGAATCGAAGCTCGCTCATGCCTGTTGCCATCCGAAGGAAGTCGATGTCTTGTTCCTTCGCGTCTTTCGAAAGAAGCTTCAGAACAAAGACTTGCTCGCTAGACAAGTCGGGGGTGGGCGGCTCAGGTCGCACAGGTGGAAATCGCTTTCCGAGACCGTTTCGAAGCTGATGGTGTGCCCACGCGACTCCAGACGGTGTAAGCAGTACATGACCATCAGCAACATCGATCATGTTCTTTGCTTGCAAAGAGTTCAGTGTCGCGGCCATGGCAACGTTGGACTCGAAAATAGCTGACGCGATTTGCGCAGGAACAGGAGCTAGATCAGTGAGAGACAACACTCGCAGGAGTCTTCGCTCCTCTTGACTGAAATTCTCCAACGGCACGATCTTCAACGTAGCAACTTGGCCGTTCTTCTTCACTACCTCTCGATAGTCGTCCTGATCAGCAAGCTCGGCGAGCTTCTTGATGTCTTCGACTGTCATTCTGGATGCGCCTTGGTGCCGTGGACGGGCACCAGCGGTTCGCTTGCGAGCCATGGTTGCCAAGAACCAAGCCACGATACTGACTGCGACCAGTATCGTGAGCACTGAGACTTCGACTGGGTAAGTGATCCAGTAGATCGCTCCGTCGACCAAGGACAAGGCACCCGTTTTCGCACTGTCAGTGGTCAGAGACTGGAGCCACGGCACAAACCAGGCCGAGACTACAGTGGGCGCAACAATGACCGTTGCTATCCATCCAAGCAGCTTTATTGGTGTCATCGTGGCGGATGGTAGTTCAAGGCTTCAAGCAGGCCGGGCATGCAGTGTGCGGACGAGTAAACTCCCTGCCTTGTTGCGGCCGTAGCTCAGTGGATAGAGCTCTCCCCTCCTAAGGGAGAGGTCGTAGGTTCGATTCCTACCGGCCGCACCATCACCTTACTGTGATGCTCCCGCACTTATCCGTGTGCCTCGATCAATGACTGTGATCAGGTTCTCGCTGCCTAGACCTGCTTGAAGCTGCTGGTGCGCCCATGCGGTCCCTGCGTGACCGAGACGTGCATCGCTGCCGTTCCAGTCAATCATTCCCTTCTCGATGAGTGATTTCAAGGCCATGTTTGCTGCAATCGTCGTGTGAAAGAGTTCTCTGACGTACGCTACTGGCAATGGGCCTCCGTCGAGCAGTGTAAGGACGCGCATCAACAAGCGCTCTTCCGTTGACATGCCATCCACGGGCACCGAGTGGAGCACTGAACTCTGACCATCGGGTCTGTGAATGATGTGCGTGTCGCTCTTGGATGCCAGATCGACAAGTTCGCGGAACCGTTCTCGGGTAAGGCTCGAACGTGGCTTTCGTGGCCGCTTGAATACACGGCGCAGTGCGAAGAACAGTGGCACAGCGATCGCCACGTTCAATGCACTGATCTCTGCAACGGGGAAAGTGAGCCACTGCACAGCATTGGCAAAAAATGCGGTGATGCCGTTTGTTGTCTCTTCGACCGTGAGTGACCGCATCCACGGTTCAAGCCACACGTTGGCTGCTGCCCCTGCAATCTCCGTCAGAGCGACAGTCAGTACCGCAATCCACACGCCTTGTCGAAAGGTCATACTCACCTCCGCTGTGGATGGTAGTTCAAGCTGGAGGCGCTTCCTGTTGAGCGTCCCGCTGAAGCTGCTGCATCAGTAGCACCCTCTCGACTGCAAGCTGCTCCAGGCGTGCCACCTCGCTTCTGTGCGCAGGTGTCCACCCTTCCATGCTGCACAGGGCGTTGATCTGCTTGAGCAAGCGTTCATCACGCTGCATCAAGACCTCCAGTTGCTTCAGCTTGATCGCTGCGACTGCTGAGCCTTCCGTGACTCCCCACCACACCTGTCGGACGTGATCGACCTTCGTCTTGATGCCGATTGATCGCGGGAGTGCTTCGATGCCGCGCACCACGACTCCGACCTTGGAGATGCACTTGATGCTGGCCTTGAACATCGGCGCCAGGTCGCTTTCATCGACACCTTCAACGTGCGCCGTCATGCCATCTGCATCGTGGTACGCCTTGACGAGCAGGTTGCCCAGGTACGGCCCTTCAGGTGTGCTCAAGCGGTGCCCGTTCCTGTACAGCTTGAACACATGCGCCTTCATACTGTATGAATATACAGCTCTCACGCTCTGGAGAAACCCGACGCTCCCGTCTGACTTTCCTTGAGGTCGACCATTTCACATCATGAAACTACAGTCGTGGCACTGCGATGTTGCAGTGCACCACAAGGATGTAAATCATGGCTTCCCAAATGTCGTTCCTGGCTTCCGTGCAATCGTTTGCAAAGCCGTACGTCAAGGCTGACGCTGCCAAGCAAGACCCGCTCACTGTTGCCCGCATGCGCTTCACGGCTGCTGCTGACGAAGCGGCCAAGGAAATCAAGGAGGGCAAGGACAAGGGCTTCTGGTTCAAGAAGCTGGACAAGGGCTACGTCGTGCTGCTCAAAAACGGCGCCAAGGTGCTGGACCAGTGCAGCTTTGCTGTGGCCAGCGCTGACGATGCTGTGAAGCTGCTCGATGCCGCCAAGGCTGGTTGCAGCAAGGGGGAGTTTGACGAGCAGTTCAAAGCCACTGCGCGTGCACCTCGTGCCAAGCAGGAAGGGGAAGCTGCTGCCCCTGCTGCTGCACCTACCCCGGAGCCTGCTCCTGCAAAAGGCAAGCGCAAGTAAACAGCACTGCTCCAACAACAAAGCGCCCTGAGGGGCGCTTTTCTTTTGGCCGTTTACAGCCCCTACAGCACGCGCACTCTGTTCCAGCCACCCTGCGCCCTTCGGGCCTCGCTTTTGACGTGCTGTAGGGCGTTTTTGACCCCATGCAGATGCGCTTTACTCCCAGCTCGTCTCTACGACAGTTGCGTCGCCGCGCTTCTGAACTAGGTGCATCGACTGACGATACGGAGCTTTGATGTTCGTGTGCTCTGTGTACTGCACCGTGCCTACGACTTCACCCTCACGCATGACTGAGTACCGCATGACTTCTTCTTGACCAAGGTGCCCCTTTTCCACCCTGCCATCGAAACGGAGTTCCTCGCCTTCAGCGAGTATCAGCTTGTCTTTCCACATACAGGCGCTTATTTCTTTGCTTTCTTCGCAGCTGGTTTCTTCCGCACCGTCCTGCCTTGAGCTTCCATTAGTTCAGAAAACTGCGCCCATTGGAGTTGCTTCTTGTACACATGGTTTCCTGAAGGAAGCCACTCAATGTTCCCTTTGCTGATCAGGACGGTACCAAGCTTTGCGTCATCCTTCTTAACTTCGATCTTGACGTCTTTGTGAAGAACGAACTTGGTTGCAATGTCAAGCGTAATTTCGTGAGCCATTGAATCCTCCTCCTAGTTTGGGACTGAATGTCAGTCAGGGTTGTAGCAAAATCTCAGGGCTTGCACTCGATGAGCATCGTGTTCGGGCCGCGCGCCATCATGAAGCCACCGCCAGTCATGGGCATTGCGACAGCATTCGGATTCGAGTTCTTATCGGCCATCGTGTAGCCCTTGGGGCAAACCTTTGCGGCCTCTTGGTAGCAAGAATCGATCGCTGCGCTACCGCATTTGATGAAGTACGCAGTAGTCCCATTGGGTCCTTGAATTGGCTTCGACGTTGCGCAGCCGACGAGAATCAATGGCACTGCAAGCAGTGCAATATTGAGCTTCATTGGGTTGTCCTCGTTCCCTTGAGCAGTCTAGTATATGTGCGCGCGGTGGCGTGTGTATGATCGTTTCCACCATATCGTGAGGAAAGTCCCTTGAACAAAGACACGTCGAAGATGACCGCGGCTGAGCTGCGTGAAATGGCAGCCTCGTTGATGAAGCAAGCCGAAGAGCAGAGCACCAAAGAGTTCGAGAGCACCATGAACTTCCTCTCCGACAAGCTCACGCACATGGGCAAGACGAAAAAGGATGCCGTCGTTCATCTGATCAAGATGATGAAGTCGCATGAAGCCGAAGCTACCCTTGCTGAACTCGGCGCAGGTTCTCATAAGGCCCGTACTTCGAAGGAGCGCACTGACCTAGACAGCGAAGGCAATGCACCTGAGGTTGGTGTGCTGTACCGTCTACCTACTGGCGAGTCCTGGGAGCGCAAGGGCAAGGTAGGAGCCACCAAGCGTGAGTTCTCTGAACACGCCAAGACGACAACCTGGGCAGCTATGAGGGCTTGATCTTGCACCTTGCTGCCTGTCGTTGATAAATACTCTTGACCGAATAGGAGCCTGTCAGTAATTTTGTGTGCGAGGCATAGCATGACGATCAGGAGCATCTATGCCAAGCAAGACAAAGACGAAGAACGCGGCTATTGCCGCCAGGACAGCGGCGCTGCCGCAGATCCCCAAGGAACTGCTCGATCAG
>QFCS01001019.1_pt1 | contig 22483 bp, 16 predicted proteins | sample 3576561 | NCBI WGS metagenome assembly QFCS01 | reverse complement strand
GAGAAACACAACGTTTACCTTTGTTCATTGCGGAAAAGGACGGCAAAACAATTTATATTTTACCGGTAAGAGGTAACGGACTTTGGGATGCTATTTGGGGGTATATTGCTCTTAATGATGATTTAAAAACTATTAACGGGGTATATTTTGACCACAAAGCCGAAACGCCGGGATTGGGAGCAAACATCACAGAAAGCTTTTTTACAGAGGATTTTAAAGGGGAACAACTTTATGATGTTTCCGGAAACTTTAAAGGAATTGAAATTTCTAAATCAAACGGAGATCCGAATAACGAAGACAAAACAGATAATCAAGTAGATGCTATTTCAGGAGCTACAATTACCGGAAACGGTGTGGGAGCCATGATTAATTCAGGCATTCGTTTATACTTGCCTTATTTTGAAACTCTAAAAAAATAAACAATGGCAGCTAATAATACATCAGAAAAAGAACCTTTGTTTTCAAAGAAAAATATTGGATTAGTAAAAGATCCTTTAACGGATAATAACCCGGTAACGGTGCAGGTATTAGGAATTTGTTCTGCTTTAGCGATTACTGCCGAACTCAATGCCTCTGTCATCATGGCACTGTCTGTAATTTTTGTATTGGGTGCGGGTAACGTTGTTATTTCTTTAATGCGTAATGTAATTCCCTCTTCAATCCGTATTATTGCTCAGCTGGTTGTTGTGGCAGCTTTAGTAATTATTGTGGATTTAACACTAAAAGCCTATGTTCCGGATCTGGCTAAAAAGTTATCCGTGTTTGTCGGTTTGATTATTACAAACTGTATCATCATGGGGCGTTTTGAAGCTTTTGCCTTAGGAAATACACCTTGGAAATCTTTTCTGGACGGGGTAGGTAATGCCGCCGGTTACGGATTGATTCTGGTAATTGTTGGTTTCTTCCGGGAATTATTAGGTTCCGGAAAACTTTTCGGAATTCCGGTTTTAGGTGATCCGGTTGAAAAAACAGGGTTATATGCAACGGGTTATGAAAACAACGGTTTCATGCTTTTAGCTCCAATGGCTTTGATTACGCTGGGATTGATTATCGGATTCCAACGTTCAAGAAATAAAAACTTAATAGAAACACACTAAGAAAATGGAATTATTAGAGTTATTTTTAAAATCAATTTTTATTGATAATATGGTATTCGCCACATTCTTGGGGATGTGTTCGTATCTCGCCGTTTCTAAAAAAGTATCCACTGCGGTAGGTTTAGGTGCTGCGGTTATTTTTGTAATGTTAGTAACCGTGCCGCTTAACTATTTGTTGGATCAATATATCCTTCGTCCCGGAGCCTTGGTATGGTTGGGTGAAGATTATGCCGATTATGACCTGAGCTTTTTGACCTTTATTCTTTTTATTGCAACCATTGCTACTATGGTTCAGCTGGTAGAAATGATTGTTGAAAAATTTGCTCCGGCTTTATACAACTCATTGGGTATCTTTTTGCCGCTTATTGCTGTAAACTGTGCAATCTTAGGAGGGTCGTTGTTCATGCAGCAAAAAGAGTTCGGTAATATTACAGAAGCAACGGTTTATGGTTTGGGTTCAGGTATCGGATGGTTCTTGGCAATTGTGGCGATTGGAGCAATTAGAGAAAAAATCAGATATTCTAACGTTCCGCCTGCTTTTAGAGGTTTGGGGATGACTTTTATCTTAACCGGTTTAATGGCTATCGGATTCATGTCTTTTGGTGGTATGTTAACCGGCGGTGACGAACCTGCTCCTAAAAAAGAAGAAACAGTGGAAAGTGTAGATCCAACTGCTGAAATTTCTGAGGCATTAGAAATCATTGATTCTGCATCATCAGAAACTGTAAACGATTCATTAACAAATAATATTCAGGAATAATGATAGCATTAGAAGTAAGTACAGGGGGATTAATCACCACTACCGTTATTGCCTTTATGATTTTATTGCTTGCCTTGGTAGGAATTATTCTTTTTGCCAAAGCTAAGTTGGTTCCTTCAGGCCCGGTAAAAATAAAAATTAATGGGGAAAATGAAATTGAAGTAGGTTCCGGAAGCACATTGTTGTCTACATTAGGTTCCAGTAAAATTTTCTTACCTTCTGCTTGCGGAGGCGGCGGAACTTGTATTCAATGTAAATGTAAAGTATTAGACGGTGGAGGTGAAGCTCTGCCAACTGAGGTACCTCATTTTAGCCGTAAGGAATTAGCCGACGGATGGAGATTAGGATGCCAGGTAAAAGTAAAAGGGAATATGGTTATCGAGGTGCCAGAGGAAGTTTTTGGTATCAAAAAATTTGAAGCTAAAGTTTATTCAAACTATAACGTGGCTTCGTTTATTAAAGAATTTATCGTAGAATTACCGGACGATATGCACTATGAGCCCGGAGGCTATATTCAGATTGAAATCCCGAAATGTGAAGTAAAATATTCCGATATCGATATCACGGCACATCCGGTTGAACATCCGGGAGAACCGGAGAAGTTTAAGGCAGAATGGGATAAGTTTAACCTTTGGCCTTTGGTGATGAAGAATACTGAGCTTGTGGAAAGAGCTTATTCAATGGCCTCTTATCCGGCAGAAGGCAGAAAAATTATGTTGAATGTACGGGTGGCTACTCCGCCATGGGACAGAAACATCAATGGATGGGCAAAAGTTAATCCGGGTATTGCATCTTCCTACATCTTTTCCAGAAAAGCCGGTGATCCGGTTATCGTGTCCGGTCCTTACGGAGAGTTTTTCATCAACGAATCTGAAGCCGAAATGTTGTACGTGGGCGGTGGTGCCGGAATGGCTCCGATGCGTTCGCACCTATACCATCTGTTCAGAACCGTAAAAACCGGAAGAAAAGTAACGTACTGGTATGGCGGACGTTCTAAACGTGAGTTGTTCTATACCGATCATTTCAGAGCTTTGGAGAAAGATTTCCCGAACTTTAAGTTTTACTTAGCCCTTTCTGAGCCGTTACCGGAAGATAACTGGAAAGTGAAAGACGGCATAAATGGTGAAGGCGACGGTTTTGTCGGATTCATTCACAATGTGGTTATTGACAACTATTTGTCTAAACACGAAAATCCGGAAGATATTGAACTGTACTTCTGTGGTCCGCCAATGATGAACAAAGCTGTTCAGAAAATGGGAGAAGATTTTGGGTTAGATCCCGAAAACATCAGATTCGACGACTTCGGAGGATAATATTTTTACAGAAGGTTTTTTAAACCATTAAGAAATTAAGGAAATTAAGTTAAAAACGCTTAATGAAACTTAATTTCTTAATGGTTTTCTTTTTTAATGTACGGTCTGATTCTTTAACATTATTAAGCGTTGTTTTTCTTATTTCTCCTTACTTTTGCACAATGGAAATTTTATCAGATCAGGAACTTCATAACATCGCGATGAATTACGTGGGTAAGGAACTCGAAAAACAAGGATTTGAGTTTATTGCTGTCAATAGCCAGTTGAAAAGGCATCCGCAGTTTGTATGCGTTGATAAGCCCACCAATACGCTGCATTTTGTTCTGGTCACTGTTTACAGTTATCCGGAAAACCCGGAAGATTATGATGTGCTTTGGATGGAAACCTTTAAAAAGCACGCCCAAAAGCTAAAAGCAAAAGTACTTTATGCCGGGGTGGGGATAGCCAATGCTTCGGATTTTGATAAACCAATTTTAAAAAGTGACGATTACGTCATCAATTACAATGGAATTAAAGAAATTAGTTAACCTGTATATTCTGCTATTATTAACGGCTTCCTGCCAAAAGGAGGAAAGAGAGAATATTTTTGTCATTCAGGGCGAAGCCCAGGGGAGTACCTATGCTTTAAAGTATATCAGCAAAACAAAAGTAGTTTCCAAACAAAGTATTGATTCTTTGTTGCTGGCTTTTGACAGGTCACTCTCCACTTACCGGCCGGATTCTAAAATCGCAAAGATAAATGAAGGTGATTCAACTGTGGTGGTAGATGATTTTTTTGTAGAAACCTTCAATACATCCCAGGCAATTTACCGGGAAACGGAAGGACTTTTTGATCCCACAATAGGTGTTCTGGTGAATGCCTACGGATTTGGCCCCAGGAAAGATAAAATAAACCTGAACCAGACCAGTGTGGACAGTTTGCTCCGGTTCGTTGGTTTTGATAAAGTAAAACTAAACCCAAACAAAACGGTTACAAAACAATTCAAGGAAACGTACTTTGATTTCAATGCCATTGCCCAGGGATATTCTGTTGATGTAGTAGTTGATTTTTTAAAATCAAAAGGTATCCGGAACGGAATCGTTGAAATTGGCGGTGAAATTTCAGCCTTCGGCAACAATACCATCGAAAATAAAAACTGGATAATCGGGATTGACGATCCCACGCAAAAGCCCGGTGAACGCACCTTGATTGCCAAGATCAGGCTGGAAAACCTGGGCATGGCAACTTCCGGAAATTACCGTAAGGTAAAAACAGACAGCCTGACCGGCCAAAAATATGTTCATATCATTAACCCTAAAACGGGTTTGCCGCAAAAGAGTGCGATGCTGAGTGCGACGGTTTTAGCTCCCAAATGTATTGAAGCCGATGGGTATGCCACCGCTTTTATGGTTATGGATATCGAAAGTATTCAAAAATTACTTCAACGACGGACGGATTTATATGTTTTACTGATTTATACTGACGAGCAACATCAGGTTCAACAATTCAAAACGGCTAATTTTCAGTCACTTATTTTAGAATGATTCTAAAAGTAGGTTTTTTCGTTAAAGAAAATATAATAAGTTTTAACATTTGGAGTTATACCTCTAGATTTACAAACCATTAACCATTTTTTATGAAAAAACTAAACAAACTATGCTTGTTTTTGTTAGCATTGCCCACGCTGGTATTTGCTCAGGAACTAAAGCTGAACAGTCCGATACCGATGGATCCTTCGGTAAAAACCGGAAAATTAAAAAACGGCCTGACGTATTACATCAAAAAGAATGCAAAGCCGGAAAACAAAGTTGATCTGAGGCTTGTGATCAATGCGGGTTCTATTCTTGAAAATGACGATCAGCAGGGATTGGCTCACTTTATGGAGCACATGTGTTTTAACGGAACAAAAAACTTTCCTAAAAACGCCCTGGTTGACTATTTGCAGAGTATTGGTGTAAAATTCGGACAGCATCTGAATGCTTATACCAGTTTTGATGAAACAGTTTATTTTTTGCCGATTCCCTCTGATGATGCCGAAAAATTAGAAAAAGGATTCCAGATTTTAGAAGACTGGGCTTTTAACACCACGCTGACCCCGGAAGAAATTGACAAAGAAAGAGGGGTCGTGCTGGAAGAATACCGCATCGGATTAGGAGCAGATAAAAGAATGATGGGGCGTTTTATGCCCAAAATGATGTATAATTCACATTATGCCAAGCGGTTGCCGATTGGTCAGAAAGAGATTCTGGAAAACTTTACCTATGACAAGGTGGTCAGTTTCTATAAAGACTGGTATCGTCCTAATCTGATGAGCGTAATTGTGGTGGGCGATATTGATGTGGCGGAAATGGAGAAAAAAATCATAGCCCATTTTTCATCGTATAAGAATCCTAAAAAAGAGCGTCCGAGAACTAAATACGATGTGCCTAACCACAAGGAAACATTTGTGGCGGTAGAGAGTGATCCGGAAGCGGCTTTTACCCGTGTTCAGCTGCTGTATAAAGATTATGAAGAGCCCAAAGTAGTAAAAACGATTGGCGATATGCGGGATGAGTTAGCCATCGGATTGTTTGCAACAATGCTCAACAACCGTTTAGAGGAAAAACGTAATTCACCAAACCCTCCTTTTACGTATGGTTACTCTTATTACGGAGGAACTTATGCCAAGACCAAAAAAGCCTTTCAGTCATTTGCCATGGTGCCGCAGGACAAACAATTGGATGCCTTGAGAATTCTGGTTGAAGAAAATGAGAGGGTAAAAGCATTTGGCTTTACGGCCGGAGAACTGGAAAGAGCCAAGACCGAATTTCTGGCACAGATTGAACAGCAATATAACGAAAGAGACAAAACAGAATCTGAAAATTATGTATGGGCCTGCCAGAGCAATTTTCTTGAAAAAGAACCAATGCCGGGAATTGAATGGACTTTTACAACCATGCAGAAACTTTTGCCGACCATCAGGGTAGAAGAGACCAATAAACTGATTAACGGTTATATCAAGGAAGATAACCGGGTGATTATTTTAACCGGACCGGAAAAAGAAGGAATGGTTAAACCAACGGAACAGGAAGTTCTTAATTCCATCAAGATTGATAAAAACACTATCACGGCTTATGTTGATGAAGCGGTGGCAGAAAGTTTATTGCGTAATCCGGTAAAAAAAGGGTCGGTGACCAAAAAGGAAAAAAACGATAAAATCGGAACAACAACCTTAACCTTGTCTAACGGAGCAAAGGTAACCTATAAAAAAACCGATTTTAAAAACGATGAAATTCTTTTTGAGGCCTTGAGTTTCGGGGGTTCAAATCTGATTAACAACCAGGAATTTGAAAAAGTGCAATGGGCGATGAATGGTTTAACGGAAGCCGGCTTTTCCGGCATGAAGTTAAACGACATTAACAAGTTTATGACCGGTAAAATTGCCCGTGTAAATCCGTATGTGGGCGGAATTCAGGAAGGTTTACGCGGATCGGCTACCCCTAAGGACCTGGAGTATCTCTTCCAGACGGTTTATGCGTATTTTACCGATTTGAATTTGGATAAAGAAGCTTTTGAAAGCTACAAGATCAAACAAAACGGTTTTATGGCCAACATGAAGGCCATGCCTGCGATGCATTTTCAGAATGAGTTATACACGTATTTAAATGAAGGTAACCCCCGTTTCAAAGGGATTCTGCCGGACGATGCTGCCTGGGAGAAGACCGATTATGAATTAGCCTATAAAAAATACAAAGAGCGTTTTGCCAATGCCGCTGATTTCCATTTTTACTTTGTGGGCAACATTGACGAGCCAAAACTGGAAGAATTTGCCAGCTTGTATTTGGCATCATTACCGGCTAATGACACCAAAGAAAAAGCCGTTGATTTGGGTTACAGAATGTTGAAAGGCGATTTGAAAAAAGTAGTTAAAAAAGGAAAAGATCCCAAAAGTACCGTTAACATCATGTTTTACGGTGATTGCGAATACGATGCCAAAGAAGCCCTGGCTTTACGGGCGGCCGGAGAAGTATTGTCCATCAAGCTGATTGAAGAACTCCGTGAAAACGAAAGCGGGGTTTACGGAGCCAGTGCCAGAGGGAGCATGAATAAAGTACCCAACGGAAGTTATAATTTTACGATCAATTTCCCTTGCGGACCGGAAAATGCAGAAACATTGACACAGTCAGCGTTAAGAGAACTGAATAAAATCATTGAAAACGGACCGGAAGAAAAAGATGTAAATAAATTCAAGGAAGCTGAAAAATTAGACTACAAGGAAAAAATCAAACAAAATAATTACTGGATGTCTTATTTAACCCGTTCCTTTACGTACGGTGTTCCTGCGGATGAAATTTTACAGGTGGAGCAAAAAATCGATGCGGTAACCGCAAACGATATTCAGGCAGTGGCTAAAAAATATTTGTCGAAAGACAAAGTGATTGCCATGCTGATGCCGGAAGAATAAATCAAATAGTATCATGATTTAATTGACAAACCCACGGTTTCCCGTGGGTTTGTTTATTTGTAAAGCGTCCATCTGCCTTAATTTTTCATGGTTCAAAAGCGTTTTATTTATTTAAAACAAACCGGGATAATTTCGCCTTTGGCCAGACAATATTTTTCAACTAATTCCGGAGCAATTTTCGCTGTATAATCTTCTTCAATAACGGTAAAACCGATGCTTCTCAATTTATAAAAATAATCCCTGCCGTAAACCCTTACATGGTCATACTGTCCGAATATTTTTGCCCGTTCTTTTTCATCCGTGATCGAATCGTCCGAAAAAGTAATGGCTCTTGATAAATCCTGCGGAATCTGAAAAATGCCCATACCGCCCGGTTTTAAAACACGGTATAATTCCTGCATGGCTTTTGTATCATCCGGAATATGTTCTAAAACGTGGTTGCATAAAATAACATCATATACATTGTCTTCAAAGGGAAGATCACAGATGTCTGCTTTTACATCCGCCAGCGGCGAAAACAAATCGGTGGTAGTGTACTCTAAATTTTTTTGATTTCTGAACCGTTTGTAAAAGGCCTGTTCCGGGGCAAAATGCAACACTTTCAGTAAGTTATCTGCATTTCGGAGTTTAATTCTTGAAGAATCCGGAGCCGTTTCGGGCTGGAAAAAATCGGTTTGTTCTTTCAGAAACAGCCAGAGCAACCTATGTCTTTCGAGTGACAGGGTGCCGGGTGACAAAACGTTCTGACGTTGTTTTCCATAGCCGTAAGGCAGGAACGTCCGGAAGCTCTTTCCGTCAATCGGGTCGGTAAACCGGTTTCCTTTCAGCAAAAAAGCTAATACCGGTCTTGCCACATAGCTCAAACGGATTAAAACCGGGCGGGGAATAGTATTTAATATAAGCTTAAATAACTTTTTCATTGCATTAAAGTTAGGGCGAAAATAATACCGAAAATAATTGAAAAAACAATAATAATGCCCAGGTACAGCCCTAAAAACAGTAAGACATATTTAATTCCTGAAAAAATAGTTTGTTTCAGGTTCTGATGGTACAGTTGCTTTAAAGCATATAATGTGAATGTTATAAAGATAACTATAAACAGCAAACTATATACCTGAAACGGCATTCCCAAAGTATTCACCAGTATAACCTGCAGGAGCAATGATATAAAACCAAGATTTGTTTGGAGATAACTGTTAAAAACCAGGTGCTCAAAGAAATTGTGCTTCTTTTGATTGTAAACCAGATAACTTGTCAGGGCATAGAGCGGGATAAACAGTAAAATCAAAAAATTGTAGTACCCCATCAAAGACTCCATAAACTGCTTCATGTCTATCGTTGGAATTTTATTTGGGTTTTCTGTCGTGTTGTAACCTTTTGAAAAATCCTCTGAGAAGTCTATAATAGGCTCCATCGGAAAAAATTTGTAGAAAAAGACAGCTACTGTTGCATATAAAATAATATAAGAGAAGGGTTGGAAATATTTCTTTCGGGCTCCGCTGATATAAGCTTCTAACACCTCTTTCGGGTTTTTGAACAAACCCAAAAAAGTTCGCCAGAAATTATTATCCCAACTGAAAAAAGGACCTATAAATTCCTCCCAGGTTCCTTTTAACGATAGCCGCTCATCAACAATTTTAGCACCGCAATTGGCACAAAATCTGGCGTTTGAATCTATGGTAAATGCACAAGTCTTACAGTTCATCAGAAGGATCTTTTTTAGTTGTAATCAAAACCGGGTATCGATGAATTTATTCTTCGGAAACGATTGTGTTGAAGCCGTCTTAAAGTACAGTTTACGGGCTAACTTAAAGGCTTGCAGGGAAGTCAGCCAATGGTCTGCTTCTGAATTCGTTCTCTTCATCGCTCACAATGCCCAAGGCATCATATACGTATTGAAATGTTGAGAGCAGTTCCGGCTTGCCGTTAACCAAGGCCACATTGTGTTCAAAGTGAGCACTCGGTTTCATGTCGGCCGTCAAGATTGTCCAGCCGTCTTTCAGTTGCTTGATGTTCTTGGTACCCATGTTAATCATGGGTTCAATGGCAACGACCATTCCTTCTACAAACAATTTTCCACGTCCTTTTTTGCCGTAATTCGGCATTTCCGGATCTTCGTGCATTTTTCGTCCCAAGCCGTGCCCTACCAATTCCCGTACCACACCGTAACCGTGCGATTCACAATAGGTCTGAATGGCATTGCCCACGTCTTCTACACGGTTACCGGCCTTAAATTGACGAATTCCTACATACAACGATTCTTTGGTTACTTTCAGTAATTTTTTTACCTCCGGTGCTACTTCCCCGATTTCAAATGAATAGGCGTGGTCACCATAAAATTCATTTTTCAGCACACCGCAATCCACCGAGATCACATCACCGCTTTCCAGCGGTTTATTATTCGGGATTCCGTGAACCACCTGTGCATTCGGACTCATGCATAAGGAATTCGGAAAACCATATAACCCTAAAAAAGCGGGAACACCGCCATGGTCACGAATGAATTCTTCAGCCAGTTTGTCTAAATACAAGGTGGTGACGCCGGGTTTTATTTCCTTTGCAATCATACCAAGTGTTTTAGAAACCAACAGGGAACTCTCACGCATTAACTCAATCTCTTCTCGGGTTTTAGGGATAATCATAGTTAAAAAATTAAAGGCTCAAAGGTACACAATTTTTTATTTTGTTATATCGGATAATTTCCGGTTGGCTGCCCTGTGTTTTTGTGACCTTCATGGTGTAACGTCAATGGTAACTTTCCGGGCTAAAAATCCCAAAAACAATGAGAAATGTCAGTTTTTAAACCAATTTTTGCCGTTATCTTTGTGTAAAATTTAGGAATTATGAGTAAATATGTAACCGCAGAGCAGGCTGTAAAGGTTGTAAAATCCGGCGATAGGGTTTATGTTCAGGCCGCTGCTGCTTCCCCGACCGTTTTAACAAAAGCCCTGGCTAACAGAGCATCTGAACTGAAAAATGTAGAAGTATGCCATCTTCACACCGAAGGCGAAGCAGCTTATGCCAACCCGGATTTAGCGGCCAGTTTTCACGTTAATTCATTTTTTCTCGGAGCAAACGTACGGCATACGCTTAAAGCCGGAAACGGTTCCTACACACCGGTTTTTTTAAGTGAGTTACCCAACTTGTTCCGTAAAAATGTACTGCCGTTAGATGTGGTATTTATCCATGTTTCGCCACCGGACCGGCACGGATATTGTTCATTAGGTGTTTCGGTTGAAGCAACGGTGGCCGCCATTGAAAATGCAAAAATAGTCATCGCACAGGTGAATCCGCAGATGCCCCGAACTTTTGGCGACGGAATCCTGCACGAATCAGAAATTGATTATCTGGTAGATGTAAATGAGGCCATATATACACACGACATTGAGCCGTTTACGCCCGAAGAAGAGAAAATCGGCGAATATGTGGCTTCTTTGATCGAAGACCGGAGTACGCTTCAAATGGGAATCGGCTCCATACCCAATGCCGCTTTGAGCAAGCTGATTCACCACAAAGACCTGGGACTGCATACCGAAATGTTTTCTGACGGGGTGATCGATCTGATTGAAAATGACGTGATCAACTGTAATTACAAAGGTACTACAAGAGGCCGTGTTTTAGCCACTTTTTTAATGGGCTCCCGGCGACTGTATGATTTTGTTGACGATAATTCTTTTATCGAAATGAAAGAATCCTCTGCGGTAAACGACACGGCCCGGATCCGTAAAAACCCTAAGATGGTTGCCATCAATTCTGCCATAGAAGTTGATGTTACCGGACAGGTTTGTGCCGATTCCATCGGAGGAAGAATGTATTCCGGTGTTGGCGGTCAGATGGATTTTATGCGGGGAGCCTCGTTAAGCGTTGGCGGAAAAGCCATTATTGCACTTCCGTCGCAAACCAGAAGAGGAGAAAGCCGGATTGTGCCTTTCTTAAAGCAGGGGGCAGGCGTGGTAACTACCCGGTCTCACGTGCAGTATATCATTACCGAATACGGAATTGCCAACCTTTACGGAAAAACGCTCAAGCAAAGGGTAGCAGAAATGGTTAAAATAGCCCATCCCGATCACCGTGAATGGATAGAAAAAGCCTATTTTGAAATGATGGACATTAAAAAGTTGATTTGTTAATTGTATACATAATTCATTTTCGCCACAAACGCTGTTTTTTACTTGATTGCATCTGAACCCGGCAGGTTTTAAACCTGCCGGGTTTAATCAGTTGGTTATTGCGGATTCGCCATTAGTTTAAACAGATCGGCATTGGAAACACAAAATTTAAACTGGGTGTCAATTTGTTGCAGGCTTGTGCTTAACAGGCTGTTCTCTCTGGAATTGATCAGAAACAGGGAACTTTCGCCAAAAAAGAAGATCCGTTCTTCGGCATCCAGCATTGTTTTAAAATCGCTGACCAGCTCGTCGGCAATTTCAATCTGTTCTTTTAATGAATTGATTTCCTGCAATTGATAATCGATCTTATTTCTGAGCACCTGATTTTCAAACTGCAAATCCAGTTCCGCATCCTGCAATTTCAGTTTAGCGATTTTAAAGTTTCCTCTTTCCTTTCTTAAAAACAACGGAAAACGGAAGTTTACGCCGTATTTATAATTAACGGTATTAAAATCCCGTACAAATTCCGGTTCCGACAAATAATTGTAATTTAAATTAATAGTAGGTTTCAACAAGTCGCCTTTAAGGCGTTTTTCCACTTCCAGCATGGAAACTTTGTTTTGCAGCGACCGTATTTTCGGATGGTTTTCAAAATCAATACCGGCCAGCAAAAGCCCGTTGGTTTTCAACGTATTTTCCACTTTCTTTTCCAATTCGGCTTCCGGAACAATACCGTCTTGTAATTCCAACGGCAGGTTGTTCTCAAACCATAAAAAATTAGAGAGTTCCAATTTTGATTTAAGCAGTTTTAACCGGGCCTGTTCCAGGCTTAATTTTCGCGATTTAACCAGTATTCCGGCTTCGATGCTGTCTATGGCAGGGCGGTCTCCGGCGGAAATTAAGCCTTTTATCCCGTCAAACCGTACTTCGGAGTTCTTTAAAAATGTTTCGTAAAGCTTGTATTCATTATAGTTTTTATACCAGTTGAAATAGCTGTTCGAAGCAGCATACAGCACATTGGCCACTTCCAGATCCCGTTCGGCCAGCGATAGATTGGCATAAATTTTAGCTTTTTTCAGATCGGCCATCCGGTTATTGATGAGTAATCCCTGCCCGATGGGTACAGAAATTCCGGCCATGGCCAGGCCGTTTGCCGGAGTGGTGTTTTGCGGATTCAGATAAACCCCGTCCATTTGGTCAAATCCGGCTTTTATCTCAATACCGTACCAGGTCGGAATTTTAAAAGTAGTATTCAGTAAATCATAATATTCCGTTGATTTGAATTGTTTGTTTTCGTAGTCCACTTCAATTTTCGGGTCAAATCCGCCCCGGGCGGCAATAATGCCAGCCTGTGCCTGGCTTACTTCCAGGTTGGCTTGTTTGACCAGCGGATGAAACTGCTTGACATAGCCCAGGTAAGCGTCCAGTGTTAAGGTGGAATCTGCCAACAGGTTCTGTGACCATGAAAGGAGCGGAATAAAAAGGAATATGGGCAACAGGCTTTTCATGGGGATTATTTTTTGGTTTCGTTGGAGGTTGCCGGCGTATAAAAATTTGGCGGGAAACCATTTAATTTTCGCCAGATCTCATACCAGATAGGAACGTTTTCAAGCAAGGCAAAGGTCTGGGCTCCCGCTCCGATGTTCAGTTCTTTGGGCCAGGGTTTGTCTTCCGGATCCTGGGCAATCAGCACACGGTATTTTCCGTTAACGCTGATAAAATTTTCAACGGCCACAATTTTTCCGCCAAAAGTTCCGTATGATGAGTTTGGCCAGCCGCTGAAAACAATAGTGGGCCAGCCGTCAAACCAGATCCGTACCTTTTCACCTTTGTGGATCAGCGGCATGTCGATTGGTTCAATAAACGTTTCTACGGCAATGTCATATTTAGACGGCATGATGCTGACCACCGGCGTACCTTCTTTAATGGTTTCCCCGATTCCCGATTGCAGGGCACGGTTTACATAACCGTTTTGCGGAGCTTTGATATAATACAGCTCGTTCCGCATTTTATAGTTGGTAACCTGATTCTGCAGTTTGTTCACCTGTGCCTCGGTGTCAAACTGACTGCTCAGGGCCGTAAAGCGGTCACTTTGGGCTTTTGCAATTTTATCGGTGTATTCTGCCGTGATCCGGTTTATCTCGACGCGGGCATTGATTAATTCGTTTTTAGCGGTCAGGAATTTGTTTTGCTGCGTAATAATTTTGGCCTCCGCATCCTGTAGTTTTAACCGTTTGTCTTCTACGTCAGTCATCGGTTTCAACCCTTCTTTGTTCAGGTCCTGTGAACGTTTAAATTGCGTTTGGGCGATTTTCAGCTGGGTCTTTACCGCTTCGAGGTCCATGCTGTCGCTTTTTACTTTGAGCACGGCCTGTTCTATTTTATTCCGGGCCTGTTCCAGTTTTAAAATCCGTTCGCGTTCAATGGCGGCAATTTGTGCCGAAAGTGAATTGGCTTTGCCTTCATATGATTCTTCCGATAGCATTTTTGCCCGCATCTGGCTTTCAGTGTTGTTCACTAAATTCGGGTCAAAGTAATCTTCCTTCACCTCAGAAATATACAGAATAGTGTCGCCTTTGTTCACATACTGGCCTTCTGAAACATACCATTTTTCAATCCGTCCGGCAATAGCGGTATGAATTGTCTGCGGACGCTGTTCCGGCGAAACGGTCGTGACAAAGCCGGAGCCCTGAATGTTTTGTGTCCAGGGTAGCAAAACAAACAGAAAGCTGCCTATGAAAAACCACATCAACAGGCGGTTGAATGCTTTAAAATACCTTCTTTCACTCAGTTTTTGAATGGTTTTAAAGCGGGTGAGATTAACTTTGTCATTGATATTATTCCGGGCTATATTCAACATATTATTGCGTGTCTGAAATTAGTTTTCCTTTCTCTAATGTTATGATCCGGTCGCATTTTTGCTTCCAGTACTCGTTTTTGGACGTTACAATTACGGTCCAGTGGTTCTCCGGAGACAGAATGAAATCTATGATTTCCTTCGCCTGGTCATTATCCATTTTGTCAAAAGGGTTTTCAAGAAACAGAACGAGCGGGTTGCTCACAATGGCTCTGGCCAAAAGGATTTTTTGTGCCAGCGAGGAAGTCAGCTGTTTACCTTCTGTCAGGATTTTTTCATCCAGCCCTTTCGGCATTTTTTTAACGGTATCGGTCAGTTTTAATTTTTCCAGTACCCATTTTAACCGTTCACTGTTAACCGCCGGGTTGTTAAAGGCTATGTTTTCGGCGATGGTACCTTCAAAAAGCGACTGGCCTTCGGTAATTATTCCGATCTGGGAACGGTACTGGTCAATGTTTATTTTTTTATAATGCTCGTCGTTAATATAAATCGAACTCGAATTTGTGTGGATCAACCCGGCCAGAATACGCAGCAGTGTGGTTTTGCCGGAGCCGTTTTTACCGTCGAGGTAAATCTTTTCGCCTTGTTTAATGTGTAACGAAACCGCATTCAGTATTTTTTTGCTTGAATCGGGAAACGCATAGCTCAGCTCGTCGATTTCAAAGTGAATTTTCTGGTAACAATAATTGCTTTCTTCCGTTTCAGCTTCTTCCATCTCCATGTCTACCACCTGGCCTATTTTTTCAATGGAGGTTAACACATCATAGAATGTTTCTAAGCCGACGATGATTTTTTCAACAGAATTAATCACGAGCAGGATAATAATTTCTGCGGCAACAAACTGCCCGATGTTCAGCTGCTGGTTGATCACGAGGTAACCGCCAATGAGCAACAGTCCGGCCGAAATAAGGGCTTTAAAACCAATCAGCTGGATAAACTGTCGTTTGATCACTTCAAAGTGGCTTTCCCTGGATTTGAGGTACTCAGTCACCAGTTTATCGTTTTTGTTCAACGCAAATTCAGATTCGATTTTGCTTTTAAAGCCAAAGTAATTCCGGGCAATTTCCTGGATCCAGTGGGCTACTTTGTATTTGTACTTAGATTCGGCGAGGCTGGTTTTTAATCCGGTTTCAAATGAAATCCTGAAAATCAGGTAAAGCACAACAAAGAGCAGTAAGCCAAATAAGATAAAGAGCGGATGATAAATGGAAAGCAACAGCAGACCAAAGACAATCTGTAACAGGGATTCCGAATAATCCAGGATTAATTTGGCTACGCTTTTCTGAACCGTGATGGTGTCAAAAAAGCGGTTGGCCAGTTCCGGCGGATAATTGTTGTTAAACTCCGTATAGCGTATCTTCGGGAAGCGAAAAGAAAATTCAAAAGAAGAACGGATAAATATTTTCTGCTGTATGCTTTCAGTAATCCGGAGCTGCATCAGTCTTAAAATGCCATTGAACACCACGCCCAGAATAACCACAATAACGAGAATGATCCATGAGAGGCTCACCCGTCCGCCCTGGATCAGGTTAATGATTGCCTGCACACCCAATGGCAGGGAAAGGCTTACTATTCCGGAAAAAATGGCATAAAAGAAAACCTGGTAAATGTCTTTTTTATCCAGTTTCAGAAGGTTGATAAACCGTTTTAAAGGGGGTATGGATTTTGAAGGTTTTTGCATGATCAGCTGATTTGTTTTAACACTAAGGTTTTAAAAAATTCGGTAGGGCTGCTTTTTTTAGAGCAATCCGTAATGGATGTAAAATGGTCTTTTAAAAAATGCTGGTGCAGGGCACCTTCTACCACAGTAGAGATAAGGCTTTTGGCATAGGGATAGGATGGGTTTACAGCCGTGACCATTTCAACAATACGGTTAATGACCCTTTTGTAAACCAGAAAATAACCTTCTTTGTTTTCTTCGTCAACTTCTTTGGTAAGATATGATTTGGAGAATTCACAAATAATGATTTTATGGAGCATTACTTCATTGATGTGCGGATGATTGTTGTCGCTTGTGATTTCCTCCGTAACCATTTCGATAGCTTTTATCAGTTTGTCTTCCGGGTTTGCCATGCTGTTGGTATTCAGGACCAGTTTGAATTCTATCCAGCCCCAATACCATGAACTAAGGTACAACAAAAGTTTGTGTTTGCTCTCAAAATAACGGTAAATCGAACTTTCGTTCGAACCGATCCGTTGTCCTAATTTTTTAAAGGTAAAATTGTCAAAACCAATTTCATCGATCAGCTGGATACTGTTTTCAATGATTTTTTTACCCAGTTCCGAAGTTTCCGGATCCTTGACAAAAATTTTGGGGCTGATGTTTATTTTGATGCCGTCTAAAATGTTTTTCATACGCTTGCTTTTTGTAAAAGTAAAAAGACAACGCAAATTTAATAGCATTACTATTGATTTTGAAATTGATTAACTTAATTTTAGTAATTGTTCGGCATAAAAAAAGTCCCACCGAAGCGGGACTGAAGATTTTAAATCTACGGCATATAGCCTTATTGTGATAAGATTAAAGATTAGAAATATTAATCTGATACAAATATAGAAAAAACTTTTTTGAGGTGGTTTATGGATTTCCGTAAAAATGTTAAATTTCTTTTTATTACTTTTAAAAGCGGATTAAAAAATTACGATTATGGCAAGAATTTTAGGATTGGATTTGGGGACAAATAGTATTGGTTGGGCGATTGTCGATGATATCAATAACAAAATTATTGATTCAGGAGTTAGAATATTTCCAGAAGGAGTTGTTGCAAAGACAATTGGAACTGGAGATAGAGAAGAAAGTAAGAATGCAAAGAGAAGAGAAAGCCGACAAACAAGAAGGGGGTTCTATAGAAAGAGATTAAGAAAAATTAAACTATTAAGAACTCTTATTAATCTAAATATGTGTCCTTTGAAGCACGAAGAATTAGATATTTGGAGTAAATGGGACAAAATAAAAAAGAAAGAAGGTAGAATGGCACCGGAACTTTTTTTACCCAAAAATCATCCTTATTGTATCTGGTTAAGACAAAATCCTTATGAATTAAGAGATAAAGCATTAATTGAAGATTTAACAATTCAAGAGTTTGGAAGGGTTTTATATCATCTTATACAAAGAAGAGGTTTTTTAAGTAACAGAAAAGGAAAAGATGATGGTAAAATTTACAAAGGTAAAGATGGTGTAAAGGGAATTATTGATACACAAAAAGAACTTCAAGATTCTACACTAGGTAAATACTTATTTAATATTCTACCTAAAGAAGGCGAACCTTTTAAAATTATTCAGGATGAAGAAGGAAATGAATTAAGAGTTCGTTCCAGATATACTTTACGAGATATGTATGTCGCAGAATTTGAAGCAATATGGAGTAGACAAGCAAAGCATTTGTGCATAGAAAATATTGAGTATTTGAACGAAAAAAAAATATTATTAAAAGGTGGTTTAAAAAGCAAAAGAAACAATAATAAGATTGAGCATTTAAAAAAGATAAGAGGGATTGATAATGTTGAAATTATTACATTAAAAGACGAACTATCTAATGCCAATAGAGAAAAATTCCTTTTAAAAGTGACTTCTAAAATGCCATTAAAAGAATTTTTAGCTGGTAGAATTGAAAAAGATGAAGAAGACAAAATAAAATATAAAAGCAATGAAAGTGTCCTGTTCTGGCAAAGACCTTTGCGGTCACAAAAAAAATTACTTGCCAAATGTCGTTTTGAACCTACCTTGAAAGATAAAAATGGTAAATTTATTCAAAAAGGGAAAACACCTTGTCTTTTATCACATCCTCTATTTGAAGAGTATAGAGCTTACCAATATATTAATAATATTGAATACGGTAAAAAGCAACGACTTGAAGAATCACAAAGATTACAAATTTTAGAACTAATTAACTCTAAAGATAGTAACTTCAAATTTTCAGAAGTTAAAAAGAAATTGAAATTGGAGTATGAGACTTTCAATTTTGATGATGAAGCACCAGTTAATGGAAATTATACAACAAAACACCTAAATTCATTATTTCCCAAAACAATACTCGAAAAAGAATATATCATTAATGTTAATAATGAAGATACTATTGAATACGGTTACGAACGTATTTGGCATTTACTCCATTATTGTGATGATAATGATGTTCTAATAAAGAAGCTTCAAGATGAATATGGTTTAGATGAAAAAAATATTGAAAAAATATCCAAAGTCAATTTAAAAGAAGGTTATTCCAATGTTTCTCTGAAAGCCATTAAAAATATCCTGCCATATTTAAAAGAGGGTAAAAGATTAAGTGACGCTGTTATACTGGGAGGAGTTAGAAATGCTTTTGGGAAAAAATGGGAATTGTACAAAGAAGACCATAAGGAATTGGAAAAAGATTTATTGAAAATTAATCAAGATAAATCGAATAAAGAAGGAGAAGCAATTGAAAAGATTAAAGAATATTTGATTGATAACAAATATGGTTTTGTTGAAAATGATATTAGATTTAAAAAATTATACCATCACAGCCAGGAAGTAATTACTGTTTCTCAAAAAGATAAAATTGGACTTATTGACAATTTAAGAAATCCAATTGTTCAGCAAGGGGTCAATGAGGTAAAACGATTAGTTAATGAATTATTAGAGGAGTATGGGAAGTTTGATCAAATAAGAGTTGAGTTAGGAAGAGATTTAAAAAACAATAAATCAAAAAGACAAGAACTAACCTATAAGATTTCAGAGAATACAACTAAAAATGAAAATGCGAAACAATTACTGACAGAATATGGATTGAGACATAGTAGAGATAATATCCAAAAAGTTTTGTTATATCAAGAAATGCAAGAGAGAGGAACTATTGCAGTTTGTCCATACACAAATAAAACAATTAATATTTCAGATGTTTTAGGAAGAGAAAACAAGATACAGATTGAGCATATTATTCCGAAGAGTATTTCATTGGATGATAGTTTTGCAAATAAAACTTTGTGTGATGCAAAATTCAATGGATTAAAAGGGGAAAGAACCCCGTATGAGTTTTATCAAATGAATAATGATACAAATTTATGGGGTGGTGCTAAAACTTGGGAAGAAATAGAAAGAAGGTCTTTTAATATTTTACCTTATCCAAAAGCAAAACGATTTACATCAAAAACGAAATTTGATAAAAACAACTTTATTGAGAGACAGCTCAACGACACTCGTTATATAAGTAAAAAAACAAGTGAAATTTTGTCACAGGTTTGTAGTGATGTTCGAGTAATGCCAGGTAGTTTAACAGCGGAATTAAGAAGACTTTGGGGATTAAACAACATTTTACAGCCTGCTTTTACAATTGATATTCCGAACCTGTATATTGATGAGAATAAGCAGATTCCTCATTATGTAGTTTTAGATAAGGATAAAAAGCCAATTGACTCACAAAGAATATACAATTCAAAGCCTGAATTAAACCCAAATGAAACTACATTATATGGAAATGCAGATAAAGGTGTTTTTAAGTCAAAAGAGCAATATGTGAAATTTCAAATGGAGACACCAGACTTAACGAATGGTGAATATTGGGCTAAATTGTTATTGTCAAACCCTAAAAGTATTGTTCAGGTATTTAAAGAAAAACCGCAAACAACAGAGGATGAAATTGTTGTAAGAGGTAAAATTGAAAAAGAAAAATTTAAGCACGAAGGATTAAATAGTATCAATGCTATTGGTGAGGAGAATGGTACTTATTGGGCAAAATTATCCATAGTTAAAAAAGAATTTAAAAAACCAATAAAAGAAGACCAACCAAAGAAGAATGGAAAACAAATTCTACTTTTTGGAGAAGTTAAAGAAGGTATTTTTTCTTCCTACATTTATCAATGCGAAGCTGAAATAGAAGATGGAAAATATTGGTTAATTCTTGATGTTGATTTTGAAAAAGTTGATTTTGAAAGAGCATTAAACGATAAACCAACCGTAAAAGAAAACCAGATAATTATTCAGGGAATTACAAACGATGAAAATATATTTGTTTCTGATATGGACAATCAACATCAGTTTACAATGAATGAAGGCAAAGGAAAATACTATGTTTTGTTTGATATTATTTCAGAAGTAACTGATTTTTATCCAGTAAAAACAGAAACACCGAAGATTGAAGAAGGACAAACATTAGTTGAAGGGACTGTCTGGGTTGATAAATATTCGGGTGAGATAAAATTTGATCCTAAGAAAAATAGAGAAGACCATCGTCATCATGCCATTGATGCGTTAGTTATAGCTTTGACTAAAGAAAGTCATTTTCAGCAATTAAGCAAACACAATGCTTCTATAGAAAATAAAAAAAGAGGTATTGAATATGATAATAACCAATTAGATTTTGCAGAACCGTGGAATGGTTTCCATTCAGATGCACAAAAAATAATAAATAGTGTTTTGATTTCCCATAAACAGAATAAAAATATCTTAACTAAAATTACAAAAAAGATTACTAAAAACGGCAAAACGTATAAAAGTGAAGGAATGGCAGTTAGAGGGCAGTTACATATGGAAAATTTATATGGATATAGAACACCACCAAACGGGAAAGATGGTTATCATAGAAGAGAAGCAATTGAAAAATTAACTTCAGAAAAACAATTAAATAAAATTGTTGATATAACAATTAGAGATATAATAATAAAAGCAAGAAGAGCAGAAGTCCCTATTTACAAGGAAATTGATAATTATACAAAGTCATTAAAAAATGCTAAACTGACTGATATTGAGGAAGCAGAAATAAAAAATAAGATTAATCAACTAAGAATTGAAATAAAAAAACTATATACTTTACCTAATAAAAAAGGATAGCCGATACCTATTAAAAAAGTTAGAGTTTCTGTAGAAATGGGTAATGCTAAACAGTTGAAAAGGTCAATAAAACAATGGGTAAACCCAAGAAATAACCATCACGCTTTAATTTTTGCTGACGAAAACGGAATTTATAATTTTTATATTGAATCATTTTGGAATGTTGTTAAAAGAAGTCAAAAAAATGACGATATTTTTCAAATTCCTAAAGAATATTTTAATACAACATTAGTTGAGACTTTTGAAAGGAATGATATGTTTTTATTAGGGTTGTCTGATGAACAGTTTAGTAATAATATGAATGATATGAATTTTTTAAGTAAATATCTATATAAAACAGAGGTTATTACAAGTACAAATAATGGTAAATCTCCATTATTTGAGTTTAGACATCATTTAGAATCTACTCAAAATAAAGATTATTTTCCGCACTATGTTAGGATTACTAGTTTAGGTGAAGGGAAAAATGGTTGGTTAACTCAAAATCCAATTAAAATTAAAATATCATCAACTGGTAAAGTTGAAAAATTATAATTATTTTTTAAGTTCTTTGACATAAGGTTTTAAATTACTTGCAAACTCCGACAGAAAATCTTGTTAGAGAGAGATGCACGATATTCCTGTAATGTCCAACTGTGCTATCTGATCGTTGTGGTTTGATTAAAGATTAGAAAACACGATATTATGTCAGACAGGCAATATTTGCAGTTGTACGTTGTGGTTTGATTAAAGATTAGAAAACACGATATTACTTTGGTTTTAAATGATTTGGATATTACAGTTGTGGTTTGATTAAAGATTAGAAAACACGATATTACGGAAAGCGGGAAAAGCAAAAGGCAGGATGTTGTGGTTTGATTAAAGATTAGAAAACACGATATTAAAAAGAATTAGTGTTAATCGCTGAACAAGTTGTGGTTTGATTAAAGATTAGAAAACACGATATTTGAATTTCACGACACATTCGACGAATTTTTGTTGTGGTTTGATTAAAGATTAGAAAACACGATATTAATCTAATTTTAGATTTATAGTTCCTTTGTGTTGTGGTTTGATTAAAGATTAGAAAACACGATATTGCTTATGAAATTATTTTGATTGATTAAATTGTTGTGGTT
>QFCS01000225.1_pt1 | contig 22484 bp, 25 predicted proteins | sample 3576561 | NCBI WGS metagenome assembly QFCS01 | reverse complement strand
GGTGCTCTCCATGATCTCGCTGGACTACGACGACACGCTGATGGCCGCCGCCGGCCACCAGGCCGAGGCGATCCTCGAAGAGATCATGACGAAGTACAAGGGCCAGTACATCCTGGCCGTGGAAGGCAACCCGCCGCTGAACGAAGACGGCATGTTCTGCATCCAGTCGGGCAAGCCTTTCGTTGAAAAGCTCAAGCACGTGGCGAAGGATGCCAAGGCGATCATTGCCTGGGGTTCGTGCGCTTCCTGGGGTTGCGTGCAGGCGGCCAAGCCGAACCCGACGCAGGCCACGCCGATCCACAAGGTGATCACCGACAAGCCCATCATCAAGGTGCCGGGCTGCCCGCCCATCCCCGAGGTGATGACGGGCGTGATCACCTACATGCTCACCTTCGACCGCGTGCCCGAGCTGGACCGCCAGGGCCGCCCGAAGATGTTCTACAGCCAGCGCATCCACGACAAGTGCTACCGCCGCCCGCATTTCGACGCGGGCCAGTTCGTGGAGGCCTGGGACGACGAGTCCGCGCGCAAGGGCTATTGCCTCTACAAGGTGGGCTGCAAGGGCCCCACCACCTACAACGCCTGCTCCACCGTGCAGTGGAACGAGGGCACGAGCTTCCCCATCAAGGCGGGCCACGGCTGCATCGGCTGCTCGGAAGACGGCTTCTGGGACAAGGGTTCGTTCTACGACCGCCTGACCGACATCCACGCCTTCGGCATCGAAGCCAACGCCGACCAGATCGGCGCCACCGCCGCCGGCGTGGTGGCGCGGCCGTGGCGGCGCATGCCGCCATCTCGGTGGCCAAGCGCGCCCGCGACACGCGCAAGACCGACGCACCCGCCAGCCACTGACACCACACAACTAGAACGAGAAAGAGGAACACAAGATGGGTGCTTACGAAACTCAAGGCTTTCGCATGGACAACACGGGCCGGCGCATCGTCGTCGACCCGGTGACGCGGATCGAAGGCCACATGCGCTGCGAGGTGAACCTCGACAGCAACAACGTGATCCGCAACGCGGTCTCCACCGGCACCATGTGGCGCGGGCTGGAAGTGATCCTGAAGGGCCGCGACCCGCGCGACGCCTGGGCGTTCGTGGAACGCATCTGCGGCGTGTGCACCGGCTGCCACGCGCTGGCCTCGGTGCGCGCGGTGGAAGACGCGCTGGGCATCAAGATTCCGCTGAACGCCCACCTCATCCGCGAGATGATGGCCAAGACGCTGCAGGTGCACGACCACGCGGTGCACTTCTACCACCTGCACGCGCTGGACTGGGTGGACGTGGTCTCGTGCCTGAAGGCGGACCCGAAGAAGACCAGCGATCTGCAGCACATCGTGTCGCCTTCGCACCCGCTGTCGTCGCCGGGCTACTTCCGCGACGTGCAGAACCGCCTCAAGAAGTTCGTAGAGAGCGGCCAGCTCGGCCCCTTCGCGAACGGCTACTGGGGTTCCAAGGCCTATGTGCTGCCGCCCGAGGCCAACCTGATGGCCGTCACCCACTACCTGGAGGCGCTGGACCTGCAGAAGGAATGGGTGAAGGTGCACACCATCTTCGGCGGCAAGAACCCGCACCCCAACTACTTGGTGGGCGGCGTGCCCTGCGCGATCAACATCGACGGCAACGGCGCGGCCGGCGCCCCGATCAACATGGAGCGGCTGAACTTCGTGCAGGCCCGCATCCAGGAGATGATCGATTTCAACAACAACGTCTACATCCCGGACGTGCTGGCCATCGGCACCATCTACAAGCAGGCCGGCTGGCTGTACGGCGGCGGCCTCTCGGCCACCAACGTGGCGGACTACGGCACGTATGAGAAGGTACCTTACGACCACAGCACGCACCAGCTGCCCGGCGGCGTGATCCTGAACGGCGACTGGAACAAGATCCACGAGATCGACCCGCGCGACCCCGAGCAGGTGCAGGAGTTCGTGACGCACAGCTGGTACAAGTACGGCGACGAGACCAAGGGCCTGCACCCCTGGGACGGCGTGACCGAGGCCAACTACACGCCCGAGGGCCCGAACTTCAAGGGCACGCGCACCAAGATCGAGAACCTCGACGAGTCGGCCAAGTACTCGTGGATCAAGTCGCCGCGCTGGCGCGGCCACGCGGTGGAGGTGGGCCCGCTCTCGCGCTACATCCTGGGTTATGCGCACGCCACGCAGGGCAACAAGTTCTGCCAGCGCGTGAAGCAGCAGGTGGACGAGGCCGCGGTGGCGATCAACAGCGCCATTCCGAAGGCGCTGGGCATGCCCGAGACCAAGTACAGCGCCAAGCAGCTGCTGCCCACCACCATCGGCCGCACGCTGGCGCGCGCGCTGGAAAGCCAGTACGCCGCCGAGATGATGATGGACGACTTCAAGCAGCTGGTCGGCAACATCAAGGCCGGCGACACCAGCACGGCCAACATCGAGAAGTGGGACCCGAGCACCTGGCCGAAGGAGGCCAAGGGCGTGGGCACGGTGGCCGCGCCGCGCGGCATGCTGGGCCACTGGATCCGCATCAAGGACGGCAAGATCGAGAACTACCAGTGCGTGGTACCCACCACCTGGAACGGCTCGCCGCGCGACCACAAGGGCCAGATCGGCGCCTTCGAGGCTTCGCTGATGAACACGCCCATGGTCAACCCCGAGCAGCCGCTGGAGATCCTGCGCACGCTGCACAGCTTCGACCCCTGCCTGGCCTGCTCCACCCACGTGATGAGCGAAGACGGTCAGGAGATGAGCCGCGTCACGGTTCGCTGAACGCCCCCACAAGAACGAGGAGATCCCCCATGACATTCAAGAGCAACACCGCGCGCGGCCTGATCGCCGCCACCCTGCTGGCCGGCGCGGCCAGCGCCGCGCAGGCCCACACGGGCCACGGCACCAGCAGCCTGTTCGAGGGCCTGGTGCATCCCTTCGGGCCCGACCACCTGCTGGCCATGGTGGCCGTGGGCGTGTGGTCGGTCTCGGCGCTGCCGGCTTCCAGGGCCTGGCAGGGCCCGGCCACCTTCCTGCTCGCGCTCATCGTCAGCGCCACGCTGGGCATGCTCGGTTTCACGGTGCCTTACCTCGAACACGGCGTGTCGCTTTCGGTGGTGCTGTTCGGCGGCATGCTGCTGCTCGCGCGCCGCGCGACCGTGTCGCCGGCCATCGGCCTTGGGCTGATCGCCGCCGCCGCGTCGCTGCACGGCCTGGCGCACGGCGCCGAAACGCCCGAGAGCGGTTTCGCGGGCTACGCGGTGGGCTTTCTGTTCACCACCGCGCTGCTGCATGGGGGCGGCGTGGGCATCGGCCTGGGCATCCGGCGCTGGCTGGCCGAGCGCAGCGGCTGGGCGCTGGGCGGCCTGGGTGCGCTGCTGAGCGCGGCCGGCCTGTACCTCTTCGGCCAGCTCGCGGCCTGACGCGGCAGCGCTTCCCTCTTTCAAGGAGGTCACCATGTCCACCCCATCCTCCACGGCGCACGCCAACGCGGACGCGCTCGAACTCCAGCAGGGCCAGACGATCCGCTCGGTCTATGTGTACGAGGTGCCGGTGCGCCTCTGGCACTGGATCAACGCGCTGTCGATCACCGTGCTGTGCGTCACCGGCTATTTCATTGGCCAGCCGCTGCCCACCATGCCGGGCGAGGCCAGCGCGAACTACCTCATGGGCTACATCCGTTTTGCCCACTTCGCGGCGGGCTACATCATGGCCGTGGGCCTGGTGGCGCGCGCCTACTGGGCGCTGGTGGGCAACCACCACGCCAAGGAATTGTTCTGGGTGCCGATGTTCCAGAAGGCCTACTGGCGCGAGGTGTTCAACATGCTGCGCTGGTACCTGTTCCTGATCCCCAAGCCCAACCAGTACGTGGGCCACAACCCGCTGGCGCGGTTCGCGATGTTCGGTTTCTACCTGATGCTGTCGATCTTCATGATCGTCACCGGCTTCGCGCTGTACAGCGAGGGCTCGCAGGCCGGCTCGTGGCAAGACCACCTGTTCGGCTGGGTGATTCCTCTCATGGGCCAGAGCCAGGACGTGCACACCTGGCACCGCCTGGGCATGTGGGGCATCGTCACCTTCGTGCTGCTGCACATCTACGCGGCCATTCGCGAAGACATCATGGGCCGTCAGAGCATCGTGAGCACGATGATCTCCGGCCATAGAACCTTCAAGGAATGAGCGTGAAACGCGCAGCGGTTGCCTTCAAGCTCGCCCCGGCCCTGCCGCCGGTGGGCGTGCCGCTGCGCGTGCCCACGCACCCGGGGCGGCTGCTGGCGCGCACCTGCCTGCGCCCGCTCTCGCTCAACCAGAGCGAGGCCGCGCGGCTGCTGGGCCTGTCGCGCCGGCGGCTGCACGAGCTGGTGCACGGCCAGCGCGCGATGTCGCCCGACACCGCCATCCGCTGCGCGCGCGTGTTCCGCGTGGACGCGGGCTTCTGGCTCGCGCAGCAGGCCGCCTGGGACAGCTTCCACGCCTGGAAGCGCCTGCGCGCGGCCGCCCTTCTTTCTTCCACCTGATTTTTGTGAGCCTGCCCACCATGAGCCTCACCTCGCCTGAAAACGCCTGTCACCCCAGCGGTGACACCCCGCCTTCCTCCATCTGCGTGCTGGGCATCGGCAACCTGCTGTGGGCCGACGAAGGCTTCGGCGTGCGCTGCGTGGAAGCGCTGCAGCAGCGCCATCAGTTCGCGCCCCATGTGTCGCTGGTGGACGGTGGCACGCAGGGCCTGTACCTCATCCAGCACGTGCAGGCGGCCGACTGCCTGCTGATCTTCGACGCGATCGACTACGGCCTGGCCCCCGGCACGCTGAAACTGGTGCGCGACGACGAGGTGCCGCGCTTCCTGGGCGCGAAGAAGATGAGCCTGCACCAGACCGGCTTCCAGGAAGTGCTCTCGCTCGCCCAGCTCACCGGCCGGTACCCGGCGCAGGTGCTGCTGATCGGCTGCCAGCCGCAGGAGCTGGAGGACTACGGCGGCAGCCTGCGCCCGGTGGTGAAGGCCGCGATGGACGAAGCCCTGGCGCTGGCCGTGGCCGAGGTCGCGCGCTGGGGCGGTGAGCCCGTGCCGCGCCGCGAGCCGCTGAGCGGGCGCGAGACGGTGACCATGGACGAGCTCGCGCTCGCCGCCTACGAAACCCAGCGCCCTTCATCGCAAGCGGCCTGCCGCGATGGCGACGAGCGCTTCTTCCCGAAAGAGACGGCCTGAGATGTGCATCGGCATGCCCATGCAGGTGAGGGCCATCGAGCCCGGCCACGCGCTGTGCGAAGGGCGCGGCGAGCGCCGCCGCGTGACCACCGCGCTGGTGGGCGACGTGGCGCCGGGCGACTGGCTGCTGGTGTTCCTGGGCGATGCGCGCGAGCGCATCGACGCCGAGCGCGCCAGCGAAGTGAACGCCGCGCTGAACCTTGTGCTGGGCGCCATGCAGGGCCAGGGCGCCGACGGCGAGGCCGGCTTCGAGCTGCCTTCGCGCATGAGCGCCGAGCAATTGCGCCAGCTCGCCCACGGTTGAATTCCCTTCTTCAGGAGACTTTGTCATGACCACCGAGACCGCTTTCCGCCCGCTGGCCGTCACCCCGCCCAGCACCGACCCCGCCGCGCCGCTGGTGATGCGCCTGGTGCGCGAGTTCGGCGCCGCGCTGGTGGACGAGACCAGCGTGGCCGACTGGGCCGCCCAGCCCGGCGACCGCGTGCTGCTGCTGGCCGGCGACGCCGTGCGCTTCCCCGAAGGCCAGGACGTGGCCGCCGTGCTGCCCGAGCTGATGAAGGTGTTTGCCGGCCGCTTCGCGGTGGCCGCCGTGCCGCGCGAAAGCGAAGACGCGGTGGCGCGCCGCTACGGCTCGCAGCGCTGGCCTTCGCTGCTGTTCTTCCGCGGCGGGCAATACGTCACCGCCATCGCCGGCATGCAGGACTGGGATGTCTACCTGCAAGGCGTGGACGCCGCGCTGCGCATGCCGCCTTCGCGCCCGCCCACCATCGGCATTCCCGTCGTGAGCAAGACGGCGGCTTCTTCTTCCAGCGACGCCGGCGGCTGCCACTGAACCCCCGCAAGGACACACCCCATGAAAGACTTTCCCATTCCGCTCGTGGCCCTGGGCCCTGGCACGCAACCCGAAGACGAGTCGCTCGACTACCTGCCCCTGCCCAAGGACATGAGCACCTACCGCCCGCCGGTGCTGCCCGAGCCTGAGGAACTGGTGGGGCTGGACCAGGCGCGCGCCGCGCTGCAGCAGGTGCTGGCCTTGCTGGAACAGGGGGCCGAGGGCGGTGTCCCGGGCCTGGTGCCGCTGCGCCAGCTCTCGCCGCGCGACTTCCGCATCATCAACCAGGTGCTGGGCGAGGGCGAGGCCAGCGCCATCGTGCAGCTGGGCGCGGGCCACCTCGAAGTGCGTGTGCAGGAGTCGGTGTTCGCCGGCGTCTGGCGCCTCATGACCTGGCGCCACGAAGAAGGCCGCGACGCCGAGCTGGTGGACGACGCGATCGAGGTCGGCCCGGTGCCTTCGCTGTTCGCCGCCACCGCCGCCGAAGACGTGTGGGCCAGCCCGCCGCCGTGGAACGGCCTGCTGCCGCCCAACGTGCAGAACGCGCCGCTGCTGGTGGACGAGATCCGCGACCAGGTGGCGCGCTGGCGGCCCGGCCAGGTCTCGCACGTGGTCAACCTCACGCTGCTGCCCGTCACGCCCGAGGACATCGGCTTCCTGGACCACCAGCTCGGCACCGGCCGCGTGCTCATGCTCTCGCGCGGCTACGGCAACTGCCGCATCTCCAACACGCGGCTGCCGAACTGTTGGCGCGTGGTGTACTACAACTCCATGGACAAGGTGATCCTCAACACGGTGGAGGTGGTGGACATGCCCGAGGTGGCGATGGCCGCGCCCGAAGACCTGCGCGATTCGCACGAGCGCCTGCGCGAAGTGATGGCCTGGCTGGAGGCGGTATGAGCGGCGAGCACTTCGAGGGCTTCGAAGGTTCCTACCTCGGCAACCGCGAGGTGCTGCGGCCCGGCTCGCGCCTGGAGTGCAAGATCTGCTGGTGGGTCTACGACCCCGCCGTGGGCGACCCGCAGTGGCAGATCCCCGCCGGCACGCCCTTCGCCGACCTGCCGTCGCATTGGCGCTGCCCGAACTGTGATTGCGAGCCCGATCAGTTTTTGTTGTTGCCATGATGAACCGCGTGCAAGCCCTCGAAGACTTCTACCGGCATGTGCAGGCCGAGCGCATGCAGGGCGTTCCGCTGCTCAATGCCGCGCTGTGCGTGGAAGCGGTGGGCTTCGAGTGGGCGAGGACCGGTGACGAAGACCCCGTGGCCGAGGGCGTGCTCATCACGCCCTGGTTCATGAGCCTGGTGCGCCTGCCCGCGCAGCCGCTGCCGCACGGCGGCCAGGTGGGCCGCAGCTTCGTGCGCGATTTCGGCAGCGAGCGCTTCGACTTCATCGGCGCGCACGACCCCGCCATCGGTTACCACGAGACCTGCGCGCTGTTCTCGCCCATGGGCGAGTTCGCCACGCAGGCCCTGGCGCGCGAGACCGCGCGCGAAGCGCTGGCGCTCACCCGGCCCGCGCCCCCGGTCACCCCCCCACCCGTGCCCTCGCGCCGCGCCTTCTTCCTGGGAGGCCGCGCATGAACCTGGTCGCCCCCGGCGGTCTGGCCCACCTGGCGGGCGCCCTGCGCTTCACGCCAGGCGCGCCGCCGCCGCACAGCCTGCAGAGCACGCGCCAGGACTGGGCCGCGCGCATGGGCCACGGCGTGCCGCCGGCGCGCCTGCCCGGGCTGATGGCCAGCCTGTTCAACCTGTGCAGCCACGCGCACCGCCTGTGTTGCCAGCTCGCCATCGGCGCGGCCGCGCCCGGCCTGCTGCCGCCGCCCCAGGCCGTGGCCGAGCGCCTGCGCCGCGAGACCGCGGCCGAGCACCTCCGCCGCATCGGGCTGGACTGGCCGCGCCTGCTCGCACCGGGTGACGCGCCCACCGCGGCCCAGGCCGCCGCCGCGCTGCGCGGCTGCCCCTGGCCCGCGCAGGACGACCCCGCCCCCTGGCCCGCGCTGCGCCACTGGCTGCAGCACGCGCTGCTGCGCATGCCCGCGAGCGACTGGCTCGCGGCCTGGCAGGCCGGCGGCACCGACTGGCTCGACACCTGGGCCCAGCGCCACGAACAGTGGCTGCCCCTGCTGCTGCGCCGCGCCCACAGCACCGACGCCTTCGCCCCGCTCGCGCACGAGACCGCGCTGCGCCCGCACGCCCACCCGCCCAGCCTGTGCATGTTGGGCGCCACGCTCGCGCACAAACCCGCCTTCGCACTGCGCCCGCTGTGGCATGGCGCCTGCGCCCACACCGGCCCCTGGAGCCGCCTCGGTGCCGTGGCCGACGGCGTGCCGCTCACGCCCTGGGCGCTGCTGGGCACCCGCATCGCCGAGCTGGTGCGCCTCGCGATCGACGGCGGCGACGCCTGCCTGGACTGGGGCGCCGTGGCCACCGGCCCCCGCCGCGGCCTGGCCTGGGTGGAGATGGCGCGCGGCCTGCTGGTGCACCAGGTCGAGGTGGACCCCGAGGCGCAGCGCGTGCTGGCCTGCCGCGTGGTCGCGCCGACCGAATGGAACTTCCACCCGCAAGGCGAGGTGGCGCAGCGCCTGGCGCGGCTCGACCCCGAGCTGCCCGACTGCGCGATCGCGCGGCGTGTGAACCTGCTGGTGGCCGCCTTCGACCCCTGCGTGCCCTTCGCCATCGAACACCTCGCGCGCGCCCCGGAGGTGGACCATGCATGAGGCCAGCCTCGCCGGCGGCGTGCTCCAGCTGGTGGAGGACACGGCCGCGCGCGAAGGCTTCCAGCGCCTGCTCGCGCTGCGGCTCGAGGCCGGCCAGCTCGCGGGCGTGGACGTGCGCGCGCTGCGCTTCGCGCTCGAAGCCCTCGCCCCCGGCACGTTGCTCGAAGGCGCGGCGATCGAGATCGAAGAACCCCCGGGCCAGGCCTGGTGCCTGGGCTGTTCGCAGACCGTGGCCCTGGCCCAGCGCGGCGACGCCTGCCCGGCTTGCGGCAGTTTCCATTTGCAGCCGAGCACCGGCACCGAATTGCGTGTGCTCGACATGCAGGTGGCCGATGATTGAACCCCCACGAAAACAGGAGACCGACCATGTGTGTCGTATGTGGATGCAGTGACCATGTCGAGGGCGCCGCCGTGGCCGCGCCGGCCGCGCTGCAGGTGAACCCCGCGAATGGCGACCTGCACTTCGGTGCCGGTGCCGCGCGCGTCTCGGTGCCCGGCATGAGCCAGGCGCGCGCCATCAAGCTGGAGACCGACATCCTCGGCGCCAACAACCGCGTGGCCGCGCACAACCGCGCGCACTTCCACGCGCACGGCGTGACCGCGCTCAACCTGGTGTCCAGCCCGGGCTCGGGCAAGACCACGCTGCTGTGCGCCACCATCGAGGCGCTCAAGGCGCGCGCGCCCGGCCTGCACGTGGCGGTGATCGAGGGCGACCAGCAGACCAGCTTCGACGCCGACCGCATCCGCGCCACCGGCGCGCCCGCGATCCAGGTCAACACCGGCAAGGGCTGCCACCTCGACGCGCCCATGGTGGCCGAGGCCTTCGCGCGGCTGCACTCGCACCACGGTGATCACCATGACCACGATCACCACCATCACCACCACGGCGAACACAGCCTGCTGTTCATCGAGAACGTGGGCAACCTGGTGTGCCCCGCCGTGTGGGACCTGGGCGAGGCCGCCAAGGTGGCCATCCTCTCGGTGACCGAGGGCGAGGACAAGCCGCTGAAGTACCCCGACATGTTCGCCGCCGCCTCGCTGATGGTGCTCAACAAGACCGACCTGCTGCCGCACGTGCGCTTCGATGTGGCGCGCTGCATCGAGCTCGCGCGGCGCGTGAACCCGGGCATCGAGGTGATCCAGCTCAGCGCCACCACCGGCGACGGCATGGACGCCTGGCTGCACTGGCTGGACCACCAGATGCACCACGACCACGATCACCACGTCCACGCATGATGGCCACCACCCCCGTGCTCGCCTGCGGCGCCTGGCTGAAGAACGCCGCGTGCCTGCTCGACGCGCAGGGCCGGGCCCACTGGACGGCGGTGCACGGCGACCTGAGCGACCCCGCCGCCTGCGCCGCGCTCGAAGCCTCGGCCCGCGCGCTGCTGCAGCAGCACGGCCCGGTGGCCGCGGTGGCGCACGACCTGCACCCGGACTTCTTCAGCAGCCGCCTGGCGATGGACCTCGCCGAATCGCTGGGCGTGCCCGCCGTCGGTGTGCAGCACCACCACGCGCACATCGCGGCCGTGGTGGCCGAACACGGCATCGAAGGCCCGGTGATCGGCCTCGCGCTCGACGGCGTGGGCCTGGGCGACGACGGTGCCGCCTGGGGCGGCGAACTGCTGCTCGTGGACGGCGCGGATTGCCAGCGCCTGGGCCACCTGCACCCGCTGGCCCTGCCCGGCGGCGACCGCGCCGCGCGCGAGCCCTGGCGCATGGCCGCCAGCGCCCTGCACGCGCTGGGCCGGGGCGCGGAGACCGTGCCGCGCTTCGCCCCCGTGGTCGGCCAGGCCACGGCCAGCGGCGTGCAGCAGATGCTGGCGCGCGGGCTGAACTGCCCGCCCACCAGCAGCGCCGGGCGCTGGTTCGACGCCGCCGCCGCCGCACTGGGCCTGAGCGTGCGCCAGACCGAGGAGGCCGAGGCCGCCATCGCGCTCGAAGCCGCCGCCGCGCGCTGGCTCGCCTTGCACCCGGCGCAGCCACCCCTGCCCGCCTCGCTGGTGGACCTGCTCACCGACGCCCTGCCCGACGGCCAGCGCCGGCTCGACCTGCGCGGCCTGTTCGCCGCGCTGCTCGACGTGCGCACCGACCGCGTGGACGAGGCGGCGGCGGGTTTTCACCTCGCGCTGGCCGATGCGCTGGCGCACTGGGCCACGCGCGCCGCGCACGACCACGGCAGCACCACCGTGTGCCTGGGCGGCGGCTGCTTCTTCAACCGCCTGCTGCGCGAGCGCGTGACCGAGCGCCTGCGCGGCGCCGGCCTCGGCGTGCACCTGCCCGGCCCGCACGGCTGCGGCGACGCCGGGCTGGCCCTGGGCCAGGCCTGGGCGGCCGCGCGCCAGCTCGAATCCCCCGCTTCCGTTCAGACAACGCCCCACGAAAAGGAAACCGAACCATGTGCCTAGCCATCCCCGCGCGGCTGGTGGAGCTGCGGCCCGACGACCAGGCCGTGGTCGACCTCGGCGGCATCCGCAAGGAGATCTCCATCGCCCTGGTGGCCGATGTGAAGGTCGGCGACTACGTGATCGTGCACGTGGGCCACGCCATCGGCACCATCGACCCTGAAGAGGCGGAGCGCACGCTGGCGCTGTTCGCCGAGATGGCCCGTTTGAACGAAGAGGCCACACCATGAAATACATCGACGAATTCCGCGACGGTGAGTTGGCGAAGCAGATTGGCGCGCGCATCGCCGCCGAAGCCCACCCCGACCGAACCTACAGCTTCATGGAGTTCTGTGGCGGCCACACGCACGCGATCTCGCGCTACGGCGTGATGGAGCTGCTGCCGCCCAACGTGAAGATGGTGCACGGCCCGGGCTGCCCGGTCTGCGTGCTGCCCATCGGCCGCATCGACCAGGCCATCGGCCTGGCGCTCGCGCAGGGCGCCATCGTCTGCACCTACGGCGACACCATGCGCGTGCCGGCGTCGGAAAGCCTTTCCTTGATCCGCGCGAAGGCGCGCGGCGGCGACATCCGCATGGTGTATTCGGCCGCCGACGCGCTGGCCCTGGCGCGCCAGAACCCGCAGCGCGAGGTGGTGTTCTTCGCCATCGGCTTCGAGACCACCACGCCGCCGACCGCGCTCACGATCCAGCTCGCGCAGCGCGAGGGCCTCATCAACTTCAGCGTGCTGTGCTGCCACGTGCTCACGCCTTCGGCCATCACGCACATCCTGGAGTCGCCCGAGGTGCGCGAGTACGGCACCGTGCCTATCGACGGTTTCGTGGGCCCGGCGCACGTGAGCATCGTGATCGGTGCCGGCCCCTACGAGCACTTCGCCGAGGAATACCGCAAGCCGGTGGTGATCGCCGGCTTCGAGCCGCTGGACGTGATGCAGGCCATCCTGATGCTGGTGCGCCAGGTCAACGAAGGCCGCGCCCACGTGGAAAACCAGTTCAAGCGCGCCGTCACCAGCGAAGGCAACCTCAAGGCGCAGGCGCTCGTGTCCGAGGTGTTCGAGCTGCGGCCCAGCTTCGAGTGGCGCGGCCTGGGCGAGGTGCCCTACAGCGCGCTGAAGATCCGCGAGGCCTATGCCGAATTCGACGCCGAGCGCCGCTTCGCGCTGACCTACCGCCCGGTGGCCGACAACAAGGCCTGCGAGTGCGGTGCGATCCTGCGCGGCGTGAAGAAGCCGACCGACTGCAAGATCTTCGGCACCGTGTGCACGCCCGAGAACCCGGTGGGCTCGTGCATGGTGTCCAGCGAAGGCGCCTGCGCCGCGCACTACGCCTATGGGCGTTTTAGAGACATCCCCATCGCCACCGCCGCCATCGAGGAAGCCACGCCATGAGAACCGACACCGACCAGGCCGCCAGCGGCGAGGCGCCCGCGCCGCGCCCGGTGAAGAAGAACTACACGCGCCCGCTCGACATCAAGCACGGCCGCGTGGACATGGGCCACGGCGCGGGCGGCAAGGCCGCCGCGCAGCTGATCGAAGAGCTGTTTCTCGCCGCCTTCGACAACCCCTACCTGCGCCAGGGCGACGACGGCGCGGTGCTGCCCCTGCCCGCGCTCGACCCCGGCCAGGGCCGGCTGGTGGTCGCCACCGACGCCCACGTGGTCTCGCCGCTGTTCTTCCCCGGCGGCGACGTGGGCTGCCTCTCGGTGCACGGCACGGTCAACGACGTGGCCATGTCCGGCGCCACGCCGCTGTGGCTGAGCGCGAGCTTCATCCTGGAAGAAGGCTTCCCGCTGATCGAGCTGCAGCGCGTGGTGCGCTCCATGGCGAAGGCCGCGCGCGAGGCGGGCGTGCCCATCGTCACCGGCGACACCAAGGTGGTGGAAAAAGGCAAGGGCGACGGCGTGTTCATCAGCACCACCGGCATCGGCGTGCTGCCGCCGGGCGTGGACATCAGCGGGCGCAACGCGCGCGAGGGCGATGTGCTGCTGCTCTCGGGCACCATCGGCGACCACGGCGTGGCCGTGCTCTCGCAGCGCGAATCGCTGGCCTTCGAGACCACCATCGAGAGCGACACCGCCGCCTTGCACACGCTGGTGGCCGCCATGCTCGCGGCCGCGCCGGGCGCCGTGCGCGTGCTGCGCGACCCCACGCGCGGCGGCCTGGCGACCACGCTCAACGAGATCGCGCGCCAGTCCGGCGTGGGCATGCTGCTGCAGGAAGCCGCCATCCCCGTGAAGCCGCAGGTGGACGCGGCCTGCGAGCTGCTCGGGCTGGACCCGCTCTATGTCGCCAACGAAGGCAAGCTGGTCGCGGTGTGCGCGCCCGAGGCGGCCGAGGCCGTGCTCGCCGCCATGCGCGCGCACCCGCTGGGCATGGACGCCGCGCGCATCGGCGAGGTGACGGCCGACCCGCACCACTTCGTGCAGATGGCCACGCGCTTCGGCGGCCGGCGCGTGGTGGACTGGTTGAGTGGCGAGCAGTTGCCGCGGATCTGCTGAGGCCACCATGCCCGCCACCGTGTTCCAGAAAACCGCGCGCGGCCGCGCCGAGATCGTGCAGCGCTCAGACCGCGTGCCGGCGGCCATGCGCTCGGTGCTCATCATGGTGAACGGCAGCGACACCGTGGCCAGCATGGCCGAGCGCGGCCTGCCCCAGGTGCGCGAGCAACTGCAGGCCTTGCTCGCGCTGGGCCTGATCGAGCCCGTGCCTCAGCCGGCCCCGCCGCCGCCCCCACCGGAACCGGCCGCCCCGCTCGAACTGCTGCTGGCGCTGAGTCGCGAAGCCCAGGTGCGGCTGACGGCGCACTTCGGCCCCGACACCGCCGGCGTGGTGAAACCCCTGCGCGAAGCGCGCACCGTGGCCGCGTACCACGCCGCGCTGGACGACATCCAGGCCCGGCTCGCGGTCTACATGGGCCGCAAGCAGGCCGCGCGCGAACTGCTGGGGCTGCGGCCACCGCCATGAACACCCTGGGCCCGGCTGGCCTGCGCATCCTGCTGCTGTGCCACAGCTTCAACAGCCTCACGCAGCGGCTGTTCGCCGAGCTGCGCGCGCGCGGCCACCGGGTGAGCGTGGAGCTGGACATCAACGACCGCGTGACCGAAGAGGCGGTGGCCTTGTTCCAGCCCGAGCTGCTGATCGCGCCCTTCCTGAAGCGCCGCATCCCGGCCAGCGTGTGGCAGGCACTGCCCTGCCTGGTGGTGCACCCCGGCCCGCCGGGCGACCAGGGCCCGAACGCGCTGGACTGGGCGGTGCTGCGCGGCGAGCGCGAGTGGGGCGTGACCGTGCTGCAGGCCAACGCCGAGTTCGACGCCGGGCCGGTGTGGGCGCACGCGGCCTTTCCTCTGCGCCAGGCGGCCAAGGGCAGCCTGTACCGGCGCGAGGTCACGCAGGCCGCGCTGGCCGCCACCCTGGCCGCCGTGCAGCGCTTTCAAAACGGCGATCGCACGGGCGAACCACCCCCGCCCGCGTTGTGGCGCCCCGCGATGCGCCAGGCCGACCGCGCCATTCACTGGGCGCAGCACACCACGGCGGAGGTGCTCGCGCGCCTGCGCTGCGCCGACGGCCAGCCCGGCGTGCTCGACGCGCTCTGGGGCCTGGCCTGCCACCTGATGGATGGCCACGCGGCGTCCGGCGCGGCGATGGCGGGTTTCGCGCACGCGGCACCGGGTGAGCTGCTGGCCCAGCGCGACGGCGCGCTGCTTCGCCGCACGCGCGACGGCGGCGTGTGGATCGGCCATGTGCGCCGCGTGGGCGAAGCCGCTGGTTTCAAGCAGGCGGCGGCACAGGCCTTCGCCACCGAGGCCGCTGCCCTGCCCGAGCTGCCCGCGCCGCTGCAACGGCCCGAGGACGAGTGGGGCGAGCTGCGCTACAGCGAGCACGGCCCCGAGGGCGCGCGCGTGGGCTGCCTGCATTTCGACTTCCACAACGGCGCCATGTCCACCGGACGCTGCGAGCGCCTGCGCGCGGCCTGGCAGGCGGTGCGCGAGCGGCCGGTGAACGTGCTGCTGCTCATGGGCGGCGAGGACTTCTTCAGCAACGGCATCGATCTCAACGCCATCGAGGCCGCCGCCCACCGCAGCGGCGACAGCGCGGCCGACGCCTCGTGGCGCAACATCCAGGCCATGAACGACCTGGCCCTGGCCGTGATCGAGACCACCGACCGGCTCACGGTGAGCCTGCTGCGCGGCAACGCGGGCGCGGGCGGCGCCTTCCTCGCGCTCGCGGCCGACGAGGTGTGGGCGCACGAGGGCGTGGTGCTCAACCCGCACTACAAGAACATGGGCAACCTGTACGGCTCGGAGTACTGGACCTACCTGCTGCCGCGCCGCCTGGGCGAGGCCGGCGCGCAGGCGCTCATGCGCCAGCGCACGCCGCTGCGAGCCGTCGATGCCTGGCACCTGACGCTGATCGACCACTGCGACGAGGCCGGCCGCGAGGGCTTCGAAGACCGCTGTCTGCAGCGCGCGCTGGCGCTCGCCGCCTCCTACAATCTGCCGCAGAGGCTGGCGGCCAAACAGGCCACCCGCGAGCGCGACGAAGCGCGCCGCCCGCTGGCCCACCACCGCGAACAGGAACTCGCGCGCATGCACCGCAACTTCTACGGCTTCGATCCCAGCTACCACGTGGCGCGCCACCATTTCGTGCACAAGCTGCCGCACGCGTGGACGCCGCGCCACCTGGCCGTGCACCGATGAACGCGCCCTTCCCCGCCGACGTGCTGCCCACCGTGCTGGTGGTGGACGACGAGGTGCGCTCGCAGGACGCGATGCGCCGCACGCTGGACGAGGACTTCACCGTGTTCACCGCCAGCAGCGCCGACGAGGCGCGCGGCCTGCTCGAACGCCAGCCGGTGAGCGTGATCCTGTGCGACCAGCGCATGCCCGGCATGACCGGCGTGAGCTTCCTCAAGGAAGTGCGCGAGCGCTGGCCCGACGCGGTGCGCATGGTGATCTCGGGCTACACCGACAGCGAAGACATCATCGCCGGCATCAACGAGGCCGGCATCTACCAGTACATCCTCAAGCCCTGGGCGCCCGACCACCTGCTGGACTCGGTGCGCAACGCGGTCGAAGCGCAGGCCCTGCAGCGCCAGACCAGCCGGCTCGACCTGGAGCTGCGCACCAGCACCGGCGTGCTGCGCCAGCGCACCGCCACGCAGATCGACCGCGCGCGCGCCAGCTTCGGTTTCGAGCGCATCGTGCGCGCCCCCGGCAGCCCGCTGGACGGCGTGTGCGCGATGGCGCAGCGCGTGGCGCGCTACGACCTCTCGGTGCTGGTGCTCGGCGAATCGGGCACCGGCAAGGAGCTGCTGGCGCGCGCGATCCACTACGCCTCGCCGCGCCTGACCGGCCCCTTCGTGGTGGAGAACTGCGCGGCCATTCCCGACACGCTGCTGGAGTCCGAGCTGTTCGGCCACAAGCGCGGCGCCTTCACCGGCGCCTACGAAGACCACCCCGGCCTGTTCCAGCGCGCGCACGGCGGCACGGTGTTCCTCGACGAGATCGGCGAGACCTCGCCGGCCTTCCAGGTGAAGCTGCTGCGTGTGCTGCAGGAAGGCGAGGTGCGGCCCGTGGGCGGCGCGCGACCGGTGCCGGTGGACGTGCGCGTGATCGCCGCCACCCACCGCGACCTGGAGCAGCGCGTGCGCGAAGGCCTGTTCCGCGAAGACCTGTACTACCGCCTCGCGGGCGTGAGCATCACCGTGCCGCCGCTGCGCGAGCGCGCGGCCGACATCGCGCCCATCGCCCGCCAGCTGCTGCAGGACGTGGCGCGCGAACTCGGCCACCCCGGCGCCACCCTGCCCGACGCCACGCTGGCCTGTCTGCTGGCCTACCCCTGGCCCGGCAACATCCGCGAGCTGCGCAACGAGATCGCGCGCGCGCTCGCGCTGCAGGACGGCAGCGCGCTCGACGCCGCCGCGTTTTCGGGGCGCGTGCTGCAGGGCCATGGCAATGGCGGTGACGACCTGCAGGCCGCGCTGCCCACCAGCGGCACCCTGGCCGAGCGGCTGGACGTGATCGAAGCCATGGTGCTGCGCGAGACGCTGCAGCGGCACCGCTGGAACAAGACCCGCGTGGCGCAGGAGCTGGGCCTCTCGCGCGTGGGCCTGCGCGGCAAGATGCAGCGCCTGGGATTGGAGAAATGACATGGCACTGAACGTCCTGTGGTTGCAATCCGGCGGGTGTGGTGGCTGCAGCATGTCGCTGCTGTGCGCCGACACCACCGACTTCCAGGGCCACCTGCGCGACGCGGGTGTGAACCTGCTGTGGCACCCCTCGCTCTCGATGGAGAGCGGCGACGAGCTGCTGGACCTGCTGGACGCGGTGCTCGATGGCCGCACGCGGCTCGATGCGCTGTGCGTGGAAGGCTCGCTGCTGCGCGGGCCCCACGGCACCGGGCGCTTCCACATGCTGGCCGGCACGCAGCTGCCGATGATCGAATGGGTGAAGCGCCTGAGCGCGCGCGCGAAGCACGTGCTGGCCGTGGGCAGTTGCGCGGCCTGGGGCGGCATCACGGCGGGCGGCGACAACCCCACCGACGCCTGCGGCCTGCAGTACGAGGACGACGAAGCCGGCGGCCTGCTGGGCGCAGCCTTCCGCTCGGCCAGCGGCCTGCCGGTGATCAACATCGCGGGCTGCCCCACGCACCCGAGCTGGGTGATCGACACGCTGATGGCGCTGGCCGCCGACGGCTTCGGCGCCGGCGAGCTCGACCCGCTGAACCGCCCGCGCTTCTACGCCGACCAGCTGGTGCACCACGGCTGCACGCGCAACGAGTACTACGAGTTCAAGGCCAGCGCGGAAAAGCCGTCGGACCTGGGCTGCATGATGGAGCACATGGGCTGCAAGGGCACGCAGGTGCACGCCGACTGCAACACGCGGCTGTGGAACGGCGAGGGCTCGTGCACGCGCGGGGGTTATGCCTGCATCGCCTGCACCGAGCCCGGCTTCCAGGAGCCGGGCCACCCCTTCCACGAAACGCCCAAGCTCGCCGGCATCCCCATCGGCCTGCCCACCGACATGCCCAAGGCCTGGTTCGTCGCGCTGGCCTCGCTCTCCAAGAGCGCCACGCCCAAGCGCGTGAAGCACAACGCCGTGGCCGACCACCTGGTGGTGACGCCGGCCATCAGGAAGACCCGCCTCAAATGAGCCGTCTTCTGGTCGGTCCTTTCAACCGCGTCGAGGGTGACCTCGAAGTCCAACTCGACGTGCAAGGCGACCGTGTGGCCTCGGCCCAGGTCAACGCCACCATGTACCGGGGTTTCGAGCAGATCCTGCAGGGCAAGGCGCCGCACGACGCGCTGGTGTACGTGCCGCGCATCTGCGGCATCTGCTCGGTGTCGCAATCGGTCGCCTCGGCGCGCGCGCTGGCCGCGCTAGGCGGCATCGCCATGCCGGCCAACGGCCAGCACGCGAGCAACGTGATCCTGGCGACCGAGAACCTGGCCGACCACCTCACGCACTTCTACCTGTTCTTCATGCCGGACTTCACGCGCCCGGTGTACGCGGCCCACGCCTGGCACGCCGAGGCGGTGCGCCGCTTCGCGCCGAACCATGGCGAGCAGGTGCGCGCGGCCACCGCCGCGCGGCAGCGCTGGCTCACGCTGCTGGGCACGCTGGGCGGCAAGTGGCCGCACACGCAGTCCATCGAACCGGGCGGCTCCACGCGGCCGATCGACGCGGCCGAGCGCGTGCGCCTGCTCTCGCGCGTGCGCGAGTTCCGCGCCTTCCTGGAGCGCCAGCTGTTCGCGGCGCCACTGGAGGCCGTGAATGCCATCGCCAGCGAAGACGCGCTGTGGGACTGGCACGCGCAAGACCCTTTGGGCGGCGACCTGCGCTTTTTCCTCACGCTGGTGCGCGAACTGCAACTGCAGACCCTGGGCCCCGGCCCGGGCCGTTACCTGAGCTACGGCGCCTACGCCCAGCCCGAGGGCGGCTTCGCCCTGCCCGGTGGCGTGTGGCGGGCAGACACCGCGCGGCTCGACGCGGTGGACGCGGCGGCCATCACCGAGGACGCCACGCACGCCTGGCTGGCCGACGGCGCCGGCCCGCTGCACCCGCTGGTGGGGCAGACGAAACCCGACCCCGACAAGGCGCGCGGCTACACCTGGAACAAGGCGCCGCGCCTGGCGGGCGAGGTGGTGGAGACCGGCGCGATCGCGCGCCAGCTCGCGGCCGGCCATCCGCTGGTGCGCGACGCCGTGGCGCGGCACGGCGGCAACGTCTACACCCGCGTGCTGGCGCGCGCGCTCGAACTCGCGCGCGTGGTGCCGCTGATGGAGGACTGGCTGGGCGCGCTGCGGCCCACCGAGCCATTCTGCGTGCCCTCGGACCTGCCCGACGAGGGCAGCGGCATGGGCCTGTCGGAAGCGGCGCGCGGCAGCCTGGGCCACTGGGTGGTGGTGCGGCGCGGGCGCATCGCCAACTACCAGATCGTCGCGCCCACGAGCTGGAATTTCTCGCCGCGCGACGCCGCCGGCACACCGGGAGCGCTGGAGCAGGCGCTGGTGAACGCGCCGGTGCGCGAGGGCGAGAAGACGCCGGTGGCCGTGCAGCACATCGTGCGCTCCTTCGACCCCTGCATGGTCTGCACGGTGCACTAGATGGCCACGAAAAAAGCGCGCGCCAAGAGTCCCTTGCCCACGGTGCCAATGGAGGGCGTGGACGAGTCCACCTGGATGGACGTGATCCAGAAGATGGACGAGGTCTACACCCGCCTGATCGACGACGAGGTGGAGCTGGAGAAGAAGAACACCGAGCTGGAGCAGTCGCAGCAGTTCATCTTCAGCGTGCTGACCTCGATGTCGGACGTGCTGGTGGTCTGCGACGCGAACGGGGTGATCGAACAGGCCAACGCGGCGCTGTGCGAGCTGACCGGCCGCCCCGAGGAACAGCTCAGCGGCACGCCGCTGTACGCCTTGCTGGCCGACGACGCGAGCCGGGAGCTGGCGCGCGCGGCCATGGAGAAGGCCGACGCGCCGCGCGCAGGCGAAGCGATCGAGCTCAACCTGCTGGACCGCCAGGGCCAGGCCGTGTCGGTGGACGCGAACTGCACGCCGCGCATCGGCGACAAGGGCCGGCGCGTGGGCACGGTGTGGGTGGGTCGGCCCACGGCCGAACTCAAGCGCGCGTACCACGAGATGCGCGCCGCGCACGAGGCCCTCAAGCGCACGCAGCAGCAGCTGCTGCACTCGGAGAAGATGGCCTCGCTGGGCCAGCTGGTGGCGGGCGTGGCGCACGAGCTCAACAACCCGATCAGCTTCGTGCTGGGCAACGTGCACGCGCTCAGCAAGTACAGCGAACGGCTGCGCACCTACCTGGCCGCGATGCACGCGCACGAGCCCGAGGCGGTGCTGGACGAGATGCGGCGCAAGCTGCGCATCGAGCACCTGCTGGCGGACCTGCCTTCGCTGATCGAGGGCACGCTGGAGGGCGCGCAGCGCACGGCCGACATCGTGCACGGGCTCAAGCGCTTCTCGGCCATGGACTCGGAAGAGCGCAAGCCGGTGAACCTGGTGGAGGTGATCGAGCGCGCGATCCACTGGGTGCAGAAGGGCCGCTCGGCCCCGGTGGAGGTGCAGTGGCAGGCCGGCGAGACCTGCACCGTGATGGGCAGCGCGGGCCAGCTGCAGCAGGTGATGATGAACCTGCTGCAGAACGGCTTCGACGCCGTGGGCCAGCGCGAGGCGCCGCGCATCGTGGTGTCGCTGGAGCGCGCGGACGGCACCGTGCGCGTGACGCTGCGCGACAACGGACCGGGCATCCCGCCAGAGCACCTGCTGCGCATCTTCGACCCCTTCTTCACCACCAAGCCGGTGGGCAAGGGCACGGGCCTGGGCCTGTCGATCAGCTACGGCATCGTGGAGCAGCACGGTGGGCGGCTGAGCGCGCGCAACGTCGAGGGCGGCGGCGCGGAGTTCGTGCTGGAACTCCCTCAGGCATAGGCCTCGGCCATCGCGTCCAGCGGCACCGGTTTCATCTTGCCGGCCTGCCCTGCGCTGCCGAAGGCCTCGAAGCGCTCGCGGCACACGCCGCGCGCGGCCTTCTTCGCCGCCAGCAGCGCCTTGCGCGGGTCGAACTCGCTGCGCTCTTTGGCGAAGGTCTGGCGCATGGCACCGGTCATGGCCAGGCGGATGTCGGTGTCGATGTTGACCTTGCGCACGCCGTTCTGGATGCCGCGCCGGATCTCTTCCACCGGCACGCCGTAGGTTTCCTTGATGTCGCCGCCGTGCTCGCGGATGATGGCCAGCCACTCCTGCGGCACGCTGGAGCTGCCGTGCATCACCAGGTGGGTGTTGGGCACGCGGGCGTGGATGGCGGCGATGCGGTCGATGGCCAGGATGTCGCCGGTGGGCTGGCGCGTGAACTTGTAGGCGCCGTGGCTGGTGCCGATGGCGATGGCCAAGGCGTCCACGCCGGTGCGGCGCACGAAGTCCTCGGCCTGCTCGGGGTCGGTGAGCATCATGTCGTGCGTGAGCTTGCCGGCCGCGCCCACGCCGTCTTCTTCGCCGGCTTCGCCGGTTTCGAGCGAACCGAGACAGCCGAGTTCACCTTCCACCGACACACCGACGGCGTGCGCGAGCTCGCAGACGCGGCGCGTGACCGCGAGGTTGTAGTCGTAGGTGGCGGGGGTCTTGCCGTCTTCGCGCAGCGAGCCGTCCATCATCACGCTGGTGAAGCCCGATCGGATGGACTGCATGCACACGGCCGGCGTGGCGCCGTGGTCCTGGTGCAGCACCACGGGCAGGTCCGGGTGGGCTTCCACCGCCGCCAGCACCATGTGGCGCAGGTAGGCCTCGCCCGCGTACTTGCGCGCGCCGGCCGAGGCCTGCAGGATCACCGGGCTGTCGGTCTCCTGCGCGGCCTCCATGATGGCCAGGATCTGTTCGAGGTTGTTGACGTTGAAGGCGGGCACGCCGTAGCCGTGTTCGGCCGCGTGGTCCAGCACCTGGCGAAGGGAAACAAGCGCCATGGGAAAGCTCCTGGATGAAGTGAAAAGGAAAAAAAGTCAGGCCGCGCGGCGTTCGAGGATCTCGAAGGCCGGCAGGGTCTTGCCTTCGAGCACCTCGAGGAAGGCGCCACCGCCGGTGGAGATGTAGCCCACGTCCTTCTCGATGCCGTACTTGGCGATGGCCGCCAGCGTGTCGCCACCACCGGCGATGCTGAACGCGCTGCTCTTCGCAATGGCGTCCGCAATCGTCTTGGTGCCGCCCTCGAAGGCCGCGAACTCGAACACGCCCACCGGGCCGTTCCACACGATGGTGCCGGCCTGCATCAGCTGCGCCGCCAGCTTGGCTGCCGTCTCCGGGCCAATGTCCAGGATCAGGTCGTCGTCGGCCACCTCCGTGGCCTTCTT
>QFCS01001088.1_pt1 | contig 22495 bp, 23 predicted proteins | sample 3576561 | NCBI WGS metagenome assembly QFCS01 | reverse complement strand
TGCAGCATGCCAGCCGCGTGATCAGTGACTGGATTGCGTTTTACAACCATCGGCGCCCGCATCAAGCGCTGAAGATGAAAACACCCGCCGAGGCATTTGCCTTAGCGGCCTGACCTGTGCAGGTTTCGGTGGGTCATTACAGCGCTTTATGGCGCAAGTTTCGTCTGTCCAGAACGTCAATGGCGCTGCGCCTGATCTTGCAATCGAAGCAAGGCTAGTTTGCTGATGTTCGATCGGATAATGCGCGATAGAGCGCATCGAGCAACGTCGATGAGGTTCGAAGCCGCTTCTCATCTTCTGGGAACATCGCCTCTATTCCAGCGAGCGCCACCGCAACACCGGCGGTCTCGTCTTCGTTGAACTTCGAATCCTTGAGATCGAGGTCGTGAACAATGCGGCCAAGAGCTTGCAGCGCCTCGTCGGCGAGATCGAAATGATCGAGCAGCACTTCGAAGGTGCAGCGATCGCCGACATGGGTGAAGTCCGCATCGGCCATGTCGAAGCGAACTTCACCAGCTCGAGGCTCGGTTCCGGGCTTGATGAAGACGAATCTGGCCGCAGGGTCGATGAACGCTTGGATTAACCACGCGCTGGCCATTCGATCAACTCCGACATGACGGCGCGTCACCCAGGTTCTTGAGTTAAAGCCGGAGCGCTCCGCTTGATTCCTTTGTCCCCCGGAAGAACCGCGCAGATGCTCTTCGAGTTGCTTCATTAGCGCCTCGCAGGTCGAGCGCCCCTCCGCGCGGAAGAAATCCAGTACGGCGATCTGGTCGAAACGCTTCCGCAGCTTTCGTGAACGCTGGCGCCGCTCATCTGCAGCCTCGGTCGCGCCATCGGAGAGCAAAAGCGCATCACGCAGTTCGCTGGACAGCGATGAGTAGTCACTATCGCGGGCCGCATTGAACAGCGCCCTGATATGGGCGTCGGCGGCTTCGCCCAGAAACTGGGCCGAGCAGACCGAAGCTTCTCCCCCGAGTCCCTCGATCTCCTTCTGTAGCCAAAGGAAGTCCTCACGTGTGCGCTCGTTGCTCGGGAGCGCGTATGCCGAGTTGCGCACTGCAATCGCGCCCAAAGCCTGCAAGCGGCGCCAGATCTTGACCCGCAGGTAGTCGGGTTTGGGGGGCAGTTGATGCAGCAGCAGCAGCCAATCGCCAGCGGCTGAATTCACTATTTCGTATCTCCATATTGATACATCGGTATCATATATATAAAGTCGCAGCTCAACCAAAGAGTCTCCGCCATGTCGCTCACTCCCGCTGCTCTTGCCGTCAACGAAATCATTGGCACACAGGGCTCCGCTGCAATACCGATCGCGAAACCAGTGCTCGTCGATGTCCGTCGAGAAGCGGATTTTGCCCAAGCGGGGCGGTGGATTGCCGGCAGCCTGCGCCGGGATATCAGCGAAATCGAAAGCTGGGGGCCGACATTCATCGGCCAATGGATTGTCGTGTATTGCGCTCACGGCCGAGCCGTCAGCCAGGGCGCTTGCCAGCGGCTACTGGATCTCGGGTTGCCGCGAGCTACCTCGAAGGCGGCTACGCCGCTTGGACCGCAGCGGGCGCCCCTACTGAAGCCGCACTGCGCTCCAGCGAAATCACTGAACGCTAGGACGAAAGCCCATGGACACCCTCAATCGCCGGGATGTGCTCGGCCTACTTGCCGCCGCCGCTGTGACCACACCTGCCCTGGCTGGAGAAAAACCCGTGATCGAATCGAAAGCCAATTTAGCCACTGCTTGGGGGGCGCGCCATGAACCACGTCCGCTTACCTTTGATCCGTCCAAGCTGACGGGGCTCTCTGAGAAGCTGATCCGCTCGCACTGGGAGAACAACTACATCGGCTCGGTGAAGGCCTTGAACATGATTGAAGGCCGGCTGTCGGCCGCGATGCAGGACAAGGATTTTCCACCGCTTGCCTACGGCGGGCTAAAACGAGAGGAGACGCATCGCGTTGGCTCGGTGGTGCTGCACGAACACTACTTTGGCAACCTGGGCGGCGACGGTAAAAGTGGTGGCGATATCGCTGCGTCGCTGAAACAGGTGTATGGCAGCACCGAAGCCTGGGAGGCCGAGTTCCGGCGGACCGCGATGTCTCTGGCCGGTGGCTCCGGCTGGTGCGTGCTGACCTACAACCCGTACACCCGCGAGTTGCGAAACCACTGGATGTGGGACCACATGCACGGCGCGATGGGTGGTATGCCGCTGCTGGTGCTCGACATGTACGAGCACAGCTACCACATGGACTACGGTACGGCAGCGGCGAAATATTTGGACGCCTTCTTCGCCAACCTCGATTGGGAAACGGTGGACCACCGTTTCCAGAGCGCCCGGCGCGTGGCGATCTGATCGATGCCGGCTAACACGCCCACGGTTTCTTTTCGCGAAGCCTTCCTGGTCTGGCTGAAGATCGGCTTCATCAACTTCGGCGGCCCGGCCGGACAGATCGCGCTGATGCATCGGATTCTGGTCGATGAGAAGCGATGGATATCGGAGACCCGGTTCCTACACGCGCTGAACTACTGCATGTTGCTGCCCGGACCCGAAGCGCAGCAGCTCGCGACCTATGTCGGCTGGCTGTTGCATCGAACCTGGGGCGGTTTGGTGGCCGGCCTGCTGTTCATCCTGCCGGGCTTTGTGCTGATGAGCTTGATCGCGACGGCCTACGTCATCTACGGCGATCTCACCTGGATGCAGGGACTGTTGTTCGGCATGCAGGCAGCCACGCTGGCGATCGTGCTCGAAGCAGTGGTTCGCGTCGGCAGGAAGGCGCTCAAGCATCCAGCCTTGTACTGGCTGGCAGGGGCTTCGTTTGTTGCGATCTTCGCGTTCGGTGTGCCGTTTCCGCTCATCATTCTTGCCGCTGCGGTTCTCGGCCTGCTCGGCAAAACCTGGGGGCCACAGATTTTCCTGGTCGGCAAGAAGAACGCTGGCGGCGAAGACGACGAGGCGGTGCCGGACCACGCGCATCCGACGGCGAGCTGGACGCTGAAAGTCCTGTTCTCGGGCGTGGCGCTCTGGGGACTGCCGATATTGCTGTTGTTCATGACGCTGGGGGCGCAACACGTCTTCACGCAGGAAGCCGTGTTCTTCAGCAAGATGGCGGTCGTCACCTTTGGCGGCGCGTACGCCGTGCTGGCGTACATGACGCAGCAGGCGGTCGATCGCTACGGCTGGTTGATGCCCGGCGAGATGGTGCAAGGCCTGGCGCTGGCCGAGACCACACCGGGGCCTTTGATCCTGGTGCTGACCTACGTCGGCTTTCTCGGCGCCCATCGCGATCCCGGATCATTGCCTCCACTGCTCGCCGGAATGCTCGGTGGCTCGCTCTCGTCGTGGGTCACCTTCGTGCCGTGCTTCCTGTGGATTTTCCTCGGTGCGCCGTACATCGAGCGCCTGCGCGGCAATCTGTGGCTGGCCGCGGCATTGAACGCGATCACCGCGGCCGTCGTCGGGGTGATCCTGAACCTGTCGATCTGGTTCGCGCTGCACGTGCTGTTCGCGCACGTCGATAGCTGGAGTGGCTACGGATTGAAGCTGCCGATTCCCGATCCTTCGTCGCTCAACATCTGGGCTTTGCTGCTCGGCGTCGGCGCGATGATGGCCTTACTTCGCTTCCACCTGAATCTGATGCTGACCCTGCTGGTCTGCTCGACCATCGGTGCGGCTTTGAAGCTCTCTGGCATCGCTTGATCTTCGTTCAAGCGCTTGTTTCCCGTAGTTTGAAGCTTGTTGTAAAACCGCATTCGTCTAAACGACATTTCTTTCAGCTGCTCAAGAGCCGGCCCTTAATACGCCGATGATGCGGTGTAAGGCTCAAGCGTCGCGCGCGTTCATCGGTGGTCGCGACGAATGGAATTGGTCTTTATTTCATGTACGACCGGATCACTCTGATCAAGTTGTCGATCTCGGCTTCCTCGCCATCGTGCACGGGCACCAAATGTGTTCGCAGGTGGCCTTCGAGTACCTCGCTCATTAGACCGTTAACCGCACCGCGTACCGCCGCGATTTGCTGAAGGATCGCGGCGCACTCGGTTCCTCCGTCGAGCGCTTTTTCCAAACTACCTAGCTGCCCCTGGATTCGCCGAACCCGGCTGAGCAGCGGCTTTTTGTTCTCTATCGTGTGACCCATTCAAATACTCCTATATACTGGGGGTGAGTATAAATCAGCGGGAGCTGACCACCAATGACCGCACACTCTCACGCCTTCAACGAGGGCAATCCGCTGGCCGAGAAGCGCACGCGCTGGGCTGTGCTCCTGACTGCAGTGATGATGGTTGCCGAGATTTTCGGCGGCTATGTCTACAACTCAATGGCATTGCTGGCTGATGGCTGGCACATGAGTTCGCACGCGTTAGCCCTCGGCTTGGCAGCAGGTGCCTATGTATTGGCTCGGCGCCTGGCGCAAGACCCTCGGTTTGCATTTGGAACCTGGAAAATCGAGATTCTAGGCGGCTTCACGAGTGCGCTGCTGCTGCTTCTGGTCGCGTTCTCGATGGCGTACCAATCGATCGAGCGACTCTTCAACCCGACAGCGATTCATTACGACCAAGCAATCACAATTGCGATCGTCGGTCTGCTGGTCAATCTGGTTTGCGCGAAGTTGCTACAGGGAGGTGGTAGTGGACACGACCATGGGCACGATCACGGACATGGCCACGCGCATGAAGATTTGAACCTTCGCTCCGCTTACCTGCATGTCGTCGCGGATGCAGCAACTTCGGTCCTGGCCATCGCCGCGCTGATTGGCGGTAAATTTTGGGGCGCTGACTGGCTGGATCCAGTGATGGGCATTGTCGGCGCCGTACTCGTGGGCGTTTGGTCGATCGGCTTGCTCAAGTCCACCGGACGTGTGCTGCTGGATGCGGAGATGGATGCGCCAGTTGTGACTGAGATTCGGGAAGTCATCGCCGACAGTCCCATTCCGGCGTCGATCACCGATCTTCACGTCTGGCGCGTGGCCACTGGAAAGTACGCTTGCATCCTCGGTTTGGAAGTGTCGCAGGACGCAACGCCCGAGGACTTCCAGCGTCAGCTTTCCATTCATGAGGAGCTGGTGCACACCACCATTCAGCTCAATCGAAAGCACGCTTAGCGCGTATGCACGGCCTCGTCGTCAGGTTCGCAATTTACTGGCGCAATCGAGGCCGTGCATGCGATCATTTCGACATGCCCTCGTTGCGCAATATTCTCGTTGCCACTCTGTGCCTGCTTTTGATCATGGCGCGGGTAATGGGTATGCACGCGCACCAGCCAGGCTCGGGCCATTCTCATGATCAGGTTCTACTGACGGACCATCATGCGATGACCGTTGGTAGCCAGTGGCATGAACACGGTGGTTCTGCAGAAGCAGCTGAAAGGCTCCCCAAAGCTGCCAACCAGTTCTCGGGTGAGCACCTTTCCGCACATCTGGCATCGGGCGAAATCGACCTCGACGTTCCCGATAAAACTTCCGGCAAATTGCCTTCGCTGTTCTTCGTTGCGCTACTGCTGGCGTTCTCAACGCTCGCATTCGGGGACTCGAAGTCGCCGGCGACGCGGTTGTGGCGTGCACCCACTACGGGTCGGCGCCGATGGACTTTTTTCACCCCTCATTCTCACGCGCCTCCCGCTGCAGGCTGATTCAGCCATGTAGTTGTCGGAGCGTCCGCTTTGCGGTCGATGAGCGCTGAAAATCTTCATTTGGCCCACTTCGATGCACGTCATTTTGGCGATGCGTCGGTGAGTTTGTTCGCGCTCATCTTTCGCAGATAAGCCAGCTAGTTTGCACGCGTCGCTCGCGTGCCATCTCTCCTCCGCCAACCGCCTGATCGCCACATCGCGATCAAGGCAAGCCTGCGCCTGCCTATTCCTGGCTGGCGTCTAAACCTGTCGTGAATTTACTGATCCCCCCCGCTGCTTCCTCTCCTAAGGAGTATTTGATGAAGACTGTTGCCACCCTGCTGCTTTCGCTGCTGAGCTTCTCTGCTTCCGCCCATCCCGGCGGCCATGACGACGCGATGCCCACCCCGGTGCCGACGACCAAACCGCAGCCTGATGCGTCGCAGTCCAAGCCTGCGCCGACATCGACCGGGACCGCCCCCGAGAAGCAGTCTGACTCGTCGCCGAAGAAGCCCGAACCGAAGAAGCAGTAGTCCAGAACAACCTGGGGGCCGCAGGAATTGCGGTCCCCAGGGAGCTACTACCAGGAGAATTTTATGCTGCCCTCCGGACGATCAATGTCGTCGGGTCTCGTGTGTGTCGCATCGCTGCTGCTATTGCTAGTGTCGTCTGTACTTCATGCGCATGGTGTTGCCGAAGATGATCAGACATACATCGAGGCGATCAACGGCGTTGCACTGCTGCCTTTCATCTATCTCGGCGCCAAGCACATGGTGACGGGATACGACCATCTGCTGTTCTTGTTCGGCGTGATCTTCTTCCTATATCGGATGAAGGATGTCGGCCTCTATGTGACGCTGTTCGCTGTTGGACACAGCACGACGCTGTTGTTCGGCGTGCTGAGCGGATCCCACGTCAATCCATATGTGGTCGATGCGATCATCGGCTTGTCCGTCGTCTACAAGGCACTCGACAACTTGGGCGCGTTCCAGCGCCTGCTCGGCCGTCAGCCGAATACCAAAGCGGCGGTACTGATCTTTGGGTTGTTCCATGGCTTCGGTCTCGCGACCAAGTTGCAAGACCTGCAACTGTCCAAGGATGGGCTGATTCCCAACATGCTGGCGTTCAATGTCGGGGTCGAGATCGGGCAAATGCTTGCACTTGCCGCGATCTTGATTGCCATGAGCTTTTGGCGTCGCAGCTCCATATTCGGACGCCAGGCTTTCGCTGCCAACGTCATCCTGATGACGGCAGGCTTCGTTTTGACCGGCTACCAGCTGGCCGGCTATCTCCTTAACGTCTGAGCCCTCCCAATGAATCAACCTATCACCTCGCTTCACGCTACGACCCCGCAGCTTTTGAAGGCCACTGGCATCGCGCTGGCGTCGGCAGCTGTGCTTCTCGTGATCGCGGTTCTCCCCGCGGAATACGGCGTCGATCCTATCGGCGCCGGTCGACTGCTAGGCCTCACAGCCCTGAGCGGAGAAGCCGAAACAGCGCCCGTACAGAACACCCCGGCCACGTCGGCAATGAAGGCAGCGGGCTCCGGTGGAGACACCGTCGTTCGCCAGACAGCGGCTTATCAAGACGGCGAAATGTCGCTCGTCCTGCAGCCTAATGAGGGCGCTGAAATCAAGGCATCCATGCGGCAGGGGGATGCTTTTGTGTTTAGCTGGACATCGACGGGCCCCGTCAATCTCGACATGCATGGCGAAGCGTTCCAAGCGAAAAGCGATGAGTTCACCAGCTACTGGAAGGATAAGGACCTGAGCAGCGGCTACGGCAGCTTCACGGCCCCCTTCGAGGGCAATCACGGCTGGTACTGGCGCAACCGCGGCACCGAGCCGGTGACGGTCACCGTCAAGGTCAGCGGCTACTTCCAGAAGCTGTTCCGACCGGGACACCCATAGGTCAATACGTCCACTGCCAACATACTGCCCCCTAGTATATGATGTGGTCGTAGTGATTCGTGATCCGCGCCTTGGATGGTCGTCTGGGGTGCGCCAAGTTCAGAGGTTTGAAACGCTCCACCCATGTTTGGCCGTCTCCGCAATTTGCGCTTCTTGACACTGCTGATCTGTTTCGTCGTGTTGACGATTCAGACCAGCGGTATTCATGCGCATTTTGATGTGGCGTTGCATGACGGCGCGGCAAGTTCTTCGAACTTCGGTGGGGAGCACCACCACTTTGCATCCTCGTTGTTCGAACTGGATGCAGCCGACCATCAGGTATCGCAGAGCGGCTTTGATCACATTGATGTGGAAGTGGACGGAGCAGGCAGCCGGTCGCACTTCGCATCTAACCTCAGCTTCGACATTCCGGCGCTGTTGCTGATCGCTTCGTTCGCGTTGTTGATTCCTTGCGAGCACGTACCGGCTCCTCAGCTTGAGCTGCCAGAACGACGAACGCTGCGTTGGTATTTACGTCCGCTGTTGCGGGGCCCGCCGAGCTACTCCGTCGCATGAAGTAGACGCCTGGTCCTTGCGGCCAGGTCCCCTTCGCTCCAGGTGCATTTCACCTGTGAGTAGTCGCACGGAGATTTCCCAATGCGTTTGCCTTCAATCCGTCGGCGTCGGCCGAGCGGTGCCGCGCCTGCTGCCCTCGTTTCTTCCACCAATTCTTCGGCATCTGCTGTCTCATCCAAAACGTGCTTGGTAGTAGCGGTGCTGCTGATGGCGGCATCGCCGTATGCCATGGCCGTCGAGGTATCTCGCTTTCCGGTTGCAGAGGCACAGATCAAGGCGCTGGGGATCCAAACCACGCCGTTGAAGAGTGGCGGCGAGTCGGTGCGGATGAGTTTTCCGGCACAAGTGCTGGTGCCGCCTAACGCCGAGCAGGTGGTCAGCTCGTCGGTTGCAGGTTTGGTTGCGCAGGTAATGATCGACCTGAACCAAGAGGTCGCGGCGGGCACTCCGCTACTGCGAATCACGAGCCCCGAATTCGGGGAACTGCAACTGCAACTGCTGCAAGCGAACTCGCGCGCAACCCTGGCACGGCTCACGGCCGAGCGTGAGAAGCAGCTGTTCGATGAAGGCATCGTCGCCGCGCGCCGCAAGCAAGAAGCCGAAGCGGCGCTCAGCGAAGCGGATGCTGCCTTCAAGCAGGCAAAAGCCGCATTGCGCCTGAGCGGCATGTCGATGGCCGTCATCCAAAAGGTCATTGCCTCAGGTGATCCACAGGACAGCCTGACGCTGGTTGCAGCCAACGCCGGCATTGTCTCCAAGCTCATCGCCCGAGTGGGCGAGCGCGTGGACGCTGCGGCGCCGTTGGTCCACGTCATTCAAGCCGAAACGCTTTGGCTGGACATCCAGGTTCCGGCCAATGAGCGCGCTGCTTGGCCAGTCGGTACGAGCGTCGGCCTGCAAGGACGCAAGACGACGGGGCGGCTCACCAGCAGTGGTTTGATGGTGTCGCCTGACAGCCAGACCGTGGTGCTCAGGGCGGCGCTCGAGAAAGCCGAGGACGTACGTCCGGGTGAGTTCGTAACAGCCAGCCTGCCGGCACCGTCAACAGATGGTGGCTGGGATCTGCCGCTCGTCTCGGTTGCTCACGATGGCGACAAGGCCGTGGTGTTCGTACGGACCGCTGACGGGTTCGAGGCTCGTCCGGTCTCAGTAACGGCCAGCGCCGGCCAGCGCGTACGCGTCAAGGGCCGGCTCGCGGTCGGTGACGCGGTCGCCGTCAGCGGCGTTATCGCACTGAAGGGAGCCTGGCTCAACAGCCAGGAGGAGGCACCGTAATGCTCGCTCGTCTGATTCAGTTCTCCTTAGCACAGCGCATGTTCGTGCTGCTGGCGACGGTGATCGTCGCCGCAGGCGGCTGGGCTGCGGCCACCAGCCTGCCGATCGATGCGTTTCCTGACGTATCGAGCACCCAGGTGAAGATCATCATGAAGGCGCCAGGCATGACGCCCGAAGAAGTCGAAAGTCGCATCGCCGTGCCGATCGAAGTCGAGATGCTGGGCATTCCCGACACCAAGATTCTGCGCTCGGTGACCAAGTACGGCCTGGTCGATATCACCTTGGATTTTCTGGATGGCACCGATCGCTACTGGGCCCGTCAGCAGGTGGCCGAACGCCTGAGCGGTCTCACCGACAGCTTGCCTTCCGGTATCAGCGGCGGCATGGCGCCAGTGACGACGCCGTTGGGCGAAATGTTCATGTTCACGGTTCAGGCGGATGACATGACGCTGGCTGAAAAGCGCAGCCTGCTTGACTGGGTTATTCGTCCGGCCCTGCGCACCGTGCCGGGCGTCGCCGACGTCAACGCACTCGGGGGTGTGGTGCGTGCGTTCGAGGTGGTACCTGATGCCGTTCGAATGGCGGCCAGCGGCGTGACGGTGGCCGAACTCAAGCAAGCGATCGAAGCCAACAACCGCAACGACGGCGCCGGCCGTCTCGGCGAAGGCGACGAAGTGCTGCTGGTGCGCACCGAAGGCAGCATCACATCGATGGACGATCTGCGCGCCATCGTCGTCAAGTCGCGTGATGGCTCAGCGGTTCGCGTAAGCGATCTGGCGGAAGTGAAGATTGGGACTGTCACGCGCTATGGCGTAGTCACCCAGAACGGCCGCGGCGAAGCCGTGCAAGGACTGGTGCTGGGCTTGGCAGGAGCCAATGCCCGGAATGTCGTCGAAGGCGTGCAGAAGAAGCTCGACGAGTTGCAGCCGACCCTGCCGAAGGGCGTGAAGCTGGAGCCGTTCTACAACCGCGCCTCTTTGGTCGATAAAGCAGTGGGCGCGGTATCGAAAGCGCTGCTCGAAGCAACGGTGCTGGTCATCGTCCTGCTGATGCTGTTTCTCGGCAATCTGCGAGCTGCGTTGACCGTTGCCTTGGTGCTGCCGCTCGCCGCGCTGATCACCTTCATCATGATGCGCATGTTTGGCATGTCGGCCAACCTGATGAGCCTCGGCGGCTTGGCCATCGCAATCGGAATGTTGGTAGATGCCGCCGTCGTGGTGGTCGAGAACATCGTACAGCGACTGGCCGTCGATACCTCGGAAGGCAAGATGCCACGACTGCACATCATCTATCGTGCCGTACGCGAGGTGGCGACTCCGGTCGCAGCGGGCATCCTGATCATCATCACGGTGTTCTTGCCGCTACTGACTCTGCAGGACCTGGAAGGCAAGTATTTCGTTCCGGTTGCACTGACGATCGTGTTCGCACTCGCTGGATCGCTGCTGCTGTCATTGACTGCTATTCCTGTGCTGGCTTCGTTTCTGCTCCGCGAAGTCAGCCACGATGAACCTTGGCTTCCTCGCAAACTGCTCGCGTTCTACACGCCGATTCTTGCTTGGGGCCTGCGCAGCCAGCGCGTCGTGGCCATCGCCGCGGTGGCGATGCTGATCGGTGCCGGCGTGATCTACACGCTCGTCGGCAAGACCTTCCTGCCGACGATGGATGAAGGCGATCTGATCGTCGGCATCGAGAAGCTGCCATCGGTCAGCCTGGAACAAAGCGCCGCGCTCGATCTGAAAATTCACCAAGCGATCATGCAGGCCATTCCGGAAGTCACCGGCATCGTGGCTCGCGCGGGCTCGGATGAAATCGGCCTCGACCCGATGGGTCTCAACCAGACCGACACCTACCTGCTGCTCAAGCCGCGCAAAGAATGGAAGGTACGCAGCAAGGACGAGCTGATGGACGAGGTTCGCAAGGTGCTCGATCCGATGCCGGGTATTGCGTACAGCTTTACGCAGCCGATCGAAATGCGCGTTTCGGAAATGATCATCGGTGTTCGCGGCGATCTGGCGGTGAAGGTCTTTGGCACCGATCTGAATCAGCTCAATGAGTACGCGGTCAAGATCGAATCTCTGCTCAAGACCATCAACGGCGCCCAGGACGTCTACACCGTGCAGAACGACGGCGTGCAGTATCTGCGGGTCGCCGTAGATCGACTGCAAGCCGGGCGCCTAGGTCTGAATGTCGAGGAAGTTCAGGATGCGCTGCGGTTGCAGATCGAAGGCGAACGCGCAGGCGTCGTGATCGAAGGAAACCGGCGCACGCCGATCGTACTGCGCGGAGGCGACGGCATTCGCGTATCGCCCTCGGAGTTTGGGGCCCTGCGTATCACCACTCCAGATGGATCCACGGTTCCGCTGAGCAGCGTCGCTACGCTAGAGCGAGCTGCGGGTCCGGTGAAGATCGATCGCGAAATGAGCAGTCGCTACAGCGTCATCATCGCCAACGTCGGCGGCCGTGATCTGGTGGGGTTCGTCAACGATGCCAAGGCGCTGGTTGCCAAGGAAGTGCCGCTGCAGTCGGGCTATCGCATCAGTTGGGGAGGGCAGTTCGAGAATCAGCAACGTGCGGCCGCCAGACTGGCGATCGTCGTACCGATCGCACTTGTTCTGATCTTCCTCATGCTGTTCGCGACGTTCCGTTCCATCAAGGAGGCGTTGCTGATCCTCAGCAACATTCCGTTTGCGCTGGTCGGTGGCATCGTTGCGCTGTGGGTCACAGGCGAGTACGTCTCGGTTCCCGCGTCGGTCGGCTTCATCGCGTTGCTCGGAATCGCCGTACTCAACGGCGTGATGCTGGTGAGTTACTTCAACCAGCTACGAGCCGAGGGAATGGCTCCGATTGAAGTGGTGACGCAGGGCGCGCACCGCCGACTCAGACCAGTGCTGATGACCGCATCGATCACCGCATTCGGTCTGATTCCTCTGCTCTTCGCAACCGGACCAGGTTCGGAGATTCAGCGTCCGTTGGCCATCGTCGTCATCGGTGGATTGATCACGGCTACCGCGTTGACGCTGATGGTTCTCCCTATTTTGTATTTGCGCTTCGTGTCCCCGAAAAAGGAGACCGCCAATGTCTGAAGTCTGCTTGACTCTGTTGTGCCCGGCCTCTTTAAAAGAGGGCTTGTTCGACCTTCTGCTGATGTCATCCGATGTCCTGGTGTTCACGAGCACGGCGACTGCGGTGCATGGGTTGACCGCCGTCTCGATGAGCACCAATGAGAAGGTGTTGGGCCACACAATCGCGACCAGCATTCAATTCACGCTGCCCGAGGAGCGTTGCGCCGAAATTTTGAAGCAGGTGTGGCAGCGCTTTGCTGGCAGTGGCATTCGCTACTGGATCTCGCCGGTACTCGCTTCAGGAGAACTCCTGTGATCGACCGCTACTCACTTGGCGTATTCGCCATCGGCGTTCTGATGTTTGCTGAATCGGCGCAAGCCATAGCCCCGCAGGCCACACCTGGTTTGCTGTCTACAGAAATCGCGCGTCCTCTCATGGAGCAGGACTTCGGCGTGCGTGCGGCTCGTGCCGGAATCGAAGCGGGGTTGGCGGAAGCTCGAGGGCTAAAGGCGTCCCCATACGATTTCAATGTGAAACTGTCCGGGCAGCAGCGCGACGTTCGAAATGACAGCAAGTACGACGAATGGAACGGCGGCCTCGAAAGAACAATCCGTCTGCCGGGCAAGGCATCTGCCGATCGGAAACTCGCCGCTACCGCGATCGAACAATCGGAAGCAGCGGTCGGCGAAGCCCTGCACGAGTCCGCGCGCAACCTCATGAGCCTATGGGTTGACTGGCTCAAGGCAGAACGTGCGTATGAGATCGCCACAGCCAGCATGCAATCGTTCGGAGGCAGTCTCACGGCGGTTGAAAAGCGAGCGCGTGCGGGCGATGCGTCGAAGCTGGATATCGGAACTGCCAAGGCCGAAGTGGTCGAGCAGCGACGCTTAGCAAACGACGCCAAAACAGCGGCGTGGGCGGCTTGGACGCGACTTTCAACCCGCTTTCCGGGTATTGCGCGGGATGTCACGTCGCTGCCCATGCCGATGCCAATCTCGGCCGACACCACGGAATGGCATCAGCGCATCGTTCAGCAGAGCGATGAGCTGAAGCTGACGAAACTGAGTGCACAACGAGCCAAGGAAGAAGCGCAGCGTGCCCGAGCCGACCGCTTCGCGGACCCGACATTGGGCGCGTTCACCGCGTCTGAAGTCGGCGGCCGCGAACGATTCACCGGTGTCGCCGTGACGATTCCGATTGGCATGCCGGGAGGCTATCGCAGCGCACAGGCGGCCAAGGCCGTCGCCGATGCTGAGAGTGCCGACTATGAAGCACAACTCAAGGAGCGCGAATTCTCGGCGGAGATCGCTGCGGCGTTCGTTGATGCACAGGGCAGTTACGACAGCCTGATGATCGCAAATGAAGGCGCCTCGGCAATGGCCGAGAACGCAAACCTGATGGATCGTGCTTACACCCTGGGCGAAGCCGATCTACAGGATCTTCTGATCGTCAGGCGCCAAGCCTTCGCTGCAGCGAACAACGCCTTGGAAGCTCAGGCTACGGCGCTGAAGGCTTATTACACCCTGGTGATCGATGCGCACTGGGTCTGGGATCTGGAACACGAATGAAAAGCTTCGTGTGACTTTCCGAATATCGGCTCTCGGGGCGGAACCCCGATAGCCGATATGGAGGTATCGCTTTGACGGAGACAACTCATGCTCTCGGTATTGGCCAATCGCAGTTATAGCCATCTGTTTTTCGCGCAGGTCGTGGCCCTCGTCGGCACCGGCCTGACGACAGTAGCACTGGGCTTGCTCGCGTTTGATTTGGCGGGCAAAGAAGCGGGAGCCGTGCTTGGCACCGCACTCGCCATCAAGATGGTGGCCTATGTGCTGGTGGCTCCCATCGCGGGCGCCTATGCCAATCTGCTCCCACGACGAGCGCTGCTGGTGGGGCTTGATATCGGGCGACTGGCGGTGGTGCTGTTGCTTCCTTGGGTGAGCGAGATCTGGCAGGTGTATGTGCTGATCTTCGTACTGCAAAGCTGTTCGGCAGCGTTTACGCCGACGTTTCAGGCGACGATTCCTGATGTGCTGCCGCGGGAGGCCGACTACACCAATGCGCTATCGCTCTCTAGGCTGGCTTACGACCTTGAGAACTTGCTGAGTCCGGCACTCGCCGCTTTGCTTCTGTCGCTGGTGAGTTATCACGCGCTGTTTTTTGGGACAGCATTAGGGTTTCTCGGCTCTGCATTGCTAGTCGTGTCGGTCATCCTGCCTGCGGCAAGGCGCGCCACCACGACGACAAGCATTCGTCAAAAGCTCGGCAGCGGGTTGAGAATCTACCTCGCGACCCCGCGATTGCGTGGGCTGCTGGCATTGAACCTTGCAGCAGCGGCCGGTAGTGCGATGGTGATCGTCAACACAGTGGTCATTGTGCGCAATGTCCTCGGCAAGACTGATAGCAGCGTTGCCATCGCGCTGGCGGCGTTTGGCGGCGGCTCGATGGCGATGGCGTTTGTGTTGCCGAAGATTCTGGCCTCACGCAGCGATCGCACCGTCATGCTCGGTGCGGGAGCGCTGTTCGTGGGGTTGCTCGCCGGGCTCGGCACGCTGTGGCCACAACTCGAGACTGACGCTCGCTGGATTGCGACGCTGGCAGTGTGGCTGCCGATGGGTGCTGCTTACGCGGCGCTTGTCACGCCCGGCGGGCGACTATTGAAACGCTCATCGCACGAAGCAGATCGGCCCGCGCTCTTCGCAGCCCAGTTCTCGCTGTCGCACGTTTGCTGGCTAATCGCGTATCCGATTGTCGGGTGGCTGGGGGCAAAAGCAGGCATCGCAGCATCACTCTGGGCGATGTCGGCGCTGGCCGCAGTGGGGGTCGCTGCAGCTTTCAAGCTGTGGCCCCGCGTCGATGAGGAAATGCTGCCGCATCGACACGATGAGCTGCCCCTTGAGCATCCTCATCGCGCCGAAGGACAGGCACTTGGCGATGGTCGTCATCGCCATGAGTTCGTGATCGACGATCTGCATTTGAGGTGGCCGTCGTAAGACGCAGGCATCCCATGAGCAAAAAACCAATACCAAAGCGAGAAAAAAAGCAGTACATGACCGCCAGGGAGGTTCGTCTCATCCTAATCTTGATGGCAGGCTTTGCTGTTGGAGCCGTCACCACGGTGGTGTGGCCCATCCTGTTTCCGCAAGCGCCCGAACGAGTCGTCGAGGTTTACTGGACACACGAATGCGCCTGTGCAGCGCCCTGGATCGAATCACTGCGCAAGGCCGGCTATATCGTGCGCGACTTCGAGCAGTTCGAGCTTTCATCCAAAAGGCGCGCACTGAAGATGCCTACATCGCTACGCGGCTGCCACTTGGCCATTTACCTCGGGTACTTCATCGAAGGGCACGTTTTTCCTGAAGCGCTCGCGCAGCTATCGGAACAACGGCCTAACGCTTTGGGCCTAGCGTATGTACGAAAGGCAGTGGACGCAGAGGACGAGCTGCTGATCTTTACAGCAAAGGAACCGCCGCGCCGATGGGACACACCCTCGAGAAACGAGCCCGGAAGCCGCATAGAGCATCAGCACAATTCTCTATAGCCGATCCAGCTTGATGTATCGCGAGCTGAGGAGCCTCATGAGTTTTTATCCTCGCCACGGCCTCTCTTTTTTCTCGCCGGGGCTTCCGATCATTTTTCAGTGAGTTAGTTTGTGCGCCGCACATGATTTCGATTTCATTCGCTGGGCAGCGAATGAATCAAAGGCGTGCCCACGTTTTCTCTTGAGAAAAGCCGAACTGAATCACATCGCCAGTTACACAGAAGCATGATGAAGCCTTGAAGCGTGTTTCACGCTGTGACGTCGGCTGACCTTCCATGTTCGTGGCATGCGGCGGCGCTCTAGCTGATAGCGCTCAGCGATGATGCCCGCAGCCAACTCGATCGCAGTGGCGGTTTCGGTTGACGTGTTGAGCAGATCAAACATCACGCCCCAGTTGCGGATGGTGTAGGGATCGGCGCGTTCTTCGATGGATATCGATGCCCCAAGGTAAACGGTCCCCGGTCCGTAGTCGCGTACCAGCTGGGCGTTGATGGCACGCAATAAGGCCTCCGCGGAAATGAACTCCAAAGGTTGGCTCATATAATTTCCCTAGGACCGATCGATGTGCCGTCAGTTGTAACAGCCGATCAGGCGCATTGAGCGACTGGCGGTATTCCCTTGCGGCGAATTCTTGCACGCCTATCCACTAAATTCTGCTATTCACGCCAACGGCAATCGTCATTCCCGAGACAATCTCTCGATCTTTTTGATGGCCGCGAAGAAGGTGTCCAACTCGTGATCGGCCCTCTCCAGGTGGGATGCAACAAGGCCTAATGCGATGGAGGCTTCAGCTTCTGCTGCCGCTATCTGTGTTTTTCGGGGCGACGAGGCTTCGTCGATATCCACTTTCCATCCGGCGTTTATTTGCTGGTAAAGCTCCTGCAGTTGCTCGTGTAGCCGTGAAAAAGCTTTTCGGTTGATGATCCCGCTGTTGTAGCTGCGCAGCAGCGTCACCGCGCGTAGTAAATGGCTCAATGCCACAGCGTTACCCCCGCATCTTGTGGATCAAGCGTGTTGTACATAGAACTTTTATTCCTTCAGTTTTGGAACTGCCTCGCCATCTGCCAGGAGTGCGTTGTCCATTTGTCTCGCCAGGAACAGTAAATGCGGGCACTGAAGGCGATCGGGCGCACCTTACTTGCAAGGCTTTTTACCTGCCGATTTCTACTCGACGTTTCTAAATGGCCGCCGCCTACGTTTGGGATAGACCGGCGCCACCGACGTTTGTAGTACGGCGAGGACAGCTTTCACCGCTTCCAGTCCATCACGGCCCTGGCTGGCCTTCTGGTAAGGGGTCGTAGCCTGACCGAATAAACGCGTGCTTTGGTACATCCACGTCATCGCATCAGCATAGTTGCCGAACACGCGGATCGCGAGCAGGGTGACTTCATCTTGCCGATCAAGCGCAGACGCTTCGGCTTCTGACAGCGAGGACGCATCGGCTCTTTTCAAGCGTTCCCGCCATGGCTCGAACTTTGGCACGCCCCTCCAACGGTCGCGGGGCGTTAACGGCCCGCCTCAATTGTGGCAGGCCAATGTTGCAGTCGATAACCGCCAGCTACGACGAACTTTTCGACAATTGAGTAACGCTAATCCCGTTTTTGGTTATAACAGCAAGCCAACTAGGCTTCCAACCGCGACCCCAACTGCAAAACCATAAGTAGCCAAAATAAAACGGCGTTTGAAACGACGATTGCCTACAGAGTCAATATAGGTCAGGGCCATGGTTTTTGAGACGGCGTTTGGGTTTTGTGGTTATCGGCCCACCGAAATCCGCGGGTCGTAACCTAAATTATCCGTTACGTTCATGACACCTCACCATGCGAGGAATTACGTACGAACCGAATGGCGACCGGTCTTGGTGCGCGCCCGATCTCAGTTTTGAACGCTGCGATTAGCCTATTGGCAGCTCGTGAGTTTGGATCTGTCGCCGCTCGTGCGGGGACCTCCATTCCTAATCCGCCCTGCCAAACATCAACTGATCAAATCCGCGGCGGAGACGCATCTAGTCGCACGCTTACGCATCCTTTGTGTGCTCTAGAGCCTTACGCTGCCGTAAGGCTTCCACGACCAGTCGTTCGGAATGCATATCCCAAAGCGGCTTCGGCAAACTCAATGCCAGGTGTTGATCAGAGACGTCGATGACGTAAATTCGATCGATCATCGCGGGCCATTCGAGAGAGGAAGGAAGGCCCTTGGCCTCCAGCAATACTCAGCGCACGATGCCACACAGCCGCTGCGTGAAGCGTCCAATCGAAAGAATGGCGTGACCAATTGGATGGCGGCTGCGTCCAAATCCTTGCCATGGTTTAACAATTCTCTGGCTGTCCAGTCGCAAAGAGGTCGATGACCATAGCCGTGAACTGCACAGCTCTTTGAATCTCTCGCTCAACAGCAATGAATCGAGTGCTCAGCTTTCTGATCCTGGGCGTCCAATTGTCTGCTTGTAGCCACTGCACGTCTCACCAGTCTCTCGAAGATCGAGAAAGACGCGCGGTGCACCGTATACACCATGGCTCGCATTGAACGACGCTCGGATCAGGCCGAGTAAACGCTTGTCTTCGCGAGCCCGATCGGAAACCGGCTTGGTGAGCCAAGCGTAGTAACCGCTCGGCGCTACATCCAGCAAGCGGCACATCCTCTCAACGCTGTGCTCTTTCTGGTTGGACTTGATGAACTCGTACTTGCGCCGAACGGCGCTGCTCCGTCGCTTCTTGGGCACCTGTTACCTCCAGCGTTTGCTTCGCCTTGGTCACAGTGTCCACGAAATCCTGGGAACTCCACTGTTGCCGGTGACAGTCGTTGCGCCGACTCCTCCGGTTCCGCCCCCACTGTCACAGACTTCGTTGAGTCTCACGCTCGCTGATGGCAGCGTGTTGCGCATCGATTCGGTTTCCGACGCACTGATGCTTGTTCTGATCGATCGCCTGCGCTCGCGATGATCGGCCTGTTGGCGCGCGTTGAAAATTGACCATCAGGGGGTGCGGCGGAAAACTTGGACTGGTTAAGCAGCGATTGCCAGGTTTCTGCGGTGTTCCATGGGACTGCGGTAGCCCAGCGAGATCTTGATGCGTGATTCGTTGTACCAGCGGATGTAGGCGTCCAAGGCAGCGACGAATTCGTCGATGGGCGTGGACAGCCAGTCACGCGAGTAAAACAGCTCATTCTTCAGTCGGCCGAAGAAGCCCTCGCAGGCCGCGTTGTCCGGCGAGCACGCCTTACGCGACATCGAGCGCACAAGCTTCGCCTCCGCGATGCGGGAAATCCAGCCCGGCCAGCGATAGTGGCCGCCGCGATCCGAATGCACCACAGGTCTGTTGCTGCTGTCGGCGACTGTCTCGATCGCCGTATCCAGCATCGTGTTGACGAGCTCTGCGTCGGGACGGGTGCTGATCGACCAGCTGACGACCAGGCCGTCGTAGCAATCGATCATCGGTGGCAGGTACACCTTGCCGGCTGGGATCTGGAATTCCGAGATGTCGGTAACCCACTTCTCGTTGGGCGCGCCCGCGCTGAAGCCCCGATTCAGGAGGTTGTCGGGTGCCGGACTGATCTCGCCCATGTACGAGCCGTATCGAAGGCGCTTGGGCATCACGGGGACCAGGGACTCCTGCTTCATCAGGCGCCGAACAACCTTCTCGGAGACATTCACCAATTGCCCGGTGAGCGAGGCGCGCATCCGGCGATAGCCATAGCACCGGTAGTTGCGATCAAAGATGTCGGCCATCGCACGTCGATGTACTTGTCCGTGCCCTGGAGCCGGGCCAGATGGTAGAAGAAGGAGCTGCGTGGCAAGCCGACGGCTGCGAGCAGCTCAGTCAGCGTATAGCTCGGTCTCAGGGCATCAACCAGCTGGGTCTTCTCCCGATTCGTCAGGAGCTGCTGGTCGATGCCCAGATCTTTTTTTAGGAGTTCATTCGCCTTCTTCAGGATGTCCTGTTCGAGCTGCAGGCGCCGGATGTCTCGCTGAAGCGCCTTAACCTGCTTTTCCAGTTCGTCTCGTTCGGGGTTTGGCGAGGAGTCTTGTTTACGCGGCATGGGCAAGGAAGGTTCGCTGCCGAGCAGCTGATGCTTCCAGTTGTACAGCGTTGGCCGGCGCACGCCCACTTCTTCGGCGACGGACTGCGCGCTGGCTTGCCGCAAGCACAGCGCGATGACTGCGGACTGCTTCTATGTCGCGGCCTGCTGTCAAGCGTGGCAAGCCGGCCCAATCATTGTCGAATCAGCTGGATTTCCCAGATGGCCCAACAGTGATCACACGCTCCCAGCTGAATCCGCCTACGATTTCGCCGGGATAACCTCTCTGATTGCTGACGATGGTGCGACCATTGACCTCAACTTGAGTGCTCCAGTGAGTATGACCATGCACCCAGACCCGAACTGGATCGCGCACGAGTTCAGGGTGATCATTGTGAAACGAGGCGATCATTAAGTCGGGATCATGCCTCGGATTGAAGGTATGCATTGTTGGCGCATGGTGCGTCACAACGATCATCGGAAGCGGGCTCTTCGCGATGACATCGTTTAACCACGCCTGGCTTGCCAAGGACATCTTGCGGGTCACGTGCGGCCGAAGCTGTCGCCCGCCAATCTTGATCTCTTGGTAGTCCGGCATCCAGTGGTGCGCCTCCATCATCGCTGCCTGGCGTTGATGTGCGCCAAGGCAATCGAAATCAGTCCATAGCGTGCAGCCTGCAACGCGGAAGCCGTTGAGGTCGAAGTGAGCCTGCTCAAGTACGCGGACATTGCTGTCTCCAGCGGCTCTTCGCGCCTTGCGGAAGGTGTCTTCGTACTCTCCGCCATCGTGCTCATGATTGCCGAGGACATAGGCGACGGGCCTGCCTTCGAATGCTTTTTGTGCCCATGGCACGCTTTTGCCGACGGGACCGATGTCTCCGGCTAACACGATCAGATCCTCCCCAATCGATGGGAAATACTCAGGCGCGTCCCCACATTCGAGGTGAATGTCAGACATATAGCGAATCTTCATCGGAGGCTACCTAGCAGCTCGCGGTGCACATCTGCCCACGCGAGTACATGGACCAAACCTGCATTCGGAGTCATCGGCTTTGTCTGAGGCGAAGCTTTCTAGATGAGCCATACGAATCCGCGAAAGGTCCGAACTGCATCGGGAACAACATCAAACATGCCTTGATACGGCGGTGTATGCACGGCGTCGCTGGCACTGGCACCCAAGAATGAGGTGTCCGGTCCCATAGCCCGCCAGATGTAAGCAGCAAGTGGCCAATGTCGGTGCCAAGCTCGGAAACAGCAGCTCCGCCCATGTGAGGCCTAGTGCTCACCGAGCCGCCGAACCTGTGGACTGCGCAAGCTGCATGGTCCGATTGACTCAGAGCTCGAGACTTGCCAGTAAATTTCGGCGATCGGATCGACGATCGTTAGCCGCCCGCCATCGTTGTGTTCGTAAGCGCCGGTATCAATCCAAAGTTGGTTGCTTGATCGATACGGCAGCCTGTGCGGCATGATCGAGTGACCACTGATGACCAGGTCGATTCCTGGCGTGGTGAGTTCCCGGGCGCTGAAAGGGAAGCTTCCTTCAGGATTGTCCATCCAATCCTGAGCCATGGCGGCAATTCTGATGCGATCGCGCCCGCGAAACCAACGGGAGGCGGGCGTATCAAAAATGCCGCCGATCTCATCACGATTGATGTGCAAGTAGCGCGCATCATTCCAGGTCGAATTGACTGGCACTTCACCGTGAACGATGCCGATTCGAGCGAATGGGCTTTCTAGGATTAGCTCAGCGACCAGAGGCATCTGAGTCATGACTTTGTTGAACAGTAGTAGGTCATCGCGATTGGCCTTCATGATCCAATCACCACCCTGTGAAAGCCAGAAGTCAGGAAGAACAGATCGCCCGAATGTTTCTAGTAGAAAGCCCTCGTGGTTCCCGAGGATGCAAAAGCGCCTCGGATGACCGATGAAAAACTTCACCACCTCAACGCAGTTGGGGCCGCGATCGATCAAATCACCGACACTGATGAGAATGTCTCGGTTTTCATCGTACTGAGCAGACGCAAGAACTCGGAGAAGCATTTCGTGTTCGCCGTGGATGTCACCGACGACAAGAAATCGGCCGCCTTCTGGCAAGTCGGATTGCATCAAGACAAGTACGTCTGGGCTCAGTATTTCGCTCAACGCTGCTCTCGCATTTGTTCGTATTCGGTCATTTCACGCAAGTTCTCGAAGCTCCCGTGCTCCTGCTAGTTACGTTTCGATCCAGCAGAAAAGCTCTTAATCCCGCTCTGCGCGTGCCGAGAACGTCGTCCTCAAGGCGATCGCCAATCATCAGAATCTGCGGGGGGGGGCAATAAGTGATAAGGCAGCTGTGATTCGTGATGCGGGGCAACGACTCATGGCAGTCGAAGTCTATTGTGCTGACTACGCTTTGAACCGCCCCGGTTTTCCCGGAGGCTCGTTGGTGTGAGTCACGCCGCGATAGCGAGACTCGGCGGTGGTGAATAGTAGTTTGCTTCGGCTTCAGCCGGCGGGATGTGGCCGAGCGGTTCCATCAGTCGGCGGTTGTTGTA
>QFCS01002085.1_pt1 | contig 22499 bp, 19 predicted proteins | sample 3576561 | NCBI WGS metagenome assembly QFCS01 | reverse complement strand
ACTTCCCGCACTCGCTCGGGCTGCTCTACTCGGCGTTCACCTACTATACCGGCTTCAAGGTCAACTCCGGCGAATACAAGGTGATGGGGCTGGCTCCCTACGGCGAGCCCAAGTTCAAGGACACCATCCTGAACAACATCATCGACCTCAAGGAGGACGGCAGCTTCCGGCTCGACCAGAGCTACTTCGACTACTGCACCGGTCTGCGCATGACGAACGAGAAGTTCGCTGCACTGTTCGGAGGGCCGGCGCGCAAGGCCGAGGAAATGCTGACCCAGAAGCATATGGACCTCGCGGCTTCGGTGCAGGCCGTGACGGAAGAGATCGTCCTGCGGCTCGCGCGCTCGGTAAAGCAGGAGACGGGCGCGAAGAACATCTGCCTGGCCGGCGGCGTCGCCCTCAACTGCGTCGCCAACGGCAAGCTTTTGCGTGAGAACCTCTTCGACGGCATCTGGGTGCAGCCTGCGGCCGGCGACGCCGGCGGTGCGGTGGGTGCCGCCTATGCTGCCTATCACGGCTATCTCGGCCAGGCGCGCAAGCTCAACGGTCATCTCGACGGCATGGCCGGCTCCTATCTGGGGCCGGAATTTACCGACGACGAGATCGAGAAGCGCCTCACCGCCGTCGGCGCCAAGTTCACGCGCCTGACCCGCGAGCAGCTCATCGACCAGACGGCGCAGGCGCTGGCCGACGAGAAGGCCGTGGGCTGGATGCAGGGGCGCATGGAATTCGGGCCGCGCTCGCTGGGCGCACGTTCCATTCTGGGCGATGCCCGTTCGGCCTCGATGCAGAAGACGCTGAACCTCAAGGTCAAGTACCGCGAATCGTTCCGTCCCTTCGCGCCGGCGGTGCTGCGCGAGGACGTCGACAAGTACTTCGACATCAAGACCGACAGCCCCTACATGCTGATGGTGGCACCGGTGAACGAGGATCGCCGCCGTGCCATGAGCGAAGCCGAGGAGGCGCTGTTCGGCATCGACAAGCTGAACGTGCCGCGCTCCGACATCCCGGCCGTGACGCACGTCGACTATTCGGCGCGTATTCAGACCGTCCACAAGGAAACCAATCCGGCCTTCTACGACCTGCTGCAGTCCTTCAAGGCCAAGACGGGCTACTCGGTCGTGGTCAACACTTCGTTCAACGTGCGCGGCGAGCCCATCGTCTGCACGCCGGAGGATGCCTTCCGCTGTTTCATGGGCAGCGAGATCGAGGTGCTGGTGGTCGGCAACTGCTTCCTGAAGAAGGAAGATCAGGATCCGGCGCTGAAGCTCGACTACAAGAACGCCTTCGAGCTGGATTAGTGTCTTTCGTCATCCTTCGCTGCGGCCAGGACGGCGACCGTCGCTGAGGTCGTCCATGCGCGCTGTCATCTGCGATCGCCTGGGCGATCCGTCGGTTCTGAAAATCGAAGATGTGCCGGTTCCCGCGATCGGTCCGGCCGACGTTCTGATCAAGGTGGGTGCCGCCTCGGTCAATTTTCCCGACGTGCTGATGCTGACGGCGGCCTACCAGCACAAGCCGGAGCTGCCTTTCATTCCCGGCATGGAGGGTGCTGGCACAATCTCGGCGGTTGGCGATGATGTGCAGGGATGGCGAGCGGGCGACCGGGTAATCTTCGGCGTGCGGCCTGGTGCGTTCGCCGAATATGTACGGGTGCCGGCCTCGGGAAACCTGATGCGGCTGCCATCGGGCTGGTCCTTCGCGGAGGGGGCGGGCTTTCGCGTCGGCGCGACGACGGCCTATCACTCGCTGGTCCATCGCGCGCAACTCAAGCCGCGCGAGGTCCTCCTGGTGCATGGCGCGTCGGGTGGCGTCGGCATGGCCGCAGTGCAGCTCGGCAAGCATCTCGGCGCCCAGGTGATCGCCACCGGCAGCGACGACGGACGCCTCGCCATCGTGCGCCAGCAGGGGGCCGGGCAGACCATCAACTATCGTACGTCGGACTTCGTATCGGTCGTTAAGGGCATGACCGACGGTCGCGGCGCCGATGTCGTCTACGATCCGGTGGGCGGTGAGGTACTCGAGAAGTCGATGCGTGCCGCCGCCTATGGCGCGCGTCTTCTGGTGGTCGGTTTCACCTCGGGTGGTCCGACACGGATCATGTCCAACCACGTACTGATCAAGGGCTTGTCGATCCTGGGCGTGCGTGCGGGCGAGACGGTTCGCCGTCAGGGCTCCGATCTCGCGCGTGACTATACCGTCGAGCTGCCGCGCCTTGCGGAGCTCGGCGTCATGCGGCCGCACATCTCGCACCGCTTTCCGATAGAGCGCGCGGCCGATGCCTTCCGCGTGCTGATCGACCGCCAGGTCGTCGGCAAGGCCGTCATCGAGATCGCATCGTGAGGTCCTAGCGCGAGAACAGGATCGTCACGCGGCGGTCTTTTTCCGAGGCGTTCGAGCTGCCGAGGCTCATATTGCCGAAGGCTTCCGGATCGGCTGCGATGACGACATGACTGGCGGGGTAGCCGGCGCGCACCAGTTCGGCCGCCACGGCCTGCGAGCGCTCGCGCGCGAGTCTGGCGTTGAGCGCCTTGTCGCCCAGCTTGTCGGTGTGACCGACCACGCAGATCGATGTGACCTGGCGATCCTTTGCCGTCTTCACCGCCTCCGCGATCTTCGGCTTCTCGGCCGGTCGCACATGCGCGCTGCCGAGATCGAAGAACACCCACACCGGCTGCGGCTGGTTGGCGCCACCGCCGCGAGCACAGGTGCCGACGGTCTGACCGAACGACGGCGCTGCGGCGACCAGCGATACGGCTGTGGCGAGCAGCAAGCCGAGCTTCTTCATTTGAGCTCCCCCTTCAGCGCCAGCTCGACGAAAGGCAGGCGATCGTTGCCGAAGAACATCGTGTCGTCGACGAAGCAGGTCGGCGCCCCGAACACGCCGCGCGCGACGGCCTCGTCCGTCGTCGCCTTGAGCCTGTCCTTGACGTCCTGGTCCTGGACGCGTTGGCCGACGCGCGCGGCATCGAGGCCGGCCTCGGTCAGGACCTTCGCGACCTCGGTCATGTCGTTGAGGTTGCGTCCGTCGACCCACATCGCCCGGTAGATCGCAGGGTGGTATCGCTCGAAGAAGCCGTCGAGCTGGGCGGCGGCGGCCCCGCGCATCAGCGTCAGCGTGTTCACCGGAAAGTAGGGATTGGGCCGGAACGGCACGCCGTAGTGGCGAGCCCACATCGGCATGTCCGAGGCGCTCCACTTCGATTTCAACGGAACCGTCATGGGGGAGGCGTTACCCGTCGCCTTGAAGATGCCGCCCAGAAGCATGGGCTTGCGGACCAATGTGGCACCGGTTCGCTTGGCGATCGTCTCGACCTGCGTGTCGGCCAGGTAAGAATAAGGGCTGCCGTAGTCGTAGTAGAATTCCAAGGTCCGGACCATTCGGTCTCCTCCTCTCCTGTCGGGAGCCTGCGCTGCTTCCAGCCTCGGCTCAAGAAAATCAAGGGGGCAAACGCCACGGAGTTGAGAAAGTCGCTGCGCCACCGTCATCGTGACACAGCCGGCCGGCACCTACCGCGCGGTGACGATGGAAGAAGAGCAGTCCCAGGTCTTTCTTTCGATTGGAACAGCATACGCCTGACTGACGCTTCGCTGAATGTGACGAACCAGGCGGTCAGCGCCTTCAAGACGCGGGGCGGCGCGCGGATAGTGGCCACTGGCCATACCGACGCCAGAGGCAGCCGTTGTTTCTTGACATGCTGCCGATCTGGCTGGCCGACATGATTGACGTGGATCAAGGTCGGCCGTCGATATGTGCTCCACTAGTAACAATGTCGCTTGCCCATAGGCCATCCAGACGGCGCGACCGATGAGGAGGGGCCATGCTACATATCATCTGTGCCATATTGGTGTTTGCGGCTGCCGTGACGGAAACGACAATGATACAGTATTGGATGCAGCAGCATGCTTCGGTGCAGCTGGCCGTTGCGGACGTTGCCTATCAGGCCCAAGATTAAATTCGCAGCCAGGCGCGAGATCGATCCATGAAACGTTCCGGCGCATGGAGCCATGCGTTGTAGCGGACATCGAGATGATGCGGTCGGAAGCTGCTCGCTGGTGGTGGTGTTTGCCCAGGGTTTGGCCGGCTCGGCAACGAGTCATGTAAGACCGGCGTTCCCTTCAGGGAGTGGCATGACGCGACATGAGCTTCAGCGCCTGCGTTGGCAGCTCCTTGAGAGGTACCATGACACTGCGGCCGGAATATTCCCTCGGTCATTCGGAGTACAACCCGTTTCTCTTCGCCGCCGTGGGCGAAGAGAAGGGTGGGGTGACGCTCACCGTCCTTACAGCCTTGACTCGGCTGGGCATGGACCCGTGGCAGGAAGCCGCTCGGCTGTCGAACCTGCCCAAGGAGGCGGCGGCCCGCACTTTCGCCGTGACGATCGGCCGGCTTCCCGAAGGGGATTGGAAAGCGTCCGACTGCGAGGCCATCGCCGTGCGCCTGGTGAATTGGCTGCCGGGACGGAGCGCACCGCCCATCCCGCTACATTCGCCGGCTGCCGCCGGACTCGCGCCGATCCAAAGGAGTTCTGCTGACAGATTCTGGCTGATCGCCGCGGCGATATTCGTCGCGGCGCTCTTGCTGATGCTCTATTCGCAAGCCAACGGAAATCTCGAAGCGTCCCCGACCGGGGCGACGACGACACAGCAATAGAGTTCACGCACAGGCGCTCCGTCGTCCGCGAGCGCCTGTGTGACGTGGCCTTATTTGATCGTGACCTGATGAGTGACCTTCTCGCCGTCAGTCACGGTGAGCTCGCGGAAGCCGAGCAGCTTCAGCAGATCGAAGAAGGTGGCATCCTCGGCGACAGTACGCTCCTGGAAGAACGGCGACAGTCGCGACATGGTCGTCATGTTCGCGAGCAGGGCCCGCATGCGATAGACCGTGTTGAGCTCGCCCTGCTGCATGCCGACGATGATCATCTTGTCGCCCTTCTCGCCCTTGGCGAACACGGCGTAAGGGACGCGATAGGCCGACTGGATCGTGCCTTGCGAGACCACCGTCACGAACTGGATGCGCTGGGTGCGATCGACTCCCGGGATCGTCTGCAGGCTGGATTCGAAGACCTCTGTCGAAGTCGGCTTGGGATAGTAGTAGCCGATGTAACGATCCTCGGTGGCCGACTTGGGAGCCGGCGCGGCGGCAGGCTTGGCCTGCTGGGCCAAGGCCGGTACGGCGGCCGCGGTCAGGGCAATGGCCAGGCAGGTCGCGAAGGTCTTCAACATCATATCTCTCCAGAGGGTGCTTGCGACTAGAACAACGTATAACCGCCATCGATCACGAAGTCGCGCCCCGTCGTGTAGGCCGTGGCCTCGCTGGCGAGATAGACCGCGATGGGGCCGAAATCGGCGCCCACACCCCAGCGGCGCTCGGGGATTCGCGGCAGGACGCTGCCCGCGAACTTGGGGTTGGCCACCGCGTTGGCCGTCATTTCGGTCTCGATCCAGCCCGGCAGGATCGAGTTCACGGTGATCTTGTAGCGTGCGAGCTCGACGGCCAACGCCCGCACCATCGCCGTGACGCCGCCCTTGCTCGCACCATAGTGGCTGGAGCGTGCGGCGCCCTCGATGGCCGCCGTGCTGGCCATCGCCACGAGGGAGCCGCCCTTGCCGCGTTCCGCCATGTGGCGGGCCGCTGCCTGGAAGGTGAAGAACACGCCGTCGAGATTGACGCGCAGGACACGGCGCCACTCCTCATAGTCCATTTCGAGGATCGAGCCCTTGCCACGGCCGGAGACGCCGGAATTGGCGACGCAGTTGTCGACGTGACCCATCACCTTCAGCGTCTCGGCGAACCCCGCCTGGACCTGGGCCTGGTCGCCGACATCGACGATCTGGGTGTGGATCTTGCGGCCGTGGCGCTTGAGCTTTTCCGCGGCGGCCGCGTTCTTCGTGGGATTGGTGCCCCAGATGCAGACATCGGCGCCCGCTTCGGCCAGCGCGTCGGCCATGCCGAAGCCGATGCCGCCATTGCCGCCCGTGATCAGCGACACCTTGCCCGTCAGATCGAAGCCCTTGTAGGCCATCAGCAATCCCCTGAATCAAAACCGGGCGGGATCAAAGCCCGCCCGGTCCAAAGCGTCAATTGCAGGAGACGTCAGTTCAGCTTGTCGGTTTCGACCAGCACAATCTCCGCGTCCTCGATAGCCTTCAGCTCGATCTCGGCCAGGTCGACCACCGCCACGCCGTCGCGTGCCTTGGCGGTGACAGGCGAGCCGTCGACGCCGCGCACCTCGATCCGGCCCTTGGCCGGCACCAGGTAGGCCGGTCTGCCGTCCAGCTTCTGACGGATCGACTGGCCCGCCTTCAGTGTGCCGGCATACAGCGCGCCATCGGCGTAGAGGGGGATCGCTCCATCATGGCCGCGGCCGGAGGCCAGCGGCATAAGCCTGCCGTCGCGCGCCTCGGCCGGGAACTGCACGGTCTCCCAGCGTGCCGGCACGCCCTGCTGGTTGGGCAGGATCCAGATCTGGAACAGTTCGGTCTCTGCCTGCTCCATATTGTACTCGGCATGCTGGATGCCCTGTCCCGCGCTCATCACCTGGATCTGGCCGGCCTCGGTGCGGCCCTGGTTGCCCAGATGGTCCTGATGCGTGATCGCGCCTTTGATGACGTAGGTCACGATCTCCATGTCGCGATGGGGGTGCGGCGGGAAGCCGGACTGCGGGGCAATTCGATCGTTGTTCCACACGCGCAGCGCGCCCCAGTGGATGCGGTCGGGGTTGCGGTACTCGGCGAAGCTGAAATGGAAGTTGGCGTTGAGCCAACCGTGGTTGGACTTGCCGAGTTTCTCGAAAGGTCTGAGTTCGATCATGGCTTTTACCTCTTGCCGGCAAAATGGCGAATGACGGCGGGCGATCAAGTTTCCGATTGGTGACCGGACGTGGCGGGTTTCGATCGGTCCCGGCTGCGGAGTGCCAATCGGAAAGACCTCGTGCGACAGCGTTGGGATGGTGCGACGATGAATGCGCGCCATCTCGACGACTATGCCGTGGGCCAGACCTTCGGTTCGGGTCGGCTGACAGTCGATGCGGACGGCATCAAGGCCTTCGCCGCCGCGTTCGATCCGCAGCCCTTCCACCTCGACGAGGCGGCCGCCACCGCCTCGTTGTTCGGCGGCCTCGCAGCAAGTGGGTGGCATACTGCGGCGCTGACGATGCGCCTTTTGGTCGAGGGGGAACTCGCGCCGGCCGGCGGCGTTGTCGGTGCCGGCTTCGATGAGCTGCGCTGGCCGCGGCCCGTGCGGCTTGGTGACGAACTCCACGTCGTGAGCGAGGTTCTCGAGGTGAGGCCATCGCGCTCGCAGCCCGACCGCGGCATCCTCAAGATACGAAGCACGACCTACAATCAGCACGATGAGGCCGTGCAGGTCGCCGTCGGCAACCTCATGGTGCTGCGTCGTGGCGCGTGATCGCCGCCTCCTCTGGATCTGGCTGGCTCTGCCGGTGCTGCTTCTGGGTTTGGCAGGGGCGGGGTGGCGGCTGTTTTCCGGACCTGAGCGGGCTGCCGCGGCGCCCGCCGCCGCCATACCGGCCCCGGCCGTCGGCGTGCGTCCGGTGACGACTCGCGCCGTCAGCCAGTCGTTCGAGTTCGTCGGCCGCGTCAAGGCGATCAACACCGTCGAGGTCCGCGCGCGCGTCGAGGGCTTCCTCGAGAAGGTACTGTTTCGCGAGGGCCAGACGGTCAAGGTGGGCGAGCTCCTCTATCAGATCGAGAAGGCGCAGTATCAGGCGCTGGTCGATCAGGCCAAGGCGAACCTCACCGTGGCGGAGGCGGAATCGGTCAACGCGCGCCTGGAGTATGGGCGCAATGTCGAGCTGAACCGTCGGCAGTTCAGTCCTCAGTCTCTGGTGGATCAGAACAAGGCGGCGGTCGACACGGCCGCCGGACGCATTGCCCAGCTGAGGGCCGCGCTGACACAGGCCGAGATCAATCTCGACTACACCGATATCCGCTCGCCGATCGATGGCCGCATCGGCCGGACGGCCTACACAATGGGCAATCTCGTCGGTCCGACGAGCGGGGTGCTGTCGACCATCGTCAGCATTGATCCGACCTATGTGCTGTTTCCGGTAAGCGTCCGCGACCTCGAGACGATCCGGGAGGCGCGACACCGCGACGGTGGGCTGGCCAAGATCGAGATCCGGCTGCGCCTGTCCAACGGCCAGGACTATCCGGAGGCCGGACGCTGGGACCTCACCGACCCGCAGGTCGATCCGCAGACGGACAGTCTCATCATGCGCGCCATCGTCCCCAATCCGGACGGGACGCTGATCGACGGCCAGTTCGTCACGGCCATCATTCGCGAGCGCGAGCAGGAGCAGCGTCTGGTCGTGCCGCAAGCGGCTCTTCAAGTGGACCAGACCGGCTACTATGTCCTGATCGTCGACGGCCAGGACAAGGTCGTCCAGCGGCGCGTGACGACAGGTCCCAATCTCGGCACCGACGTACTGGTCGCCTCGGGCCTGGACGCCGGCGAGAAGGTCATCGTCGACGGCATTCAGAAGGTGCGGCCGGGGCAGGTCGTGCAGGAGACGATGCTGCCGCCGCCATCCGAGGGCCGGCAGTGATGGCGCACCGCTCGGCCGACGCTCGGGCAGTCCGATGATCTCCGGCATCTTCATCGACCGGCCGCGCCTCGCCATCGTGATATCGATCGTCATCACCCTGGCTGGCGTGCTCTCGATATACGCCATCCCGGTGGCGCAGTTTCCCGACATCGTGCCGCCGCAGGTCACGCTGACCACCCTCTATCCCGGCGCCGATGCCGAGGTCGTCGAGGCGACGGTGGCGCAGCCCATCGAGCAGCAGATCACCGGCGTCGACAACGCCCTCTACTACCAGTCGGTCAGCGGTGCCGATGGCAGCTACACGCTGAACGTCACCTTCGCCCTCGGCACCGATCCCGACATCAACACCGTCAACGTCCAGAACCGGGCCCAGCTTGCCACGCCGCTGCTGCCTCAGGAGGTGCAGCGCCAGGGCCTGGTCATCCGCAAGCGCTCGGCGGCCCTTCTCCAGGTCATCACCGTCTATTCGCCGAACAACACCCATGACGCGCTGTTCCTCAACAACTACGTCACCATCAACATCCTCGATGCGCTGTCGCGCATACGCGGCGTCGGCCAGGCCAGCCTGTTCGGACCGCTCGACTATTCGCTCCGCCTGTGGCTGGACCCCGATCGCTTGACGGCGCTCGGTCTGACGCCCGGCGACGTTGTCGCCGCGGTGCAGAATCAGAACATCCAGGCCGCGCTTGGCCGCATCGGTTCGGCACCGACGCCCGACAACCAGCAGTTCCAGCTCACCATCAAGACCCAGGGCCGGCTCAGCCGCGTCGACGAATTCTCGAACATCGTCGTGCGTGCCAATCCCGATGGGTCCGTGGTGCGCGTGAAGGACGTCGCCCGGACGGATCTCGGCGCACGGTCGCAGGAACGCTTCAGCCGGTTCAACGGGGCGCCGACCGCGGCGATCGGCATCTATCAGTCGCCGGGCGCCAACGCCGTCGAGGTGGCCGCGCAGGTGCGCGAGGTCATGGAGACCCTGAAACAGCGTTTTCCGGACGACGTTGCCTACCGGGTGTTCTGGGATTCGACCGTCTTCGTGACCTCGACCATCGACGAGGTCGAGCATACGCTGGCCGAAGCCTTCATCCTCGTGGCCATCGTCGTCTTCCTGTTCCTGGGCAAGTTCCGGTCGACGCTGATTCCGCTTGCCGCCGTCCCCGTCTCGATCGTCGGTGCCTTTATCGTCCTCCTGCTGGCCGGCTATACGGCCAACACCGTGTCGCTGCTGGCGCTGGTGCTGGCGATCGGCATCGTCGTCGATGACGCCATCGTGGTCGTGGAGAATGTCGAGCGGGTGATCGAGGAGGAACCCGATCTGTCGATCGCCGACGCGACCAAGAAGGCGATGGCCGAGATCACCGCGCCGATCATCGCCATCACGCTGGTTCTGTTGTCGGTGTTCGTGCCGGTCGCCTTCATTCCCGGTGTCAGCGGCCAGCTCTTCCGTCAGTTCGCGGTCGCGGTCTCTGCCTCGATGGTGATCTCGGCCTTCAACGCCCTGACGCTCAGCCCGGCGCTGTGCGCGGTGCTGTTGCGGCGCGGCGACAACAGGCGCGGACCGATGCGCCTGGTGCTGGGGGCGATCGATCATGTGCGAGACGGCTACGTCTGGATCGTGCGCCGCCTCGTTCGTTTCGCGATGCTCGGTATCGTCGTCGCCGTCATCGCGGTCGCCGCATCCTTCGGCATCTTCAGGGCCACGCCGCAGGGCTTCCTGCCCTCTGAGGATCAGGGAGCTTTCTTCGTGGCGATGCGCCTGCCGGAGGGCGCGTCGCTCAATCGGACACAGGACATCGTCGCGCGGGTCGAGCAGATCATCCGGCCGACGCCCGGTGTTGAAGGCGTGCTGGGCGTCGTCGGCCTGAACTTCGTCGACTACGTCGCCTCGCCGAACTCGGCTTTCTTCGTCGTCCGTCTCGACCCCTACGAGCAGCGCCTGGATCCCGCTCGGCGCGTTGATGCCATCATCGCTGGGCTGCGGCCCAAGCTGGCCGCCATCCAGGGCGCCGTCGTCTTTCCGTTCAATCTTCCGCCGATCCTCGGGCTGGGCAGCACCGGCGGATTCCAGTACGTGCTGGAGGCGCTGCAGGGCCAGTCGCCGGCCGAGCTCGCTTCGGTGATGCGAGGGCTGGTGGTCGCCGCCAACCAGCAGCCCGAGCTCGCCGGCGTGTTCAGCACCTTCGCCGCCGACACGCCTCAGATCTGGCTCGATATCGATCGCGACAAGGCGCAGGTGCTGGGGGTGCGCGTGAGCGACGTCTTCACCGCCCTGCAGTCGACCCTGGGTGGCTTCTACATCAATGACTTCAACCTGTTCGGACGTACATGGCAGGTCAACGTCCAGTCGGAAAGCCGTTACCGGGATGCGATCGAGGACATCTATCGGGTCTATGTGCGCAATCGCAGCGGTGCGATGGTTCCGATCCGCGCGCTCGCCCAGGCGCGCCTGGTGCAGGGGCCGCAGGCAGTGATCCGCTACAATGGTTATCGTGCCGCGATCATCAATGGTGCGCCGGCGCTGGGCTTCAGCTCCGGCGAGGCGCTGGACGTCATGGAACGCCTGTCTGCCACCAACCTGCCGTCCGGCTACGGCTTCGAATGGACGGCAACCGCACTGCAGGAGAAGGCGGCATCCGGACAGACCCCGATCGTGCTCGGCCTGGCCCTGCTGTTCGCCTATCTGTTCCTCGTGGCTCTTTACGAGAGCTGGAACATTCCCATTCCAGTGCTGCTTTCCGTGAGTGTCGCCGTGCTCGGAGCGATCGCGCTCGTTGCGTGGAGCGGCCTGGCGTTCGACGTCTATGCGCAGATCGGTCTGGTCGTGCTGGTGGCGCTGGCCGCCAAGAACGGCATCCTCATCGTCGAGTTCGCCGTGGAACAGCGCCGGCAGGGCAAGGCCGTCCGCGACGCCGCTGTCGAAGGAGCCCGATTGCGTTTCCGGCCGGTGGTGATGACCAGCCTTGCCTTCGTTCTCGGCCTGCTGCCGCTGGTGATTGCGGAAGGGGCGGGGGCGCTCAGCCGACGGGCGGTTGGTACACCGGTCTTCGGCGGCATGATCGCCGCCTCGGTCTTCGGCATCTTCGTAATCCCGATGCTGTATGTAGTCTTCCAGCGACTGCGGGAATGGACCAATCGGCGCAAGACCAGTCCCGCCGCCCTGGCACCGGAAGGGGACTAGCGGCGATTGTCGCAGTACGACCCCGCCGGAGAGCCGCCTATACTGATCGCATGCGTCCCGACATTCTCGCCCTATCCGACGTTGCCCTTGTTCAGATGGTGCACCGACTCGAAACGCGAATCGATGCGGATGATGTCGGCTTCGAGCCGTTCCAGCGGGCGCGGTCCGAGCTGTCGCGAGCGGCATGGCGATCGTTCGGCGAGGCGTTGGGATGCGACCGTGGTCCGATCGCCGAGACCGGCGTCGCGGTGTTTCCGCTCGAGCAGGATCTTGCGGACGGGATGTTGCGGGCCATGCTGGCGAGTCCGAGCACCAGAATTCGCCGTCAGGATTTCACCCCCGGGTATGTCAGCACCAGTCACGCGCAGTGCGACTACCTGAACAGCTGCAACCTGTACCGCAAGCTGAGCAACGAGTCCCGAAGCCTGCTGGGGAAGTTCCTGTCGGTCGCCGGCCCGATGATAGAAGCCAATGTCGGGCATCCCATCCGCATCGCCTCCACCCGCCAGTTCCAGCTCGTGCCCAACCGACCGCCGGCCGACCGCCACCTCGATGGCTGGCCCGTCGCGATCCGCAAGCTGTTCGTTCTGCCGCAGGGATGCGGCAGGCGGTCGAGCACGACCTGGTTCCGCCGGCGCGACGGCGTCGAGTTCACGGTCGAAAGCGAAACGCCGATCTGGATGCTGTTCGAGAACAGTGTTGTCCTGCATGCACCGGTGTCCGGCGTGGCGTTGCGGCCGACGATCGAGTTCGACATTCTCCCGGCCCGCCAGTCGAATTTCGAGGTCGTCGATGCCGGCCTGGGCGGCTGGTACCCCTATTTTCCGACCGACGGCGAACTGCAGTCGGCGACGCGCCTCGCCTTGCAGCGCTACTTCGCCGAGCTGCCGGAGGGGACTCCGGATCCGACCGCATGGGATCGTGCACGCGCGTCGTTGCGCCGTTTTCTGGCGAGACGGCGGCACTGAGGCCAGGCGCTCGAGCGGCCAGGTTCGCGGGCTGCCTGACGCTGCCATCTCCCTCTTGAAACTTGCGCTGCAACAACCAAATCGTCCGCCGCGGCGCGCCCTTGCGGGCCCGCACGAATGTTTCGACATGTTGCTCCACGGAGGACGTGATGATGCATATCGGTAGCACCCCGGCTCATTCCGACCCGGAAGCGTCGGCCGGTCTGGTGCGACGTTTGACTGGCAGCACTCCCGATCAGGGAGGTGGTCTCGCCGAGCAGGGCTTCGCCCGATCGGAATCCGCCGAAGACCGGAAAGAGGACGCCATCTTCGTTTCGCCGCCGCCAATGCCATGGCCGCGGGTTTTTCCGCCTCTTTAGGCTGTAAAGCGAGTATGAAGCCCTCTTTACAGCGCGAACAATGTGGGGCACTTCGCCCGCGCTCAACAGACAACGGACGAACGAATGAACGGGGACGCTGCCAGCGCACAGACCCATCAGTTCCAGGCCGAGGTGGCCGAACTGCTGAATCTCATGGTGCATTCGGTCTATTCCGAGACCGATGTCTTCCTGAGGGAACTGATCTCCAACGCTTCTGACGCCCTCGACAAGGTTCGTTACGAGGCGATCGCCCAGCCCGCGTTGCTGGCGGGCGACGAGAGGCTCGCGATCCGGGTTCGCCCCGATGCGGCCGCCAAGACCCTGACCATCGCCGACAACGGCATCGGCATGGATCGCCAGGAGCTGATCGACAATCTGGGGACGGTGGCGCGCTCCGGCACCAAGGCCTTCCTCAAGGGGCTGAAGGACGCCAAGGAGGGGCTTGGCCTGATCGGTCAGTTCGGCGTCGGCTTCTATGCGGCCTTCATGGTCGCCGACCGCATCGCGGTGACCAGCCGGCGCGCCGGCTCGGCGGAGACCTGGGTCTGGTCGTCGGCGGGCGGGGCCGGCTTCGAAGTGCTGCCGGCGAACGAGGCGCAGGCTGCGCGGGTGTCGCGGGGGACGGAGATCGTCCTTCACCTCAAGGACGATGCCAGCCGCTACCTCCAGGGCTACGAGCTCGAGCGGGTCATCCGCACCTATTCCGACCATATCTTGTTCCCGATCGAGCTGATCGACGACAAGGGCGAGGCGCGCCAGGTCAACACCGCGAGCGCGCTCTGGCAGCGCGCCAAGTCGGAAGTCAAGCCGGAGGACTACACCCAGGCCTACCGAACGCTCGCGACGGCGTTCGACGAGCCGGCGCTCACGCTGCACTACAAGGTCGAGGGCCGGCAGTCCTATGCCGTGCTGCTGTTCGTCCCGACCAGCCCGCCGTTCGACCTTTCCGATCCGGCGCGCAAGGGGCGGGTCAAGCTCTATGTGCGTCGCGTCTACATCACCGACGACGCCGACCTGCTGCCCTCCTGGCTGCGTTTCGTGCGGGGCGTGGTCGACAGCGAGGACCTGCCGCTCAACCTGTCGCGCGAGATGCTGCAGAACAACCCGCAGGTCGCACAGATCCGCAACGGCCTCACGACCCGCGTGGTGAGCGAGCTGGAGAGCTGCGCCGGGAAGGACAACGAGGCCTGGCTCAAGATCTGGAATGCCTTCGGTGCCGTTCTGAAGGAGGGGCTGTACGAGGACAGCGAACGTCGCAGCCAGCTGCTCGCCCTCGCACGTTTCGCCACGACGAAAGGTGATGCCCTGCGTTCGCTCAAGGACTATGTCGCGGACCTGCGGCCCGAGCAGAACGAGATCTACTATCTTGCCGGCGAAAGTGCGGAGCGCCTGAAGTCAAACCCCAAGCTCGAGGCGGCGCGCGCGCGGGGCATCGAGGTGCTGCTGCTGACCGATCCGATCGACGCCTTTTGGACCATGATGCCGCAGGAATTCGAGGGCAGGAAGCTGCGCTCGCTCAGTCAGGGTGACGTCGATTTCGGCGCGGTCCCGCTGCTCGACGAAGCCAGGGACAAGGACGGCGACACGCCGGCGGCCGCTGACGAGGCGGCGATCCTGGCGGCGGCCAAGGAATCGCTGGGCGACAAGGTGTCCGACGTCCGCGCCTCGCAGCGCCTGACCGACAGCGCTGCCTGCCTGGTGGCAAGCGACCAGGGGCGTGACCGCGAACTCGAGCGGCTCCTGGCGCGCGCCAATCGCAGCGGTGGCACCAAGCCGATCCTTGAGCTGAACATGCGACACGAGCTGGTGAAGGCGCTGGGCGCGGCGCAGGCCGCCGGCCGGACCGCCGAGGCGACCGATATCGCAAGCCTGCTGCTCGACCAGGCACATATCCTCGACGGCGAGGTCCCGCCGGACCCTGCCGCCTTCGCGAAGAGGCTCAATGCCTTCATCGTGCGCGGCCTGACGCCGGCCTCGTAGCGAGGCCGGTTCGGCTTGCGGCTTGCATGGCGGCCGTGGCAAGCGTGCCGCCATGTCCGAAATGTCGCCCGAAATGTCGCCTGATCCGTCGTCCGACTCGTCATCCGCCCTCGTCCTGTTTTCCGGCGGGCAGGATTCGACCACTTGCCTCGCCTGGGCATTGTCGCGCTTCGATCGGGTCGAGACGGTCGGCTTCACCTACGGTCAGCGCCATGCCGTGGAAATGGAGGTTCGCGAGCCGCTCCGTCACGCAATCGCCGAGCTGTCGCCGCGATGGCGTGACCGGCTGGGGCCAGATCGGGTCATTCCGCTCGATGTCCTGGGGGCGGTCAGCACCAGTGCCCTGACGGCGGACCTGCCGCTCGGGACGCGCCCGGATGGCCTGCCGGCCACCTTCGTGCCCGGCCGCAACCTCGTGTTCTTCACCTTTGCCGCGATCGTCGCCGTCCAGCGCGGACTGAAGCATGTCGTGGCCGGCGTATGCGAGACGGACTTCTCAGGCTATCCCGATTGCCGCGACGATACGGTGAAGGCGTTGCAGGTGGCGATCAATCTCGGCATGGAATCGCGGCTGGTGCTCGATACGCCGCTCATGTGGATAGACAAGGCCGAGACGTGGCAACTCGCCCAGGACCTGGGCGGCGAGGCCCTGGTCGAGCTGATCGTCGCGCAGACCCACACCTGCTACCTCGGCGACCGCGTGCATCGCCACGACTGGGGCGTCGGCTGCGGAACCTGCGATGCCTGCCGCCTGCGCGCCGCCGGCTGGCGGCGCTGGCGCGGCCTCAGCGACTGAAAGGCAACGTGAGCGCGCGTGGCGGCGACTGGCGGCCGACCAGCCCCGACACGGCGAGCAGCGCCAGCGCGTATGGCATCATGATCAACAGCGCTGGTGGCAGGAAATCGATGCCGAGGGCCGGGAGCTGGAACTGCAGCGACGATGCCGCGCCGAAAACAAGGCAGGCGACGATGGTGCCCCGCACCCGCCAGCGGCCGAAGATGACGGCGGCCAGAGCGAGATAGCCTGCGCCGGAGGTCATGTTCTCGGTGAAGGTGTGGATGTCGGCCAGCGAGTACACCGCGCCGCCGAGGCCGGCGGCGAGACCGGTCGTCAGCACCGCCAGCCAGCGGACGCCGGCCACCGATGCACCGCTCTTGTCGACGGCCCGTGGCTCGTCGCCCGCTGCGCGCAGGGCCAAACCCGGCGTTGTCCGGTACAGCAGCGTGGCGATCGCGAGCGCCAGCAGTGGGGCGGCGTAGACGAAGCCCGATTGCGTGAAGAGCACTTGCCCTGCGACGGGCAGGTCGTGCAGGCCGGGCACCGGCAGCTTCGCGAACCCGGCGATGGTGAACCCGGCATCGCGGCCGAAGATGGCGCGCGACGCCACGGTCGTCAGGCCCAGCACGGTGATGTTGAGGCCGATGCCACTCACGATCTGGTTGGCCTGCAGCACGATGCTGAACACGCCCTGCAGCGCGGCGACAAGGCAGGAGCAGAGCAGGGCGAAGCACAGCCCCACCTGCGGCGAGCCGGTCAGGAAGGCGCCGAGCGCGCCGCCGAACGCCCCGGCCAGCATCATGCCCTCGAGACTGAGATTGAGCAGCCCTGCCTTCTCACTCACCAGTTCGCCGAGCCCGGCGAGCATCAGCGGTACGGCAAGCCGGATGGTCGAGGCGGCGAGAACGACCAGCAGCGCCTCGTTCATGTCGCGCCTCGCGCCTGTCGCAGCCGCAGGAACTCCATGCCGGCCACGGACAGGATGAGCAGTCCCTGCATGGTCAGCACCACGGCCGACGGCACGCCTGCCGCGATCTCCATGCCGATGCCGCCCGAGCGCAGGAAGCCGAACAGCAGCGCGAAGACGATCACCGCCGGAACCGAACCGCGGGCGAGCAGTCCGACGACCAGCCCGTCGAAGCCATAGCCCGACGTGAAGCCCGCCTTGAGATTGTACTGCTCGCCCTGGATCATGAAAGCGCCGGCGAGCCCGCCCAGCGCGCCGCTGGCCAGCATGACACCCACGGTCAACCCGTCGATCGCCAGGCCGGAGCGCCGCGCCGCCGCTGCGTTGAGCCCGATCGCCTGCAGCTGCATGCCCCAGGCGGTGCGCGTCATGGCGAGGTGCACGACCGCCGCCATCGCCAGCACGACGAGAATGCCGAGATGCATCGGTGCCGACAGCATGCTGATCAGGGTATTGGCTGGCAGGTCTTCCGATTCCGGCAGGGAGGTCGCGCTGGTACGCGGCTGGCGCAGCAGCGCGTCGCTATGGACCGACCAGTAGAGCAGCCACAGCGCGATGAAGCTCAGCAGCAGCGTGCTGATCACCTCGTTGGTGCCGCGACGTACCTTCAGCCAGCCGGCAAGGGCTGCCCACAGGCCGCCCGCTGCTGCGCCGGCCACCGCCGGTAGCACGACGCCCAGCCCGAGCGGCAAACCCGCCACCGGCGTCTTCAGCGCAACTGCTGTGGCGATCATGCCGCCCATCGCCATCTGGCCCTCGCCGCCGATGTTGGTGAGGTTGGCGCGGAACGCCAGGATGAAGCCTAGTCCGACCAGCGCCAGTACGGCGGCGCGATTGACTGAGGCGCCGATGGCATAAGCAGATCCCGCGGCGCCCTGTGCGAAGGCGGTGAGCGCCGTGTGCAGGGACGGCGCCAGGATTGCCATCAGCAGTAGACCCGCCAGAACGGCGACCAGCACCGCGCCGGCCGACGATGCGAGGGCTCGTTCGAGGAAGGCCTTGCTCATGCGTGTCCCGACATCAGCGCGCCCAGCTTCTGCCGGTCGAACGTGCCGGCCTGCTCGCCGATGATGCGGCCACGGTACATGACGACGATGCGGTCGCAATTCGCGAGCAGATCGTCGAGCTCGCTCGATATCAGCAGCACACCCGTACCGGCGCGCGCGGTGGCCTGGATGTGGCCATAGGTTGCCCGCGTCGCGCCGATGTCGAGGCCGCGGGTCGGCTGGGCGGCCACCAGAAGCCGTCGTGTATTGAGGGTGATCTCGCGCGCCAGCACCACCTTCTGCTGGTTGCCGCCCGACAGGCTCGCGAAGGTCGCCTGCGGTCCGGCGCAGCGGATGTCGAAACGTGTGATCAGCGCCGAGGCCGCGCGGCGCATGGCCGTACGGTCGACGAAGAAGCCGCGGCGAAAACGGCCGAGGGCGCCGAGGAAGATGTTCTCGTCGATCGTCATGCCGAGGATGCCGCCCAGCGCATGGCGATCCTCGGGAATGATGCCGACGCCGGCTGCCGAAACGGCGCCCGGGGTCGCCCGGGTGAGTTCGATGTCGCCGCAGAAATAGCGACCCGCTGCCAGCGGCATCAGTCCGGCCAGCGCCAAGCCAAGCTCGGTCTGGCCATTGCCCTCGACGCCCGCGATGCCGACGATCTCGCCGGCGGCGATCAGCAGGGTGAGGTTCTCGACGCGCCGGACGCCGATCGTGTCGGTGAGGGTCACGCCATCCAGCATGAGCGCCGGAGGCGGAACGGCGACACCGCTCTGCGCCCTCGGCACGTGGCGCTCGCCCCGTCCGGTCATATCGAGTTCGACGACCTGCTCGCCGACGATGGCGGAGGCAAGCTCGTGGCGGCCGACCTGCCGTCCATCGGCGGTTAGCGTCACCCGTCCGCGCCGCAGCACGGTGATGCGGTCGGCGACGCGGGCAATCTCGGCGAGCTTATGGGTCACCAGCAGGATCGCCTTGCCGCTGGCCGCCATGCGTTCGATCAGGCCCAGCAGCGAGTCGATCTCTGCCGGCGGGAGCACGGCGGTCGGCTCGTCGAGGACGACGATGCGTGGCTCGCGGGACAGGCATTTCAGGATCTCGACCTTCTGGCGCAGGCCGACCGACAGGCTCGAGACGGGCGCGTCGAAAGGTACTTCGATGCCGAAGCGTTCGGCGATCGCCGAGAAGCGCGCGTGTTCACGGAGGCGGTCGAATCGCCGCCAGCGGCCCTCCAGGCACAGGTTTTCGAGGACCGTCAGCTCAGCCACCAGGCTGAAATGCTGATGCACCATGGCAATGCCGCTCGCCAGGGCGTCGGACGGGCCACGCGGCGCGTAGGCCCTGCCGCCGATCAGCAGTTCGCCATCGTCCGGCCGATGCAGGCCGAAGATCAGATTGCAAAGCGTCGACTTGCCGGCGCCGTTCTCGCCGAGCAGACAGTGGATCTCGCCGGCACGCAGCTCCAGATCGACGTCGGCAAGCGCGGAGAGCGATCCGAAACGCTTGCCGACGCCGCGCACCGCAAGGCTCACGTCCTGCGGTGCCGTTCGGGAGAGGCCCTGGGCTGCCGGTGACCGGAGTTGCGCCGGGGCCTCGGGCCGGCGGGCGGCCTCAGCCATCAAGCGTTGCGATCTTGCCGTCGATGATCGCCTTCTTGAGCTCTTCGACCTTGGCCTTCAGCGCCGGATCGGGCGTGCCGCAGAGCACCATGTCACTGGCTTCCGGGCCGGCCTTCAGGCCGAAGGAGTGCGGGCCGGGCTTCCACGTGCCCTCCGCATAGGACTTCACGGCGTAGTCGACGAGGTAGCCGACCCCGGTGCGCGAATAGGCGATGTACAGCGGATCGGTGCCACAGGCAGGCAGCGGGCCGCCGATCATCTTCGTCCCTTTCTCGCGCGCCGCCTGCTCGATGCCCGGCAGACCCTTGTTCATCACATGGACATGAACGTCGGCGCCTTGCGAGATCGTGGCCAGTGTGGCTTCCTTCGCCTTTGCAACGTCGTCGAAGCTGCCGGTGAAGACCACGATGGTCTTGATGTCGGGGCGCACCATCTTGGCGCCCTTCTCGAACTCCTTGCCGGCATTGACCACGCCAGGGATCTCTAGGCCCGCGACGAAGCTCACGGTGCCGGTCTTGCTGGACAGGGCGGCGACTGCGCCCGAGATGAAGTTGATCTCGGCCTGGCGCATGTCGTACTGCGCCATGTTCGTCGCCTCGCTGATCTTTGCCCCGCCAACCAGGGTGAACTTCACGTCCGGGAAGCGCTTGGAGACCTTGGTCATCGCCGCCTGCGAGGCGCCGCTCACGGCGACCACGAACTTGTTGTTCGTGGCGAGTTGGGTCATCGCCTGCTCCATGTCGGCGTAGTTGATGTTCTCGATCAGCTGCACCCTGCCCTTGGTTCCATAGGCCTGCTCGACCTTCTTGGCGCCGCCATAGGCCGATTGCATGAAACCCTTGTCGGTCTGGGAACCGGGGACCAGGATGCCGATCTTGACGTCTTGCGCATTGGCCGGGGTAGTGATCGCCGGTGCGATGATGGCCATGACCGCGCCAACGGCGAGTCCGGCCAGAAGGGTTCTGCGTGTGCTGTTCATGATGCCTCCTAGTCGATTGCGTTCGAGGTGATCTGCGGCGCCAGCGCGGCGGCGAGCGCCAGCAAGTCCATGTCGCGTCCATGCGGTCCGATGAGGGAGAGACCCAGCGGAGCACCGTCTATCGTCGCGGCCGGCATGGTGACCTGCGGCAGCCCGCCCAGGCCGGCGATGCAGGTGAGGCGCTGGGCTCGCTGACGGAAACTTTCGACAGCGTCGCCGCTTGCCTTCAGCAGTGGCGCCGGCCCGGGCGCCGTAGGCAGCAGCAGGACACCATCCTCGCCGAGGAAGTCGCGCAGTCGTCGGCTGATCACGGCGCGGGCTGCCTGCCCCGGCGCCGGGTCTTGTCGCGAGGTGTCTCGGGCGAAGGCGAAGCGTTCTGCGATCGCCGGACCGAGTATGGGCCTGGCCTCCTCGATCCAGGCGCCCAACACCGACCAGACCTCGGCGGCCGAGACCTGACGGAACAGCGCGCGCCAGGCCTCGAGGCCGTCCGGCGCAACGCGGACTGGCTCGGCGGCGCCGAAATGCCGGGCGGTGGCGGCCAAGGCCGGTGTCAGCGCGGCGAGCGACGGCGCGTCGGTTTCAGCCTCGGCATCGACGCTGTGGAGCAGCCGTCGAAGCGGCGGCAAGCCGCGCGGCGCAGCCGGCAGCAGTGCGCGGCCGACCTCGGCGAACAGGGTGGCATCGCGCGCGAACCAGCCGAGCACATCGAAGCTCGGTTGGAAGGGCACGACGCCGTCGAGCCGCATCAGGCCGTGCGTGGTGCGGATGCCGAAGAGGCCGCAGTAGCTCGCCGGGATGCGCACGGAGCCGCCGGAATCCGTACCCAGGGCGAAATCGCAGAGGCCGGCGGCGACCGCCGAGGCCGAGCCGTTCGACGAGCCGCCCGGAACGCGGTCGGGCGCTGCGCTGTTGAGCGGCGTGCCGTAGTGCACGTTGTCGCCGTTCAGGCTGTAGGCCAGCTCATCGCTGATCGTCTTGCCGATCATGCTGGCGCCGGCCGCCAGCAGAGCGCTCACGCAGGGCGCCGTCTGCTGCGCCGGAGCGTGCGTCTCCAGCCAGCGCGGGTTGCCTGCGCCGGTGACGTGGCCGGCAATGTCGATGAAGTCCTTCACACCGAAGGTCAGGCCGGCGAGGGGGCCGGTGGCCGCGCCAGCCAGGGCGAAACGGCCATGCGGGCAGAACGCGCCGGCCGTATCGGCGAAGTCTGCGGGCGAAGTCATTCCGCCGCCTGGGCTGCGCGCCGCATCGGATAGTTGCGCCGCCGCGCCTCGGCACGATAGCGCACGGCGAGCCAGCGGTTGAACTGGCTCAGCGTCTCCTCGAGGTGGCTGAAGCGGCCGCGTGGCGCGAAGCGCGAATACTTGGCGCGCTGCATCGCGAGGTTGACCTCGGTGTCCTGTTCGCCGAGTTGCCGGCTGCCCTCCATCAGGCGAGCGGCGCGGGCATGGAAGTCAGGCAGCGCCACGGTGCTCTTGGGCATGCACCAGCCGCCGGCGGTGAACAGCCCGCCCCCCACCTTGAGGCTGGTCGGTCCCTGCGGGAACACCAAGCCGTAGCACAGCATGTCGGGCATGAAGATGATGTTCATGTTGGGCGGCACCATGCCGAACCCGACCCGGTTTCTCTGCTTCTCGCTCAGCGAGTCGATGATCGGGAACAGCGCCGGCGCCGCCCAGCCCTTCTCGGTCAGGCTGCCGTCGCGTTCGAGGAATGGCACGTAGCGAACGATCACATTGTCATCCGGCCCGCGCCATGGATCGAACTCGACGCCGGTGCTGGGCGCGAAGTCGTGGATGATCGGATGCACGAACTGGGTGTGGTAGGGCTCGATGTAGTTCTCGAGCAGCATCTTCCAGTTCCAGGCCAGCGGTTTCGTGGTCACTTCGGGCGGGATGGTTGCCATGTTGTCGAGGTCGTAGCCCGCCATGTACGGCTCGAGCTTGGCGAGCGTCGGCGCAAGCGGCGTGGCGGCCGGGTCGAAGTTGACGAAGATGAAGCCGTGCCATAGCTCGACCTTGAGCTGTGGCAGGGCCTCGTCGCGCTTGAGCTCGGCGAGGGTCGCCGTCTGGCCCATATGCGGCGCGCCGACGAACTCGCCCGCAAGTCCGT
>QFCS01006706.1_pt1 | contig 22628 bp, 23 predicted proteins | sample 3576561 | NCBI WGS metagenome assembly QFCS01 | reverse complement strand
TCGCCACGGTGATCACGATCAGCACCAGGATGGCCGAGACGTCCGAGTAATAGAATTTGCGGATCGCCTCGATCAGATCCTGGCCAATACCGCCGGCTCCGACGAAGCCCATCACGGCGGTGGCGCGCACATTGATCTCGAAACGGAGCAGGGCGTAACTTACCAAGTTCGACTGGATCTGCGGCAGCGCCCCGAACCGCATGGCGACTGGCCAGGACGAGCCGCTGGCGGTGATGCCTTCGACCGGCTTCATGTCGATATTCTCGACGACCTCCGCGAACAACTTGCCCAGAGCACCCAGCGTATGGATGGCAACGGCCAGAACGCCGGCCATCGGCCCGAGACCGAAGGCGATCACGAACATGAGGGCAAACACCAGCTCGGGCACCGTGCGGCAAAGCTCGCACAGACGGCGAACCGCGCTGCGCAGCCAGCGACTGGGCGCCACGTTGGCGGCAGCGAAGAAGCCGAGCACGACTGCGCCCGCGGCACCCAGCGCGGTGCCGACATAGGCCATCAGCAGAGTCTCCCCGAGAAGACGCAGCCAACGCGAGATGCCCCAGAACCATTCGGGAATGTCAGTCCACACGGGCTGTCCGTTCTCGAGATGGAACAACCGGATGATGTAGCTCGGAAAGCGATGGATGTTCTCGATGAAGCGCGCCGGCGACACCTCGGCCGAGATGGCCGCCAGCACCATCGCCACGGCGATCGCCAGGACGATAATCATCGTCTGCCGGCGACGGCTGCGCACCGACGCCTCGTAGACTGACAGCAGGGGCCGGAGCTGTGCATCCGGCAACAGGACGATGGGCGAACTCACGCGGCCTTGCCTGTAGGGGAAAAATGCCGGAGGAGCGGGTTCTTCGCGCCTCCGGTTTGTAAAGTCCGTCAGCTCTTCTGCTTGCGGAGCTGGTCGATGAACTTGATCAACTCGACCACGGGATCATAGTACTTCGCATCGACCTTGATGAATTCGCGATCCTTGCCGTCCGAAAGCTTGTCGAAAGCTGCCTTGGCCTTGGTCGGGGCCTCGATGAAGGCTTTCAGAATGGCGGCCTTGAGGTCGGGCGGAAGGCTGTCGAGATAGGCGAACGGCGAATTCGGAATCAGGTCGGATTTGTAGATGATGCGGACGTCTTCCTTCTTTACAAGATTCTTCTTCACCATTCGGGTCAGGTTGGAGTCGTCATCGGAGTTCCACCAGTTGGCGGCGACATCGACCGTCTTCTGCTGGAGCGCGATCACCGCGTTCTCATGGCTGCCCGTGTAGGTCACACGCGCGAAGTAGGTCTCGGGATTGATCTTCATCTTGTTGAGGGCAAAACGAGGGACGTTGTTGCCCGAAGTCGAATTGGGGTCGACCAGTCCGAGGTTCTTGCCCTTGAGATCGTCGAGGGTCTTGTACGGGCTGTCGGAGCGCACATAGAAGACAGAGTAGTAGCCAATTGTCCCGTCGGCGTTCACCGTCGTGACAAATGGCTGGATCTTGACGCCGGTGAGGATTGCACGAGCGTATGATGCAGGACCATAGCCAGCGATCTGGATGCTGCCGTTGCGCTGACCCTCGATGACGGCGGCGTAGTCATTGGCCACGCGCAGCGTGACCTTTGCACCAAGCTCCTTGGAGAGGTATTCGACGAACGGACCGTAGCGCTCAGTCACTCCGGAGGCGTTCTCGGCCGGAACGACTGCGAGCACCAGCTCCGGATAGGCTGATTTCCAGCTCTGCGCGTGGGCAGCGCCGGAAAGGACCGTTGCGGCAAGTGCCGCGCCCATGGCGAGGCGACGGGTGAGCATTGATGATCCTCCTGGTTGAAGACGTCTGGCTGGGTCAGGGACCGGCGAATGCCAGTGCGGGCTGGCCGGCCAGCAACGGATCAGGCTGTCCGACTTCTCCGACCACCTCGCCGGCTTCCAGACCGTAGAGGTCGCAGGCGACGCTATCGGTCAGAGCCGCCGGCACGCCGTCGAACACCACACGGCCTGCCGCCATGCCGACCAGTCTGTCGCAGTAGGCGCGCGCCAGGTCGAGGCTATGGAGGTTGCAGACGACGGTGATGCCGAAGTGCTTGTTGATGTGCAGTAGTGCATCCATCACGACCTTGGTGTTGCGCGGGTCGAGCGACGCGATCGGCTCGTCGGCCAGGATGATGTCGGGTTCCTGCACCAGAGCACGCGCGATGGCGACACGCTGCTGCTGGCCGCCCGACAGGGTATCCGCGCGCTGGCCGGCCAGTCGCGCCATGTCGAGGCTTTCCAGAGCCGACAAGGCCTGCGCCTTCTCGGCGTCGGTCCAGAGCTTCATCAGGGCGCGAGAGGAGGGGATATGGAAGGCTCGGCCCATCATGACGTTGGTCAGTACGTCCATGCGGCCGGCGAGGTTGAACTGCTGGAAGATCATGGCGCAGCGCGCGCGCCAGTGACGCAGCTCGCGGCCCTTGAGGGAGGTGACGTCGGTGTCGCCGAACAGGATGCGTCCGCTCGTGGGATCCCCCAGGCGGTTGATCATGCGCAACAGGGTCGATTTGCCGGCACCGGAACGGCCGATCACGCCGACAAGCTGGCCCGTCGGGACGACGAGAGAGACCCGGTCGACTGCATGTTTGTTGCTGAAACTCTTGGTAACGCCTTCCAGCCGCAGCACCTGACCCTCGCGAGCTTGCCTGCAGGCTGGGTAGCGGTGCCGCGCTTCATGATGGCGACGATTTGGTTACAGGACGGGGACAGAGGTCGGACGCGGCGTCGCGGCCGGTGGATAAGGCCTACAAGGTCAGCCCGCCATTGACGTGAAACGTCTGGCCCGTCACGTAGCTCGCCGCCGGCGAGCATAGAAAGGCGATCATCGCAGCGACCTCCGCTGGCGTGCCGTAGCGACCCATCGGTACCAGAGCGCTCATCTCGGCCATGCGGCTCAGCGACAGTGCGACATGTGCGTCGGGATCCTTCTCGATCAGGCCGGGCGCCACGCAGTTGGCCGTGCCGCCCGACGGGGCGAGCTCTACCGCCATGGCCCGCGCCAGCGCCTCCAACCCGGCCTTCGCCGCCGCCGACGCCGCGAATGTCGGCAGGCCACGGGCGTAGGCATGCGCCACGAACGACGACACCCCCACCAGCCGTCCAGCCCTCCCCGCCTTCACCAGCCAGGGCTTGGCTGCCGAAGCCAGTTCAAAGAAGGCGGATGTCATGGCGGCCAGGCTCTGGTCCAACGCCGCACGATCCAGGTCGCTGATCGACCGGCGATCAGCGAAGCCGGCATTGCTGACGACGGTATCGAGCCTCCCGAAAGCAGCGACAGTCTGGTCGACCAGCCGGCGCGCCGTGCCAGGCACCGCCAGATCGCCCTCCAGCACGACCGCCTTGCCCCCGGCCGCCTGCACACGATGCGCCTCGCGCTCGGCGCCGGCGCGGTTGCGACGCGCGTGCACGGCGACGGCGAAATCGGGCGAAGCAAGGGCGCGAACGGTCGCCGCACCGATGCCCGAGGAGGCGCCCGTGACCAGAACAACCTGGCTCATCGCATCACCGCTGCCACGTCTAGGCGCGAGGAGTGGGCGTCGCTATCAACATGAAGAGGCGAGTTCATCTTACTTTGATTTTAGCCTACCGGCAGGCCTGCCGCACTACAGGTGCGAGGGCGCTGGCGAAACGCCGAGCGCCGCGCTTGGAAAAATGACCCTGGTCGACAAAGTCCTCGTTAGCGAAGTCATCCACCGGCATCGCTACATAGACATCGCCCAGGTCGCGCGCCGTATGCTCGAGCACGGCGTTCAATTCCTGCTGCATCGGCCAGAGGTCGCTGTCACGCAGCCGCGGCACCCAGCCGTAACGGCTTTCACCTGCAAGCCATGTGCGGTTGAGCAACTGACCTACCCAGATCGTGGTGATGCCCCGCGCGCGATTCATCGCGGAGATGGCGCGAATGTTCTGTCGATAGATGTCCTCCAGGTTCGGGTCGCTGCCGCTGGCCAGCGGAAGAGCATACGGGTCGACGGAATAGCGAACCGAATCGACGTGAGGGACCATCGACCGCAGCACAAACGTAAGCAGAGGGGAAACTGTGAAATACGTGTGATTGATCCTGCGCGTCAGAAGCGAATCCGTCTGACTCGGCAGGTGGAAGTCGGCATAGCCTCGGTCTAGATTCGGAATGTGAGCGTTGCGCAGGTCATTCCATCCCACATAGTAGATGGCACAGCGTGGCGAGACGCCGAACTTGGTCTGATAGAAGGCCGTCTGCAGAAGGTGCTCGGCCGTCGTGTATCCCGGCACGCCATGGTTCACGACGAAGAAGGGGCCCGTCTCGGCGCCTTGGTTGAGAGCCTCGGCCAGCCGATCGCTCCAGGTATCGCCGTCACCCACCCCGACGTCGTAGGTCGTCGATCCGCCGAAGGTCGCGACGACCGTGCGGCCTTCGAGGCCTCCCACAGGGTCGCGCCCTCTTGTGCCTTCACGTGTATGACGGATCGCGAGCCCCGTCCGGCTGATGAAATCGACGGACGGTATCGGAACTGCCTGCAGAAGAGGGTGCCATTCGAAGCGGGCCGGCTCGGTGCGCAGCGGCGGCAGGAGGGTAGCGGCTGCCGGCCCCTGCAAAGCGGCCACGCCCGCCCCCATCGCGAGTTCGACGGCAGTCAGCGTCAGGACTACCGCCGCGACGGCAGGCCAGCGAACCAGAGCCAGGGCCAGGGCGAGCAGGATCGCGAGATAGACGAAGTAGCTGCCACGCGGGCCACTCATCACCAGTTGCCCCGTCGATCGCATCCACGCTGCAGCCGCCACCGCGCACACCGCCAGCAGGATGGCGAGCACGGCGAGAAGGAAACGTTCGAAGCGGTACGGCCTGCCGAGGCCGAAGTGGCGGAGGATGGGCGCGCTGCAGGGCATGCGAAGCCCAACTTCTAGCATGCCCGTAGGGTCGGCCGAAGAGGCGCTGGCGGCGCCGGAATTTCGCAGGATGCTGCAAGCCGGCATGCGAAGATTTGACTTGGATCAACGCCCTTCAGGCACATTCCGTCGAACGTGCGCATCGACCGGAGGTCAGGAGCACGTATGACGCACAACCACGCCATTGTCTGGATGGATTCGAAGGAGGCTCGCATCTTCCGCTTCAATGCTGCGGATGTGGAGAGAGAGCACATCAAGGCACACAATCCGTTCCGCCAGGTCCACCACAAGGCCGGCGTCATCGGTGCCGGACGGCCGGCGATGGATGCCAGCTTCTTCGACCATATCCTGGACGCCTTGCGCGGCACTACCGAGTGGATTCTCGTCGGGCCTGCAGCCGCCAAGCAGGAACTGTTGAGCCACATCGACCGACATATGCCATGGATGCGCAAGAGCCTGATGGGCGTCGAGGCCATGGACCATCCAACCGACGGCGAATTGCTCGATCATGCCCGGCGGGCCTTCCGGGCCATCGACCGGATGCTGCCGAATACGCCGGCGTGACCGGCACTCACCGGGATAGCAGGACGCAGCGGCGGCCATCGGTGAGCAAATCGCCGGTGATGCCGCCCAGCACCCATTCACGATCGCGGCTGTAACCCCAAGCGCCGGCGACGATCAGGTCCACCTCGAGCGATCGGGCAATACCTTCGAGCTGGGCGGCATTTGCCCTGTCTGCTTCGAAGACACGGTCGGCAGCGTTGATGCCGTGATGCGCCAACCAGGAGACGACGTCGGATACGCCGTTCTGCGCCTCGACCATGGCTCCCGCATCTGCGATCTCGACCACCGTCACCTGCTCGGCCAGGGCCAGCAGCGGCAGCGCATCGGCGATCGCCCGACGCGCCTCGCGCGTATCCTTCCATGCCACCAGCACTCGTCTGCCGATGCTTGCCGGCACCGTCTCGGGAACGAGCAGCAAAGGCCGGCCGCTCTGCATGACGAGATCCGCCAAATCGACGTCACGCGTCTCATCCCTGCCGGCAACGGAGCGGCGTGAGCCCATGATGAGGAGATCGGCCCCACGGGATTCCTGAGCCACCAGTTCCGCCAATGGAAGTATGGTCGTGCGCATGCGCCAGTCGATGCGACCTGTCTTGCCGGTCAGGGCGGATCGCAACGCCCGCTCGGCATCACCAGCCTGACGAGCGATCTGCCGCCGATCGGCTTCGAACACGGCGGCCGGAATCTGGTAGTCACGGCAGATGACTTCGACGGGTCGGCTGGCAGCCAGCCCGATCACGCCTGCATCCAGCTCCGCGACGAGCCGCGCCGTCACCTGCAGGACCGCATCGTTGGCGCGTCCGAGGGCGAGGACCGGCATCAGGGTTTTCCAGGTCATATGGAGTCACCAAGTCGGTTGGGCCGCCACATGCCATCAGGGTCGCGATGGTAGTGACGCTTGACCGCGGCCCATGCGCTGCGATGCGAGACCTCCTCCCGACGCACATCGCCGGCGTGCGCCGTCCAGACGTGGTTGAAGGCCTCACGGTAGATATCCTGGGCGTGCGGCGGCAGGTGGTGTCGTACGCCGACTGGAAGGTTCGCGTTGGTCGAGTACGGCATGACGTGATCTCAGGATGGAACCAGCACTGCCGCACCCTGGAAGCGGCCGGCGCGCAAGTCCGCCAGAGCCTCGTTCGCCTTCTCCAATGGATAGACCGTGGTTGTCGTGCGCACCTGCGCGCGTGGCGCAAGTGCGAGAAACTCGGTCGCGTCCAGGCGCGTCAGATTTGCCACCGACAGAACCTGTCGTTCCTCCCACAGGAGACGATACGGGAATTGCGGGATGTCGCTCATATGGATGCCGCCACAGACGACGCGGCCGCCTTTGCGAACAGCGCGTAACGCGGCAGGCACCAAGGCTCCCACCGGCGCGAACAGGATGGCGGCGTCGAGTGGCTCGGGCGGCAGATCGAGCGAGCCGCCGGCCCACCGTGCGCCGAGCGACAGGGCATATGCCTGCGCCGCCTGGTCGTCGGGACGCGTGAAGGCATAGACCTCGCGACCCTGCCAGCGGCAGACCTGGGCGATGATATGGGCCGCCGCTCCAAAGCCATAGAGGCCGATATGCCCGCCATCGCCCGCGAGTTTCAACGAGCGCCAGCCGATCAGGCCGGCGCACAGCAGTGGCGCGACCGCGACAGGATCGTCGAAACCGTCGAGCGGGAAGGCGTAATGTGCATCGGCCACGGCATGCGTTGCAAAGCCGCCATCCCTGCTGTGGCCGGTGAAGACCGGTTCGTCACACAGGTTCTCACGTTCAGCCTTGCAATACGGGCAGGTGCCGCAGGTATGACCCAGCCAAGGGACCCCGACTCTCTGTCCCTTGCGATGAGTCGTCACGCCTGCGCCGAGGGCTTCCACGATACCCACGATCTCATGGCCCGGCACGATCGGCCGATGAATGCCGGGAAGCTCGCCATCGAGGACATGAAGGTCGGTGCGGCATACGCCGCAAGCCTCGACCTTCAGCAATATCTCGCCCGGTCCGGGGAGCGGATCGGGCCGCTCCTCGAGCACGAGCACCCGGCCGGGCTCAGTAAGAACCATCGCTTTCAAGGCAGGCTCCTCCTGTTTGCCGGGCCGGCACCGGCCAACCCATGCAACACCGATACAGCAGCGAATGCTAGGCCGACTTCACCTCGACCTGCTTGACCTGCGCCGATGGCTGGGACGTCTTCGCGATCTCCAGGGTCAGCACGCCCTTGCCGAACCGGGCGGCGATCGCGTTGCGGTCGGCGTCTGCCGGCAAGGTGAAGGCGCGAGTGAAGCTACCGTAGCTGCGCTCGGAATAGTGGGTCTTGTCGTCGGTGTGCTCGACCTTCTTTTCGCCTGATATGCTCAGCACGTCGTCCTCGACCAGCACCTTGACATCCTTCTCATCCAGCCCCGGCAGCTCGACCGTGACGGTGTAGGCCTTGCCATTCTCCTTCACCTCGACCTTGGGCACATGGTCGAAGGCACGCAGGGTGCGCGGTTCGCTGCCGGTACCTGCGTCTGGCCAATGGAGCGGCCAGGTACGCATCATGCGATTGAAAAACTGGTCGAAATCACTCCCGAACGGGAATAGCGCACGCGAGGTTGTCAACGACTTGGCTTCGGTCATCGTATCCTCCGAGTTCCGGATCACTCTTGGATCCATTTGTCTCTTAACCCGTGTCGCCATTGCACGGTTTGACCGGGATCAATCCGGTTAGTGTCCTTGATCGGCGCGGCCTTGTCGTCATGATTGACCTGCATCAAGGTCACTGCACGGCAGCGATGATGACTGCAAATTCTGCAACAGAGGAGATGGGCATGACCTACAAGACGATCCTGGTCCATTGCGACGACAGCCGCTCGGTCGCGAATCGTCTCGCCATCGCGGTCGCGCTCGCGGAACGGCACCAGGCTCATCTCGTTGGACTGCATGCCCGCCCGCCCTTCCAGCCGCCCGCCTTCACTGAGGGCGCCTATCCCATGGATCTTTTCTTCCGCGACTATGAAACCTCCCTGGCGAGGAGCGAGACTGCGGCCTCTGCGGCCTTCGCCAAGGCGACCAAGGGCCGGGAGATCACCAGCGAATGGCGCTCGGTGGACGGCCATCCGGACGATCTGCTGAGCCTGCATACCCGATACGCCGACCTTGCGGTGCTAGGACAAAGCGATCCCGAATCAGGCGGACTGGAAATGCCGGCCGACCTGCCCGAGACGGTCGCGTTGGCGACCGGCCGCGGCACCTTGGTCGTTCCCTATATCGGCACGACCAAGCCGCCGGGCTCGAACGTCATGCTGTGCTGGAACGCCAGCCGCGAATCGGCGCGGGCGGCAACGGAAGCGCTGCCTCTGCTCAAGGCGGCCGGGAATGTCATGGTCCTGATCATCGATCCCAAGCCGTCCGAGGCCGGCCACGGTCCCGAACCCGGCGCCGATGTCGCGGCGTGGCTCAGCCGTCATGGCGTCAAGGTGTCGGTGCAGCGCGACGTCGCCGCCGACGCCGATGTCGGCAGCGTGATCCTGTCGCGCGCCATGGATCACGGCAGTGATCTCATCGTCATGGGAATCTACGGCCATTCCCGGCTGCGCGAGATGGTGCTGGGCGGTGCCAGTCGGACGCTGCTCGCCAGCATGACCGTGCCCATCTTCGTGGCGCACTAGCGCACACGTCACGGTCAACGATCATGTCCGACGTCCAGGCAGAGGTTGCCAACCGGTTCGTGCATGCGCGGTTACGGCCCGCCCCTCCCATCGCACTTCACGGCGACGCGGCGTGGCGCGCGGACGGCAACTGTCCCGTCCTCGTGACGCCGCAGGGCGCGACGGCGTTCTTCTCGGTGTACGAGCCGGTCGGCCGCACCTACCGACGGCACGGCACGAGCGATCTGCGGATCACCGATGAAGTTGCCCCGGTACTCCTGCTGGATGATCCTGACCCACACACCGGCAAGTGGATCGAAGCCGTCTGGCCGGCGCCCGACGGTTCGCTGCGTGGCTGGTATCATGCCGAGGAAAGGGCGCCGTGTAGTCGGCCGCTCTTCGTGCCGCACATCGGCGAGATGATCTCTCGCGATGATGGCCGGAGCTGGCGGCTGGAGCATGAACTGCTGCGCATTGCGCGAGAAGAAATTGACTGTTCGTGGCGCAACGGCTTCTTTGCCGGCGGCTATGGTGATCTCTGCGTCGTACCTGCCCGCACCGGCCGGACGCTGTACCTGTTCTTCACAAGCTATCGCCAGGACCCGGCGGCTCAGGGCATCTGCGTCGCCCGACTACCCGTCGAGGAGCAGCCGCCCGCCGAGTGGTGGACTCACGCGGGTTGGCAACCGCTCGGCGACGGGCTGCCCCGGCCGCTATGGCCCGCCGCACGCGAATGGCAGTACGCCGATCCGGATGGCTTCTGGGGACCCGCTGTCCACTACAACCGGACGCTCGATGCGCATGTGATGTTGCTCAATCGCACTGCCGGTGGTTCGGCCGACCTTGTCCAGGAGGGAATCTACGTCAGCATCAACCGACAAATCGACGATCCGACGGCATGGACGGAACCGCTGTGCATCGTTCGCGGCGGGGCTTGGTATCCGCAGGCCGTCGGACTGGAACAGGGCTGTGGCGATACTGAAGCCGAGTCCACGGCCCGCTTCTTCATGGCCGGGTTCTCGGCCTGGACGATCACTTTCACGGTGCCGACGTCGCCGGTCATCAACCGGCCATTGCATCCAACCGCTGCGGACTTCGCGCTCTCATTCGGGGCAGGCAAACGCTGCCCCTGGTAAGCGGCACTGAACGAGCCTGCGTCACGCGACGAAAGCGGTGGAGCGCTGGACCGCCGGAGTCGTTCCTGTCAGTGCCAGGCTGGTCGCCAAGCGGGCGATGCGGGTCGCCTCCTCCGTGTAATCTGTGGCAGCCTGCAGCGCCCATTCCTGCTGGACCTTCAGGACGGCCGTCGAATCCTTCGATTCCAGGAGCGCCGACCAAGCACGCTGGTTCTCGCCTGCACGCTTGTCGACGAAGCGCGCGACTTCGCCCTGCCAGCCGGCCCACGCCTCCATGCAGGCCTGCATGCCGTCGACGCCCGTCATCATCGCTACGTTCCAGGCCGTCACGGGATTCTCGGGCTGCACTTTCTCTGTCATGGCACCCTCCGATCGACGAGGTGAGATGGACGATATGAAGAACTAGGCGTTCAGCCTGCGCAGTGCCGTCTTGTTGCAGAGACCGATCGACCGGCCGGCCGGCAGGAGCCGGATCAGGCCACCGCGGGCGAACTGGGTGAGCGTGCGCGAAACGGTCTCGATGGTCAATCCGAGGTGGTCCGCGATGTCCGACCGCTGCATCGGCAGCTCGAAATGCTCATCGTCGTCGGAGATGCGGTCGGCCATGTCGAGCAGGAAGGTGGCGATCTTCTCCTGGGCGGTCTTGCGCCCGAGCAGCAGCATGTGGTCCTGGGCACGCTGCAAATTGCGCAAGGTGGCCGACATGACCTTCTCGCCGAAGGCGGGATCCTGCTGCGACAGGGTGGCAAGGCGGCTGCGCCGGAAGGCGACGACCATGGCATTGCCGACAGCCTCGGCCGAGAAACGATGCTCGGCTCCCGCCTCGAGGCCGAAGATATCACCCTGCAGATGGAATGCATCGATCTGGCGGCGACCGTCGCTCAGCAACTTGTAGGAACGAATGGCGCCCGACACCACTTGATAGAAATACTCGGCATCGTCTCCTTCGGCGAACAGTTCCTCGCCCTTCGTCAGGACGATTTGCGTCCCAACCGTATCGCGCCCCGGCGCCGGCAAGCGCAGACCGAAAGCACCGGCAGGAAACTTCACGGCGGAGGTGGCGGCGGTATGGATCTGCATGTCGTTCTCCCGTGGTGGGTAGGCATCTGATCTGCCTATGGGAGTACGCTTGCCGTCGAAAACCCGCTATTCAGGTATTGAACTAAGGGATTCTACGTAGTCAGCGGCGGCGCGACTGCACGATCAGTGCAGCGATCAGCCCCGCAAAGAGGAAGATGCAGCCCACGATCAGCGAGGCGTAGATGTCACCCAGAACCAGCGAGAGAGCGCGATAGGCGGCAACGGTCAGAAAGCTGAGGCTGACGACGAACAGGGTGCCCACCAGCAGGTAGCCTGCCAGCTGGGCGGCGATACGGCGGCCAGCATTGGCCGCGGCGATGCTGCCGTAGACGGCAACCACCTTCGCCACAGCCCCCAGCAGGGAGGGGCTGTCATCCGGAGGCCCGCTCATCGCCGGATCAACGTCGCCAGCAGGAACCCTGCCGCCGCCGCCAGCGACAGGGCGACCCAAGGCTTCTGCCGAACGACCTCCTCGACCTGATTGCGGCCCTTGTCCGCCGCTGCCGCCACCGTCTGCGCCTTGCCGGCCAGATCATCGAGCGCGGCGGCAGCCTGCCCGGCCACCTTCCGCGCTGCATCCCCGGCGGATTTCATGGCCTCTGCCCCCTCGGCCTTGGCCATTGCTTCAAGCGCGGCTGCCAGCCGCTCGAGCTGCTCGCGCACCGCCACGGATTCGGTGCCGAGATAGCCGAAAGTATCCTTGCCGCCCTTGGTCATGATGTCCTCCATCGCACTTATCGTGCGCTCGGACACGCTGCGACGTCTTGACCTGAATCAAGAATGGAACGTCCGGCGCCACAAGGGCTTTGCCGCCTCCATTGCCAGCAGGATGACGATCGCCGAGGCCGCCGACAGGGCCAGATCATGCAGGTGGAAAGCCCCGAACCGGAAGAGCGTCATGGCTGGCGGCCACACCAGTGCCGCCGTCAGCACCATCGCGACCAAGCCGAGCAATAGCCAAAGGAAGGCATTCGGACGGCGCAGCGCCACAATCAGCGACGACGAGAAGGAGCGGTTCACCAGAATCAGGCCGACATTGATCAGAACCAGCGACGTGAACAGCAGTGCCCTGAGCTCATCGTCCTGCATTTCACGGGCCAAGCCAGCCATGAGCACGACGGCGAGGGCCGCCATCGCAAGCGCGCCCTGCAGCAGGCTCCATGCCATCATGCCGCGGGACAGCAACCGGCTCTCCGCGCTCCGGGGCGGTCGCCGCATGACATCCTCTTCGCCCGATTCCGCTTCGAACACGATCGAGCAGGCTGGATCGATCACCATCTCGAGAAAGGCGATGTGCACCGGCGACAGCATCAAGGGCAAGCCGAACAGCAGTGGCATCAGCGCCAGGCCGGCGATCGGCACGTGAACAGCGACGATATAGGCGCTGGCCTTGCGCAGATTGTCGTAGATGCGACGGCCCAGCCGGATGGTCCGGACGATCGACCCGAAGTCGTCATCGAGCAGCACGATGGACGACGCCTCGCGGGCCACGTCGGTGCCGCGGCCGCCCATGGCGATGCCGATATGGGCGGCCTTGAGCGCCGGCGCGTCATTCACGCCGTCGCCCGTCATCGCAACGATCTCGCCGTCGGCCTTGAGAGCCTCCACGATGCGCAGCTTCTGCTCGGGCATGATGCGGGCGAACACATTGGTCGACCGCAGACGCTCGCGAAGCGCAACCTGATCGAGGCGAGCGAGTTCCGCACCGTCGAGCACCGCACCGGTCTCGATGCCGGCGCGGTCGGCGATGGCCCGGGCAGTCGCCGGATAGTCGCCCGTGATCATGATGACACGCACACTTGCCGACCGACACTCGCGGATGGCGTCAGGAACATTTTCCCTCAAGGGGTCGGCGAAGCCGACGAGCCCCAGGAATTCGAAGTCGAAGGACGATTGTGTCTCAGGAAGGTCGTCGCCCTGATGGCGTGCGCGGGCGACACCAAGCACCCGCACCCCTTCGCGTGCCATCTCATCGACGGCGTGCTGCAGCCAGACGCCCGCTGTTTCGTCCAGCCGGCACAGAGCCGCGATGGCTTCGGGCGCCCCCTTTGCCATGGCCCACGCCTCGCCATCCGGCCCATCCCAGACATTGGTCATGGCCAGCAGCGAAGACCTCAGACCGTAGCGATGCCGCAGCGTCCTGCCCGAATAGACCGCCGCCGCTCTACCGGCACCGCTCTCGACAAGCCGCGCGATCGCCCGCTCCATCGGCTCGGCCGGCTGCGGTGCCGACGCCAGCAGTGCCGCTTCGAGCAACGGCGCAAATCCTGCGGCCGACAGGTCAAGCGAGTCGCATCGCCATATGCCGTCCGGCGTCCGTAGCTCGGCCACAGCCATGCGATTCTCGGTCAGCGTACCCGTCTTGTCGGTGCAGAGCACGGTGGCGGCACCCAGCATCTCGATGGCCGCCGCCCGCCGGGTCAGCACCCTGGCCCGCGACAACCGCCATGCCCCCATCACCATAAAGGCGGTGAGCACCAGCGGGAATTCCTCGGGCAGCATCGACATGCCAAGCGCAATGCCGCCCAGCACGGCCTGAAGCCAGTTGCCGCCGATGATGCCGTAGAGAACGGTCACCAGAAGGCTGGCGCCGATGCCCACGGCGGCGAATACCCGGACCAGCTGGCGCATCTCGACCTGCAGCCGCGGCGGCTCGGTGCCGATTCTGCCTAGTGCCTGGCCAATGCTGCCGAGCTCGCTGCGAGGGCCGGTCGCCTGCACGATCGCCAGCCCCTCGCCCCTCAGCATGAGGGTCCCGGAATAGACGAAGGGGGTGTCCTCGCCACCCGGCCGCTGCATCGGCCCACCACCATCCGGGGATGCATCCTTGCGCACCGGCACCGATTCGCCGGTCAGGAGCGACTCGTCGATCAGCACGCCGCTCGCGGAGACGAGCACCGCGTCGGCAGGGACGCGATCTCCCTCCAGCAGCACAATGGCATCACCGCGCACTACCTCCCGCCCCGGGATTCGACGCCGGTCGCCGTCGCGAACGACCAATGCCCGCGGGCTGGCGACATCCCGCAAAGCTTCGAGCACACGCTCGCTGCGCGTCTCCTGCACGACGGTGATGGAGATCGAGATGGTCGCAAAGGCCATCAGGATGGCCGCCTCGGACAGATCGCCGAGCACGAGGTAGACCGCACCGGCCCCCAGCAGCAAGGCGAACATCGGCTCGCGAAGCACGTCCCTGACGATGTCCAGGATGTTTCGACGATGCGAGGCCGGCAGCTCGTTGAAGCCCTCCGCCATCAGGCGCGCCCGCGCCTCCTGCTCGCTCAGCCCCCGATCGGAGCCCGACGTCATGCAGATCCCCCCTCTTGGCAAGGCCCAAGGCGCGCGTATCAGCGCCACGAAGTCAAGCCGGTCGCGGCGAGGCCCCGTTTATTCGCACGATCAGGTTCTCCATGGCCTGCGAGAACAGGCGATATTTCACGTCAACAACCGAGAACTCCCGCGCCCAGTTCACGAGATCGCCCCACGGATCGTTCAACTTTCCGATCCCGCCCACGATCGCCACGACCGTTCCGACTTCGATCTTGCCCTCAAGGGCGAGCCATCCACCGACGCCCAGCGCAACCGCGACGGCCATGTGGTGCATCATGTTCATGAGAAGGTTCATGCTGAACTTGAGCTTGTATATCCCCATGTTGAGCGTGAAGACGCGAGCGATCGGCTCCCCCACCCAGCTCCACTCGCGATCGTCCGTGTCGGCCGCGCCAACGATCTTTCCGCTCAGCCCGCGCTTGGTGAGAATGCGGGACTTGGCCCGCAGGTTGATTGCCCGCTGCAGCAGCGGCACGAACACCAGCTGCGGCAGGAAAAAAGCCAGTGCGAGGATCGTCAGGCTGACGTCGAGGTATGCCATGTAGCTCACGACGCTGACCAGCACTCCGGTCTGCAGCAGCGGCTCGGAGATGCTGACCCCCGTGAAGCCCCCGATCGGCTCGACCTCCTCCAGGACAACAGCGATCTCGATGCCCGTTTCGTCGGCGTCCCCGACGCCAGCCGCCGCCGCATAGGCTCCGGCCTGCAATCTCAACTTGCGGACCGTGCTCTCGGATACCCAGCCGCGATAGATGTTCAGCACCAGCTTGAGGCCCTGTTCGGTCAAGGCGACGCCAGCATAGATGGCGGCCAGCCATGCGATGGTGGCCAGTTCGCCATGGTCGACGACCGTATTCACGACGCGTCGTTGCAGCTCGAGCGGGGCAGCGCTCAACAGGAAGACAGCCACCGAGAGAACCGCCAGACCGGCCTGGTGCCGACCCGTGAAGCGCAGGGCATAGCCGATGACACCCCGGGGCAGGATCGGTCCCGCGATATCAGGCATTGCCGGCAAGGACGCCGCGAATACTCTCCACTAGCGCGGAATCCGACAACGGCTTCTCGAGCACGCGCGCCAGGCCTGACCGTGCCGCAAGTTCCCTCAACTGCCGGGTGACGCGACCGCTGATCAGGATCGCGGGCAGCATCACTTTCCTCGCCCGAAGCCGGTCGACCAACTCGACGCCGTCGATACCGGGCATGCGATAGTCGATCACCAAGCAGCCATGCTCAGGCAGGTTCGCATCCTCCAGAACCGACTGCGGACTATCATAAAGCTGAACGCGAAAACCTTCGACCTCAAGTGCGAACTTCAACGACGCGCGTACGGCAGCATCGTCGTCGACGACAAGCACGATTTCAGGCACAGGCACCATGGATACGGACAGCCGGAATGATAAAATGACCCCGCCTGCAACTTGCCGCAGCGGGCGCCCTTCTGACTTGATCTGGCGCAAACCGCCGTCAGCGGATGCCACCTTCAACCAGTGCCATGCGGACAAGGTCCGACAGGCTGTCGGCCTGCATCTTCGTCATCACATTAGCGCGATAGACCTCGACGGTGCGCGGACTGATGCCGAGCTCGTAGGCAATCACCTTGTTCGGCTTGCCGTCGACGAGCCGCACGAGTACCTCGCGCTCGCGCTCCGACAGCTTCGCGACGCGCTCTCGGACCGCGGCCGTGCGTGCCTCCCGCGCGCTGTCCGTGGCGTGACGCGCCAGCGCGGAGCGGACGGCCGACAGCAGCACTTCGTCATCGAACGGCTTCTCGATGAAATCGATGGCCCCGGCTTTCATGGCCTCGACCGCCAACGGCACGTCGCCATGGCCCGTCATGACGATCACCGGCCAGCCAGGTCGCAGGTCGCGAAGACGGCGTTGCAGTTCCAGCCCGTCCATGTCCGGCATTCGGATATCGGTGACGATACAGCCTTCGTGAATCTCCGGCAGGACCTGGAGAAAAGCGATGGCGGAATCATGGATCCGGACCGCCAGGCCCGCAGCGCTGAGAAGGAATGCCAGCGACTGCCGGACATCCTCATCGTCGTCGATGACATGGACCACGCGGTCAGTCATGTCCCGCATCCTCGATTTCGGCTACGCGCAGCGTGAAGTGGAACACCGTGCCCTCGCCCGGCCGGCTTTCAACCCATATCCTTCCGCCATGTGCTTCCACGATAGTCCGGCAGATGGACAGGCCCAGCCCCATGCCTTTGCGCTTGGTGGTCACGAAGGGCTGGAACAGATGCCGTGCGACCTCCGGTGCCAAGCCTGCCCCCGTATCCGACACGCTGACTTCGATCAGCTCAGGTGACTGCACCGCGGTGGCGATTTCCAGCCGTCTCTCGTTTGGAGTCTCGATCATCACTTCGATGGCATTGCGGATGAGGTTGACGAGCACCTGCTGGATCTGGATGCGATCCGCCAATACCAGGTCGGCCTTGGGATCAAGGCGGAACGACACTGATATGCCGTTCTCCCGCGCGCCGACAAGGGCCAGGGTACTGGCATCCTCGATCAGCTTTGCGAGATTCTCGATCCTGCGCTCACTCTCGCCGCGCGAAACGAATTCTCGCAACCGCCGGATGATGTGGCCGGCGCGCAACGCCTGCTCCGCGGCCTTTCCCAGGGCACCGCGCAACATTGTCGCGCTCTCGTCCTCGACGCGATCCAACAGCCGCTGGCAGCCGCGCAGATAGTTGCTGATCGCGGTGAGGGGCTGGTTGATCTCATGTGCCAGCGTCGACGCCATCTCGCCGAGCGCGGTGTAGCGGGACATGTGCGTGACCTCCGACTGCAGCTCCTTCAGCCGGCTTTCGGTGAGCTGCTGGTCGGTGAGATCCCGGATGAATCCGGTGAAATAGTGCCGTTCGCCCGAACGCAGCTCGCCCACGGTGAGGTGCATCGGAAAAGTGGTCCCGTCCTTGCGCTGCCCCACCACGATGCGACCGATGCCGATGATGCGGCGCTCGCCGGTGGTCAGGTAGCGCTTGAGGTACAAATCGTGTCGCTCGCGGTCCGGCGACGGCATGAACGTGCTGACGTTGCGTCCTTCGACCTCGTTCAACGGGTATCCGAAGAGCTGCTCTGCCGTCGTGCTGAGCGACTCGATCCGCCCCTGCTCGTCGATGATGATCATGGCGTCGGGCACGGTCTGCAGAATGGACCGCAGCCGGGCCTCGGCAGCCTGGAGCGCCACCGCGGCCCGCGACCCGCGTGCGTCCGGCACCTCCGGGCAATGAAGGATCCAGGCAACCTGGCCATTCGCGGCCAGAACCGGCATGTTGACGGCCGCGCCACCGACCGCCGGAACACCTCCGACCGCAGCGGGAATCCGGGCCACGCGCTGGGGCCGCCTCGTCCGGAGGACGGCCTCCAACGACGCCGTCAGGCCATCGAGGTCCGGCCCTTCTACGAATACAGCCCTTGCCGTCCGGCCGATCACCGCGTCGCGCGACACACCAATATCCAGCGCATAGGGCTCGCTGCAGTCGACGATCGTCAGATCCGGAGCGAAGGCAAGTTCCGCCGCCTGCGATGCTGCCAGGGCGCCGGGGAACTGCGAAATCATCGAGGATACGGCTGAATTGCGGTCCGTCACTCCACCACCATATCACGGCTTGCTGACCTGCGGAGTGGAAGGGATGTCGACATCGAGATCCGCCGCCGGGCGGCCCATCAGGACATCGAGGGCGAACAGCAGGATGCCAACCCGGCTGGCGGACGAAGCCCATTCGGCCATCCTGGGATAATTCCCGACCAGCCAGTTGAACGCCCCCTGGACCGAGGCGAAGGCGGCCGCCGCCTGCGTCACCTCCCCCAGGGACATCGTGCCATCGATGTACTTCGGCACGCAGAGGATGAGCCCGATCAGCGGCGCCAGCAGGGTGTTGCCGTGCGAGACCAGCGTCGTACGCACGTGCTGGCCGCATAGCCGCCTCCACTGCCGCATGACCTCTGCCAGCGCAAAGCCGACCGGCGCCGTCTGCGATACCATGACAGCCGAGGCCCTAGACTCAACAGGACTCTCGCGCAGCCGGGCAACAGCGAACTTGAGTTCGGACTCTGCCTGTTCCTTGCGCTCTATGATGTGGGCCATGTTGCGACCGACGAACATCATGGCGGCTGTCATCACCATGGAATAGCCAATGCTCGCAAAGACCAGATAGCCGGGCAGTTCGAAGCCGGTTTGCCCACCGAAGCGCAGCGTACCGCCGACCGTCCAGAGAACCACGACGAAAGTGCCGGCCATGAGCAGCGATTCGAGCAACCCGACCATCAGGTCGATCGGCGCGTCGGTCGCGATGCGCGCGTCCTCGGCGATGCGATATTCCGCAAGCTGGGGCTCGCCGGGAATACTGTCGAGGCGGCGGAAGTTATCATTGCTGAGCCACAGGCCGAGCAGATGCGAGGTCAGCCAGTCGCGCCAACGCCTCTGGAAGGTCATGCGCCCCCACACTGCCGTCGCCCCGATCACAACGCTGGCGGCGATCAGGGCCGGCAGCACGAGCGTCTGCTGACGAATCCCGGCTCCATCACGTGCCTCCAGCGCGTTGAAGAAGTCTCGGTTCCAGAGATTGAGGCGATACTGAACCAGGAGCTGCGCGACCACGCTGACGACCAGCAACGCGATCAGGCTCCAGGGGAGCCAGGCGCCGCCGTCGGTCCAGAAGCCCAGCGCGCTGTGCCAGAAGCGACGCAGGGGCTTCCGCCCGACGGCCGGCACCTCGTCGGTTGTCACGGCGGAGTCTCCGGTTGGTCGTCAGGTCGGGCCAAGCCTTCGGCCAGCACCTGAAGGCCTAGAAAAGCCGGGTTAGAGCGGATGATCACACCAGTGGGAATCGCTGACAAATAACGCCGGAAGCGGCCCTTGCTCTCGAAACGTTCGCGGAAATGCGACGCCTTCAGGTGATCGAGGAAGTTGGGGACGACGCCACCGCCGATCAGGACGCCGCCACGCGCCTCGAAGGTCAACGCCGTATCGCCAGCAACCGCTCCCAGGAAGTTGCAGAAGGCGTCCAGCGCATTGCGAGCCGTGGAATCGCCTTCGAGTGCCTGCTTCGTGACCTCGGCAGGGCTAACATCGCTGCCTTCCCCCTGACCAGCCAGTGCTCCGTACAAGTTGACAAGACCGCTGCCGGACAGTGCCCGCTCGGCCGACACGTGGCCGAAGCGCTGGCGCAAGGTCGCGATGATCGCGGCTTCGGCCTCATCGGTCGCCGGCAAGGTGGCGTGGCCCCCTTCGCTCGACAACACGCGCGGTCGGTCCCCACCCGGTAGATAGCAGGCCATGCCAAGCCCCGTGCCGGGGGCGACCAGGGCGACGGGCTCGGCGGCTACGGCATTACCGCCGCCGATCCAGGCGACGTCACCGTCCCCCAGTCGCGGCACCGCCCAGGCCAATGCCTCGAGATCGTTGACGATGACGACGCTGTCGAAACCGCAGGCGCGCTTCAGCTCGTCGGCCTCCAGCACCCATCCCGCATTGGTCATCTTCGCTCGGCCGCCTTCGACGGGCCCAGCGGCGGCGAGTACGGCATGCGCCACCCGCTGGCCGGCGGCCTGCCGATGAAGGAAGCTCCTCACCGCATCGACCGGGCCGCCATATTCGCCGACCAACCGCGATTCGACGGTGACTGTCTTGCCATCCGTCAGGAGGCCGAAGCGCGCCCGCGTCCCGCCGATATCCGCAAGCAGGCAGCTGCTCATGCCGATTTGCCTGCGGTCTCGGCGCGGATCAGGTTGGCGTACCAGCGCGCAGACGCCTTGGGAATGCGGCGCTGGGTGGCGTAGTCGACGAAGACCAGCCCGAACCGATTGGCATAGCCGGCTCCCCACTCGAAGTTATCGAGCAGCGACCATACGAAATAGCCTCGGACATCGGCGCCAAGCGCGACAGCTTCCTTCATGGCGTCAGTATAGCGCAAGAGGTAGTCGATGCGCTCCGGATCGATGACCTGCCCGGACGCATCCGGCGCTTCCTCCGCGCCAGCACCGTTTTCGGTAACATAGATTGGCAGGCGATAGCGCTGGTGCGCGGAACGCAGCGTGTCACGGAATGCCGCAGGGTCGAGCTGCCAGCCGATCGGCGATCGTGGCACATCGGCGGGCGCGTCCGCCCAGGCAAAGCCCAGCGGAGAGCCGGCATCCGCCCGGGCGTAGATCGGCGAGTAGTGATTGATTCCCATCCAGTCCACCGTACGGCAAATCCGCTCGAGATCTCCGTCCCGCAGGTGGGGGGCGATGCCGTGCTGCAGCGAAACCGGATACGAACCGAGAATCTGGGGCTCGGGGAAGGCGTTGTTCCAGAAGTCGTCCAGCACAGCCGCCGCCGCTCTATCCTCCGCCGACGCTCCGACGGGCCGACTGGGCTGCATGTTGTGGATGGCGCCGATCGACGCGCCGGGCACCGACTTGCGCAGTACATCGACCGCAGCGCCATGCGCCAGGTTGACGTGATGGATCGCCGCGTAGTGCGCCGAAAGATCGTGGGTCGCCGGGGGGTGCCAGCCGAACGAGTAGCCGAACAGAGTGAAGACCGACGGCTCGTTGAAGGTCGCGAACCGCTTCACGCGATCGCCTAGCCGGCGTGCGATCAGATCGGCATAGTCGGCGAACCAGCCGACGATGTCGCGATTGGGCCAGCCACCGGCATCCTGCAACGCCTGCGGCAGGTCCCAGTGATAGAGACAGAGCCAGGGCTCTATGCCGGCCGCGAGCAGGCCGTCGACCAGACGGTCGTAGAAGGCCAGCCCCGGTTCGTTCGCCGCGCCGCGCCCCGCCGGCAAAACGCGCGGCCACGCAACCGAGAAGCGATAGGCGCCGACACCGATATCCCGCATCAGCGCGATGTCCTCGACGTAGCGGTGATAGTGGTCGCAGGCCGGTTCTCCCGTATCGCCATTGGCGATCCGCCCCGGTTCGCTGCTGAACGTATCCCACACGCTGACGCCGCGACCATCGGCCTTCGTCGCGCCCTCGATCTGATAGCTCGACGTCGACACACCCCACAGGAAGCCGGCCGGCAGGCCGCTCCGTGCGGCCTCGGCCGATCGCACTGCCGGTCGGGCGGTGCCGTCCTCGGGGCTGACCATCGCGATCTCCTTTCGCTGCTTTTCGCGTTCTAGGGCGTGATTGCCACCTTGAGGACGCCGTCACGCTGATGGCTGAACAGATCGTAGGCTTGCTCGATATCGTCCAGCTTAAAGCGGTGGGTCACAAGGCCGCCGAGGTCGGCGCGCCCTGATGCCACCACGCTCATCAGCCGTCTCATACGCTCCTTTCCTCCCGGGCAAAGGGTCGTCACAATCCGATTATCACCCAATCCGGCCGTGAAGGCATCGAGTGGAATCCGCAGGTCGGACGAATAGACGCCGAGACTCGACAGGGTTCCACCTGGCCGCAGAGCCCGCAAGGCACTTTCGAACGTCTCCTGCCGTCCCAGCGCCTCGATTGCCACATCGACACCGCGTCCGCCGGTCAGTTCACGAATGGCGGCCACCGGTTCCTGCTTGGTGAAGTCGACGATTGCGTCCACACCGAGCTTGCGCGCCATCGTCATCCGTTCCGGCAGGCCGTCCACTCCGATCACCCTGGTCGCCCCCATCAGTCGGGCGCCGAGCGCCGCGCACAGTCCGATCGGACCCAGGGCGAACACGGCGACGGTATCGCCGATTCGCACGCCGCCGCTCTCCGCACCGGAAAAGCCTGTCGACATGATGTCCGGACACATCAGGACCTGCTCATCGGTCAGGCCGTCGGGAATCGGAGCCAGGTTGGTCATCGCATCCGGCACCAGCACGTACTCGGCCTGGCAACCGTCGATCGTATTGCCGAACCTCCATCCGCCGGCGGGTTTGAAGCCGTGCGGCTCGCCCGGGCCGTCCTGGGAATGCTGGCCACAAAGGCAGGCGTAGCTGTGGCCGCTGGGAGTGATGGCACCGGCAATCACTCGCTGGCCTTCCCGGTAGCCCGCGACTTGCGAGCCCAGCTTCTCGATGATGCCGACCGGTTCGTGGC
>QFCS01000564.1_pt1 | contig 22768 bp, 24 predicted proteins | sample 3576561 | NCBI WGS metagenome assembly QFCS01 | reverse complement strand
GCTGCGACAGGTGCGAGACCGTCATGCCTGCGAACTGGCTCTTCCACTTGTAGTACGTCGGCTCGCTGATGCCGTGCTTCCTGCACGTCTCGGCAACCTTCGCGCCAAGCGCGACCTCCTTGAGGATCCCGACCATCTGTGCTTCACTGAATCTGGACTTCTTCACGTAGAGACTCCTGCTGGGGGAATTCTCTACTCCCGGGTGGTTCAGGTTTTCGAGGGGGCTTCACTGCGGCGCTGGTCCGTGGTGATCACTTCGATCGTCTCTGTATTTCTAGTCGTACTCACAGTCCTACTCCTATCCTCAAAGATAAGCGATGGACCGTGTCTGGTCATTCAGGGGGCCAGCTCAATTTGTCCTGGTTTATCGCTTCGACGATCTCTGTAGCTGCGCCTCCAATTCGGCACGCGACACTGCTCCGACCAGCCGCCGTCCGTCCTCGAGAACCGTCGTTGGGGTGCCGGCTATTCGGTGCTTTTTGGCGAATTCGACGATCCTGTGAATTGGGTTGTCGCACGTCGCAGCGCCTGGGGGCATGGTACCAATTTGTGTGATCTCGTCCCACGCCTTGAGCTGGTCCTTCGCGCACCACACTGCCACGGATTTGGCGGTCGCGCCGGGGTGAGTCTGTTCGATCGGCAAGAGAAATACATACACCGTAAGGTTGTCAACTCCCTTCAGTGTCCGCTCGAGCGCCCTGCAATAGGTGCAGTCTGGACCCTCGAAGATTGCGATTTTTCGTGCACCTGTACCTTTGACCCGTTTGAACGCCCATTCGAGCGGGAGGCTTCCGAAGGGAATCATATTGATCTGCTCGAGCCGGATGTCGGTGAGATTTTGGTAGCCATTGACGTCAAAGATCGGCCCGCCGAGAAGGTAGCGGCCATCCCCCGTGACATAGACAATCCGGCCGTCAATCGCGGCTTCGAACAGGCCCGCGATCGGTGTCCTCGAAATTACCTGAGTTGAACTGTTCGGGAACACGCGAAGCAGCATCGCGCGCACTGCGGCTTCGTCTCCGGTGGCTGTGGCCGCAGCCGCCACGGCCACGATTGCAAGGGGCAGAATCAGGCGCTTCACGGGTTACTCTTCTCAGGTCCGGGTCAGGTCTGAGGCGGATCCTCGCCGATGAGCAGCCTTGACGCGCCGATGTAGTGGTGAGGCGGCACCTCCAGGTTGCTGGGAGCTGGCACGTTCTTGAAAACACGCCCCGAAAAATCGAAACGCGACCCGTGGCAAGGGCAATAGAAGCCGCCAGGCCAAGATGCGCCGATGTCAACAGCGCCCGGCTCTGGCCGGAAGGTCGGAATGCAGCCGAGGTGAGTGCAAAGGGCCACCATGACGGCAATATCAGGTCTAACCGAGCGAAGTTCGTTGCGAGCGTACTCAGGCTGTTGTTCACGTCGATCCGAGGGCGGGTCGACAAGCAATGCATCGTGGCCTCGAATGGCATCGAGCATGGACGGAGTACGCATGAGCAGCCATACCGGCTTGCCTCGCCACGCCACGGTGTGCAGTTCGCCCGGCTTGAAGGCCGCGACATCGACCTCCACAGGTGCTCCGAACGCACGCGCTCGTTCACTCGGAGACATTGAAGCAACAAAGGGGACGCATGTCGCAACAACGCCAACGCTGCCTGCTGCCGAAACAGCCGCCAGCCAGTAGCGTCGCGACAAATCGGCCGTAGCCTGACCGCTACCCGTCGTGGGCTTCATTCGGAACTCGGGTGGTGAGTGGGTTTCGCTGGTCATAAGGGATGCACCTTCCTTGCTGCCACTCCTGCCCCTTCGGGAGGACAAGCCTGACAAGCACTACCCTTGTAGGGAAGACAACGCCGCCTACTTTTTGAGCGGACGCACTCACCTCAAGTTCCCGTCCCGCCACTCGATCTGGTCAGGGCAGGAGTGAAGAGCAACTTGAGTGATACGGGCCCGGGTGCGTTGTTGCCCTTTTCATGAAATCCTGGGCGCTGCCATGTTCGGATTGGGGTGATATTGGTTTCCTTGCCGATTGTCGAGGTCTGAGGCGCGGGAAACCCTCGCCGCGCCCCAACTCGCGCGGCCGCTGCTCGTGCGCCTGGATCGGATCGGCTTGCCGGCGCACAACGAAAGCACCGAAGGACATCATCGGGTGGGTAACAGCAGCGCGTCGCCATCGCGCGCCCTTCGCCCAAGGGAGTGGCCAGACCTGCTGCGCGGCAAGCGCAGCAGCGAGCACTACGGCAGATCTGACCGGTTGGCGCTTTAGGGTCAGCGATGCGCCGCGAGCTGGCGACGGATCGTCGCGATAGCTTCAGGGCTGTCCCAAGCCGCCTCTCCCGTGATGCGCCCGATCTCGTGTCCTAGCCCGTTCAGCAGCAAGGTCGTGGGCACCGCGAAGTCGCCCAGGTCGAAGCCGGCCTTGCCACTCGCATCGTGGTAGACGCGCAGGTACCGGATGCCCACCGATTCGAAGAAGCGCCGCACTGCATTCAGACCGGCACCCCCCGCGTCGATCGACAACGCGACAACCTCGAAGTCGCCGCCTCCCAGCATGGCTTGCAGGCGGTCGAGGGATGGCATTTCTGCAACGCAGGGCGGACACCAGGTCGCCCAGATATTGAGCAGCACCAGCTTGCCGCGAAAGTGATCCAGGTGCAGCGTGCGCCCGTTGTCGTCGGCAAAGCGCAGCGCGGGCAGCGGCTTCGGCGCGGAGAGCATGACGAGATGCTTGCCATCGCCCAGCGGCTCGAGCCGCGGCTGCCTCTGCCGCAGCAGGAACAGCGACATCCCGGCAGCCGCGCCACCCACCGCGGCGGCCGCGATCAGCCAGCGGCGGTGCACCTTCATGCCGGCTCCAGCAGGGCCTGCAGGTCCTGTGCGATCGCTTCCACTGGGGCGTCGGGCCGGATGTACAGGCGCAGGCGCCCGGTGGGATCGAAGGCAAATATGCCGCCCATGTGGTCCACCGTGTAGTGGTCGCCTGCGCCTGGTTTCTGTGCCTGGTAGAAGACCTTGAAGTCCTTGGCCGTCTCGGCCGTGACCGCCGCGTCGCCCCGCAGGCCCAGGAAGCTCGCGTGAAACGCCGGGACATAGTGCGCGAGCAACTCGGGCGTGTCACGCTGCGGATCGACGGTGACGAACAGGCCTTGCACGCGCTGCCCCTGCGGGCCCAGGTGTTCGACGACCGCGGCCATCCTGGCCAGGGTGGTCGGGCACATGTCCGGGCAATGCGTGTAGCCGAAGAAGAGCATCACCGCCTTGCCGCGAAAGTCGGCGAGCGTTCGAACCTGGCCGTGATGGTCGGTAAGGCGAAAGTCCCGGCCCCAGTCGACGCTGGTGATGTCGGTCGCCAGGAATACCGGCTGGCGCTGCCCGCGGCTGCAGCCCGCGAGCAGCGCGGCGCATCCGGCCAGGAGCACACGTCGTGTCATGCGCGTCATCGTCGCTCCTACTTCAACGCAGCGGCCTTCACCGCCAGGTCCAGCGTCTGCGACAACCGTTGGCCTGCGGCATTCTCCAGCGTAAAGGTCATCGGCACGCTCTGCCCAGGGCGCAGCGGCTGCTTGACATCGAGCAGCATCAGATGGATTCCACCCGGAGACAGGGAGACGGGTCGGCCCGCGGCGAGCTCGAGCGCCTTCAGTTCGCGCATCCTCATGATCTCGCCGTCCATTCGCATCTCATGGATCTGCACCGAAGCGGCAGCCGGCGTTGCAACGCTCACCAGCCGAAGCGCCGCGGTCGCCTGCAGCGTGAGGTAAGCCGCTGCGACCGGTTGGCCTGGCACGGTCGCCTGGATCCAGGCGTCCGAAACGCGAAGCGGCGTGTCCGCCTGCGAAGCTGCGGCGCCCAAGGCCACGCCCAAGGCCCGATCGAGCGACGCGCGGAATTGCTCCGGTGGCTGGTAGCCGATCACGCGCAACGGACGCTCCCGGCCCTCTGCATCGAAGAAGATGATCCCGGGCGGGCCGAACAGCGAGAAGCGTTTCAGCAGCGCCTGGTGATCGGAATTGTTCGCGGTCACGTCGGCGCGCAGCAGCACCACGTCCTTCAGGCGCGCGCGCACTCGCGAATCGCTGAAGGTGAAACGGTCCATTTCCTTGCACGACACGCACCACTCGGCCCAGAAGTCCAGCATCGCCGGCCGGCCGCGCGCCTCCTGGAGGTGACCATCCAGATCGGCGAGCGAGGCGACCGGCTGGAACGGCAGTTCGGCGGTCGCCGCCTGCTGCGCGGCACCGGCGCGCAGGCCGCCCAGCGGCTGCAGCAAATCTCGGTGACCGGACAAGGCACCGACCACCAGCGCCACGCCCATCACCAATGCGAGCACACCGACGCCTTTGAACAGCCGCCGATGGCCCGGCGCGCCGGAGGGCAGCGGATCGAGCGCGTGCAGGTAGATCGCGGGCACGATCAGCAGTGCCGCCCACAACAACTGCTGCATCACCACCGGGATGACCGGCGACAGCATGTAGAGCGCCACCGCCAGCATCAGGACGCCGAAGACGCGCTTGACGCTCTCCGTCCAGGGGCCGGCCTTCGGCAGGAGCGTCCCGGCCGTGGCGCCCACGGCCAGCAGCGGCACGCCCATTCCCACGGCCATCGCGAACAGCGCCGAGCCGCCGAGCACAACATCGCGGGTTTGGCCGATGTACAGCAGCGCGCCGGCCAGGGGAGCCGCCACGCAGGGCCCGACGATCACCGCCGACAGCACGCCCATGGCGAACGCGCCTGCCATGCGGCCGCCCGGGATCCGGCTGGCCGCGCCGGCCAGCCGGCTTTGCAGCGAGGACGGCAACTGCAGCTCGTACAGGCCGAACATGGATAACGCAAGCAGCACGAACACCGCGGCGAACGTGCCCAGCACCCATGGGTTCTGCAGGTAGGCCGCAAGCAGGGTGCCGGCGAGCCCGGCCGCCACGCCGGCCGCGGCATAGGTGATCGCCATACCTAGGACGTAGACGGCGGACAACCCGAGCACGTGGCGCCGCGTCGCATGCCGTCCCTGCCCGACGACAATGCCCGAGAGGATCGGGATCATCGGCAGCATGCAGGGCGTGAAGGCGAGCAGCACGCCGAAGCCGAAGAACGCCGCCAGCAGCGCCCAGGTGCCGCTGCTGGCGAAAAGGGCGCGGATTTGCCGGTCATCCGGCGTGCCGTCGCCCGCAGCGGCGTCCGTCACTGGCGAAGGACCTCCGGACAAGAGTGACACCGTGACCGTCTTCTCGATCGGCGGATAGCAGACGCCCAGCGGCTCGTTGCAGCCCTGGTAGCTCGCGCGCAGCTGGACGCTGTCCTCCGTGCCGGAGCGCCGGAGCGCGACGACGGCGTCGAACGGCTGGTGGAAAACTTCCACCGTGCCGAAGGTTGGGTCGGCCTTGGGCTTGCCCTTGGGCATCGTGACGCCGGCAACCGCGACCGTGGGCGGCTGGACGATCTGGAAACTGATGCGGTCACGGTAGATGTAGTAGTCCGCCGCCGGAGTGAGCGTGGCGACCAGCGTGTTCGCGTCGTTCGCGCGCACGGCGATCTGGAACGCGTCGTCCGGTTCCAGCAGGCGCGCCTGCCGGTTCGAGCTGCCGATCCAGCCCTTGATTGCGTCGATCGGTGAGCCGGGGGCGGGCGTATAGCCTTGCGCCTGCGCCGCTCCAAGCGTGACGGCAAGCAGGAGCGCCGCCAGCACCAGCCAACCGGTGCGAAGAATGGCGCTTTCGGATTTGGATCTATTTGTCATTTCGTTGTGGGTGTTCATGGTCACGTCACCACCAGGCGGCATCCACGGCAGCCTGGATGGCCCAGGCACGCAAGCGTTCCGGGGCCGGCCGGTACCGGCCCGGCGGTGAGCAGCAGGGCGGCAGCGAATGCAGCCGGCGCGAAGCGACGGAATTCAGGCATCGAGTTCATCGGTTCGGGCCCCAGTGAACGTCGACCGCGGCCTGGATCTTCGCCGCATCGGTGATGCCTTTCTGCGTCATGTCGTAGGCGATCTCGGCGGTCCCGAGGCAGACCGGGCAATCCTTGGCCATCTCATCCTCGAAGCACTGGAGGTTGGACCGGTGGAAGCCGCGGTTCTCGCATCCGCACCAGCAATAGAGCTTGTTCAACACCTCGGGGATTTGCGTGGCGACCCAATAGCCGTGCCTGACCTCGGATCGCGAGAACCTTTGCGGATCCAGAACCTTTGACGCATCGTTCGAGCCGGTTACGACGATACGCAACCCGTCAGGGCGCAGCATGCCCACCGTCCACGTTGGAACGCCGGATGCCTGAGGCTTCGCCGGGGCCTCGATGCGGGCGACCTCTTGGACGGGAATCAACCAGATCGCGATCAGCGCGACACCCATCAGGGCCAGCCCGGCCATCACGGCCGTGGTCGGGAATTGTCGGCGCTTGCTCCTGGCAGCGGGTTGCGCAGCGCGCGTGCGGGAGGATTTTGCTTGGCGTTTCATGGGCTCATCTTCCTGGGTCGTCTCATGGCTTCGCTGCTCTTTGCAGCTCCCATTCCAGTTGTGCTCGCGGAACCGCACCGACCAGACGGCGCCCGTCCGCAAGAATCGTCGTCGGCGTGCCGCTGATCCGGTGCCGCTTGGCGAACTCAGCGATGTTGGCCATCGGATTCGCACACCGGGGGGTGCCTGCGGGCACAGCGCCCGTGCGCATGACTTCGTCCCAGGCCTTGGCGCGATCAGGCGCGCACCAGACGGCCAGCGATTTGGCGGCCGCCTCGGGATGAAGCTGGTCGATAGGGAAGAGAAAGACGTAGACCGTCAGGTTGTCGATGCTCGTCAACGTCTGCTCGAGGACCCTGCAATAGGGGCAGTCCGGGTCCTCGAAAATCGCGATCCTGCGCGCTCCATTGCCTTTGACCCGCTTGATGGCCCAGTCGAGCGTGAGGCTGTCGAATGGGATCGCGTTGACCTGTTCGAGCCGGGCTTCGGTGAGATTGCGATCGGCCTTGACGTCGAACAGGGGGCCACCAAGAAGATAGCGGCCATCCTCCGTGAGGTAGAGAACCTGACCACCGACGACCGCCTCGACCAGGCCCGGAACCGGTGACTTCGAGATGGACTGGATCGGGCTTTGCGGAAACGACCGCTGCAAGGTTGCACGCACCGCGGCCTCGTCGGCGTGCGCCGTCGCAACCAGCGTCGCCGCGGCCATGATCCAGATCAGGTGCGGGCTCATGTCAAGCCTTCACCAGGTAATTGCGCATCAGGCCGGAGTCCTCGTGCTCCAGCATGTGGCAGTGGTACAGGTACAGGCCCGTATAGTCAGCGAAGCGCAACAGGATGCGCACGCGCTCGCCGGGCATCACCAGCACGGTGTCCTTCCAACCGTCGTCGATCAGGCCGTCCTTGACCGTTTCGTACTCCGCCGCGAACTTGTTCGACACGGAGCGCCCGAGCACGCGGTACTGCAACCCGTGGACATGCATCGAGTGCGCCATCACCATGCCCATCATCGAGCCGCGGCCGTCGTTGCGGAATTCCCAGATCTCCTGAGTGCCCAGCTTGACGGTCTCCAACTCGCTGGCGCCGAGCATGTCGAAGTCGGCGCCGTTGATGCCCCAGATCATCATGCCCATCGTGAGCTCGAACACCTTGGGATTGTCGAAGTTCACCGCAAGATGTGGTTGTGGCGGTGGGATCGGCGTCAGGCGCTCCGGCAGCTTCGCGATTCTGGCGGCGCCTTCGCGGATCCGGAAACGGTGCACGACGAAGGACGCGCCGTCCGCCAAGCCACCGCCGCTCCCCATCATGCCGCCCATGTTCATGCCGCCTTCGAAGGCCAGGCTCCGCAGCGTGCGCTCGGTGCCGGCCGGCCAGCGGCCGAAGTCCACCCACAGGTCAACGCGCTCGGCCGGGGCGAGCATGACGTAGTCGCGCTGCACCGCCGCGCCCAGCAAGCCGCCGTCGGTGCCGATCACGGTCAGGGGCGAGCCATCGTCCCATGCCAGCTTGTACATGCGCGTGTTCGACGCATTGAGCAGCCGCAGGCGATGCGCGCGCCGCTCGACATCCAGGCTGGCATTCGGGCGGTTGTTGACGAGGATCTGGTCGCCGAGCACACCCATCATGCTGGCCATCATCGAGCGCGCCTCCGCCCATCATGCCGGGCCCCATCATCCCGCCGCCCATCGTGCCCCCGCCATGCCTCGCGGTGCCTTGGGCTTCGTCCAGGTAAACAAACTGGTTGTCGTTGTCGAACTCGCGATCCTGGATGATGAGGGGAATGTCCTGCGCGCCGGCGGGCAGACCGAGCGCAGCTTCCTGCTCGTCGCTGACCAGGAACAGGCCCGCGAGTCCCGAGTACACCTGCTTGCCGGTGCGGCCGTGCGGGTGCGCATGGAACCAGTAGCTGCCGGCCCGGTCGACGACCGTGAACTCGTAGTGGTAGCGCGCGCCAGGCGCGATCGAAAAACGCGGATGGCCATCCATGTCGTCCGGCACATGCAAGCCATGCCAGTGAATAATGGTCGGCTCGGGCAGCCCGTTGACGAGGTCGATGCGCATGCGCTGGCCACGGCGCACGCGGATGACGGGCGCCAGCATCGAGGTGTCGAGCGCGCCTGCCGCGCCACGCAGCAGACGGCCGCGGTAGCGCCAGACCCTGGTCTGGGCACCGGATCGGATGGCAACGTGGTCGGGCACCGCATGCAGTTCGATATGGATATCGACGCCGGCGCCGTCCCTTGCTTGCGCGCTCCATGCCGGCAGACCCAGGCCGGCCGCCGTGGCAGCGGTGACCGAGCGGATCAGGACTTGACGGCGCAAGGAGTTCATCTGTGAGCCTCCGTCACTGGCCTCGGGTTTCGCCGTCCTGCGCGATCGACGTTCAGGTGCGGCCCTAGGCCACGGCATCTGCGGCCAGCGCCGGAATCGGCAACGCCTGCGGCTTGGCGCCGGCGAACAGGGCGAGCCGCTCGAAGGTCTCGCCCGAATTGCGCGACAGGTACAGGCCGTCGGCCGTGCCGGCCGCTACGATGCCCGCGTCGCTGGGGTGAACGACCAGGCTCTTGAGATCGCCGCCGAGGCCCTTCGCTGCGGCTCGCGTCCATTTGAGGCCATCGTTCTTCGTGCAATGGATCCCGGGCTGGCTCGGCGTGCAACAGGGCGACCGGCTCGCCCGCGCGGGCCGGGGTAATGGCGGTGGCACCGAGACTCAGGGTGAGCAGGTCCGCGAAAAGGAGGCGCCGGTTGATCTGCATATTGATCCTTTTCGTTTAAAGGAAACTGAAGGTCACATTCGGGTCCACGGGCACTCCCCACGCGCGAGCCCCGACAGTCATCGTTGCAACTCCTGTTCGACGAGGGCGTGCAGCGCCGGAAAATTCGGCTCTCCTACGATCCGCCGCATGATCCTGCCGTCCTTGTCGATCAGGACGGCCGTGGGCGTGAGGCTCACGTTGTCAAAGGCAGCAGCTATCGTGCCGCCGCTATCGAGAACGACCTTGAACGGCAACTGGTGCTGATGGGCGTATTCGCGGACATACTGCGGCGGGTCATAGGACATGGCCACCGCCAGGAGTTCGAAACCACGCGGAGTAAAGCGCTGATAGGTTCTCACCACCTCAGGCATCTCCTTGATACAAGTGGTGCAGCTGGTCGCCCAGAAATTGACGAAGACAACCTTGCCCCGCAATTCGCGCGTGGACGTGCGGGTGCCGTCCAGTGCAACGAAGGTCGCATCCGGTGCAGCAGGACGCAACTGCAGCACGTACGCAAGCGCCGCAAGCATGCCTGCGGCGATGACGGCGATCACAACGTGGCGGCGGCGAAAACCTCTTCCAGTCGAGTCCTGTGCGTTCATGGACATTCCCTGTGTATGAAAGCCGACCATTCCTCCGGCCGTGAAAAGACAATGGCTGCGCGATCGCCTTGCATGCCAGTGCCGACGATGACCGGCTTGCCTGCCGACGGACCATCAGCACTGCCGTCGGTCTTGAAGCGCAGGTTGAATTCCCACCATTGGCTTGTCTTGCCGTCCGCGGTGACCACACGATAGGCATCGCCGCAGTACCGGATAGCAGCCACTTGCCGGGAAGCGTCGGCGAGTTTGAGGTTCGGATGCCTGCGATCCGGCGGCGACACGCGGCCCTCCGACACGGCCTGAAGATAGGCCAAGAGATCGGCGCGTGTGCCCGCCTGCGAGATGCCGTCGAACAGCATCGTGTTGCCGGGAACCACAGCGGCCGGGTTGCGCAGCCATGCGTCGAGCGTCTGCGCGTTCCAGACGAGTTCCGAGCGCTTGAGGGCGTCCGAATAGCGGCTGAAACCAGCCGCGCTCCCCGCGCGGCGGCCCCATACGCCGGCCAGGCTCGGCCCCGTCAAATGGCGCCCCGCCGAAAATGAATGGCAGGCCATGCAGGCGCGCGACGCCAACGCACCGCGTTCGACGTCCCCCGCGCCATGGACCGGAGACACAAACGAGAAGCCGGCCGCAGCTCCCAGGCAGAGAGTGGTGCGACCGAAAATGGAAGTGGACATCAATGACCCCTTTCTCACGTTGCCGAAACCACGCCGACGAGACGACGAACGGAACGGCTGTCGCGGCAACACGGATTCCTCGGCCGCGGAGGCGGCCAGGATCCACTAGCGCTGCCCCCAGTCGGCTTCTGCCATGTCGTTAGGACTTGTCGGGTACGGCATCACCAGCGTGGGCGTTTGGCGTCGTGTCCCCAGACTTCGCGCATTGATTCTTGCTGGCGGCAGCGTTGCTGTTCTTGCCTTGCGTCATGAACATCATGGCACCCATTGCCAGGGGGCACGCGAGCGCCAGCAAGACTGGAGCGCTTGCCAGGAGCCATGCTCTGGCATCGGGCAGCGCCAAATACGCAACCGTGAGAACGACACCGATTCCTGCGGCGAACTTGATCATGGTTTTGAAACTGCAGTGCATGACTTGAATCCTTTGAATAAGCGTTGTGGTGAAAGTTCAGAGGCGGTCCGGGCCTCAACAGCCCATGGAGCCCATCATCCCGAAGGACATCAGCACCATGCCCAAGACGCCCAGCACGGCAATGCCGCCAATGACCGCGAGCACGATCACCACGATCTTCCCAATGCTGGGCTTGCGCGAGTCATCCATTTCCGACCCCTTCCTTCGCGATCTGTGTCCAGGTTCGTCCCTGGTCCTGGCTGACAAACACGTTGCGCTTGAAAGTCGCAATGGCGATCTCGGCGCGGCGCACCGGGTTCTGCGCGATGTAGGCCACGGCGTCTTCGGTCAAGGTAGGGAGCGAAAGTGCTTCGGCCTTGGCATCGGGGGTCAATGCGATCCGTGCCAACCCCGCCTTGCCGTCGTAGGTGCTGAACCACAGCCGCTGGCCGTCGAAATCGAAGTGGGTGGCCAGCACACGCGTTCCGCCGAGCAGGCGTTCGAAGTTCTCGGCCGAATTGCGCGACAGGTAAAGCCCGTCGCCCGTGCCCGCAGCGACGATCTTGGTATCGGTGGGATGCACCGCCAGGCTGCCCAGCTTGGCGCTCAGCCCCTTTGCGGCGGCGTGCTGCCATTGGAGGCCGTCGTTCAGCGTGAAATAGATGCCGGCCTGGCTCATGCGGCTGTTGGGCGCGTGGTTGTACACGATTACCGCATTGGTCTGGTGGCTGGTTGCCAGCAGATGAAAATCCGACTCGCCCGCGAGCCCGAGCGGCTGCCAGGTTTTGCCGCCGTCGCGGCTCTTGATCAGGCCGAAGGGGTTGGTCAGGCCGGAACCCGATGCCGGGTGGCCGCTGCTGTACAGCGCGTCGCGTGTGGCGGCGTAGCCCATGTAGTCGTGCGCTGGTCCTGGCGCCTTGGACCAGCGCCCTTTTTCGAACACCGCCAGCCCGTGATGGCTCGGGACGGTGATGCGTGCGCCATCGGCGCTGAAGGACAGGCCGTGGACATGGGTCAGGGTGATCGGGTCGCCGGCATGGGTCGATGTCGCGGCGGCAGCGGCGAGGCCCACCAAAAGGGCAGGAAGCCAGCTGCGCAGGAAATGAAGAATGGGGTTCATTTTGTGGATGGCGGTTGGGGTGAATCGGACGCTGTAGGTGCAGAAGCAGCACCCGTGCGCAGGTGGAAGAACGTGCCCACGGGGATGACCGCCGCGATGCCCGATCCCGGGACATCGGCTGCGCCGGTTTCCCGCAAAACACCGAGAAGCGCATCGACCTTGGACGCCTCGGCGAAGATTTCGATCTTGGTGTACTCGCTCAGCCAGTCGTTCGAAAAGAAGTTCTTGTATTCGCCATAACCCTTGACCCTTGTCAGGGTGATGCCTCCAACGTGAAGATTCCTGAGTTTCTCCTCCAGGGACTCCACCACCTCTGGCGGAACGATGGCGATGATGTAGTGCATGTTCATGATGACCTCTGCATATCCGGTTGATTGAGTGGTGGATCCCTGTGGCGGGATGCGTTTGAGGTGGGTGGCCGGTGCTTTCAAGACCCGTGGCCTGCACAAGCCAGGCGCATATGGACTAGCCTCTTCACCTTGTGCCATTTCTTCGCCATGTGGTTCAGCTCGACAAAGGAAGCAGACCAGCCCACAGCCCGTCTGCTTCGCTTGTCGAAGGGTGCTTACTTCACCTTGTAGATGACATAGCCCTTGTCGGCCTGAGCAAACTCGAAATCGACGGTTTTGCCGACAGTGAGCTTGTCCATCGCCATCTTGTCCTTGACCTTGAAACCCATGACCATGGCGGGCCAGTTCAGGCTCTTGACGGGCTCATGGGCCAGCGTGACAACGCCGACTGCCGCATCGACCTTGGTGACCTTGCCCTTGGCCATGTGCATGGTTTGGCCCGTAGCTGACTTGCCCGCCGGCATGCCTTTCTTGTCATCCATCATTTTTTCCTGCGCCATCGCAGTCGTCGCCGAAAGCACAAAAATGGCCGCGAGTGAGTTGATCAGTGATTTCTTCATATTCAGATTTTTTCAGTAGTGGAGAGAGTGAGAAACCGGTCGCTGGCAGTGCCGAAGACCGGGGTTTTCATCACAGGTGGGTGCCGTGTGAATGAATCGAGTGCGCCTGTGCGCGCTGCTATCGGCGCGGGCGACGCATCAGATAGAAGGCTGCCGGGATCACAAACATCGACAGCAGCGGCGCGGTGATCATGCCGCCCACCATGGGTGCTGCAATGCGTTGCATCACCTCGCTGCCGGTGCCCCCGCCCCACATGATGGGCAGCAGGCCGGCCAGGATCACCGCCACGGTCATCGCCTTGGGCCGCACGCGCAGCACCGCCCCTTCGCGGATGGCATCCAACAGATCGGCCTCGCTGGTCTGGTTCTGATCGACGCGTGCCATCCACGCCTGCTTGAGGTAAAGCAGCATGATCACGCCGAACTCAGCCGCCACGCCCGCAAGCGCGATGAAACCCACAACGCCCGCCACCGACAGGTTGTAGCCCAGCCCGAACAGCAGCCAGATTCCGCCGACCAGTGCAAAAGGCAGCGTCGTCATCAGCAGCAGCGCCTCGCCGAAGTGCTTGAAGGTCAGGTAGAGCAGCACAAAGATGATGAGCAGCGTGAAGGGCACCACCAGCTTGAGCTTGGCCGCAGCGCGTTCGAGAAACTCGAATTGCCCTGACCACGACACCGAGTAGCCCGGTGGCAGCTTCACCTGCTCCGCCACCGATTGCTGCATCTCGCGCACGGCGGTTCCCAGGTCACGGCCGCGCAGGTCGACGTAGACAAACCCCGCCAGGCGGGCGTTCTCGCTGCGCAGCATCGGCGGGCCGTCATCGATGTGAATGTCCGCCACGTCACCCAGCACAAGCTGTTGCCCGCGCGGCGTCACGATGGGCAGACTGCGCAGGCGATCCAGTGAATCCCGCACCTCTCGCGGGTAGCGCACGTTGATCGGATAGCGCTGCAGGCCCTCGATGGTCTCGCCGATGTTCATACCCCCCACGGCGCTGGCCACCACCGACTGCACGTCAGACACGTTGAGCCCATAGCGCGCCGCTCGCTCACGCTTGATATCCACATTGACGTAGCGCCCCCCTGTCAAGCGTTCGGCAAAGGCGCTGGTCACCCCGGGTACCTGCTTCACCGCCTGCTCGATCTCGCCTGTGAGCCGGTTGATCACAGCCAGATCACTGCCCAGTACCTTTACACCCACCGGACTTTTGATGCCGGTGGCCAGCATGTCAAGGCGGTTGCGGATCGGCGGAATCCAGATGTTCGTCAATCCCGGCACGCGCACGGTTCGATCCAGCTCTTCGACGAGCTTCTCGGGGGTCATGCCGGCCCTCCACTCGCTCTTGGGCTTGAACTGGATGGTGGTCTCGAACATCACCAGTGGTGCAGGATCGGTCGCGCTCACGGCCCGGCCTGCCTTGCCGTAGACCGTGGCCACCTCGGGTACCGCCTTGATCAGCCGGTCGGTCTGTTGCAGCAACTGCGCCGCCTTGCCCGCCGACATGCCTGGCAGGGCGGTTGGCATGTACAGCAGGTCGCCTTCGTCGAGCGGCGGCATGAACTCGCTGCCCAGTTGCTGCAACGGCCACCAGCTGGCCGCCAGAAACACCACGGCCACAGCAATGGTGGCCTTGGGAAAACGCAGAACGACTTCGAGCAGGGGGCGGTAGGTGGCGACAAAGAAGCGATTGATCGGGTTCTTCTGCTCCTCAGGAATGCGGCCCCGGATCAGGTAACCCATCAGCACCGGAATCAACGTCACCGCAAGGCCTGCGCTGGCCGCCATCGCATAGGTCTTGGTGAAGGCCAGCGGCGAGAACAGCTTTCCTTCCTGCGCCTCCAATGTGAAGATGGGCACGAAGGAGAGGGTGATGATGAGCAACGAGAAGAACAGCGCCGGGCCGACCTCGGCGGCGGCGTCTCCAATCACCCGCCAACGGGTTTCTCCTTGCAGTTGCTGCCCCGGATGACCGTGGTTCCATTCCTCCAGGTGTTTGTGCGCGTTCTCGATCATCACCACCGCCGCGTCAACCATCGCGCCGATAGCAATGGCAATGCCGCCCAGTGACATGATGTTGGCGTTGACACCCTGCCAATGCATGACGATGAAGGCCGCCAGAATGCCCAGGGGCAAGGAGACGATGGCCACCAGAGCCGAGCGCAGGTGAAACAGAAACAGCATGCAGACCACGGCCACGACAGCGAACTCCTCGAGCAGCTTGTGGCTGAGGTTCTCGATGGCCCGCTCGATGAGCCCCGAGCGGTCGTAGGTCGGCACGATCTCCACGCCTTGCGGCAGACTCATCTTCAATGTCGCCAGCTTGGCCTTGACCGCCTCGATGGTCGTCAACGCGTTCTCGCCAGAGCGCATGACAATGATGCCGCCCACCGCTTCGCCTTCGCCGTCCAGCTCACCGATACCGCGCCGCATCTCAGGACCTATCTGTACGTGCGCCACATCGCCCAGCAAAACGGATACACCTGCCTCGGTGGTCATGAGTGGAATGGCCCGGAAATCATCCAAGGTTTGCAAATACCCGGAGGCACGCACCATGAACTCGGCCTCACCCATTTCCAGCACAGAGCCACCCACTTCCTGGTTGGCAAGGCGAATCGCCGCGATCACCTTGCCGTGGGGAATTCGATAAGCGGCCAGCTTGTCCTGATCAAGCACCACCTGGTATTGCCGCACCATGCCACCGATGGTGGCCACCTCGGCCACGCCGGGGACGGTCTTGAGCTCGTATTTCAAGAACCAGTCCTGCAAGCTGCGCAACTGAGAGAGGTCCAGCTTGCCGGATTTATCGGTCAAGGCGTACTGGTAGATCCAGCCCACCCCGGTCGCATCCGGCCCAAGCGCCGAGTTGGCTCCCGGCGGCAGGCGAGACTGCACCTGGTTGAGGTACTCCAGCACCCGCGAACGGGCCCAGTAGAGGTCGGTCCCATCCTTGAACAACACGTAGACGTAGCTGTCGCCAAAGAATGAGTAGCCGCGCACAACCCGCGCGCCCGGCACCGACAGCATGGTGGTGGTCAGCGGATAGGTGACCTGGTTCTCGACCAGTTGCGGGGCCTGCCCCGGCCAGGAGGTGCGGATGATCACCTGGGTGTCCGACAGGTCGGGCAAGGCATCGAGCGGCGTGCGGGCCACCGACACCACCCCCCAGGCCGCCAGCAGCACGGTGGCGATCAGCACCAGAAAGCGGTTGGCAATCGACCAGTGGATCAGTCGGGCGATCATCGCGTGCCCCCCATCGCCTGGCCCTGGCGCGCTCGCCATTGGACGATTTCTGGTGCGTCGCCCTCCTGCATGCGGAACTCGATGTCGATCTCGCTGCCCGCCGAGGGCTTGAGCGAGGCAAGGGCCGGGGCCAGCTTGAAGTCCATGGTCATGCCCGGCCACTTCAAGGCGGGGACTTCCGGGTGCGTCAGCGTGAGGGTTTCACCAGCGACGGCTTCCACCCGTGCGGTTGTGCGGTAGGTTTGCTGCGTCGCGCTCGTGGGTCCTTTCTCGTTGGCCGAAGACAAGCGTGCTTCCACGCCTTTCAGGTTGGCTTCGGAGTCGATGAGGAACTGCCCGGACAGCACGATCTTCTGGCCTTGGCCGAGGCCGGACAAGACCTCGGCCTGGCCGTTCTGTTCGCGACCCACCTGTACCTCGACCGGGCGGAACGCGCCGTCCTCGACAACCATTACCAGCGTGCGCTTGCCAGTACGCACCAGTGCCTCGGAAGGCACCAACAACGTAGCGCGCGCTTGGCCTTGCGCCGATGGCTTGAGTTGCATTTGCACGAACATGCCAGGCACCAGCTGGCCCTTGGGGTTGGCCAAGGCCATGCGTGCCTTGCGCGTGCGCGTCGTCGGATTGACCTCAGGCAACAAGGCTTGCACCTGGCCGCGGAACACCTTCCCCGGCAAAGCCGGAGTTTGAGCCATCACCTGTGCGCCCACGGCAAGCTGCGACGCCTGGCTCTCCGGCACTTCGGCCTGCACCCACACGGAGGACAGATCGTTGATGCGCATAAGTGGCATGCCCATCATCACCGTGCCACCTTCACGTGCCATCAGTTCGGTGAGCACGCCACCGGCCGGCGCGACCAGGGTCATGCGGGCCTGTACCTGGCCTGTGCGTTCGACCAAGGCGATCTGCGCCTCGCTCATGCCTGCCTGACGCATGCGCTGCCGGGCCCCTTCAGCAAGTGTCTCCAACCCGCGCCCCTGCAGGCGCTTGGCGGTCAAATAGTCCTCCTGCACCGCCACCCAATCCGGCACATAGAGATCCAGCAGAGGCTGTCCCTTGCCGACTTGATCCAGCGCCGCACGCACATGCAGTTTTTCGATGAACCCAGTCGCGCGTGCTTGAACCACGTATTGGCCGCGCTCATTCCAGGCCACGGTGCCCACTGCAGAAACCTCGGGCGCCAGTTGACCAGAGACGACTTCACCGATGCGCAAGCCCAGGTTTTGCTGAATGCGCGAGCTGACGGAGACCGTTCCGCTGTCGGCGCCCTGCGCCCCGGCATAGGCCGGCACCAGCATCATGTCCATGAAGGGCGACTTGCCAGGCGCCTCGAACTTTTTGCCCGGCACCATGGGGTCGTGGTAGTAAAGGACGCTCCGACCCGTGACTGGATCGACATCGCCTCCCTTGATGCCTGCCTCGATGTGTCGGCGCGTGGCCGCTTCGCCTTCAGGTATCCCCCAGGTCGATGGATCAACGGGGGTGCCCATGGGTGCCGCCGTGGCCTCGGCAGACGCGGCCATTGGCGAGCTCGTCATGCCGTTCCTGAGGCCCAGCTGATAGAGGGCGAAGCCGCTCGCTCCGAGCACGCCGGTTGCAAGCAGTGCGATCACAGCAGTTTTCTTGTTCATGGTTTTTGCTCCGGAGCGGGTTGGTTGGACTGACTGGGCGCGGTGAATTGCGCGACTGAGTCCTGAGGGATCAGGTATTCAAGCTCGGCCCACCAGGCGGCCGTCTGCTTTTCGATGCGCAGTCGCTCCAGTTGTGTGTCGATCACCATGCGCTGGGCGTCGAGAACCGCGGCCAGAGGCGCCTTGCCACCCCGGAAAGCCGCTTCAGTAGCCTGCACGCGCTCGGTCGCCAGCGGAATCAGGGTCTTGTCGTAGTCCGAAAGGCGAGTGAGGTTGCTGCGCCAATTCGCTAGCAGGCGCTGAACTTCAAAGAGATGCGCGCGCCGCATTTCTTCGCGCTCAGACCGCACCTGCTCCACCCGCTCCAACCTGGCAGACAGCTCGCGGTTCTGTTTGCGAGCTTGATCCCACTGCAAAGGAATGGACACCCCCAGCGACACCATGTCGCCGAACTGGCTGCCCCGTTTGCTGTACATCAGAGACCAGCTCCAGTCGGCGCTCTTTTCCTGTCGCGCCACGTCAGCCTCGGCCAATGCAACACGCTCGCGCGCATTCATCACGGCAATGTCGGGGTGCTGATCGATCTCGTGACCCAGTTGGTGTTCAGCCAGACGGACGCTGTCAATTCTGGGTGGGGCGCCCAGCGCTTGGGTGACCCCTTCGCCGACCCAACGCTGCAAGAGCGCTTTGGCGTTGGTGAGCTCGGCGCGCACCTCGTGCAAGCGGTCGTCGATACGGGCGATGGCCGTGTGCGCGGCCAACACATCCGCCTGACTATTGCGTCCTCCACGGTACGCGGATTCAACCGCCTCGCTCACCCGGCTGGCTTCCTCGCGCTGGCGCTGCAGCAGGACGAGCATTTGCTCCTGGAAGTAGCGGTCGAGCCAGGCACGGGCGGTCTGGGAGAACAGCTGGGCCTTCTGCATTGAGCGCATGGATGACGCGGCCTCTGCCTCACGCTCGTAACGCACGCTGCGTGCTTGGCGTTTCTCGGAGCCCGTGAAGGTCTGCATGACTTCGACCGAACGCATCGTCATGCGTTCACCCGTCAGGCTGTAGCGCATAGGCCCTTCGATGGGCAGGTTGTTCATCGACAGGCGCAACACCGGGTCTGGCAGGCGACCAGCGGAAACGGCCATCTCCCGTGCCGCGCGGGTCGCTGCGTCCTGGGCTTGAAGCGCCTCGGAGCGTGCCTGCGCCATCTCCAATGCCGCTTCCAACGTCAGGAGAGATGGGGATGTTTGTGCCGCCGCAAGACTGGCGAAGCAGAGCGAAAGCGCGGCGGCAGCAAGGGGTCTAAGTCCGCGCGTCCAATGTCGACAGGCGCAACGAAGGGGAGGCGTGCTCGCCTCCAAAGGAAAAAATGAGTGCACTTTTGCAAACTCCATGAGTGATGAGCGCCCGCGCTGCGGGTCGACCGCGGACAAAGCGCCGCCGACCAACAAGTGGCCAGCAGCCGCATCGCGGTTACATGGGGTCAGCTAAGAGTGGGGGGGCGCCACACGCTCGAGGGGTCGAGCGTGGCGATCAGAGCGGTCAGCTCAGACCAAGAGTCAGAAGCCTGTGCGACGGCTTTGTATGCTTGAATTGCATGAACGAAAGCGCTTGAAGAACCGCATTGCGTGTCTGTCTTGCAGACTTTGCCGGTTTTGAACGCAGTCTCGGCGTCATTGCAGCAATCTCCAACCGCCTGCGTCGCCACCTGGACTGAAACCGACGGTCTGCCGTCTTGTTCCATCGGGCAAGGGATTGGAAAAGCATGCGCACCCGCGCTGCTCTGGAAGGCAACGATCAAACACAGGAACCATGTCCAGAAGACGCGCATTTTGGGAGGATAGCAAAGTTCTCTATTCTTTCGGCGGCAGGATTTCGCCTTATTTCTTTGTTTTGAGAGGAGCCAAAGCAAGTTTTCACCGAGTTGGACGAGACTATGCCTAAACAGGCATAATCACAGGGAATGTTGAAGCAAGCGCGCAAACCCATCAAATGGGTCAGTTCCGCCAAGCGCGATCTGGATGCGATGCCGGAGGACGTCAAGGATGTGCTCGGTCACGCCATCGACCTGGCGCAGGCCGGCGGCAAGCACCAGGATGCCAAAGTGCTGACGGGTTTTGGCTCTGCCGGCGTGCTGGAGGTCGTCGAGGACCATCAGGGCGACACCTACCGGGCTGTGTACACCGTCAAGTTCGCCGGCTGGGTTTATGTCCTGCACTGCTTCCAGAAGAAGTCCAAAAGCGGCATCGCCACGCCGAAACCGGACCTGGACTTGATCAATACCCGCCTGAAGGCCGCGAAGCAGGATTTCGAAGCATGGCAGGCGCAGCAAGGAGTACGAAAATGAATGGGCACAACGAAATCACGATCGAAGAAGGTGGCACGAATGTCTATGCCGACCTGGGCTATACCGACGCTGCGGAGATGCAGCGTAAATCCCAGCTCGCCGGCGAGATCGCCCGCGCGATCAAGGCACGTCGCCTGACGCAGGAAGGAGCGGCGGCACTGCTGGGCATTGACCAGTCCAAGGTCTCGCGCATCACGCGCGGTCAATTCCGCGGCGTCAGCGAAGCCAAACTGCTGGAGCTGGTGGCCAGGCTGGGACACGATGTGAAGATTGTGGTTGGCCCGGTGCGGCGGCGCGCCGGCAAGATTGAGCTGCAATTTGCCTGAGCTCGCCCTGAGGCGAGAGGTGCGTTCCAAACGCTTGAGGCGATGGTTGGGGCCAACAATGCATCAGCCCGCGCCATTCCTCCTGACGGAGTAGCAGCCCTGACGACCGCGATATGACCCGTCTTGCTCAATACATCGAGGCAGCCGAGAGCGACAACACGCGCCGGAGCTACGCTTCGGCGATACGTCATTATGAAGTTGAGTGGAAAGGTTTTCTGCCTTCCACGGCGGACGCCATTGCCCGCTACCTGGCCGACCACGCGGCTACCCTGGCCATCAACACCCTGCGCCAGCGGCTGGCGGCGCTATCACGGTGGCACAACGACCAGGGCTTTCCCGACCCCACCAAATCGGCCTTGGTACGGCAAGTCCTCAAGGGCATCCGCTCCGTCCACACCGTGCCAGAAAAGCGCGCACGTCCGCTGGAACTGGCGGTGCTCCAGCAGGTCGATCAGTGGCTCGATACCGCTATCGGCAACGCCCGGCGCTGCGGCGACCAGCGGACCTTGCTTCGCCACACGCGCAACCGCAGTCTGATGCTGCTGGGGTTCTGGCGCGGATTCCGCTCCGACGAACTGGTCAACCTGCGCGTTGAGAACACCGAGGTCACCCCCGGCCAGGGCATGGCCTGCTACCTGGGTCGCAGCAAAGGCGACAGGCAGCGCCAGGGCCGCGTTTTCAAATGCCCGGCCCTTTCCCGCCTGTGCCCAGTGGCGGCCTTCAATGCCTGGATTGACCTGACCGGCTTGACCGAGGGCCCGGTGTTCCGCAAGATCGACCGCTGGAGCCATGTCGCCGACGAAAGCCTGCATGCCAACAGCCTGATCCCCTTGCTGCGCAGCCTGTTCGCCGAAGCCGGCGTTGAGTCGCCCGAGGAATACAGCAGCCACTCCATGCGCCGCGGCTTTGCCGGCTGGGCCCGCGCCAGTGGCTGGGACATCAAGGAGCTGATGGAATACGTCGGCTGGAAAGATGTCAAGTCGGCCATGCGCTACCTCGATGCGTCGGATGCCAGCCTGCAAGCCCGCTTCGAGCAGGGCCTGACAGCCCTGGCGCCGGCAGCTCTGCCGCCGCCTGCGTTGCTGCTGACCGAGCAAACCGAAGTCCCCGGCCCGCCAGCCGCAGGAACGACACCTGTGGCGGTCCTGCGTGTCACGATGGTGCTGACCCGCTTCAGCAAGCAGTCGCGCGGCTTGGCCCTCAGCCACCGGCTGATCGAGCAAACCTGCTTCGAGCGCTTTGCCATGCAGCGCCTGAACGCGAAGGGCACACTCTACGAGTTGGCGATTCCCTACCTGTCCCGCGACTTGCTGGACGAGGTGATCGCCACGCTGCTGGATGACATGTACCGCATCGCCGAGGACAATCAGTGTTTGCTGGAAACCTCGTTTCATGAACCCGCCACCGATTCACACTGGGATTGAGGCGATGGGCAGACAGGCCGCCTGGTGGGGTAGTCCCCGCAAATGACCACGCTCCATGAGACGGCCTATCCCAGCCTGAAACCCGATCCAACACCCCGTGAGTTGGCGGAGCTGTACACGCCGACCGAGGATGAACAACGCCTGGCTGCCGGCATCGGCAAGCGCGCCTTGCCACGCATGGCGGCGCTGATCCACCTGAAGGTCTTCCAGCGTCTGGGCCATTTCATCCCCTTGGCCGAGGTGCCCCCGGCGATCCGAGAGCACATTGCGCAGCAGGCGAGCCTGGTCCGGCCACCCTTGGCGGCGGACCTCAAGTGCTTCGAGGCCTCGGGCTCGCGCACGGCGCTTTTCGCCGCTTTGCGCCGGCACCTGAATGTCAAACCCTTGAACCCGGCGGGCCACGCCTGGCTGGAGGTCGTGGCCGACACGGCGGCCGAGACCAAACACGCGGTGGCCGACATCATCAACGTGAAGCTGGAGGAGCACCGCGAGCCGCCGGACGTTTAGCTGAACTTATTCAAACCGGATAACTATCAGGTTTGACTAATTTGGATCGTTCGCCGACCGCACACCAGCGGCGGCCAAGTGCGGTCGATGTGGGTTGCCCCCCCTTTGCAGCACTTGAACGTCAATGGAACGCTCAACGAGTTGGCGATTCCCAATCTGTCCCGCGACTTGCTGGACGAGGTGATCGCCACGCTGCTGATGGCATGTGTGGCACGGGTTTACCCTCATGTCCTAACCGGATCATTTGCACCGAATCTGAGATTACCCCTCAATGCGGTGCAGACCACAAGCCTGACCTTGCTCCAGCACGTCGTGCCACACACGGCGTGCGCCGTAGGTGCGGTCGCTGCGCACGAAGCTCTGGTGGACCTGAGCGCCCAGCACTTCATCGCTGAGGCTGCGTTGGCT